>ERZ724505.1226-NODE-1226-length-14397-cov-7.449937_pt1 | contig 14397 bp, 32 predicted proteins | sample MGYA00376038_ERZ724505 | MGnify/ENA primary metagenome ERZ724505 (study PRJEB28724, sample SAMN07190884) | wastewater metagenome | isolation source: effluent of sewage treatment plant in Hong Hong | place: Hong Kong | collected 2016-03-17 ... | reverse complement strand
CGATGCCGGCCTTGGCCGCCGGGGTGTCGTCGATCCGCTTCAGGTTCTTGAAGTCGGTGTAGAGCTTCGTGGCGTCGGTCTTGTCCGCCCGGTGCTCGATGTCGAACTGGAACTTCCCGCCGATGGCGAGCTTGGCGATGGCCTCGGGCGGCGTGCCGTCCGGGACCGACTCCAGGTCGATGCCGAGGCGACCGAGCACGCCGTAGAACGCGGCGAGCGCGGCCGGGTTGTCGACGCTGAGCGACTGGAACATGGTCTCGGTCTTGCCGGCGAGCGGCCCGACGAGCACCTTGAACTTCCAGCTCAGGCGCGGCTTGCCGGACTTGGGGATCTTCGCCCCGGCGTCGATGATCTCACCGACGTAGCCCGTGCCGGCCGGGAGCGTCGGGCCCCCGGAGTGTTCCTTCGCCGTCTTGGCGTACTGGCTCCACGAGTACGTGGTCATGCGGTTGCCTCCTGCGGGGCGGGTTGGTTGTTGAGCTTGCGGACCATCTCGGTGATGTCCGGGTTCGGGATGATGCCGCCCGGGTAGAGCTGCGTCAAATCGTCGGTGCGGTCGCCCGCCTCGATGCCGGGGTACGGGGCGATGACCAGCTCGCGCGTCGGCAGCAGCTGGCCCTCCTGCATGCGCGGTCGGAGGAAGCCGATCACGTCGAAGAACGAGCCGAGGCTCCGGGTGAGCGCGCCCTGCACGTCGGGCTTCTGCCCGCCCTTCTCCTTCTCCACGGTCTGCGTGATGATGACCACGGCGTAGAGCGGGTGCGTCGGGTGATCGAGCAGGTCACGCCAGAAGCGCACGACCAGCTCCATCTTGTCGAGCAGCTGTCCCCACTGGCGGGTGTCATCGAAGGCGCTGGCCGAGATCGTGGCCTTGCACTTCTTCTGCCACTCCGTGAGCGTGTCGACGGCGAAGCTGTTGAAGGGGTGCTGGCCGGACGACAGCCACTGGTTGACGAGCACGACCGTCTGCCAGTCCGTCGCCTTCACGACGACCACGTCGTCGGGACCCACGTCCGTGGGCGGCGGGTTGATGGGGTTCCACTCCTGCCGGCGCTTTCGCTTGAGGAAGTCCGTGGACCCCTCGCCGTCGAGGATGAGGACGGGGCCGGGACAGGACTCCGCCAGCCACGACTTGCCGATCTTCGGCGTGCCGTGCACGAGGAGCCCGAGGCGCTTCACGTCGGACATCAGGCGGTGACCTCCTTGGGTCGGTAGTAGTTGCGGATGGCGTGCTCGAAGTTCGAGCCGTCGTCCATCGTCTTGCAGACCGCGAGGAAGTCGCAGTCCCACGAGCACTCTTTGGTGGGGTTCGGGTAGAACAGTCGGTGGTGGGCTTCCGGGTCCGACATCTCCTCCTTCTCCCAGTGTTGCATGAGATCCACCATCGTGTCAAGCGTGCCGACGACGTGGTGGAAGTGGTTGCGGAGCATGGTCGGGTTGACCGTCATCTCGGCGCGGCCGTAGAAGGGAGGATTGGCGCGCGAGGTGCGCTTCACCTTGCGGAGCTGGTTCGTGCGGAACAGTCCCACGTCGATGCCGTGCTGCATCTTGAGCAGCATCGAGTACGTCAGACCCTGCCCGCCGTGGATGAGCACGGACTCGATCTGGTTCGTGGTCTTGGTGTCCTCGACGATGAACGTCTCGGCCAGCTCGTCGTAGGCGACGCGGTCAGGCTTGCCGGTGAGGATGATGCGGTCGCCGCGGATGACGCCGATCTCGGCTTCGAGCTGAGGCTCCACCATCACGACGGACTCGTTCGCATCTGCGCCCTCGGTGGAGAGCCACTCGACGTAGCCCTCCATCATGATGCGCGCCATCTCGAACACGTCGGCCCAGTCCGTCGACCAGCCGCGCTGCGCCTGGTTGATGCGCAGAGCTTCGAGCGCCACGCGCCAGTCCTCGCCGTTGTAGTACGCCTCGATGAGCGCGTGCACGATCGAGCCGATGTCGCGCGCTCCCTTCGTCTGCTCGGGGTCGCGCGCCAGCTCCAGGCCGCGCACGTACTCCATGAGCCACGAGCGCCGGCAGCGCTTGAACTTGCTGAGCTGGCTGTACCGGATCCTACGCTCCACCATTGCTGCATCCCTTCTTGTGCTTGCCCATCCACCCGCACTCCTTGCAGCGCGTCTTGGACCGGCTCTTGTGGCCGGGGTACACGCCGTCGCGCTTCGTCATCTTGCGCTTCGCCTTCTTGTAGAAGAACGGGTGGACCTTGAGCGGGTCGTCCTCGGCGTTGTCGTAGATGCCGGTGTAGCGGTACATGCGGCACTGCTTGCGCCACGCCTCGCGCGACTCCGGGCATGGGGTCTCGCCCCGGTGGCTGTGCCGGCGGTAGTCCTGCGCCGTGCCGTCGCACTGCTTGACGGCGTCGGGGTTCTGCGGAGGGGTCGGCGGCTTCACACGTCCACGGCTCACAGCATGGCCTCCAGTCTCTCCCGGTCACGCACGACCGATTCGAGCGTCTCCTGCTTCTCGACGAGCGCCTTGTGCACCTCGATGTCGACGGTGCCTTTGCTCACGAGGTCGATGATGAGCACCTTGTCGGACTCCTGCCCGATGCGATGGATGCGGTCCTCGGCCTGGCGGGACTGCACGAGGGACCACGGGCGCTGCATCATCACCATCGTGGACGCGCGCGTGAGCGTGATGCCTTCGGAGCCGGCGGCGAAGGTGCAGAGCGCCACGCGCACGAGCCCCTCCTGGAACTGCTGCACGTGCACCTGGCGAAGCTCGGCGCTCTCCGTGCCGGTGATGCGCACGGTGGTGATGCCCGCCTTGTGCAGCTCCTGCTCGGTCAGGTCGATGAGCTTGCGGCTCGCAGCGAACACGACGAGCGACTCGCTCGTCTCCTGTGCGATCTCGACGACCGCGTCCACCTTGTTGGACGGGGCCTTGAGCGCGATCACCTCGCCCTCCTGCACGACGGGCGTGGCGCTGGCGATCTGCGACAGGCGCTGGAGCTTCGTGAGCGGGTCCGTGGCCAGCAGCAGCTCGTCGTCGATGCGCGCCATCAGCTCCTTCTTCATCGCCTTGTACGCCTTCTGCTGCGAGGGCTTGAGGTCCAGCAGGCGTCGCTCGTACGTCTTCGCCGGCAGGTCCTTCAGCACCTCCTCCTTCGAGCGGCGCAGCAGGAAGCGGTCCACGAACCGGAACAGCTCGGCCTTGGTCTCGGCGCGCCAGCCCATCGGCTCGAAGCCCCACTGCGTCTCGACACCGAACACGTAGCGGTCCTGGAACGCCGAGCGCGACGGGAACATGACCGGGTCCATCCAGTAGAGGAGGGACCACAGGTCGTTGGGCTCGTTGGCCACAGGCGTGCCGGTCAGCGCCCAGCGGTAGAGCGCGTCGGAGCCGACGGCCCACAGGGCGCGCGTCTGCTTGCTGTTCGGGTCCTTCGCCCGGTGCGCCTCGTCAGCGATGACGGTGTAGAGGCGGCGGCGGTTCAGCTCACCGACCTCCTTCTCCGAGGGCGTCAGCGTCACGGAGCCGTAGCCTGCGAGCTTCGTGTGCTTGCGCAGCGACTCCCAGTTGATGATGAAGAGCGTGCCGGCGGGCGCGTCGAGGATGGCCTTGACGCGCTTCGGCGCGTCGCCGTCGATGACGACGGGGTTCCACGACGGCGCCCACTTGGCGGCCTCGGTCGCCCACTGGTACTTCATCGAGGACGTGGTGACCACGAGCGCGTCGAAGCCGACAGCGTAGGGTGCCAGCGCTTCCAGTGCGGCGAGTGCCTGCACGGTCTTGCCGAGGCCCATGTCGTCGGCCAGGATGCTGCTGTCGTGCCAGAGCCAGTTCGCCCCGGTCTTCTGGAACGGGCGCAGCGTGCCGCCCTCGGAGGGAGGCACGTCCTTGATGGCGAGACGGATCTGCTCGGCCTCCACCTCCAGCGATCCCCACTCCTCCACGTCTGCGTCGAGCACGAGGCGGTCGCCGAACACGGAGCGTAGCACGGTGGCGTGGTAGAGCGTGGCGGGGCACGTCCACTCGACGGCTCCCTCCTGCACGTTGAGCTTGCCGGCGCGGATGCCGGGCACCTGTCGGCAGAGCGCGGTGTCGCGCGGGCCGGCGCCGATGCACAGCGTGCGGGGGTCCTTCAGGGTGAGTGCGACGGTCAGGGCTCCATCTCCTTCAGCCGGGCCTCGATGTACGGGTTGCGCTCACGTGCGAGGTACGTGAGCAGGTGTCGCGCGGCGTCGTTGTCGTGTCCACCATTCCCGGTGCGCCACCACCCCATGTGCTTGAGCTTGGCGTCCGTGCCGAAGCCCTTGCCTGTGCTCGGGGTCTGCAGCGTGAAGGGAACACCGTGCTGGTGCGACCACAGCTCCAGCCACCCGATGATGAGGTACGGGTCGGGCTGCGCGGTCTTGCGCGCCGTGCTGGCAGTGACGATGAAGTTCTCGCACACGATGGCGATGGGCGAGCCGATGGTGTTCACGACGTTGGTGAACCAACGGTGGAACTCGAAGCGCCCGCCGTCGATGACGCCGGACCCGAACTGCTCGCCGGCCAGCCACGCCACGCCCGTGTGACCGCCAGGGTCGACGGCGAGGACGAAGCCGTCCTTCCCGTCCTCAGCCCTGGGCATCGCGCAGCTCCTGCCCGAAGGCGCGCGCCTCGGCGTAGAGCTCCTTGGCCACGGCCACGAGGGTGGACGGGGACGTGAGGCTGTCGAGCACGAAGCGAACGTCGAGCAGCAGGTCCGTCACCTCACGAGCGGTGAACGTGGTGCGGCCGCTGCTGGCCTTGAGCAGGCGGTCGTCGACCAGGTCGATGGCCTGACGCAGCTCGTGCACGCTGACTGGGCGCGCCGGCTCGGCGGGCTTGGCGGGCTCGGGGGTGGCTGGGGTCCAGCCGAAGGTGTTGCTCATGATGGAACCTCCATGTAGTGGTGGCCCCAAGTCTCGAAGGGGCCGGACAGTTCGGTGGTGATGGGCACGGACAGCGAGTGGTCGCACATGATGGAGGCACACTCGCGCGCTGCGTACTCGCCCTCTTCGCCGATCGGGAACTGGAACAGCAGCTCGTCGTGCACGGGCAGCATGATGTTGTCGCCGTACCCTAGCTGGTCGAGCCGGATGATGGCGTCCTTCAGGATGTCGGCGCCCGAGCCCTGCATGAGCCCGTTGACGCACTTGTAGAGTTCCTCCTCGTTCGGCACCGAGAAGCGGCGACCGCTCTTCGTGAGCACGTAGCGCAGGCCCTCGCTGTGGCCACGCTCCTGCGCCACGAGCGCCGGACCGCCAGGGTAGTGGCCGCCGATGGCGTGGTCGCCCGTCAGGTCTCGCACGTTGGGGAACTGCTCGAACAGCCGGCGCACGAACAGCTCGGTGTCGGGGATTGACAAGCCGGAGGTCTTCGAGAGCTTGTCGACGCCGGCCCCGTACGTGAAGGCGAGCGTGTTGACCTTGGTCAGCGCACGTTCCCGGTCCCCCTTCGTGATGGCGTCGTTGTCGTAGATGATGCGGGCGATCGCAGTGTAGAGGTCCTCGCCGGACCGGATCGTGGCCAGCATGCGCGGGTCCTGCGAGTAGTGGGCGAAGAGGCGCGCTTCCTGGTTGGCGTAGTCCACGGCGTAGATGCGCTGGCCAGACTCGGCCATGATGCAGCGGCGGATCATCCACGCGCCGTCGTCCCGAGAGGGGAGCGTCTGCATGGCGGGCTCGGTGATCGACATGCGTCCGGTGACCGCCCGCAGGGAACGGATCGAGTGGTGGAGGCGGCCCTCGCTGTCCACGTTGTTGAGGAACGGGTTGAGGTACGCGCTCATCCACTTGGTGAGGCGGCGGTAGCGGAGGATGGGGCCGGCGATGGCGGCCCACTCCGGGCGCAGGGCGGCGAGCTGGTCGAGCACGATCTTGTCGAGCTTCACGGCACCCGTCGGCGTCCACTCGTCGGGCTCCCACTCCAGCTGTTCGAGCGCGCCCGTGACCTGTGCGTTGGAGGCGGGGTTCTCGATGCCGTACTGCTGCAGCTGGGCGGCGAGGCCGATAGCCTCGACGCTCCAGTTCTTCATCAGCTGGTCCGTCCACTGCCGGTCGACGAGCAGGCCGCGCGTCTCGGAGCGGGACAGCACCTCACGGACCGCCATCTCCCGCTCGTAGAGCTGCACGAAGCCGTGCTCGTGCAGCTCGCGCAGCAGGATCTTGGCGATGCGCCACGTGAGGATCGTGTCCATGCACCCGTACACCCAGTAGTCCGGGTGCCGGGTGTCGACCGTGGCCCACGTCGTGCCGGTGCTCTTGAAGAGCGCCTTGAGCGCACCTTGCCCGATGTACGCGCCGTTGCCGAAGAACGACGCAGCGACCACCTTCAGGGCGTGGCTCTCGTGGGGGTAGAGGAGGTGGTGCATGAACATCGTGTCGTGTACGTCCGCCCACGCCGGCACGGGGTAGCCGTCTCCTTCGAGGGCGTGCATGTCGAACGCGCAGTTGTGGAAGATGACCGGGCACCGAGCGGCGACGATGCGCTGGAGGGCTTCCTCCACTGCGCCACGCCACCGCTCGGTGTCCACGGCCCACGCCTCGTTCTCCGTGCCAAACTGCACCAGACGAACGAACCGCGGCGTCCACCACTCCAGGCCCGTGCACTCCGTGTCGATGGCGACCCAACGCCGGCCGACCGTCAGGTCGATGCACCACTCGACGAACGAGCGGGCATCATCAGCACTGTCCACGTAGTGGATGGCGGCATCTTCGAGCACACTGACCTCCTACTCTCATCGTACTTGGATATCGTCGAGCGTGCAACTCCCGTGTCGCTTTCGGTGGAGCTGCATCCTGTTGTAGACCTCACGCCCGCCGATGCGCTCGATGTACCGGGCCTTGGCCTCGCGTCGCTTCTTGTCGGCGCTCTCCATCACGAGCTGCACCTTGCAGCCCTTGCAGTAGGAGTCACGCCACGGCTTGCCGGTCTTGAAGAAGCCGGAGTCCTGGGGGAAGAGGCCGGTACATCGAGCGCATCGGCGCTTCGGCTCAGGTGCGGGCATGCGCGAGGAGCAGGTCCACCTCGTGGTGCAGCTCCTCGATGGTTCCCCAGTTGCGCAGCTCCCGCAGCTCGGGGCCGTGCACGAGCATCTCGTCGAAGCTGCGTGCCTCTTCGGCGTTGGCGGGCTTGACGCCAGGCCGTGTGATGTACCACACTTCGCCGCCGAGGTCGACGATGCGCTGCGCCTCGTTGCGGTAGCGCACGTCGGTCACGACGGTGGGCGCCTCGGCCACGGCGCTACCCCACGGCATGAGCCCGGTGTGCGGTGCTTTCGGGAGCGGCAGCAGGGCGTCGAGCCACACGTCCTGGCCGAGCACCTGGCGTACGCCTGCGCCGAGGCGCACGAGGAAGTTGCGGACCTCGGGGAACTCGGACTTGGCCCGCTCGTAGCCCTTCTCGGTCAGCACGTCGGCGTAGCGCCTCCGGCCGTAGCGGTCCTCGCCCAGGATCGGGTCGCATACGAGCGCCAGCTCCCGCAGCTTGTCCGCGAAGGCGCGGCGTTGGTAGCCGTGGTGGTCGGCCAGGTACGCACCGACTGTGTCCTTGCCCGTGCGGGCGTAGCCCGCCAGGCCGATGAGCTTCGGCGCCATCAGCCCTCCCACTCGTCGAAGTAGTCCCGCTCCAGTGGGATGATGGTGCCCCGCACGATGTCGAGGAGCGTGTTGACGAGGCCGTTCATGCGGTTCCCCTCCTCAAAGAGGTAGACCTTGCGGCCCGTGGCCCAGGCGAAGGACACCTCCGCCGACGCGCCGGAGCTGTTCGTCCACCCGTCGAGGCACACGACCGCGTCGCACTCACCGATGAGGCGGATGTCGTCGGTGAGGCGCTCGGTGATGTCGAAGTTGAAGGCGGCCAGGTCCTCGTTGCCGGTGAAGCCGGCCCAGTCGTAGCCGGCGGCCTCGTCCAGCTCGTGCGGCGAGACCACCTCGTAGCCTCGGTCGCGCAGGATCTTCGTCGCACGGCGGAACGCCGGGAAGTTGAACTCCTTGATGCCCCGCATGGGGCCGGCGAGGTAGACCTTCACCCCCTCACCTCGTGGTCGTCGTCGACCTCGACGGTGGTGCCATCGACGGTCTCGTAGGACGTGACTCGCACGACCGGGCTCAGCACGAACTGCAGGACGTGCACGTCCTGCTCCGTGATGGGCTCGCCGTCGAGGCGGGTGACCGACACGGACAGGCCGTGCGGGGTGACCCCCGTGTCGAGGAGGAACGTGGTCATGTGGAACTCCTGGTCTTGAGGATCTGCTTGCGCTCCGACGGGAGGAGCCCGCCGAAGATGCCGAACCGCTCGCGGTTCCGCAGTGCGTACTCCAGGCACTCGATCTGCACCGGGCACTCGAAGCACAGAGCCTTGGCCTGCCGCTGTTCCTCGGTCGAGTCCGAGAAGAACAGCGGCAGGATGGACGGGGTGGCGTAGCACACGCCCTCTCCGGGGAAGCTCACGACAGGGGCTTGCCGATCTGCGTCTCCAACCAGAGCAGAGCCGTGCCGGCCCAGTCCAGCCCGTCGTCGAGCTTCATCATGTCGTCCACGTACGTGTCCCGCCCTCGGAGACGGGACTCCGTGAAGGCGGCGAGGAGAGGGAGCGCAAGCCACAGGCTGAGCACCAGCTCCTCGGTCACGATCTTCACGCCGAAGGACTGCAGGTACTTGGCGAGCCACGCGTTGTTGTGGCTGAACGCTTGCCGGTCCGTCGCAGAGAAGGCGGCGATGGCGGCGTCCTTGCGCCACGAGGCGATGCGCAGGTCCTGCCACTGTGGATTGGAGCTCGGCGGGCTAGGCGTCGCTGTCATCGTCCTCCTCCTGGTCGTCGAAGATGCTCGTGATGGTGTAGCCCGTGAGCCCACCGTCGGGGTCGTAGTCGCCGTACTTGATGTCCTCGGGGTCGGCGTTCGGGTCGTCCCACGGGTCGGTGTAGCGGGGCCGGCTCATCGTGCAGCCCTCGGGCCGTTGTAGCCGGGGATTCCGCCCGTGCGGCGCCACTCCGCCATCTTGGCGGCGAAGGCGGACTGCTCCGCCTCGGTGCGCTCGATCACCGTGCGTTCGTCGGACTCGTCGATGCGGCCGCAGCGCAGCGCGGCACGGTGCCGGCGTCGCTCGTCCGCCTCGGCCTCCTGCACCTCACGGCGCAGGGCCGCTTCTCCGTTGTCGGTCATCGGCCGATCTCCACGGATGCGATGTTGTCGGTGGGGATGAGGATGGTCTGTCCTCGGTCGTTCTCGACCGTCAGCACGTCGTAGGCGAAGTCCTCTTCGGTGATGACGGTCTCGGTGGTGATGCGCACACCGACCGGGTGGCGCAGGAACACGGCGTTGCTCATGGCTTCCTCTCCTTCAGCCCGTGAAGGCGATGACGATGGGTCTAACCTCGACGGCGGGCGTGCCGACCTCGGGCGGAGCGGGCGGGACGCACTCCGGGTCCCGGAAGTTCAGCGCCGTCGGGTACGGGCACGGGGGCTCGGCCGGCGGCAGGGGTGCGGTTGTCGTGGTGGTTGGGACCGTGGTCACGGGCGGCAGCTCGATGACGCACGGCTCCAGGGTGCCGGTGAACACGGCGTCGTAGAACGTGCCACGGTTGTCGATGGTCACGCGCCACGTGTGGGCCACGGTCGGGAGCTGCAGCGGGAGCTGCGTCTCGTAGTCGCCCGTGAAGGTGATGTCCACCACGAGGGCCCCGTCGATCTCCACCTTGAGGCTGGTGTTGCGCTCGTACTGGCGGAGGTCGATGAGCAGGCCCTCGTCGCACGAGGCCTCCACCGAGGGCGTGTGCGCCTCGGCGGGGGCCACGAGCAACACGAGCGCCAGGATCGTGCAGACCACGGCCACGGCCACGGCCAGCACGAACTGGCGGCCACGCACGCCGGGGATCACTGCGCCACCGGCACGGCGTTGGCGAAGGCGTCCTCGACGACCGGGACCGCCGCCGACTGGAACTCCTCGGTGATGACGCCGAGGATGTCGGACTCCGGGTAGAGCTGGCTCGGCGTGGTGACGGCCAGGACCCGGTTGGTGAAGTCGAGGATGGCGTCGCCGTGCTCACGGGTGATGCGCACGGTGGAGGCGTCCTCGTTGGCGTCGAGCGTGCGGGAGAGCGTGGCCGTGGCCGACGCTGCGGCCCGGATGTGCTCCACGATCTCGTCGAGGGTGAGGAGCGGTTCGAGGCCCGTGGCGAAGGCGAACATGGCCAGGCGGCCTGCCGTCTCCGGGTCGAGGTCGTCGATGATCTCCTGCGTGGTCTTGCTCATGGCTGTGTGGTCCTTCCGTTGTCGGATGTTGGGTCCTATACCCAGCGTCTCACGTCGGGTCGAGGTCTGTCAAGGGGTCAGTAGTACGTGTTGCCGTCGGACCAGATGGTCTCGGTGGCGTAGTAGCCCACGGGCACGCGGCCCGTGATGACGGCGTAGGGGACGTCGAGGTCGCGGTCGAGCGCCACGGCGAGCCGGTGGTGCCCATCCACAAGCCGGCCGTTGCACACGAGCACGGGCGTGCGGATGCCCTCGGCGAGGAGGGACTCGATGAAGGCCGGGTGACACTCATCGAGCTTGTCCTCCAGCAGGGCATCGAGGTCCCCGCCGTAGAAGGAGTCCGCCTCGTGGCTGCTTCGGATGGTCGCGCGCAGCTCGGTCGCGCGCACCGTGTGGACGTTCAGACCCAGACCCATATGAAGCCGTCTCCTGTGTGCGACACGTGCCGGCCCGCATGGTAGCGGGCGAGTCCGCACGTGACTCCTGTGATGTCGTCGTAGCCCGTGCACTCCTCGGTGACGAGGCGTCGGGGAAAGATGATGGGGAAGAAGCCCCCGGTGCCGGCAACGCCGATCACCGGGGGCACGTAGTGCTCGTCGCCGGGGAGTGGGCCCCGGTCCGTGCGCAGGTGGAGGTGGAGAGCCTCCTCCCGGGCCTCAGCTTCGCCGGACTGCACGGGCTGCGACCCGGAACTTGCGGACCACCTTGCGGCGGTCCGTCTGGCGGTCGTTCCAGGAGATGATCCCCTCGCCCCCGATCTCGGCGCCCAGGGCGGAGTTGGCCAGGTGGCCGATCTCGGACGGGTAGACGCCCCGGATCTCGGCCTCGTACAGGGCCCCCGCCGCGCAGCGGCGGCCCGTGCGCTCGTCCAGGTGGTGGCCACGGCACCACCCGTCCTTCAGGAGGAGGGCCGCTGCGTCGTCGAGGAGCTTGGCCGTGAGGTACTGGTTGCTGTAGGTCATCGCGCCCTCCAGTGGACGGTGATGTCGTCGGGGAAGCGGTAGCGCCGGATCCCGTCGTCGCACTGGATGACGGACTCGTGCTCGTTGGTGTGCACCACGGTCCCGTAGACGGGCCCGTACGCCACGGTGTGGAGGCGCACACGGTCCCCGGTGCGGGGCTCCCCGTAGGCGTTGCGGCGGGGGTGGGCGTAGGGGAGGGCGCTCACAGGTCGATCCCCTGGGTGAGCGTGCCGATCTTGGTGAAGCGGTAGGAGCCGATCCCGTAGGAGTCGATGCCCGCCACGTCCTCGCAGCGGGGCTCGTCCACGTCGAGCCCGGCGGGGCGGATCCACGCCGTGTGCACGGCGCCGTCCGTGACGGCGATGACCACCTCGCCCGCCCTGAGCGTGGAGGGGTCGGAGAAGAGGGTGCCGTCGCTCTTGATGTAGTAGGCGAGGATCACGTCGCCCACCTCCAGCTCGGGCACATCGGGGATCTCGCGGAGGACGGCCTGGAGACAGGGGCGCAGCGACTCTCGATGGTTGTTCCGATCTCGGAGCCAGGCCAGTAGGTCTGCGTACTCGTCGGGGGTGAGGTCGACGGTGAGCTGGGGCATGTCGTGGTCCTTTCGTCGGTAGTCCCCGAGGCGGGTTCGAGCCGCCACTGTGCCCCGGTGTGTGGGGTGCCTCTACCTTTGGGCTATCGGGGGTGGCAGGGAGCGCTGGCTCGGGATCCAGCTCGGGCTCGGCGGGGGTGGTGCCGCCGTGCACTGGTTTCGCCAGCGCTCCCTATTCCCATCGTCTCACGCCCTCGGGCGTGTGTCAAGCACCTTTCTTGTGCTTGGTTCTTGCGCTGCGCGCCGGACGGAGGTGCTTCGGGACGTGCTTCGCACAGGCTGCGTCTCCTCCGTAGCTCTTGCCGGTCCGGTAGAGGAGCGCCACGGCGGGGAGGGCGTCGTCCGTCCGGCCGCAGCTCCCCTCGGTGCAGAGGTAGCCCTGGTCGGGGTCTGGCAGGGACTCGGCGCGCTCGTACTTGCGGGGGCGGCTCATGCGGACCTCTTTCCGTTGACGGCGATGTTGTAGTCGGGGTCGTGGTACGCGCGCCCGCACGCACAGATCAGGCACCCGTAGCGGTCCCGGTAGAGGGTGGTGTCCGGGTGGCAGGGGCTGTCGTAATTGCTGTCGGTCACTGGAACTCCCCTCGTGGGCGGGTCACGATGCGCCCCGTGGCCAGCTCCACCGTGAGGGTGCGCTCGCCCACGAGGAGCACGACGCACGTGAAGGGTACGCGCCCCTTGCGCCAGTTCCACCTGATGCGGTCTCCGGGCTTCACTCGACCACCTCCCCGGGCTGGGGTGCGACGCGCGCCGCCCACAGCTCCACGGTGCCGGTGCCGGGCAGGGCGCGCGTGGTGAAGACGAGGTCGAAGCCGTAGCGCTCGCGCAGGCGCTTGACCTGCTGGTAGTGGAACGTGCCCGGGAGCTTCCACTGCTCGTGCTGTCGGCCCATCGCGATCACGTCGAGGCAGGCGTTGTCGAGCTTGCGGTTCGTTCGGGTCGAGGAGCCCACGGGGGGCGCCTCGGGGTCGGGGACAGAGAGTTGTGCCATATCCCCATCGTCTCACAACTCTCACCCGGCTGTCAACCTCACACGCGCTGGGGTATAGAGCCCCTTTATAGATAATGTGAGAGAGTTAGCTTATTACGCGTACGTAGGTGTCTCTGCTACAGGGTGTGAGAGAGTTATTTGAGTTAGGGGAATGTTAGAGGCCGGCGCAGGGCGCCGGCCTCGGGGTGGTCAGGATCGGATGAGGGAGATGATGGTCCCAGCCAGGAAGCACAGACTTCCGGCCAGGTAGCACCAGAGGTGCAGGTTCTTCACGGGTCTCCTTTCAGGGGCGGCGTGCTGCGACCGTGAGGGCGAGCACGATGGCCACGGGGACGAGCACGAGGAAGAGGAAGAGGGGCGTGACCCTGGGGTGCTCGGTGGTGGTGGGGACGGTGCAGGGCTCGGCGGTCGTGCCCACGCAGGAGCGGATGTCGATGACCTGGCCCGGGTCGGCGCTGTCGGAGGTGGTGAAGGTCACAGGCCGCTCGCAGAGAGGCGCCAGTGGTACTCCTCCAGCTGGGCGTCCGGGTCGGGCTCGTCGTCGGGGTCGGGGCCGTCCTCGGGGTCGGGGCCGTAGAACAGGTCCTCGTCGGGGTGCGGGTCGTAGTCGTAGGTCATCGGTAGCTGCTCCCGTAGGTCTCGTCGTTGGAGGCTCGCCAGGCGTCGGTGTGGCCCCAGTCCCAGGCGTCCCAGGGCTGGTCGCTCACGAACCACCCAATGGCGATGGGGGCGCTGATCTTCTCAGCCAGGAAGTAGCGGTGGTGTCCGTTGAGGAGTGTGGTGACGTTCTGGACGCGGTCGTAGTGGGCGAAGACGGGCGTGAGGATCCCGTGCTCGGTGACGGAGTGGACGAAGTCCGGGCCGCACTCGACGAGCTTCTGCTCACGCACGAAGGGCAGGGACCCGTCGGCGAAGGCGTCGGGCTCCCAGTCCACGCCCGGGATGGCGGTGGTCGGAAGGTTCCGCATTACTCGGCGCTCACACGGTGCAGCCGGGTCTTCTGGACCTGGACGGCGAGGCGCTCGGCGGTCTCGTCGTCGATGATGATGCCGTGCGGGAGGATGGCCTCGGCGATGGCCTGGGCCAGCTCCGCCAGGGAAGCGAAGGGGTTGAGGTAGAGCCACTGGACGGTGAAGCTCGCGTCCTCGTCGTGGCGGTAGGCGCACCACTGCAGGCCAGTGGTGGAGGCGCTCAAGCGCTCGCACACCCGGGAAAGCACGTAGCAGCGCTCGGCGGGGGGTTGGTAGGTGTTCATGCTGTCTCCTCGTCAGTGCGCAGTGTAGGCCCTGCGCAGACGCCCGGGAGGGCGTTTCGGTGGCCGTTACGGGCGGCGGGTCGGTCTGTCGGGGCGCCGCAGACGTGCTCGGCGCAGGGTCCCCCGCAGGGTGGCGCTGTCGTTGGGCGTGCGCACGGGCGGGGCGTGGTAGTCGTGGCACCACTGGGCTCCGTAGGGCCCGTCGGGATGCCAGCGGTTGCAGTCGGGGCGGGGCGTGGTCCGGGTGGTGACGCTCATGCCAGACGCTCCCCCCGGAGGATGGGGCGGAGCACGCCCGGGCGTGCGGGGTAGTCGTACAAGGCCTCCCACAGGTCCACGGCGTGCGCCGTGTCTGTGGAGGTGG
>ERZ724505.1225-NODE-1225-length-14436-cov-6.334817_pt1 | contig 14436 bp, 12 predicted proteins | sample MGYA00376038_ERZ724505 | MGnify/ENA primary metagenome ERZ724505 (study PRJEB28724, sample SAMN07190884) | wastewater metagenome | isolation source: effluent of sewage treatment plant in Hong Hong | place: Hong Kong | collected 2016-03-17 ... | reverse complement strand
AAGGTCTCCGCGTTATTGGTTGCGGCGCGGAGACTGTAACCGGTGGGCAGCACCAAGGGCAACACTTGGGTCATCGTATTAGTGTTGAGTTGGGCTTCCCACGACGGCAGAGTACCAGACGGCGTGATGGCCGTAACTGGCACCTCAGTCAGCAGACGCGCGTCAGCACCATCATGGATGAACAGGCGGATCATTCCGGCTGTGGTGGTGCCGGTGGCCTTGATGTTGATGGCGTCGATGCGCGAGCCGGATGCACCTGCCGTGAAGATGGTGCCGATGGTGCCGGTGCCGTCGCGGTTTGTATTGGCGGTGGCTACCTGCCCGATGCCGCAGCGAGGTGTCGATGCATATTGAGGCGATGTAGACATGGATATATCCCCCTACTTAGAGTATGGAAAGTGCAACGGCTGGCGGCAAAGACGCGCCGGCAGCGGGCAATGCGCCAAGTGATACCGTCCAGTTTGAAAACGTCCCGCTATCAGCAATCTGGTCGACATTGACGGTCAGCGCCCCGGTGCCGGAATCGTAGGCGGTGATGACCCCGCCCATACGCTTGTACGGCATTGTGGTGTAGGCAACGGTAACGCTCTGCCCGACCGAGAACGCCTTGCCGGTCTGGATGGTGAGGTTTTGCACGCCAGAGGCAATTGTCAAGCTGGTTGAGCTGGTGGCCGACGTACCCGGCGCATTGATCGCGGTCAGGGCTGAGGCGGCAGCAGCGTTTGCCTGATTGGTCGCCAGCGTGACCTGTGCCGCAGCGAGAGTGACTTGATTTGCGGCCGCAACTGCACTGGCAGCAGCATTCCCCGCTTGCGTCGTGGCCGTCGCTGCGTCTGCGGCCATCTCACCCTTGACCGTATTGACTTGCCCGGCCCAGGTGTTAATCTCGGGTTGCAGCGTATCTTTCTGTGCCAGGACAAACGCCGCCGCCGCCACACTGAATTCGTCCCGCGTCATCGTCGCCGGATCAGGCGCAGCCGGCAGTGGCGGTATAACTTCGGTGATAGTCGTCATGTCAGTCCTTTGATTTCCACCGGCATGATACCACCTGTGAGTTCAGTTGGCACCTGCCACGATTTGAAATACCCATAAACGAAACTATGCGTGTATGCCGTACTGCCGACGCATATCAGCGGTTCGGCGCGATGCGATTTCATCTGACGGATGACTTCGTTTTCGCTGCCGGCTTCCACATGCACATCGAGATTCAGCCGCTCCGAATACGCGCCCTGGCGCAATTCGATGTCACCGAATGTATTTTCGACGACGCGAGAATAATCGTCGATGCTCGACGCCATCCCCCATTGAGTCGTGCCGAGTTGCTTCATCTTGCCAATAACACAAACGCCACACGCAGCAGCCGCCCCGGTAGCCGCCGTTATCGTTATTGTCAGCGTGGCGGACACATACGGCGGAATATCGGTAAATAGCGCCTTGTCCTCTTGAATCAGTTCTTCATAGTACCAATCGTACCAATTATCAACCGGATGCGATTGCAACGATTTCGTTTCAGTCCATCCGCTGATTGACTGCGAAACAGTGATCGATGCGCCGGACAGGTTCAGAAACGCAGCGGCATTGACCAGCACGCCCGGCGTAAGAACCAGCGAGATCGACCCTCCGTTGGTCGTCTGCGAACCGTATGACTGATCGAACATCTTCCAGCGATTCGTCGAGTTATACGGCGTTCCGGTCGTCACCTTCAATGACCCGATATGCAACCATTTTGTCGCGTCGGTCAGCGGATTACCCGTGTTGCCTGCCACAAGTGACTCGTAAAGCAGATGCACATTTGTCCCGATGCTGGAAACGATGTCGCCAACGGCGTATGTTACTGCACCGGAATACACCGGATACACAACGCCAAGTTCGATCCACCACGTCGGGCTTGACGACGGCGTATGTCCGATATTGCCGTTCTGCAACGAACGATAGATCGTCTGCGGCTGACCATCGACCGCCGCCGCGCCACCCACCAACGCGCCAAGCGCATATGTCGTTCCGGCGTTATACGCAGCTTGCGTCGCTTCCGGCACATTACTCGACGTTAGAATCGAATCGGTGATCTCAAGCGGACGGATGATACTGAAATCATAATCGGCCATAATTAAGCCCTCACTTGCGGCATACCGTCAATATCCCATTTATCTTCGATCTGGAATATCAGACGATTCGTGCGTTTAATATCGGCAATATCCGCTTGCGTGATGGCGCTGGTTTCGCACAATTTCTGCAACAGCGCATTCATCTGTTCGCGTGCTGCCTTCTGTTCATCGACATACGGACGCGGCGTAATTTCCTCGCCCTCATGAATCGGTGCGACCATGTCATACGGCACATACGACGTGCCGATGGCGAACCCTGGGAATCGAGGATCGCTGGTTATTGCCTCATACGACGGATCTCCGGGTTTGGCAAAAGCCGTTTCTTTCAGTGCTGCCGCTGCATTGGCGTATTGTGTAGCACTCATGCCTGCGACGATCAGTTTGTTTGCCTCCAGTTCTGCATTGACGGTCGGTACATCTCCACCCCCACCGACCGTACTGACAGCCGCGCCGCCAAGCGGTTGAACGGTAGCAGGTGACGTCATGGCACGTTCGGCTGCAATCGCAGCACCCAACGCCGCAATCGCAGCCGAAACACTCAATATCCGCGTATCGATCCCACGAAGCGCATCGAGTTGCGCCTGCGCCATTGCCAACTGTGCGTCCAGATCGGCAAGCTGTCGTTCGGCAAGTGCCAACGCCTTGTCCGCCGCTGTGAGCTGATCGCCACTGATAACACCAAGCGCCTCAAGCTGCGCAGCCAGGCGAAGACGATCTCGATCCTCCGCCACCCTGCTCGTATAGAGTTTCGCGTCGAGTCCAGCAGTCGATGCGGAGATGGCCGTCTTCAGATCGTTGGCATCCGGAAGATACCCGCTCGACTTGGCATTCTCAAGCGCGTTCGATATGAATTGCATACCGGCGACACCGGACTGCACCACCGAACTTGTAACCGAACCGCGAAGCGATTTGACACCTTCCGATATGGCATCCATCACCGATTTGATCGCTGATACATGCTCACGCGCAGTATCAACCGCCGATTGGGCTATTTTTCGCTGCGCATCAATCGCACGGCGAACGGCGTCCATCGCCGAATCGGTTGCCGATCTGGCTGCTGCGAGATTTCGTTCAGCAGCTTCGCGTGCAGCCTGCGCAGCTTCGGCTGCATCTTGCGCCGCCCATATCGCCGATTGCATACCACGCAACGACTCGTCCATTGCGGCGAGTTCATCCTTGCGACGTTCAGCCAACGCACCTGCGCGATTCCCCTGTGCTTCCATCAGCGCGATTTCAAGCTGCCGACGCTGTGCTGCAAGCTGAAGCGCGGCAGAGTTATCAACCGTCGTTTCAGTCTGGCGCGCAATTGTTTCGGTTGATTTGGCCGCAGCCTCATTTGCGGCCGCTTGTGTTTTCGTCATTTCGGCAGCAGCTTCGGCAAGCTGGATCAGAAGCGTCCTGCGCGGATCGGTTGAGGCGATCATCGCCTCGTCGAGTTCGTCCCAATAGGCTTTTACGGCAGGAGTGATCCCGCCCTTTGATGCGATGTACGCCTGCGCCTGTTCGGACGTGATACCAGCGGATTCGGCCAACTTGCCCAACAGTTCCGTGTATTTTCCTTCTGCGATCTTCGCCGTGAATGCGGCCGCGCCTTTGGTATCACCTGTCTCACTCATCAGATTGGTGTATGCCGACACCGCACTCGCCTGGATCAGCGCATTCGCCTGTTTAGCACCGAGTTCCCGAATCTTGCTCAACTGTTCCTCAGTGGCGGACAGCTTCGATGCCTTTTCAATCGCCGCAGACGTGGCGCGTGCGATGTCATTCAGCGACTTTTCGAGCGGCGACATGTCGAGTTCGGCAAGCGCAAGCGAAACGTCGCTCATTTGCTTCGTGAGTTCTTCTGTATTCGCAGTTGCTTTCTCGACTTCTGGATGCAATTCAAGGAATGCAGCGCCAAGCTGATTCAATGCAGCGAGTTGCTTCTGGCCGGCTTCGGTCGTGATGTCGATACCAGATACCATTTCCTTAAACGCCGAAGTGCTGGCCGGTACGGATAAACCGACAGCCTTAAATGCTTCGTCAAGCCGCCGTGTTTTCTCCGCTGTCTTTTCAGTCTCGGTCATCAGCGAGAACGTCATCGCCTTCTGCATCTCTTGCGCCGTAATATACGCCGGCAGACTGTTCTCCAGTTCCCCGAAGTTCTTCATCAGCGCATCAGCAGCGGCAGACAGTTTCGGATCGGCGATTTCCTTGATGAGCGCGATCAGTTCGTTCGTTTTGAGCTTGCCGAGGAAATTCGCGGCGCCAGCGGCATCCGAGTTACTGCCCGTCCATTGCGCGCCGTTGTTGCCATCGAACGTGCCGCCCGTCAGTGTCTTGCCGCCGACGAGGATGTTGCGGTACGCGACGCCGGAGGCCGAGCCTTGCGGATCGAGCTTGTAGCCTTGCTGGATGGTCAGGTCGGCGACTTTCTTGCCCGCCATGGCATACAGGGCGGCGGCCTGCGCGTAAGCCGATTGGCTCAGCGCCTGGTTGCCGAGCGCGTCGCCACCTGACATCGTGAAACTGGAACTGTAGCCGCCTGCGCCAACCTCGCCGTATTGACCTTGCTGCGGCCCGCCGCGTTTGCCGAACAACCCTACTGCATTGGCGACGACAAGCGCGGCGGCGGCATATGGTGCGACGGCTGCAAACGACGATGCAGTACCGGCAAATGCAGCACTGGCAGATTCCATGACAGTTGCGCCTGTCTCCATCATTGTCGTAAAAGTCGGAATGATCGTGCCAAGGTTACTCACAGCAGTACCGATAGATGGCAGCGACGATAACGTTGATCCGATAGACATCATACTACCGATATCGCTTAATCCAGATGCGCCAGTTGCCAAGCCCGCAGCTTGCGCAGCGCCAGCAGCCATGCTCCCCATACCCGTCAATCCGATATTGATGAGCCATTTCTGCACGGTCATCTTGTACAACTGTTCGAGCAGATACGTTTTGATCGACGCGCCAATTTCGCGGAATGCGTTCTTCCCCTTGTTGGTAATGTTCATGAACGTATCGTGAGCCAAGTCATCGACCATCTTCCAGCGATTTTTTTCGACTTTCTCTATCTCTTTGATGGCTTCTTTTTCAGCCTTCAATTCGTCTTGGCGTTTCTCATACGCAGCTTCGGCTGACGCTTTTTCCAAATTCAGATCGCGCTGCATCTTCCGCAGTCGGATGTTTTCACGCAGTGCTTCACTTTCAGCAGTGCATTGCCCTGTCAGATCGAGGATCGCAAGTTTTTCCTCCATAGCTGCGGTGGTTGCGTTGTAACGCTCGGCAGTCAGTAGCGCCTTTTCTTCTTTGGTCTTACCGATGGTTTTGATCTCGAATTCGAGCGCAGCAATGTTTTTTTCAATCGCCTCGTTCTCTTTGTAGATGTTTTCGGCTTCGGCGATCATCGAATCAAATACGCTTTCGCGCCATTTGCGTTCTTCCTCGGCAAGTTTCTTCGCAGCGGCCGCACGCTTATTCGCCGCCGATTCTGCTGCTTTAATGTTGGCACGGTCATACTTGGCATTGATTTCGCCAAGTTTCACGCGATAGCGTTCGGCCTCAACGATCTGTTCGGCATTCGACAGTTTGTTCAATCGTAACGCCAGCGCATATGCGTCATTGAGTTTCTTGATTTCATCCTGACGCTGTTCTTCCTTCGTCTGGTGCATTCCACGGAAGTCATCAAGCGCCTTCTGATTTACTTTCGCCTGCTCAATCGCTGCGTCCTCTGCGGCCTTTACGGATGCGTTGTGGCCGGATATTTCATCAAACACCTGTTGCTTTTGCGCCTTTGCGAGATCATCGAGCCGTTTTATTTCAGCAGAGAACGCGGCGCGATCTTCCGCATCGGTGCTAAACAATTTCGACTTGTTCTCAATGAAATACGTGAATTGCATCGCCATATTGCCCATAGCGATACCGAATGACGCTGCTGCAAAATGAATAGCATTGAACGCATCTTTCAGCCATTCAAACGTCGCCTTGCCGGCTTTGACAGCAGTTTCCCAATTCGAGATCGCAGCGATAACAACGCCAATAGCCGTAGCGACGGCTAGAATCGGATGCGCAACTACGAATGTCGAAATCGCAACACCAAGCGCACGCAACGCCGCACCTACGGATGTCGCTCCGCTCACCGTTGTCGATGCATTCAGTGTTGTTGCGGCTGTGAGTTCCGCCGTCGCAGCAGCTTGTCGTTGTGTGACTTTCGCCTGCGCCTCACCTAATAGCGCCAGTTCGGTTGTTGCGGCGGCGCGCGCAGCCGCGCTGTTTGCTGCCGCCAAATCAGCAACCGCAAGTTCTCTAGTCGCAACGATCTGCGCGTGCGTCGTTGCCAGTTCGGCGACCTTGGATTCGGCAAGTGCCACGTTCATTGCTAACGCTTCACCCTGGGCGATCGCTAATGTACCGTAAGTCTTCGCAGTAGTGGCTATGGCCGCTGCATACTTTCCGACCATTATCGCAGCTGACAACAGAAACATCTGCCCCAACAGTTTCAAATTCTCAGCCAGAAACATGATCGACGACGTGATCGACGCAGTGACGCCCGATGTCTTGCCGGCTTCGCCGATATACAGCATGAACTCGTTCCGCAACACCTGGAACGCGCCGGTAATCGTCTGCGACTCCATCGCAAGCTGACGGAACCGTTCGGCGACTTGCTCGTTACCAAACGCTTTCAGCATTTCTTCGGCGGTGATCTTTCCCGCAATCGACAATTCGCGCAACTGACCGAGCGGAACACCCATGCTTTCGGCCAACACCTTCATCACGTTTGGCATGGCTTCCATCACGGCGCGGAATTCCTCACCACCGAGTCGGCCGGAACCCATCGCCTGCGATAACTGGAGTGCGGCACTCGCCGCTTCGGCCGATGTCGCACCGTATGCTTTCAGGCCGTATGTTACAGTTTCAGTGACGAGGCCGATCTGTTTCATCGACGTGCCGGTGCCTTCCATCGTCGATTTAAGACGAGTGTAAAGCATCGACGTTGCTGCGATGTCGGCCTGGGCGGTATTGGCGATACGGCGGATGTCGCCGAGCGCCTGATTGTATTGTTCCTGTGATTTCGTATTGATGCGAACCTGCGCGTCGAGTTTCACATATGCATCGGTAGCGCGTCGCAACTGATCTGTCATGGCCGCAAGACCGACCCCCATGCCAAGACCTGACATAGCGTTCTTCGCGCTGGCGATATGCCGCTCCATACGGCTCGTCGCATCACCAACAACACGTTCGGCTGAACGCATGTCCTGCGACAGCTTCGCCATGTTCGCCATCAGCATGATTTCGAGTACGCCGACCTGCTGTGCCATTATTTGCCCCTCGACATAAGATACGACTTCATGGCGTTGGAAATCTGGCGCGAAACAGCATCGCGATTCGCCTGCAACGCAGATTCAGACTGATACGGTGATGGGCACGCAGGATCAATTGCCCTAGACGACATCACCAAATGATCGGCTGATAAACGACGCAACAGTTTTGATTCCCACGGTTGTAATTCTACACCCGTAAGATGCTCCCACGCTACTATTTCAGAGCATGAAAGCGGTGCGCTTCCGGATGTATCACGGAGCGCCGGCCCGACATCATAGAAATAGTCGAGCAGATATGTGAATTCGGGTTCTACCCAGGGGAATTCAAGCGTAATGCCGTCCGCGACCGATCTCTCGTATCTGGAAGCATTCGCTTTGTCCGGTACAGCCGAAAGCCACGCCCTGTACCGGACAACGACGCTCAGTCCTGCGTAGCACCCTTCGTAAAATTCGACCAGTCACCGAGATGCTTGGCAACCTGATCCGAAATGAAACCGATGGTGGTATCGGAATACACGCCGATCGCCAGATCACGACCGACAAGCCCCTTGTATTCGAGGTTCTTGAACTCAATGGTGCAGTCCGCAAGGAATTCGGCGGATTCGGCTGCTTTCTGTTCGGCCGTCTGCGACGTTACGCCTTTGCGCTTCATCTTATCGACAAGACGATTCTGCTGCGCAGCACTGGCTTTGGCATACGGCTTCGAGCCGGGACTGTGCAGCACAACAACAACGGCTTCGCCGTCTTCGCCATAGAGCAATTCGTCATTCGCATCACGCAGATGCAGGGTGCCGCTCAATGATACAGCCTTGGATGTAATATCCATGATGGTGCCTTTCGTGAGAGTGGAAAATGCCTGTACTGGCGGGCGCGCTCCCACGAAAGAGCGACACCCGCCAGCCAGTGCTGGTTATGGCGTCTTAAACGACACCGACGATGGCGATGGTATAGGTGACGGACGTGCCGCCCGCGCTATTCGCCACAGTGAGCATATCGGCCGTGGTGGCCGTGATCGCATAGCCGTTCGCGTCGGGCGCGACGATGACAAACGTGCCACCCGGCTTGACCAGAATCGTATCGGTAACGTCGCCGAAAATCGAAGCGATGGCGGCGGTCGGATGCCCACCAACGACAACATCGTTCGTATTGGCGGCGGCGGCGGTGATCACGATAGCCTTGACCTTCGTGAAAGTCAGCGTCGCGCCGAAAGCATCCTGCAACGAGCCGGCCAGATCGAGGTTTTCGGACGATGAAGCGGTCAGCGTGCGCGTATCGGTGAACAGTTCGTTCGCCTGATTCGCACCCGTGCCGTTCTCGAACACGTTGGTGATGCCCAGCGTTGCCGGATACGAGGCATTGCCGACATCGAGACCCTTGGTCAGTTCGCCAGCCAGCGACAAGGCGATACGAGCGGTGAGTGTTGTTGCCATGATTGCGTTCCTTTATGAAATGGACGAGCGGGCACAAGCCGCCGAAGCGGCGTGCGTAATCTGCCGATTAGGACAGAACTTCGACGATGCCGACGCCAGTGTTCGACGTGGTGATTTCCAGATTGATCGTCGCGGACGTGATCGAATTCACGTCATTGACGCCGACCTTGAAGTTCATCACAAGCGCCTGGAAGTAATACACGTCGCCGTTGGCCGTGGTCAGCTTGAACGCATAAGCGTTGTCGGACAGCGACCCTGCCTTGGCGATGATCTGGCCGGCGTCGTCAGTGTCGAGGCCGAGTTGCAGCGCCATCGTCCCTTCGTTAAAGGAACCCTTGAACTTCTGCGTGCCGCGAGTGGCGATGGGGTTGTGCGTGACGAGTTGGAAGTCACGGCCCAGTTCACCCATGTTGGTGACTTCGCCGATGGTGGTGAAAGAGAGAGCCGCATAACCGGCAGCGTCGAACGTCACCGGCGTGCCTGCGGAAATACGGAGTGTCGATGTTGCCGACGTGCGAACAGTCATGATAGTTCCTTTCAGCGCCTCACGGCGTTAGAGTTTAGAAATCCGCATCGGCGTCATCTCGACGTTGGATGCGTTGTTGCTAAAGTACCATATTTACGATTGATACTCAACCATGAAATCAAGCGATTGCTCATGCAACTGCGTCTGTTCGTCATACATGTCCGGGCCGGCGGTGTCGGGCAGAACTGCCTCACACTCGAACGCACCAACCGTCTTGTGCGACACCGGCAAACCGACGCGACACGCCGCAATGATCGACTTCGCCTGTGCGTAGGTCGCGGCATACACTGTCACCTGGACGCGATCTACCATGAACGCGCGCCCGGTCATGGCGAGTGTCTTGCGCGGCACACCACTGATCTGCGAGACACAAATCGCCGGCTTGATGCCGGATGGCACGAAACCGGAATAAATGTTCGCGACCGGCACTGGCGCGGCGGCCGTCAGCAGCTTGTGGATGATCGCAACGCCGGACATTATCGCAACCGCCAGAATGGAACAGGTGCGGCGTCTTCCGGCGTCTCGACGACCGGTATATCGACCGCCGTTTCGTATGTGGTCGGCGGCGCATCGACGTATTCGGCCAAGCCGGACACGACGAACGAATCGCACGTCTGTTTCGGGAAGTCGTATTCGACGCCTTTGATGAACGGGCCGTGGATGCCGTCGATCTTGTTCATCACGGTACAGAGCATTTTAATCTTCATCTTCGGACGCCTCGACTGGAACGGGTGAATTCAGGCCGTGCTTCATTTCCAACACGGATTTTATCTTGTTACCGACCGCGACAGTTGCCGTTGTAGCAGTCGAGTCGGCAGCCGGTCGCATGAACGGATGCGGGCGCGCGCCAGGGTGCGAAACTGGAGCATACACCCATCGACCATTGATGAACAACATCCGGCCGAGTTTGCCGATCTTGTGCGCCTTCGTGCCGTATTCGACCATGTGCGCGTAATAAGTGTCGCGGGTTCCTTTCTTCCCGCCGGCCCGTACATACGCAGTGACTTTGCCGTCACGTTTGACACGCGACCCGACGCGCACGCTGTCGCGCAATGCGCCCTCGTATCCACCGTACAGCCGCGCATTCTCCGTATTGGCGGGCGCAGTTGGCACGTTCTGCAGCACGGCTTCCTTGACGACATTCGCGCCCTGGCGTAGTGCCGCGCGCATGACGTTGTTGCGCAGCTTCGGTTCGAGAGAACGTAGCGCCTCGCCGAGTTCCTTCATGCCCTTGATGTGGATGTCAGTCATGTCGATTCCTCCAGCATGAATTCGATACCATCCCGGTCGCCGACTTCCGCCGGCCCTCCGATGATCGCATACGTCTTTTCCGTCTGACGCATGATGACGACACGAAACGCTGGCGTGATCGTCAATGCCTGCGGCGCGTAGCGAATGCGTAACCGGACACGTTGTTTCGTCGTTTGCAGTCCGTTTCGGATTGTTTCTTCACGATACGGCAGCACGTCGGTGACGTTGCACCAATATACGCCGAAAACCTGCCACGTCGATTCAGGTGCGCCATAAACCGGGTCTTGCGACGTAACCGGGCGCTCGAATCTGCATCGCTTGCTTAATTTACCGAAGTCCATCGCCCGTGCACCCGTTCTGGATCAAGCATGGAATCGACATACTCATTCGGAATCTGCGTCAATGCCGCACGACCCGTCGAAATGGTGAATGTGGTGCGAGTTTCCCACATGGTGTTTATCTTGAACAGCATCCAATCCTTGATGCAGGCCGGAACCGCAGCGGCGGAACCGTATCCGGCAACGAACCGGACACGTACAGCGTTCGCTTGCTGGCGGACTGCCGGCCAGGTTTTGCCGAATGCTTCCTCGATCCAGCACGGGGTAGATTTGTCATTGACCAGATATTCAGTATTCGCAAGCGTTTGCGTCGTACCGTCAAGATCGACATAAGTAATCGACGTGACACTTTGCAACGGCGGCAAGTAAATTCGCCGGTCACAATCACCGGGAAAATCGTCGAAATACGCATCGACCGTCTGCGTTATCAGATACCGGCCGAGATGCGTTTCGGCAAGCTGACGGGCCGACACGATGAATCGTTGCAGCAACGGATCGAGCGTCGTATTGATGATCGGGGCGGACGCGCCAAGTAATCCGTCCGGCATGTTGTCGGTGTAAGTCGTCGCTGTATTGTTGGCGATGGTTGTCAGCAGGTAATACACGTCACCGCCAGCAGCCGTGCGATAGATGCGCCGCGACGTAACAAGCGCGCCACCAATCGGGATATTGGTCAATTCGACGACCCCATTGATCGTCTGATCTGCAACGATAACGGGGTCGTCGATTGAACCGAGTTGAGTCGTACCGTCCGCCGTAACGAATACAACGCCGTAGCGATGTGATCCGTTATCGACGAGACCCGCCCCGACACCAAGCGTCGCCGTAAGCGCGCCAGGTGGCGGTTCCTGGTTACTCTCGTCGAGCCTCAAATGTGCGATAACTTCCGCGACAGTCAGCGGCTCGACGGCGGGCAGCGTCGAAACAACGAATGCCACGATTAAGCAGGCGGGTTCGCCGTCGGAGCCAGATCGGGGCAGCCGAGAACGGCAACGGCGCTCATCACGGCAGCCGAAGCGTTACCGGCCGGCGTGATGGTCAGACGGACATATCGCTTATTGCCGATATAGCCGATCTTGCGCGTCGTGTCGTCGCTGTTGTACTGGAAGCCGGCCAGCACTTCGGTTCCGAGCAGTTGCTCGTCAGCCACAGCGGCGGCGTCGGACAGGTTGGCAGCGTCTCCATCCTCGACCAGGACGGTGAAAGTGGCATCGGCGTCGGCAACGGAGCCGATAGCGATGATGAATTCCAGCGCGTTGAAACCGCGACGGTCAATGATCTGACTGACCTGGGCAGTATTGTCGGCGACGGAAACCGGACTGATCGCACGAATCGGGTTGATGTTGTTGTGCAGATCGTTGTTTTCGCAAGTCATGATTTGATCCTTTCGTATTGAATACGTGAGTTTGACGACCCGCCGAAGCGGGTCGCCGATCCGCATTAGGCGTCAAGCTGACAATTTCAAGAACTTGACGGCTTCGAAATTCACCGCTCCCCCGCCACTCCGCTTCGTACTGTAGAACACGACATACGGTTTCGCCGTGTAGGGGTCGCGCAGAGTGCGGATGCCGATACGATCCACAATGGTGTAGGCTTCGCGGAAGTCGCCAAGCGCCAGCGACAACGAATCCGTTGCCATTGCCGGAACGTACTGATCGACGCGCACCGGGTAGCCCATCAAGCGATCCGGCTGGCCGGCTTGCAGCGACGGTTCCCACAGGTACAGGTCAGACGTAGCGCCTTTCAGCTTGCGGATGGCAGTGCGCATTTCGCGGCGCATCAACCATTGCGCGCGCTGGAGATAGGCCGGCTTGAACGCACCGATCAGATCAAACAGAACGTCACCCTTGGTGGTCGAGTTGAACCCCCCGTTCGTGCCAGTCTTGACATGCTCGAACTGCCCCCATGCGCGAGTGTCGTCGCCCGTAGCGGCGGTCGTGTAGGAGAACAGGCCGCGCGGCTGGCCGGCACCCGTACCAGTCGTGAAACCGGCACCCTCGACGCGGGCGAACTTATCGGCGACCTTCATCGACAGCCAACCTTCGACATCCATGCTGGCATCGTCGATGAGTTTCTGGCTGATCTTCGGCATGGCGTACATCTCGTGCGCCTGAATCTCATACGCACCGAGTTGCGGCGTCGTCGTATCCGACCGCGTACCGAGTTCGCTGACCCAACCGGCACCGGCTTCGTTATTATCAACGATGCCTTCGATCTTATCGGTGCTGATCGTCTGCACACTGGCAAGCTGGCGCATCGTCGATTGCTCGTAAATCTTGGCAACAGTGCGACCAACGGTGGATTCGGGCAGCAGATAGCCGCCGTCCGGATCAGAGCCAGCGGACAGTGCCTTGCGCTCATCGGAAGTCAGCGAATCGGCAGTGACGCCGGACAGCAACTTGAAGAAACCCGATTTGTACGCAGCATACGCTTCGCCATCGAATTCCTGCGGAGCGACACGACCCTTCGACTGATACTCGGCGCGCAGCATGAGATTGAAGCCCTTGGTTTCGGCGATGAACTCGTCGGACTTCTGGCTGCCGGACGCGCCAGGGGCGGTCGCTTTCGCCATGAAATCTTCGATCATCTTCTGGGCTTCCGCAGCCTTCTCGATGGCATCATTGATGCTGTTCAGCTTGACTTCGAGGTCGGCGACGGCTTTGCCTTCGGCCTTGGCCTTGATGAGTTCATCATTCGTGCGCTTGAATTCCTCCCAGGCGCGACCCTGATCTTCGATCAGTTTCTTGACTTCCAAAATGTCGGACATGATTTTTCCTTTCAGCGCCTCACGGCGTTAGAATTGACGATGATGTTACGCGAAAATTGTATCCCTTTGGCGAAGCGCCGCCAGAATATCCTGCAATTCCCCCGCACCAGCGTCCCGCTTGGCAACGTAGGACTTAAACCCCTCGCTGATAATCAGCAAGGCTTCCGAGCGCGAAAATCCAGCGTCCCGCGTGAGCATCCGCTCGAAATCTCTTTCGGACATTTCATTGCCCGATTTCACATTCGTAACACGCGCCTTTCCATTCATCGGGCGCGTCACCATTGATACTTCGATCAAGTCGATCCGCTTCAAGCGCCGACGCGGTTCATCCGGGGCGGTGCGAGGCGTAGATTCCTTGGCGATGTAGCCGATTGACAATCCGTTGATGGCCGGACGCGGCGACATCTTCATGAGTGCGTACATTTCACGGCCGCGCGGCGTATCAGCAAGTTGGCCGGATACTTTCAAACCGTGACCATCTTCCGAAAAATCCGTCCATACGCCAATCGGCGTCATGTCCTCGGCAGTCATACCGTAACCGCCGTGCTGTGACAGCATTGCCGGCCAATCCTGTTTGCCGGATTTCAAGTCGGACAGGAATGCGGCAAATGCGCCTGGCTCGATCAGATCGCCACCACCATCGACGTTGTTGAACACCGCGCCGTAGCCGGTAAAAGACATATCCGCCGCAGATGTGCCGGCCGCCTTGAGTTCGA
>ERZ724505.1223-NODE-1223-length-14442-cov-4.663238_pt1 | contig 14442 bp, 16 predicted proteins | sample MGYA00376038_ERZ724505 | MGnify/ENA primary metagenome ERZ724505 (study PRJEB28724, sample SAMN07190884) | wastewater metagenome | isolation source: effluent of sewage treatment plant in Hong Hong | place: Hong Kong | collected 2016-03-17 ... | reverse complement strand
TAACGTGCGGCCCCTCATGTCCACGCCGCTCCGCCACATTCCATCGCTCAGCGCCTTGCCCGCCCTGGTGGGCACCCAACTGGGCCAGAGCGACTGGGTGTTGATTGAACAGTCAGGTATCGACGCCTTTGCCGCCGCCACGAGTGATGCGCAATGGATCCACGTGGACCCCGTGCGCGCCGCCAGCGGCCCCTTTGGCACGACGATCGCGCATGGCTTTTTGACGCTGTCGCTGCTGCCCGTGCTCATGAACCAGGCCTTTGTGATCGATGGCCTGGGCATGGGCGTCAACTACGGCCTCAACCGCGTGCGCTTCCCGGCGCCGGTGCCGGTCGGCAGCCGGCTGCGAGGCACCGTCAAGCTGCTGGCCTGCGAGCCGCTGCCCCAAGACGGCCTGCAGGCGGTGCTGGAGGTCAGCATTGAGCGCGAAGGCGGCAGCAAGCCGGTGTGCGTGGCCGAATCGGTCGTGCGCTTCTTTCCCTGAAATTTCCGACGACCCATGGCCTCCAGTCTCCTGGTCCTGCTTGACGACATCACCACCGTCCTCGACGACGTGGCCACCATGACCAAGGTCGCGGCCAAGAAGACGGCCGGGGTGCTCGGTGACGACCTGGCGCTGAACGCGCAGCAGGTGACCGGTGTGAACGCCGACCGCGAGCTGCCGGTGGTGTGGGCGGTGGCCGTGGGCTCGCTCATCAACAAGGCCATCCTGGTGCCGGCGGCGCTGGCCATCTCAGCGCTGGCGCCCTGGGCCGTGACGCCGCTGCTGATGGTGGGTGGCGCCTATTTGTGCTTCGAGGGCTTTGAGAAGCTGGCGCACAAGTTCCTGCACAGCAAGGCCGAAGACGAGGCCCACCACCAGCAACTGGTGCAGGCGATTGCCGACCCGCAGGTCGACATGAAGGAGTTCGAGCGCGAGAAGGTCAAGGGCGCGATCCGCACCGACTTCATCCTCTCGGCCGAGATCATCGTCATCGCGCTGGGCACGGTGGCCAGCGCTTCGCTGCAGCAACAGTTGGCCGTGCTGGTGGCGGTGTCGGTGGCAATGACGGTGGGCGTCTACGGCTTCGTGGCCGGCATCGTGAAGATGGACGACGCGGGCCTGTGGCTATCACGCAAGTCCAGCGCGCTGGCCCAGGTGGTGGGCCGATTCCTGCTGGCCGCCGCGCCGCAGCTGATGAAGCTGCTCTCGGTGCTCGGTACGGCCGCGATGTTCCTGGTGGGCGGCGGCATCCTCGTGCATGGCCTCGGGCCGGTGCACCACTTCGTCGAGCACCTGGCATCAGGCCACAGCGGCTTCGGCGCCGTGCTGGCAGAGAACACCGCCAATGCGCTGGTGGGCGTGATCGCCGGAGCCCTGGTGCTGGCCGGCGTGGTGCTGGTGCAGAAGCTGCGGGGGCGCTGAGCTACTGGAGCAGCGGGCTCTGCTCCACGGGGCTGTAGGCCAGCCGCACATAGATCGGCGCAAAGGCCTCGGCCTGGGTCAGTTCGATCAGGTGCTCGCGCGAGAGTTCGAGCATGGCGATGAAGGTCACCACCAGCACGGCCTGGCCCCGTGAGGGGTCGAAGAGCTGCTCGAACTCGACGAAACGCTTGCCCTGCAGGCGGCGCAGCACCAGGCTCATGTGCTCGCGCACCGAGAGCTGCTCGCGTGTGATGCGATGGTGCTGGTTGAGCTTGGCGCGCTTGAGGATGTCGGCCCAGGCCTCGCGCAGGTCGTCGGCGTTCACATCAGGGAAGCGCGGCGCCAGTGATTGTTCGATATGCACCTGGGCACGCAGGAAGTCGCGGCCCAGCACGGGCAGCGCATCGAGCCGCGCGGCGGCCAGCTTGATCTGCTCGTACTCCAACAGCCGGCGCACGAGCTCGGCGCGCGGGTCCTCGGCCTCTTGCCCATCCTCGGTCTTGCGAGGCGGCAGCAGCATGCGCGACTTGATCTCGATCAGCATGGCCGCCATCAACAGGTACTCGCTCGCCAGCTCCAGGTTGTGCACCCGGATCTGGTCCACATAGCTCAGGTACTGGCGGGTCACGTCCGCCAGCGGGATGTCGAGGATGTTGAAGTTCTGCTTGCGGATCAGGTACAGCAGCAGATCGAGCGGGCCCTGGAAGGCCTCCAGGAAGACCTCCAGCGCATCGGGCGGAATGTAGAGGTCCAGCGGCAGCTGAAACAGCGGCTCGCCATAGAGCCGCGCCACCGCCACGGTGTCGACAGCCTCGGGCAACTCGGCAGTGGCTGCCGAGGGCTCGTCGAGATCGGTGCTCATCGCGCCAGCGCCACGCGCTGATTACTCGTGCGAGGCGTCGGTCTGGTAGACGTAGGGCTTCTGGGCCACGCGCGCCGCTTGGAAGCCGGCCTGGGCTTCACGGTCCTGCGGCTTGTCCCATAGCAGCGCACGGCCGGCACGCTGCTCTTCTTCCAGCGTGGGGCGGGCCTTCTTCAGGTCGGCGATGAAGTTGGTGACGTCGGAGGTGTAGGGCTTCCAGAACAGCGGCATGGTGGGCTCTTGAGGTCAATGGGGGGATTTTAGGTGGGTACCGAGCACGATGACCGCCGCCCCAGCCAGGCACAAGGCCGCGCCCACCCAGTCGGTCACGCGCGGGGTCTGGCCCTCCACGGCCCACAGCCACCCCAGCGCCACGGCGATGTAGACGCCCCCATAGGCGGCGTACACCCGACCCGCCGCGCTGGGGTGCAGGGTCAGCAGCCAGGCAAACAGCGCGAGTGACGCTGCCGCCGGCACCAGCCACCACGCCGACGCGCCCTGCCGCAGCCACAGCCACGGCAGGTAGCAGCCCACGATCTCGGCCAGCGCGGTGGCGATGAAGAGGCCCAGGGCCTTGGCGATGTCCATGGAGAGGGATTGTGGAGTCGGTCTCGGGGCTTGACCCTCAAGCCGCTTGAGGTTTCAGTATGGCGACTTTCAACCTTGGAGACCGCCATGCCCAAGCCCCGCCCTGCCCTGGCAGCTCTTGGCCTGATCGCCGCCTGTGCGGCCTGCTGTGCCCTGCCCCTGATGGCCGGCGGGATCGCCCTGGGTGGCCTGGCAGCTTGGCTGGAGTTTGGCGCGCTGTCAGCCATCGCCGTGGTCGCCCTTGGCGCCCTGCTGCTGTGGCGCCGCCGCCGGGCAGCCCCAGCCTGTGTCGTGGACTCGCAGGCCCAGGGCACTTGCAGTGCTGGATGCGACTGCCGATAGCATCGGGCGCATGCCGCCCCGACCCACCCGAGACCTGAGCATCGGCCAAGCCGCTCGCCGATGCGGCCTCAGCGTCCCCACGCTGCGCTACTACGAGTCCATCGGCCTGTTGCCCCCCGCGCGGCGGCGCGAGAGCGGCCAGCGGCTCTATGACGCGGCCACGCTGCAACGCCTGGATTTCATTCAACGCTGCCGCGAGATCGGCTTCCCGCTCGACGACATCCGCACGCTGGCGGACTGGGCTGAGCAGCCCGAACGCCTTTGCGGCACGCTGCAGCAGCGCACCGAGGCGCAGCTCGCCCTCGTGCGCGAACGCTTGCGAGCGCTTCGGCGCATGGAGCTGGGCCTGATGGACGTGCTGGCGCGTTGCGAGGGCGCTTGTGGGCCCCGCTGCGATGCATTGGCGTCGCCCACCGAGTAGGGCGAGCCCACGCGATCAGGGCAAACGCAAGGCCTGGGCCAGATGGGTGTAGACCACCCCCACCCGACGCAAATGGCGGGCCTCCGGGTGCGTGAGCAGCCATAGCTCGGTCTCGCAGTCCGTCAGCGGCTCGGACAGCCGGACCACGTCCTTGCGGCCCTCGGCGAGGAACAAGGGCACGATGCCCACGCCCAGGCCCAGTGCCGCCAGCTCCAGCACGCTCAGGATGCTGTTGACGCGGTAGCGCGGCATGAGCTTGGGGAAGTTGCGTTTGCGCCAGATCACGGACGGGTGTTCGGGCAGCGCGTCGTCGGGCGCAATCCAGTCCACCGTGGCGAGCGTGCTTGCATCGCCCGGCCGCAGGCTCGTGCGGCGTGCCGCGTACACCGCCACCCGGATGGCCCCGATGGGCTTGCCGACAAGGTGTTGGGGCGGTCGCTTGGTGGCACGCAAGGCGATGTCCGCATCGCGCCGGGTCAGGCTGGCCAGCTCGTTGCCGGTGTGGAGTTCAAAGCCCAGCAGCGGGTGCTCAGCCCGCAGGCCCAGCAGCGCGGGCGCGATCAGGCCGTGCAGCAGGGTGTCGGTCGTCGTGATGCGCACCGTGCCCGAGATCTGCGAGGGCGCGGCCTCGATCGACGCACGCGCGCCCTCCAAGGCCGTCTCCACCTGCTCGGCATGCGCCGCCAGCTCCTCGGCCAGTTCGCTCGCGACATAGCCGGAACGCGTGCGCTCAAAGAGCGGGCGCCCCAGGCCTCGCTCCAGGCGCTGCAGCGAGCGGAACACGGTGGAAGCGTCGATCCCGAGGCGTTCACTCGCGCCCGCCAGCGTGCCGCCGCGCACCAGGGCGAGGGTCACTTCGAGGTCCGCCGCCGTCATTTGGTATTGCGATTTCGCAATCATCAATTGCACGAACCCATATTCACGTTGCTGATGCGCAATCCTACATTGGACCCATCAACCACCCGTCCAGGAGCCTCTCCATGCAAGCATCCACGCACCCTTCCACCCAACTCGGCATCCTGCTGCTGCGTCTCAGCCTCGGCCTGATGTGGATCGCCCATGCCCTGCTGAAGCTGCTGGTCTTCACGCTGCCGGGTACGGCGCAGTACCTGATGAGCGTCGGCTTTGCCGGTGCGCTGGCGTATCCGCTCTTCGCCGCCGAACTGCTGGGCGGGCTGGCGCTGCTGCTGGGCCTCTATGCCCGGCAAACGGCACTCGCCCTGGTGCCTATCCTGGCGGTAGCGACCTGGGTGCATGCCCCCAACGGCTGGGTCCACACCAGCCAGGGCGGAGGCTGGGAGTACCCGGCCTTCCTGATCGCAGCGTCCATCGCCCTGTGGCTGCTGGGCGATGGTGCGGCTGCGCTCAAGCGCAGTGGCCGGCTGACCCCTCCACTGCCCACGGCTTGAATCATGAACACGCCGCCCCTCATCCTCATCTCCCACGCCCTTTGCCCCTATGTCCAGCGCGCGGCCATCGTGCTGACGGAGAAGGGGCTGGCCTTCGAGCGCCGTGACATCGACCTCGCGAACAAGCCGGACTGGTTCCTGCGGGTCTCGCCGCTGGGCAAGACGCCCGTGCTGCTGGTGGGCGACCAGGCGATCTTTGAATCTGCCGTGATCTGCGAGTACCTGGAGGAGACGGCGCTGCCGCGCCTGCACCCGGACGACGCCTTGCAGCGGGCCCAGCATCGAGCATGGATGGAGTTCGGGTCGGCGCTGCTGAACAGCATCGGCGCCTTCTACAACGCCGCCGACGAGACCGCCTTGCAGTCCCGCGTCGCCGCTATCCGGGAGAGTTGGTGCCAGGTCGAGGCGGCGCTGGGTGACGGACCCTACTTTGGCGGCGCCTCGTTCAGCCTCGTGGACGCCGTCTTCGGGCCGGTGTTCCGCTACTTTGACGTGTTCGACACCATCGGTGACTTCGGTTTCTGGACCGAGCTGCCGCGGGTGCAAGCCTGGCGTGTCGCGCTGCAAAGCCGCCCGTCCGTGGCGGCAGCCGTGCAGCCGGACTACCCAGAACGCCTGCGCGCCTTTCTGCGGGCGCGCCGCTCGGCGCTGTCTCAGCGGATGCCGGCGGCCGCGTCGTTGCGTTGACGAGGCCAGCTTGAAATTCCCTCAGCGGCCGTGCTCACCGCGACGCTCAGTGCGGCCGCGACGCGCAAGCACCCAGAGGCCCACGGCCAACAAGCCCCAAGACGCCGGCTCCGGCACCGGCGCATAGGCCTGCGTCCAGTCGATGCCACTCTGACTGCTGAGCGTGTAGCCAATGGCATTGCCGCCGAGCTTGACGCCGCTGATGCCTTGCCAAGTCAGGGTGCTGGCGAAGTCGCTGGTGGCCTCGCTGAACCAATTGGGGCCGGCGCCGGCCGTGCCGACCGACGCGCGCGAAAAGATGCCCAGCTCAAAGGGCGTGCCGAGCTTGACGGTGACGTTGAAGTTCAGGTCCTGGTTGATGACCTGGTGGAAGGGAAAGCCACCCTGACCCTGCCCTTGAGCACGGAAGTTGGAGGCCGTCGCGGCGTTGTTCAGCCACACCTGGGTACCGATGCGGGTGTAGCTGTTGCCGGTGGGCAGGCCGTCGAGCACGCCGTCGAGGTGCAGGCTGAAGCTGAGCACCGCGTTCTGCCCGATCTGGGCCGGGTTGACGGGCATGAGGGTGAGCGTGTCGGTCCAGCCCACCGTGGTCTCGCTGGCGGCAAAGCCGGCGCTGGCGTTGGCGCGGAAGTGGGCGTACATGCCAACCGAGCCGTACTGCGCGCTGCCATGCGTGTCGGCCTGGATGGACGGCGAGGCCTGGGTGTAGCTGTTGCTGGCGCTCAGCAGTTGACCCGGCGTCGTGGTGGAGAAGGCCGAACAGTTGGACTTGCCGACCTGCCAGTCGAAGCGATTGCCCTCGGTCGGGAAGGCGCCGGTGGCGATGCCGGCGCAGCTGGAGACCAGGGCGCCGGTGCTGCCGAGGTCCTGCTGGCCGAGCTCGGCGGCCGAGGTGCTGAGGCCAGCGATGGCGAGCGCCAAGGCGCTGAGGTGACGCGGGGTTTGCATGTCGAACTCCAAGCTGGAATGCCGACAGGCTAGACCTGTCCCAGGGCGCCGTCAGCCCCCAAACATCGAGTGATCCCCGAGCCGCCCCGAATGCGTCTGTGTTCCGTTTGGAGGCTGGATTTCTGCCGCGCAGACTCCTAGGAGCCCGTCCGCAATTGCCCCTCGCCCAACTCGGCGGCAAAGCCTGAGCGGTGCATCAGCGACAGGGGCTGGACGTTGACATCCAGCAGCCTCAGCACCACGCCGCGCCGCTGCAGCGCCTGATGCAACTGGCGCAGCGCCTCCAGGCCCGAGGTGTCGAGCTGGACGAGGCGGTGCAGGTCGAGCTCGACGCAGCGCGTTTGCGGCAGCAGCTCGTCCTGCAGGCTCTCGACCTTGCCCACCGAGCCAAAGAACAGCGAGCCGTAGAGCGCAAAGCGCTGCGTGCCGTCCTCACCGGACGTGGCGGGCGAAACGCTGAAGAGCTGGCTCATGCGCCAGATGAAGAACACGCAGGCCATCACGAGGCCGAGCTCAACGGCCACTGTGAGGTCGAACACGATGGTCATCACGAAGGTGCCGACCAGCAAGGTGCGGTACTGCACGGTGAAGTGCCGCAGGCGCACGAACTCATGCCACTCGCCCATGTTGAAGGCGACAAAGAGCAGCAGCCCGGCCAGCACGGCCAACGGCACATGCAGGGCCAGCGGCGCGGCCACCAGCATGGCGGTGAGCACAGCCAGCGCGTGGACCATGCCGGCCAGCGGCGTGCGCGCACCCGCGCGGATGTTGGTGACGGTGCGGGCGATGGTGCCGGTAGCGGGCATGCCGCCCATCAAGGGGCTGGCGATGTTGGCGATGCCTTGGGCCATCAGCTCCTGGTTGGGGTCGTGGCGGGGCAGATCGGGCGCGAGCTTGTCGGCCACGCGCGCGCACAGCAGAGACTCCACGGCCCCGAGCAATGCGATGGTGAGCGTGGGCGTGACGAGCTGCTTGGCGGCGGCCCAATCGAGTGCGGGCCAGTGCGGTGCGGGCAGGTGGCTGGGGATGCTGCCAAAGCGGGTGCCGATCGTTTCGACGGGAAGCTCCAAGAGCGTGGCCAGCAGCGTGAGGCTGACCAGGGCGACGATGGGCGCCGGGATGCGCGTCACATTGCGCACGGCGCTGGCGCGCAGCAGCTCATCCGGCAGCGGCAGGCGTTTGCTCGACAGGTGCGGCCAGAGCCACAGGCCGGCAAAGCACAGCGCGGTGAGCAGCAGCGCCCAGGGGTTCCAGCTCGGCGCGTGCCGCCACAGGGTCTCGATCTGGGCAAAAAAGTCCGCCGGCAGCTTGCCCTCGATGCGCAGCCCGAAGGCATCGCGCAGCTGCGAAAGCGCGATCAGCACGGCGATGCCATTGGTGAAGCCGATGACGATGGTGACCGGCACATAGCGCACCAAGGCACCGAGGCGCAATAGGCCCATCAGGAAAAGCAGCAGGCCCGCCATCAGCGTGGACAGCAGCAGGCCGCTGACGCCATGCCGCTCAACGATGCCGTAGACCACGACGATGAAGGCGCCGGCCGGCCCGCCGATCTGGACGCTGGAGCCGCCGAACAGCGAGACCAGAAAGCCCGCCACGATGGCGGTGACGAGGCCCACGCCGGGCGGCAGGCCCGAGGCCATGGCAAAGGCCATGGCCAGCGGCAGCGCCACGACACCGACCGTGAGGCCGGCGCCGATGTCGGTCAGGAAGTGGGCACGCGAGGCCCCCTCAAGCAGCGTGAGGGCGCGCGGGCGAAAGGGGTGAAGCGAAGGTAATGGCACGGGTCCTCCAAACGTTGACGACACGAGACGATGGCTCGTGCAGTCGCGGAGGCCCGCAGTGGTGCTGCTCGGCGTTGAAGCGCCGCTTCCGGCTGGGGCCGGTGCACTGCGAGGTCGCGCTGTGCATCATGGCGCCGAGGGGCTCAGAGGCTGAGAGGGAATCGGGCGTGCCCGAGCGGGCCGCCCAAAGCGCCGCAATCCAGGCGCAAAACGCAGCTGTAGCTCGGGCTACAGCGAGTATTTGCAACGCCGAGTGCGGTGTTTTGGGTGGAACGAGCGGGCATGAACGATTTCCACTCAGCCTCTTAACGAATCCGCATCCCCGGCTGGGCGCCGGGATGGGGTTCAAGGACGAAGACGCCGGGGTTCGCTTTCTCATCGGCATGGCTGGCTGCAAGGACCATGCCCTCGCTGACACCGAACTTCATCTTGCGCGGCGCCAGGTTGGCCACCAGCACGGTCAGCTTGCCTTCGAGGTCCTCGGGCTTGTAGGCGCCGGCGATGCCGGAGAAGACATTGCGCGTGCGCCCCTCGCCGGCATCAAGCGTCAGGCGCAACAGCTTGGTGCTGCCCTCGACGCGCTCGGCCTTGACGATCTTGGCAATGCGCAGGTCGGGCTTGACGAAGTCGTCGATGGTGATTTCGGGGGCAATGGGCTCGCCGCCGGGCCGCCCCAAGGCGAGACCATCCCCCTCGGGGGGAAGGGCAGCGCCTTGTGCGCTGACCTTGGGGGCTGACACGTTATGTTCGCCGCCGGGAATCGGCGCCAGGGGTTCGGGGCGGGTGAACAAGGCCTCGACCTGCTCGGTCGTCACACGCTGCATCAGGTGCTGGAAGGCGCTGATGCGGTGGGCGCCTAAGCGCGTAGCCGCATCGGCCCAGGTGAGGGGCGCCACCTGCAGGAAGCCTTCAACCTTGGCGGACAGTTGCGGCAGCACGGGCTTCAAGTAGAGCGTGAGCAGGCGGAAGGCCTCGATGCAGGTGCTGCAGGCCTGGTGCAGTTCAAGCTGCTTGTCAGCCAGCTTGGCCAGCTCCCAAGGCTTGTGGGCATCGACGTACTCGTTGACCACATCGGCCAGCGCCATCACCTCGCGGACCGCCTTGCCGAACTCGCGGCCGTCGTACAAACCAGCCAGGCTGGTCGCGGCGGCTTGAAGGCGTGCAATCACCGCTTCGCCCTCTGCGCCGAGGTCCGCAGCCAAGACACCATCGAAACGCTTGGCCACAAAGCCCGCCGCACGGCTGGCGATGTTGATGTACTTGCCGACCAGGTCACTGTTGACGCGGCTGATGAAGTCCTCGGGGTTGAAGTCGAGGTCTTCGACGCGGTCGTTGAGCTTGGCGGCCAGGTAGTAGCGCAGCCACTCGGCCTCCAGCCCGAGTTCGAGGTAGCGGCCGGGGTCGATGCCCGTGCCGCGGCTCTTGCTCATCTTCTCTTCCTTGACGGTCAGGAAACCGTGCACATAGACCTGGTCCGGCGTCTTGCGGCCGCTGAAGTGCAGCATCGCGGGCCAGAACAGGGTGTGGAAGTAGGTGATGTCTTTGCCGATGAAATGGACCTGCTCGGTGGCCGGGTCGGCCAGGAAGGCGTCCATGTCCTTGCCCGTCTTGGCAAAGTGCGCGGCCAGCGAAGCGAGGTAGCCGACCGGGGCGTCCAGCCAGACGTAGAAGTACTTGCCCGGCGCGTCGGGGATCTCGATGCCGAAGTAAGGCGCGTCGCGGCTGATGTCCCAGTCACCGAGGCCGCCTTTGCCCTCTTCATCGACGGTGAACCACTCCTTGATCTTGTTCAGCACCTCGGGCTGCAGACGCGCCCGGCCGTCCCTGTCAACTCCGTGGGTCCAGCGCTCGAGGAAGTCCTTGCAGCGCGGGTCGCTCAAGCGGAAGAAGTGGTGGTCGCTCACGCGCAGCTCGGGCGTGGCGCCGGAGAGCACGCTGTAGGGGTTCTTGACCTCGGTGGGCGCGTAGACGGCGCCGCAGTTCTCGCAGTTGTCGCCGTACTGGTCCTTGGCCCCGCAGCGCGGGCACTCGCCCTTGATGAAGCGGTCGGGCAGGAACATGCCCTTGGCCGGGTCGAAGAACTGCTCGATGGGGCGGATGTCGATCAGGCCGGCGGCCTTCAGCTCGCGGTAGATGGCCTGCGAGAGCGCGTGGTTCTCGGGTGCGTCGGTGCTGTGCCAGTGGTCGAAGCTGATCAGGAAGCCGTCGAGGATGGGCTTGCGGCTGGCGGCGATCTGCGCAACGAAGTCCTGCGGCGAGATGCCGGCCTTCTCGGCCGCGATCATGATCGGCGCGCCGTGGGCGTCGTCGGCGCAAACAAAGTGCACCTCGTGCCCCATCAGGCGCTGGAAGCGCACCCAGATGTCAGCCTGCGTGTACTCCATGACGTGCCCGATGTGGGAGCGGGCGTTGGCATAGGGCAAGGCAGTGGTGACAAAGAGCTGGCGGGGCATGGAATGGAGGCTTTGGAAGGCGCCGCGGCCGGGCCGGCCATCGCGCGCTGAAGGGCTGATTTTAGGGACGTACCGATCAGGAACCCGGGCGGCAGTTAGCGCAGAAATCTCTGCATCACCTCAAGGACTCGTCACAAGTCATTGATTCGTAATGCAGACAGAATCTGTCCACTGCTGCTGTGGAAAACTTTGTGGAGAACAGCGGGTGCCCACGCGCAAAGCCTTGAACGACGCGGAAATGCTTAGCGTGCCTATTTTTTTGGCACCCGCAGGGCGCCTATATGAATCAATCACTTAGCGCATCCCGCCGGCAGCCACCCCTAACTTGTCAGTCGGTCATGACAAAGTCTTGACAAGCCGCGCCGGTGGGGACAAGTGGCCCCGCGAACGCACGAATCCAGGGCGCAGACGCGGCCCGGACATGTCGGAACGGGCGAGTTACCCACAGTCGGGCCCAGCGCCAGGGAGGGGCCAACCCCAGCCGGTTGGGCTGGGGCCGCGGGCTACACTGCCGCGCCTTTTTTGCAGAGGAATGGCAGTGAGGGACAGCCCTTCGCGCGGGACTAAAACCCCGGTCGCGTTTGAACTCAAATCCCGGCAGATCAGCGGCCTTTCCCTGGCGCTTTTCGAGTCCGACCCCGAAAGGCTGGCCGAGGCCTGGCGCCAGCGTGTCGGGACCGACAGTTCGGCCTTCGACCACGAACCCCTGGTGATCGACCTCAGCCAGGTCGCGCGGCCAGCCTTGCCAGCGCCGGTGGAGGGCGAACAAGCCCCGCTGCCGCTGGAAGGCAGTGGCCAGGTGGACCTGGCGGCCATCGTCGCCCTGGTGCGCGGCAACGGCTTGCAGCCCGTTGCCATCAGTGGCGCCACGCCGGCCGAGCTGGCTGTGGCCCGCCACCTGGGCCTGGCCGATGCGGGCTCCGACCTGCCTTCGGCGGGGCGCGAAGTCGTGCGTGAGGTGGTCCGCGAGGTGGTGCGTGAAGTGCGCATCGAAGTGCCCGGCCAGCCCGTGCCCACCCTGGTCATCGACAAGCCGCTGCGCTCCGGCCAGCAGGTCTATGCCAAGGGCGGTGATCTCGTGGTGCTGGCCCTCGTCAGCCATGGCGCCGAGGTGATCGCCGACGGCAGCATCCACATCTACGCCCCGCTGCGCGGCAAGGCGATTGCGGGTGCACGCGGCAACGCGCAGGCCCGCATCTTTGCGCACTCGATGGAGCCTGAGCTCATCTCCATCAACGGCGTCTACCGCACTACCGAGAACCCCCTGCCGCCCGAGGTGCTGGGCAAGCCCGCCCAGGTGCGTCTCGACGAGCACGAGAAACTCGTCTTCCAAGCTTTGAACTTCTGACAGGAACCCCCAAGATGGCCACCAAGATCGTCGTCGTCACGTCCGGCAAGGGCGGGGTCGGCAAGACCACCACCAGCGCCAGCTTCGCCACCGGCCTCGCCCTGCGCGGCTTCAAGACCTGTGTGATCGACTTTGACGTCGGCCTGCGCAACCTCGACCTGATCATGGGCGTCGAGCGCCGCGTGGTCTATGACCTCATCAACGTCATCAACGAAGAAGCCAAGCTGACGCAAGCCCTCATCAAGGACAAGCAGCTCGACAAGCTCTTCATCCTCGCCGCCAGCCAGACGCGCGACAAGGATGCGCTGAAGCAAGAAGGCGTCGAGCGCATCCTAAACGAGCTCAAGGACCAGGGCTTCGACTACATCGTCTGCGACTCGCCGGCCGGCATCGAAACCGGCGCGCTGATGGCCATGCACTTTGCCGATGAAGCGCTGATCGTCACCAACCCCGAGGTCTCCTCGGTGCGCGACAGCGACCGCATCCTCGGCATGCTGTCCAGCAAGACCAAGCGCGCCATCGAAGGCGCCGACCCGATCAAGGAGCATCTGCTCATCACCCGCTACAACCCGAACCGGGTTGAAGGCGGCCAAATGCTCTCGCTGGAAGACATCCACGAGATCCTGCGCACCCCCTTGATCGGCGTGATCCCCGAGAGCGAGATCGTCTTGCAAGCCTCCAACCAGGGCACACCGGCCATCCAGATGCAGGGCAGCGACGTGGCCGAGGCCTACGCGGACGTGGTGGCCCGCTTCCTGGGCGAAGCCAAGCCGATGCGCTTCATCGAGGCCGAGAAGAAAGGCTTCTTCAAGCGCATCTTCGGCAGCAAGTGAAGGAGGCCAGACGATGGGATTCCTGAACTTCTTCCTCGGCGAGAAGAAAAAGACCGCCAGCGTCGCCAAGGAGCGACTGCAACTCATCCTCGCGCACGAGCGCGCCGGCCGCAGCACCGCCAGCCCCGACTACCTGCCCCAGCTGCAGCGCGAGCTGGTCGAGGTCATCCGCAAATACGTGTCCATCAATGCCGAGGACATCTCGGTCAGCATGGAGCGCCAGGGCGACCTCGAAGTGCTTGAGCTCAAGATCGAGCTGCCCGAGAAGTAAAGCCCGCGCCGCCGCGCGGCCCTGCATGCTCGCCGCCCGTTACCTTGCCGGCTACCCGCCGGCCCTGATCCTGGAGGCCGAGCGCTTGCGTGAGCAGGGCCGCCTGGCTGAGCACCTGGCCCGCCGCCTGCCCGAGCGGCACGAGGTGCGCAGCGACAAGGCCCTGTTCGAGTACGTGCAGGACCTGAAGGCCCGCCACCTGCGCAACGCCGAGCCGCTGCAACACGTGGGCTACGACGCCAAGCTGCGCGTGCTGCAGCACGCGCTCGGTACCCACACGCGCCGCACCCAGGTGCAGGGCTCGCGCCTCAAGATGCGCCGCGAGATCCGCGTGGCCACGCTCTTCAAGGAGGCACCGGCCGCGCTGCTGCGCATGATCGTCGTCCACGAGCTGGCCCACCTGCGGGAGTTGGACCACAACAAGGCCTTCTACCAGCTCTGCCAGCACATGGAGCCCGAGTACGCGCAGTTGGAGTTCGACTTGCGCCTGTACCTGATGCATCTCGACGAGCAGAGGTCGAAGGTGACTTGCGGCCCAACCGACGTACCCAGCGGGCGGGGGGCTCCATGATCTTGTTGGCGCCCATGGAGGGCCTGCTCGATTGTTTGCTGCGCGAGGTGCTCACCAGCGTCGGCGGGGTGGACCGCTGCGTCAGCGAGTTCATCCGCATCACCGACCAGCTGATGCCCAAGCGTGTCTTCACACGCATCGTGCCCGAGCTGCTCAACGGCGGGCGCACCCGTGCCGGCGTGCCCGTGCACCCGCAGCTGCTCGGCTCAGACGTGCAGTGCATGGCCGAGAACGCGGCGCGGCTTGCCGAGCTCCAGCCCGAGGGGATTGACCTCAATTTCGGCTGCCCGGCCAAGTGCGTCAACCGCCATCGCGGTGGCGCCGTGCTGCTGGACGAGCCCGAGCTGATCCACGCCATCGTGGCCGCCGTGCGCCGCGCCGTGCCGGCCTCGGTCATGGTCTCGGCCAAGATGCGGCTCGGCTACATGGACGACAGCCGCACGCTCGACTGCGCCCGCGCCATCCATGCGGCCGGCGCCAGCGAGATCGTCGTCCACGCCCGCACCAAGGCGGACGGCTA
>ERZ724505.1222-NODE-1222-length-14450-cov-6.877041_pt1 | contig 14450 bp, 26 predicted proteins | sample MGYA00376038_ERZ724505 | MGnify/ENA primary metagenome ERZ724505 (study PRJEB28724, sample SAMN07190884) | wastewater metagenome | isolation source: effluent of sewage treatment plant in Hong Hong | place: Hong Kong | collected 2016-03-17 ... | reverse complement strand
GGTTGAAAAAGAAGTTATAATAACAAAACTCTTGACAAGATGCTCTGGAATACTGTAGGGTAATTCATCGTTGTTGAAACTGAAACTCATTGAAAGAAAGTCGTATGAAAAAGCTGTTTGGTTGGTTGTTGATCGTTTGCGGCATTGCTTTTGCTGCATATGTCGGAGCGTGGGTTTGCTTCATTGGAGGCATTGTTCAAGTCATTGAAGTGATCCGGGATCCTGTGCTGATTCCCATGGATATCGCCATTGGAATCGCCAAATTCATGTTTTCAGGATTGGCATTTGCTCTCACTGCCACGTGTTTTATTGCGCCGGGGATGGCCTTGTTGGATTCCAGTCGCCGGAATACATGGCGTCTTTAATCCTCATTTTGCTTGACAAGAGGGGAAAGAATGAGATAAGGTAAATTTCATATCCCGTTGGGCCAGTCTGGTTAGGTCGCCTGCCTTGGGCGCAGGAGCATCGCTGGTTCGAATCCAGCACGGGATACCATTTTCTTGAAAGGGAACACAAATGACATTGCCATTTTTCTTTGTTGGATTAGCCTTCTTGGCTATCGCTTCCCCTTCAATTCCGGGATACGTCATGAAGAAGTGTATCTTTTCCAATACTCCTTATGAAAGTTGCGCAGTTTGCGCTTCGTTTCTGAAGTGGGCTAAAGCCGCCCTTGTTGTTTCTCTTCTTTTCTTCATTGCGAGTGCATTTTGCTGGAAAGGATACATTCCATTGTGAAAAAACAACTAACAAAACCAATGGAAGAATCCACCAATACACTACATCTTCGTAATTCATGGTCTGGGCAAACAATTCGCCATATTCCAACGTCCCCCATTGGTGAAATTTATGTTCTTTCTGAGTACAACCCAAACTATGGGGAACTCGTTCGTTCTTTTCAAATCAATGGAAACAATCTCACAAATGTGAAATCCAAGTATTCCCATGTAGGTGAAAAAGTTGGAGAAGATTGGATTATCACTTTTGATGCCAGCAATGGATTGCTTGGAGAGCGTCGATTTGAAGGGGATTCTATCGTTTATGAGTTTTTGTTCAAGCCACTTGGAATTGAAATGACTCCTTTTGGTTCGTGGATGAAATTGTGTACTTGGCATGAAATGCAAGCCTACTTGGACAAAAACAACTTGAAGTATATTAGAAAATAAAAGTCATTTTTTCTTGCCTTTAGGTAAATCGTCTTGTATGTTTTTTCATGCTGGGGTAGCTCAACTGGACAGAGGAATTTTCATAAGCCCTTATATCTCAAATGGATAGAGAATTTTTTCAATTCTTACTTGACATCCAAATGAATATAGAATAGGTTGTAATTTCAAGCCAACAAAGCTCAAAAGGATGAGCATTCGATTTCTAATCGAACGGTTGCTGAGTTCGAATCTCGCTGTTGGCACCATTTTTTATTTAATATAATAGGAAAGCCATTTGACGCTTAGAACTTCCAACTTAACTGTTGGCTCCAAATAGGTCTGGAGTGGAGAATCGGATTCCTATAACATGCCGATTCCCCATCTTTTCTCTTGACATTGACCTGTTGCATGTCATTATAACCCCAATGAACCCGAAACCAAAACCTCAACCTGATAGCCCTCCTGCTCGCATTGTATGCGCTGCAAATCGGCACAACAAATCTCTACTCATTGTTTGTGGTGCCAGACATTTTGACGCCATCATGAGAAGTGTTATGAGCGTAACTGGAGGCTTTCCATATTGGAATGATTGTGAACAAGGATTCATTGATCAATATGGTAACTTTTACACAAGAGAAGAAGCTTATTTTGTCGCTGAAGAAAATGGTCAAATTATTAAGAAATGCGGTGGCGATAGGGTATCTCTTTTTTCCGAAAATTTGTATTGACAAAGGATCACAATCATGAATCAAAAAACCACGAATGAATGGCTGACAATTTTCTTGCTATTGCTTGTCAATATCATTATTTTCGGCTTTCTCGGCCTTCAGGCGTATGCTCTTTATGAGGAATGCTTCAAATGAAATCTTCTACACGTTCGCAATTACTGCAACTTTTGTCTGTTTCTGCTGTTATGTCCGAAAAAGGAACAACGGCACATTCTTTTACTTTGGATGATGCACCCCAAGGAAACACGGCATTTAGTCGTTTGTCTGAACAGGCAAAAGAACTGATTGTCAATATTGTAATGGGAATACCAATGCCATCCCCAGCCGATATTCCTGAAAAAGTGCGTGAAGAAATTATCAAATGGACAGAAACAGAGGAATGAGAAATCAGGAAGAAATTCTTGGAGAAAAAGTTTGACAAGGGCGGCTAGGGTATGCTATTCTTTCTTTGGAGCCTGAAACCCCATGAATTCAGGACCACTCGCTGTAAAATAGGTGCAAGCCTATGATTGGGAAAGGTGAAAGCCTATATTCATAAGTGAGTACATACCAAAACCAACTTTACTATGGGGAGTAAAGGGCGGATCTCCTTTGGAGTTGACAGCGCAAATCACCATGAAGAGAGGGACAGTCCGGACAATACCACTTCTTACGCATTCTTCTGCGTTCGTGTAGTGCCGACTGAATGAACTCGGTGATTATTGGGTTATGAAAAAAAGAGATAAAAGCGAAAATAAAATCACAATCTTGACTTTCCAAGTCTAGAGAGTGGTTTTTTGCGGCCAGCTTGACGATGCAAATCGTTATGACTGGCCGTTTTTTTAGATTTTGTTTGACAAAAGGATAATTCATAGAGTATGGTATCTGTATCTCGCATGGAGCCTCAATCATGTCCCCACTTTTGCCATTCATCTTTCTCACGATTCTCACCTGCTTGTTCGTCATTGTAACAAGGCAATGGCTCCCACTTAAGGCATATTTGGGAGTTTATGTTTGGTATATTTATGTTACACTTTGGGTTGGATTCAACATGCATCTTGAATACCAATTGATTCAACTCAATAAACCACTCTATACCGAATCGTTCATCGCAAGCAATCCGCAAGGAGATTTGTCATGCCTTTTGCCGTAGTTGAAATGCATAATAACAAGTGTATTGGTTGTCATCCATGTCAGAACAAGGATGAAGCTGAAGAAACTTTAAAGAGCATTGTTTCTGAATATGGTGTGGAACCATATGACGAACTTGTGCAAGAAGGACTTTTTGAAGCTGAAGATGATTATACCGTTCAGATCGTTGCTTCTGAAGTGGCCGATCAATTTGTTCCTTCTTTGGAGTCGGTGTTCCCATACTCCTACCAAGGTGGCGGTTACTTCCGTATGAATGGCATGAAAAAGGGGGAAGTTGCTCCAATTCTTCATGGGGAACAAGTGATTGAAGTTCTTTTCACCAATACCATTCTTGCTTTGTATGGATTCAAGCCAGTTTCCTGCAAACAGTACCAAGAGGATGCTACAATTGCTTACGATGAAGGTGAACCCAAAGGACAATGTATTTGTGGATCAAAGTGGTATGAACATTCCGATCTTGCATTGCCACCACACGAATTGACCAATTTGAACGCCCTTATGTCAATCAGGTTGTTTCAAATGTCGCAACACGATAAAAGGGAAATTGAGTCATGAGTTTTTTTGTGCAGTCTTATGATCGTACTGGACGCCAATTGCTGGGGACAGATGGTTCCATGCTTTGTTACGACCTGAAAACCCTTAAAGGTGTTGAAGGTCGTATTCGTAGACGTGGCATTGCTGGTTGGCATCGTCATGCCTGTACACTCAAAATCTTTTCACAACCTGAAGCGAAGAAGTTTGACGATTCAACCATGCGGTTTGTCAAAACCATTGAATTGTGTAAACCAATGGATGCCATTGGAACTTTTGAACCACGCCATGATTCCTGAACTTCCATCCAATCAATTCACTTGGGAACTCTATTGTTCAACAAAAGGGTTTAGCAATATTGAATTGTTGAATGAATATAGTGATAGTGTTAAGAATTGTCACAAACTTATTGGTTATGCAAAGGCCGATAATTTACCAGTGCGTCCAAGACCGGGACGATTCGCACTTATGATTGAAACCGAATGTGGTGAAAAAAACATGGTGTCATTCCAGTACCAATCCGAACATTACGGCTAACGCCACTGCAATTCCTGAAAAAACTCCAGAAGGTTTGCCCGTCTTTGGTGCAAGGCAAATTGGTAATATTTTCTCTAAGGTTAAGGAAAAATGCCATACAACTCTGGCTACTTTAGAGGATTATGAAGAAGCACAACGTGAATTGACTAGGGCATTGTTGTATAGCGAAGAAAAGTGGCGTCCTACTATTCAGGCCATGATTGAAGATTTAAATTTCAGATTGGAACATATGCTTTTCCGTGCAGCGGAAAATTCAATCAAAAAAGATTTGACAAGCGAACCTCCAATGACGTATACTAGGAACGGAGACTAGGAGTAGTAGCTCAGTCGGTAGAGCAGACCACCCTCGTTATGAATGACATAATAAAACCCGAGAGGCTAACATGCAAAGGGGCTAAACTCGGTTGCGGAACTGGTGGCTTTACTCAGCGTAAAGCTGCTAGGCTATGTTATTCATGCCCGTTAAGGACGGTAAATGCCGGGAAATTTCTAGAAATATGGTCATGCCGATGGTTCGATTCCATCCTACTCCTTGTCTCCTCTTTTTTTGTTCTTTGAAAAACTTTCAGAAAGAGTTTGACAACTAACGTACTTGTATGTTATGTTGTTTGCGCTGAGAAGCTTGCCGCTTGTATTTTGTTCTCGGCGTTTAAAAAGCGGATAGTCAAATCCATTAGCCTCCTTTCCTTATTGACGGGCCATGTCAGTGATTTGATGAAGTTATAGTGAATTAGGATTAGACGGAGGAGAGCTATTTTATCGTAATAGACAAATCCGTTGAATGATACGACAATTCACGTGACAAAACGTATCTCGTTTTTATGATGTTTGTAGAAAGCTGGCAAATCAGGGAGTCATTACCCAAATGGAAGGCATGGGGAAAACTGCCGTTTAGTGATATGAATTCTGATAGGCACTAATTTCCGTTGGTTCGAATCCAACCAAACATCACCATTTTCTTTGTCCAATGATTCCTAACCGAAAAAACTTTGCGAAAAAGTTTGACAAGGGAGTAGGAAACATGGTAAAGTTTTTTCAGCGAAGGAAGTTCCAACGCTGTTAGAGTAAGAGAAATCCGCCCCCGTTTGGGGCTATATTGCGCAAAGCTTGAAAGGGGAATTTCCATTTCGCCTCTTTTGAGTTTGCGAATGAAAATGAGTAGAATGAAAGTGGATAGACCATTGTTTGGTTGGTTTAGGTTATTAGCCCATAGTTGACCTAATTGACTGGACTGTTGGTGACATATTTAGATAACAACGTGGGACCGTAGACGAGTAAGTTGCAATGTTATTTTAGTTGCACTTATATCGTTGAAGCGAGCAGACAAAAAACCGGCCTTTGTGCACAAGGCTAGTAATAAAACTGCTTATCGTTTTTTGAAATGCAGGATAGACTTATCCGTAGTGTTGAACATCGGTTCAAGCGACGTGTTAAATACGAGTAGCATGTTCAATCATAATCTTGATTCACTTAGAGCGAAAGCTCGAGTTGTTAAAGCAGGAATCTTGATTGAATATGTGAAATCGCCTCCAATCCAAAATAGGTTGGCTATGGGCAAAATAAGGAACTTTGCTGGCCGTATGCTAGTAAAGTGAAATTCCTGCATTTTTTCTAATTTCAAAGGATATTATGCAAGAACAATTAGTGGCTTTAATTCAAGAGGCAATTCGGTTAAATACTAATTGCTGTACGGCAATTGGAATGACAGATTGGAAGAAAAAAGCAGAAAAACTCATTTCTGACTTGACAACCGAACCCAAACAAGGTTAAGATAAACTTCTATGAAACCTCTTCATTCCATTCTCACGTATCTGTCTCGTTGCTCTTGTTGCCTTTCCAAGTATTCGGCCCGAGGAGCGAACAAGACCAATGCTGGCAAGTCCGCAGCTCGTCACAAAATCAAATTGAATCTGAAAAAGCTTGACAAGGACGACTGAAACAGGCTATTTCGTTATTTTGAACCCCTACTGAAAGAAATGCCATGAAAAAGCCGCCCCAGTTGACCAGAGCAGAGAAAATCAATGAAATTGTGCGCTTGGCGTATGGATTCCAATTGACTTCTCTTGACAACATAAAGTGTATTATCCATCACGTTGGTAATGGCTACAGTGATGGCGAAGTGATTCATTGGGAGCGTGAACAATTTTCCCATTTGGACGACAAGCGAATCGATCAGATTTACGATGTTGTGATTAAATTTGGCACTAACGAAGCTGAATCGAGTGGCGATACTTTGACTGGCGGAATTCAATGGTCGGATGAGCCTCTCCATTCCATCATCAATCCTCTGAAAAATTAGTTGCAAATTTTGTTTGACAACTGCCATTGTAATGGAGTATAGTTTTTTTGCTGCCCCTGTAGACAAAATTCGGACTCATGTGCCGTGAAAGCCGTTTGGCTTCTATATCTATGGGGGTTAGCACAATTTCAAGGAGAATCATCATGTGTAATCAAACCCGAGGACCAGTTCTGACGCTTTCAATCCTACAGCAACAGGATCGGCAAAGTGAAAAAGAATTTGCACTTTTACTTCAGGAACGAGAACGAGAACAAAAATGTGTCAACATTGGCAACCCCGATTCAAAGGGCATGTTCTGGCCCGACCAACTTTCCAATAAGGACGCTGGCACTACGCCGTCTTATGAGAAACAATCTCTCGGTCCCTTGAAAACCCAATCTCTTCGCAAACGCACGTAACAAAAGAAACAGCTATGAACTCGATTCGCAACGGATTTTCTTCTCTCTTCGCCCACAAAACCGCTGAAAAGTATCCCGACAAAATTGTTGGAATCACTTTGTTGGATGAAGATGAAGAGGGAGAATTCACCGGCATCTATTTGCGGGACGAAAATGACAAACTCTGGCCTGCCCAGATTGTTTGCCGGGATATCGTAGACTATCATACTTGCGTTTGTGAATCATGGCTGCTTCACCAAGGAATTCACCAAGACAAACGCACGGTGAAATAATCTCAAGGAGATGACGATGAATCATACCGATTTCGTTGATTATGACGATAAAATTGATGTGATTATTCATGGGGAGAATGAGATGAAAGAAGAAAGTTTTGAGAAAGAGAAAGTGGCCATGAAAAATGGGCGAAGCATGTATCATGCTTTCCAACGCTTCTGTTCTGAAGTGGCCCAACATACCACATTGGACATTATGAACCATGAAGCCCGCCGAACCAGAATCCGCCTTCACAATGCGTTCGCCAGACTGAAAAGAAAGGCGGAAAAAAAGGGAATTATTTGGTTGCCAACGCAATTTAATCATGTATAGTCTTTCTAAGGAGACACCTCTATGATTCGCTCGCCTTCCAATCCTTTCTTTGTTCTGAATCCTCAGACCACTCATCTCATCTTTGTGCAAATGGCAAAAGACTTGGGATGTGAAGTCATAACTCACAGGGATTTTAATGACCAAAGTTTGCGTCTCCAGTTCATTCTTCCTCAAGACGCCGATCTTGTGAAATTTGGAATGGCATTTCAAGCATGGTGCAGCGTATGGATACCCGAACTCCCATCTTTCATTGATCGTTCCTTTCACGGAAACAAAATTATCGATTCTCAAGTTCACACTTTCATTGTTTCCGATCCTGTTAGTCAATCACGATTTGAGGCGACATTTGAAGATGGAAAGACACTTAAAATATCGGTTCCACGAATGTCTAAATTGGAGGCGCAAGTTTCTTCATTGGGACTTCCCAAACCACAAAAATTCAAGAAACTTGTGCAGTTGGGATAACAATATCCACTGAATGTTTCAACCAGAAAATACCCAAAGATTTTGTTTGACAACTGCCCACCGAATGTATTAGGCTGCTTATATGAACTCCACCTTGCCTTCGCTTGTGAAACTGACAAAAGAACAATCCGAACTCATTTTCGGCAAGCTGTTCAAAGACGCTGGATTTGAGCCAAGCACTCGCTCCAGACTATCTGGACAAAGGCTTATTCTTAAAACTTGTGGCTTGGATTTACAATGGCGTCTTATCAAATGGGCGCAGGAAAATCTTCCACTGAATGTTCAGGTGGCTTTACTTGCATATGACAAAGACGACCAAAGTGATTCAGGTCGTTACATTGTCACCAATTTGACGCCATGCGATGGGATGCCCGTTTTCAAAGTGGATTATGACAATGGCGAATCCCAAGTCACAAGCATGGCGGAAGGTACGACATATGATGAGGCATACAATTATTATGTCGGCAAGACTTTCACTTATGAACGCCCGAACGGAGAGGAATATCTTTTGAAGTGTGTTCGTATCACTCAAATCGGTTGAAAAAAACTTCCGATTTTGTTTGACAAGGGAAAGATTTTCATGGTAAGGTTTCTTTGTATACTGGGGTTCCCTTAGTTGGCCGAAAGGACTGGACTTTTAATCCAGTGGATAATATCCCATCGTGGGTTCGACTCCCACCCTCAGTACCATTTTTCTTAAATATAATGTAGGATTGCACCAATTAGTATTTGTATAATAAGTCTGAACCAGAAGGTTCGGAAAGGTGTTATATAGATATGAATTGGAAAACATTAGGAGATTTAGCACAGAATTGTGTTATTGGAGAATTGGCAAAATACGGATTGGGAGTGGCATTTCTATTGTCAGACAATTTCCCATTTGATATAATTGTGATAGCGAATGACAAATTGTTCAAAGTGCAAATAAGGGGTAGTAGCTCTACATCTAAAGATAAAAGCACAATAAATTTTAACTTAACTAAGAATAACTTTTATAGTGGCAATAAAAAAGAATATACACTGAATGAGGTAGACGTTTTTGCACTTTATGACTTCATAAGGAATAAATTGCATTTAGTTAAATATGATGGTAGTCGAAAAAGCATATCAATCAGATATGAATTGGCGAGGGGGAAGAATAACAAACCTTTTTGTCTTGCGAAAGATACTGAAATTTCAAAAGAAATTGTTAAAACATTATTTGATTTCGACCCACCAGACTTTAGATTGTATCATTCTACATTCAAACCAAAACAATACACCAAAAAATGCATCGTTTGTGAAAATAATTTCTCTAATGGCAGAAAAACAATTAAATATTGCAGCCATGCCTGCGCTAAATTGGCAATGAGAAAAGTCAAAAGGCCAACCAAGGAGCAATTAGAAGTGGATATTTCAACTGAATCTATTGTATCAGTTGGCAAAAAATATGGAGTGTCTGACAATGCCATCCGTAAATGGATAAAGTTTTATGAAATTTCTGTTTGACAATTCTTAAAAAGCAAAGTATAATAATTAAGTTGCAGGGACTGAGCGAATAAGCGCAAGTGGCATTGCGTCCCAGAAGCCCAAAGTGAAACCTGCAACTTTTTCTTGCTTCTCAAATTAAGCCGTGGATTCCAATGACGAAGTAACATCTTTACAAAGTCCAACCGGCCCAAATGTTAAAGCCTGTTTTCTCAAATTCACGAAAACTAGAAACGCATAAAACAGCTAGGCTAAAAACACTTCAGTAAATTCGTGCCATCCAAATCCGAGCAATTCTAAAGTGGATAATGCCAACCAAGCCAAGGCATTCAGGAAAATCTTGGAACGTCTTGGAGTAGTCTCCCGCCCTCCAAAAAAATGACATCCTGTTGCTATTTTTTTGATCTATGTAGAGCTTTGAATAACAAGCACTTACAAAAGAGTTTTGCTAGTCCGGGTGAAGAAAAATGAAAAAAGTTGAAAAATAAACTGGACAAGCACGGGAGGGATGTGCTATTCTCTGCATGTCGCAAGTCAACCAGCCCGCAAGGGCAAACCCGCCCGAAAGGGCAAATCCCACGGAGTACAAGACCATGAAGAACCTCGATTCCAACGCCTCCCTCACCGCCGCCGCCACCAGCCTGCCGGAAATCCCCTCCCAGCCCGAAACGGCCAGCACCAGCGGCGACCAGCCCACCGCCCCCATGGGCGAAAGCCAGCCCAGCGAATCGGCCAATCCCAAGGCCAAGCCCGCCCCCGCCGTCAAGAAGGCCAAGCCCGAAACCAAGAAGGCCGTCAAGGCGGAAGCCAAGCCCGCCAAGCCCGCCGATCCCCATGCCAACCCCTACCGGAAGGGCGGCAACTACTACTCCATGTTCAACCAAGTCAAGTCCAAGCGGGTGCTTTCGTTGAAGGAACTCATCGACTTCTCCATGCAGAACCTCAAGGACCGGAATGGCAACCTCCTCAGCCTGTCGCAAGCCACCGCCTCCAGCGTCGTTATCATGAGCCCCCATAACGGCACGGGCCGGGGCGATTTGCGGGGGAATCTTTCCTCCATGGGGCACCTCTACTACATGCACCCCGTCACCAAGCGGGCGGAAGATGGTTCCAAGCGGTTCCAACTCTGCTGGCGGGAAAAGCCCCTCGAGCTCGCCAAACGGGGTTCCCCCAAGATCCTCGCCCCCAAGCCCGAAACGGCCAAGGAGGAAGCCAATGGGGAAGAAGTGGGCAAAACCCCAACCAGCGAAACCAAGGAAGCCGTCAAGGCGGAAGCCAAGCCCGCCAAGAAGGGCAAGAAGGTCACGGTTGTCGCCAAGATCGGTGGTTCCGAGGAGAAGAAGAAGAAGGCGATTGCCGCCTATGAAGCCCGCCAAGCGGCGGAAGCGGCGAAGCCCGCCAAATCCGCCAAGAAGGGGTGGGTTGCCACCGACCTCGATTCCGGCACCCCGGCGGAATCGGAAACCCCGGTTGTCACGGCGGAAGTCCTGCCCGCCGAAACCCCGGCGGAAACCCCGGTGACCACGCCCGCCGAAACCCCGGCGGAATAACCTGCCCATTGGCAAGGCCAGCCCGGTTCCCGAAAGGGAGCCGGGTTTTTTCGTGTCTCAATGTCTTGTTCCTGTACTCCATTCGGGTTCCAGTAGTCTTTCCCGCCAAAGTACACTTCAGATTTATTGGGACAAAACATTTGGGATGGTAGCATTCTGTCTGGTGAATGTCAATAGTATTTATTAGAAATAAAACTGGACGGGCGGAAGGGTAGCAAAACCAGATTTGCTTGTCAACAACGGAATGGAATTATTTTTGGACAAAAAGAAACTAATCATAGCTGAACAAGGTTGTCAACAAAATTCGGAAAATATTTTTCCAATGCTTCAAATGTTCTGAAGTGGCGGATGGAAGTGGCTTGGCGCATGGTGGGAGGACATGCAATTATTTGTATTTTCTGCTGGACAATTGGGGAAAAAGCGTGATAGATTCAGGCAACGGGAAACTTATTCCCGACAACCCGGACCTTATCATGGCACGTCAAATCGCCGACAACTGGAAACCCGTTCTTGAATTCTGCCCTACCAAGCAGGATATTCGTGTGAATGGAATCGCAAAAGCCGTCGAAGAACATTGCTTGCACGAGACAAGGGAATTGAATGGGCTTTCCTTGTCTGGACGCTTTTGCCTGACTGAACAGGCGGTTGGGAATGTCTGCCAAAACTCCATTTCCTTCGATTGCATTGACCGCCACCATTGTCCCCAAGTGCCAGACGATTTCAATGTTGGTTTGTTTTCTGGACTTCATTCCAATGAAGTAAATCTTTTCAAAAAACAATTCCCCGGTGCTCTCCATACGAAAGAGACCGCTTCCTATAAGCTGACCGGATATTTGGGTGAATTCACCAGCAATCTTCATTGGCTGCAAAAACGCAAAAATTATGATTTTGTCTATTTTGACGGTTGCGGAAATGCAATCAATAAGTCGGAAAACACGGTTGCGGAAATTGTTCGCAGTATGTCCAAAATGGTCAGAATAGCCCCGGTTGTTTATGCTGTAACTTTTAACACCAATTGCCGCAATTATGGTCGGTATGAAACTATTAAAGCCCTTACTGGATTAGAACCTGACGATATGCCAGACTATACTATCATGCGGTCTGGGTCGAATTACATACCCAAGCCGGAAGCCGTCGCTGACGCAATTCAGCAATTTATCATCAATCGGTTTATTGAACTCACCAATGGAAATAATGACATAGCAATTGTTTACAGAAAGGATTATCAACAGGAGAACTCTTCTTCTCCAATGGTGACCATGGTCTTTGTCATCAACCCTTTTCGGGCTTTGTTTAACATGGCTTCGTATCATTTTCAGCAATTCAATTGGCCGAAAAAATTCTATCAGTATCGTTCCTGTTCCACCATTGCAGATTTCAAAGCAAATTACAAAAGAATAGCAGAAAGGGTGGCTACCAGAACCAAAAAGACTGGCAAGGAATTGGGAGAAATTCTGATTCAATATCTCCCCATTCATCCTTGGCAAGCCGCTTCCATGGCCGCTTGGTTCCACCCCAACCTCAAGAAATATCGCAAAAAAACTTGACAAGCCCATTTCAAGTTTGTTATTCTCTCCCTGTTCCCACCAACCCGAACCTGAAAGAATCCCCATGAAAAGCTCCTACTACCCTCGCCCCAAAAAGAACTACCGACCTCGTGCCGCAGCCATTGAAAAGAAGATCCGCACCGCCGCCACCCGCATCTGTCTGGAGAACGGAGTGGAAGAACATTCGGACATCAAGGCGGCAATCATTTGGGCCGCTGCCAATGTCAAGAAGATGCAAGTCGCCGGGGTCAAGGCCAGCATCAAGAAGGGATTCAAGGTCGGCTAAACTCGAACCTCCGTCAATCCCCTCCAAACCCGGCTAACCATGCCGGGTTTTTTCGTGTAGCTACGCCAGTATCCTGTACCAACCGCCCCGCCCCATTCGCCACTTCAGAAAAGGTTATAGAAATTTCTGAAGTGTTTATTCATTGCTTCAACGTGTTCTAATGCCGTGTGTTTACAGAAAGAAAAAAGTCAATATATAACTACTATCCGTGATGCATGTGTTTTTGTTACTCAAACTTCCCCTCCATGTCAACCAAAATCTCAAACTATTTTCATTCCACTATTCAAAATAACTAAACAAAATAGTTGACTTCTTCCAAGAAATCTCTACTCTGTTACCATGAACACCGATACCCGCAAAAGAAAACCCATGGACCTGCCAACCATGGACCTGCAAGACATGATGATGAAGGATCTGAATGCCAGCATGTACGCCCGCATGGCCGACGCCGCAAGTTTGGAGTGGCAAAAGGATATGGCAAAACACGAACACCCTCCTCGCTTCCATCAAAAATCTTCAACTCCTTGCTTGACTTCAACGCAATAATCCTTTACTCTGTTGCATAGGAGAAACCACCATGCAAAACCGCCGTCTTTCTCGTTCCAATTCCGATTGTCAGAACATCATGCTCGGCATTGCCCGCTTCATTGCCGACCTGCTTCTGGTTGTTTTGGCCATTGCCTTGTTCGGCTTTTTGGAGTGGTTGATCAATTCCATTTTCAAAAACTAATGTTCCACGTGGAACATTCATAGGAGCCTGCCATGCCTCATCAAGTGACGACACCCGAAATAACAGCCGCTATCACTGGCGTTTCCCCCATTGTGCTTGCCTCAAGCACAAAAGAACAGAAACAACTTGTAATCGCTCTTTCCTATTCAAAATATGGATCGATTATTTCTTGTTTCAAAGTCATCCAAAAGGGAACGCTCAAAGCTGGACAATCCGAATTGCCGATTGGCAGCACGGAGTTTCATCAGGAAGGCGGTTCGCATTTTTGGATTTTTCGCTTTTTATACGACGCAATCAATCACTACAATAACATCACATGATCCAATTGTTCCACGTGGAACATTCATAGGAATACCCATGAATCCCCTTATCCAATTCCCTACTCCATACCAATACCGTGGACTGCCATGTTCCATCGCTCCACAAGAACAAATCTGGTGCGTATCGGGAAGGGATTCACAGCAAGGTTCCACGGGAGTTTTGGAGTGGTGTTACAATGAACAAGATGCCCTTGCCCGTCTTGCAATCATGAAGGAACATCCCCGGTTTGAAAACCTGAATGCCCATCTCCGACATGACAACACCGACAAAATTCACGAAATGATTTTCGGAGAAAATCCGTCAAAAAAGACTTGACAGCTTCTCTTGTTTTGTGATACTCTCTTCATAGGAGAAACCCCTAGGAGAACCCCATGTCAAAGCCTCTCACTCTCATTGAAGGACAAAAATGCATTTGTCCCCATTGTCAATACAAATTTGAAGATCCCATTCAGGATTTCGTTATCCCTCTCACTGTCGGACCTGCTTCCAAGTACGATATGGATTGCGACGAATGTGGCGAAACCTTCTCCGTACAGAAAAACCTCGACGGAACTTTTACCGTCAAATAACTCTTGACAAGTATCCACTGAATGTGATACACGTGTCATATGCCCTCAACTTCCGAAATCATTGACTTCTGCGTTATGGTGGCCGATAAAAAGGTCAAACGCAACAAAGTAGTCCCGTCCCACTACTTTCTCTGTACCGATGGAAAATTCCGTTCCGTCCGGGG
>ERZ724505.1221-NODE-1221-length-14455-cov-5.033958_pt1 | contig 14455 bp, 18 predicted proteins | sample MGYA00376038_ERZ724505 | MGnify/ENA primary metagenome ERZ724505 (study PRJEB28724, sample SAMN07190884) | wastewater metagenome | isolation source: effluent of sewage treatment plant in Hong Hong | place: Hong Kong | collected 2016-03-17 ... | reverse complement strand
ATAAATGCTATCAGGAGAGATGAAATGTATGACGTCCCAGCCGGTCAGCAGATTCCAGGTTCACGGTTATTCCGTGCGTATTGTGCAAGATGCGGAATCCCGATGCGCGTCAATCAAAGTGATCGCGATGGCGAGCATTTCTGTGAGGAATGCGCCCCACATAGACATGACGACCTTAGTGCCAATCTAACCCCGCGCCAGAGACATGGGCTTGGAAAGACTAGATAAATCGAGTTATCGAGACAACGAAAGCGAGTGGAACGTGTCAGTTATTTCGACAGTCGCGACACTGATAAGGTCAGCAAGAATTGATCTTTCAACGGAGAAGAGTGCTCAGGCTTGCATCGAGCACCTGCTGTCGGTGGCTGGAATTGAGTACCAGCGTGAGCACAGATTGTCGGATGCTGACATCGTGGACTTTCTGATTGACGGTGTCGCTGTCGAGGTGAAGCTGAAAAGTGCGGGAAAAAAGTCGGTCTATTCACAGTTGTGTCGTTACGCTCGGCATGAGAGCGTCAAGGCTATCATCCTCGTCTCTAATCTGAGCATGGGGCTACCGGAACAGATCGAAGGCAAGGATGCCTATCTCGTCAAGTTAGGAGAGGGGTGGCTGTGAGAACTTACGGGTCATTGACGCTGTCAGCAGATCGGCAGCACTGGGTCATTCACAAGGCTGAGCCCCATGTGTCAATTCGGTTAAAACAGATCTTTCGTTCGATTCCGAAGTCCAGTGCACCACCATATCGATTGCCTCACAATCTACTTACTGATGCAGATCTGGAATGGTTCACTCAACGATATCCGCTAGAGATGTCAGAATCGGATCGAAGTGAATTGAATTGTGGACACGAAGCATTTGTGAAACAACAGGCGGAGATGGAACAAATCCTCGTTCCAAACTACGTCCCACAATCAGAGGCTAAACTTCGGGCAGGCCAAACACTCAGACCATACCAGTGGCAGGCCATCGAGATCGTGAGACGGCGTGGCAGCTTGTTGCTAGGTGACGAGGGTGGGCTCGGCAAGACGTACACAGCGGCAGGATTCATGGTGTCAGAGCCGCGTGCTCTACCTGCCGCCGTAGTATGTGACTCTCACATGCAACGGCAGTGGAAAGAAAAGATCGAATCGTTCACGCATCTCAGAGTGCACCTGATCAAAAAAGGGAGTCCGTACGATTTACCACAGGCCGATGTGTACGTTTATCGAATCAGCCAGGTAGCAGGCTGGTCGGACATCTTTGCAACAGGTTTCTTCAAGTCGGTTACTTACGATGAGCCACAGTCTCTCAGGACCGGGTCAGGGACAGCCAAAGGCGGAGCATGTAAAGTCCTCTCGAAGCACACGATGTATCACCTCGGGCTGACGGCAACGCCAGTTTACAACTACGGCGATGAGATGTGGCATATCATGCAGTTCATCGACCGGAACGCATTGGGGGAGTGGGAAGAGTTTGAGCGTGAGTGGTGCACGGCACTCGGAAACGGCAAGTACCGAATCAATGACCCAAAGGCTCTGGGCACCTATCTTCGAGAACAGTACGTGATGCTTCGACGCCTCAAGGCTGATGTGGGGCTGCAATTGCCGAAAGTGTCCAGAGTGGTGGAACACATCGACTACGACGAAAAGGCGGTTGCCGCGGTCGAGGACTTGGCGAGGGAACTCGCAATTAAGGCGACAACAGCGAGTTTTATCGAGCGAGGAAGTGCAGCCAGAGACTTAGACATCATGATGCGGCAGACAACTGGTGTGGCAAAGGCCAAGACGGTAGCAGCATTTGTGCGAATGATGGTGGAGTCTGGCGAGGCGGTTGTCCTGTGGGGCTGGCACCGTGACGTCTATCAAATCTGGAACGATGAACTGGCAGACTTGCGACCGGCGATGTACACGGGCTCTGAATCAGCAACGCAAAAGGAAGCAGCCAAGCACCGGTTTTTGAAGGGTGACACGAATGTTCTGATCATGTCACTGCGGAGCGGGGCGGGTGTTGACGGAATTCAGATGAGGTGTGCAACTGGCGTTTTCGGTGAACTCGATTGGTCTCCGGGAATTCACCAGCAGTGTATCTGGCGGCTGGATCGTGAAGGGCAAACACAACCCGTTACTGCGTTCTTCTTGGTTACCGATGACGGCAGCGACCCGCCAATGATGGATGTCCTTGGATTCAAAGCGTCGGAGGCGCAAAGCATCGTTGACCCGCATCTTGGAGTGGAAGTCAAAGAAGATGATCGCAGTCACCTCAGGCGACTGGTGGATCGATATCTGGACAAGAAGCGCAAGAGAGAATCAGTTCCTGTTTGAAAGGTGATGTCGTGACAGAACAAAAACCCGATCCAGTCGAGACTCTCGAAAAGTACAAGGCCGCAATCGAGCGCGTCAAGACGATCAAAGATCTCGACGCGTGTCTTGATCGGGCAAGGGAACTTTTGCCTTACGACGCATGCGTTCAGAATCTGGCGATTTTCAAGTTGTACGATTGGCGATTGGCTCAAATACGAGGGGGATAACCGTGCTGGCTCAAAAACGAAAACAATTCAAGCCGTTCACTTCCACTCACCAGCTCCCGTTCGAAGTTGCCGAGTATCCGAATCTGTTTCCGCCCAAGCCAGGTGAAGCTGAGTGGCGAGCTTTCCGGATCGGCAGTTGTGAGGGGCTCTGGCGGTCGACGCAGTGGGCTTACGAGATCCTGTCAATCGTCAACAAGCAGCCGGGTAACGGTCACCTGACGGACGTGTTTGAGTGGTTCGAAAACAGTTGCAAAAGGGACGGCAAGGCCTTGAAGATCCTGGAACTTCTGAACTCGCAGTTTCGCCGTCACCTGATCGATAGACGCGGGTTCAAGCCAGTTGGTGAATCAGACCTGATCAAGAGCTTTCGGAGGTAACGTGTCGCAAGTCCAACTTAATCGCATCCACGAGAGCGTCGTCACATCTCAAGGCCCGCAGGTGGTCCAGGTAGACAACCTTGGGAACGTCTATGTCTGCGGAATCAAGCACACCCCGAAAGACTGGGAAACCTTGATCGCAGCCACTCAACGCACGATTGCAAAAATCAGGAAGGCGCTCGAGCATTGACAACAACTTTCGGTGAATCAATAATCCGGAAGTCACTCGTCGTGACAACGCTCTACACAGACGCCACGGGCCAATCCCCTGTGGCGTTTTTCTTTTCTCGTAGTGTTCTTTGTGCCCTAATCGAAGTTGCTCTGGTTGCCGTCCTTCCGAATAATGCGAATCAGTCTTCCCCCATAAATTCGCAGCAGGACGCCCATGGACGCATTGCCGGTCGGAGCCACACGAATCTGGACACACACTGTGAGAAATCAGGTGCGGAGAGAGCGTGTTATCAAGGTCTCGCACCACGGAAGCAAGTGGCAACGCTGGAGACCGGCTGCGCGGCACTGGTGGGAAAAAAATGTTGCGCCGATTGCTCTTGGTTATAAGGTCACTCACCTTGACGGGGACTCTCTCAATGATTCTCCCGACAATCTGCGTCTCGTGCGTGTCGAGCACTTCCGACTGATCTTTGCACGTGATCCCAAGGCACAGCGACGGCAAGTGTCACGCCGTGCGAAGTCGGTCGCCAAGTCCAACAAACGACGCAGTAGGATTGATCGGTCGCAACTCAATCCAAAGCGTTACTACGCAGTACTTCCGTTGTCTGGATCCATCGTCTGGCTACCGCGTTACACCGCTGCCGGTGTAACGGTTGCGTTGCAGCAGCACGACCTGACAGCACTCTGTGAGTTGTATTCACTCTCGCTTGATCGCAAGCACTCACCGATCTATCAACAAGGTGATCCAATCGAGATCGTGACGGGCGAAGTGATTGCGGTGAACAGTAAATCTGACGGTAAATACGAAGGTTTTATCAGGTTAATTCCTGATGATCGACGCCCGACACGCAAGCGTATTCCCAAATTCGGCACAGCGAATTTTGTCGAGCCACAATCGCATCAGTAGATTCAATCCCGTGTACTTGCCAACAGGTTTCAACGGGAGAAATGCGATGTCAAAAGACAAGTGGTGGAGTGTAGCTAAAGGCGGGTTGCTGGCTCTGAGTGGCTGTGTAGTTGCATGGCTGGCGAGTGACGTGATTCCTCAGATCGATCAATCGAACGCAGGCGGCATGCTGGCCGCGGCTGCGGTGAGTGTCGCTATCAACCTCTTGCGAAAATATCGAGAAGACTCAGGGGCCAAGTAACCACCGGCATCTCGCGTTGGTCTCTCGATTCCCAATTCTCTTCACCCATGGGAGGTGAGCCGTGTGTCGATGTGAAAAGAACAGTGTGCCCGACGACGGCGTACCAAGCGTGCGAATTGCCATCCTAGTCGCGTTGGCTTCTCTCGCAATCCTGGGTTCTCTGTCGAGCTGCTCAGTCAGTGCAGCAGAGGCCAAGATCGTCTCGCCAAAGACTGCTCCGACGTCTACTCCAATCCTGATTGACGGCGCTGGTGCAAAGTCAACAGGCGCGATTGAGTGGCTGGTCAGTGATCCAGAGGTCAAGGTGTTTCGGTCGGGAGACAATCGTCAAATCGTCGTGATGTGCGGGTCTGAAAAATACGTCGCGATCAGTCAGAGGGCGATTGATTCCGACAAGAAAGAGGACTTGGCGTCGGTGCTGATCCACTTTAAGGCAGACGAGGGGGAAGTGCCACAACCGCCCGTTCCTGCTCCTGATCCGATGCCCGACAAGCCAGTTGAACCGGCTGACGTGCCGGTGGTACCAAGCTCAATTGCTGGCAAGGCGTCTTACGATGCGGCGATGGCTGTGCAGCACTCAGGGAGGCGTGATCAGGCCGCGAAAGTCGTGAAGCAGATGCGTCGAATCCAGACCGAGATTAAGTCAGGCACAATCGACGTCAAGAACTCATTGTCCCTCAAAAGTGGTCTCACCAGGATCCAGAAGGACAACAAGACCGCACTCGGTGTCGAGGGTTTCAACGCGTGGAAGCCATGGGGGGCATGGTTCGGATCGTTCATGTTTGATCTCTACATGGCGGGCAAGCTGAGCACCCCGGAAGCGTGGATTGCCGTGATCGAAGAAGTGATTAAGGGACTGGAGGCGGTGCGATGAGTGGAATCGAAGAGGAAGACGAGTACAAGCAACCTGGCCGGCAGGGGTTTGTGAGTCGCAACCTGTGCTTGTGGCTGGCCGTGACTTTGTGCGGGGCGGGGATCGGCGGGATTGTCGACGGATCCTTCGTGTCGACGCTCGATGTCACCCCGCAGAGTCTGCGTCACGGCTGGGACGAGGCACAGGCGAAAGTCGACGCGCCGGTGACCGCTGCAAGGATGCCAGCGTTCGCAATTCGCGACGTCGAAGGCAACATCATCAGCGGCGCAGGCAAGACGTCTGAGCTGTGGAAGTTCGCCAAGCTCGTGAACGACGGGCACCACATCCCGACGTGGCGTCAAGAGTCTGGAGACTGTGTGTCGATGGGCTGGTCAAACGCCATCGCCTACTTGTCTGCCTACCAAATCGCCAAAGACCAGCGAAACGAAGTCCTCAAGATTCCGTTTGCGCCGTACGGTTACGGAACCAGTCGCGTTTTCGTCGGGAAGCGGCAGCTCGGTCGGGGCGCAGGATCAATCGGAGCGTGGGCGGCACAAGCGTCGACAGGCTACGGCGTCTACACCGTTGATCAAGCCAAAGCGGATGGGTTCACTTACAGCGGGCGACTGGCTGACAAGTGGGGCTGGGAAGGCCCGCCAGCGAAGGTCGTGGAACTCGGCAAGAAACACCGAGTCAACCACATTTCCCAGGTACGCTCATGGGAAGACGTGCGAGACGCGTTGGCTTACGGCTTTCCTGTGACCGTCGCCAGTAACGTCGGATTTGAGGGCGGGTATTACGACAAGGACGGCAAGCGTTTCCTGCGACCTCGTGGGCGATGGGCTCACCAGATGTGCTTGATCGGCATGGAGGACAGGATCGACCACGAGAAAGGAGCCTACTGTATCAACTCGTGGGGCGTCGACGCACACCCCAAACCGATTGGAGGTGAGCCACCGGGGGGCTTCTGGATTGACTGGCAGACTGTACAAAGGATGGTCTCGCAAGGGGATTCGTGGGCGTACGCGGATTTTGACGGCTTCAAGGTGGATCGCAAGGATGACTCAGCAGACTGGAACATCTTTCGCGACGACCAGCTTATCGAGGCCGTCAACGACGATTTGCCAGCAAAAATCGTTGCTCTGGAGGAAGCGGATAAACCAGAGCCTCAGACCACAGTTGAGACCGTTCGGGAGGTTCGAAAATGGTACGCGACTTATATCGGTTGGTGTCTCGAAGTGGCGGGCGGTGTGCTCGCTGGTGTGTGGATGCGTCGGCGCAGGCGGGAGGAATCCCCAGACTGTTCCTGTTCCTGCTGATTCCAATAGCAATCATCTGTCTGGCGTTCCGAGCTGATGTTGACGCGGGCTGGAGGGCGAGAGCGAAGCAGCAAGCGAGGGTGACGTGGGCTCAGCAAACTCAGGTCTACCAGACGTCCCGGGCAGCGGCTGCAAGCGTAGCGTCTCAGTGCGGGAATCCGACTTGCCCACAGGGCTGCGACGAAACGTGTGTTTGCGAGCCAGTCGTCAGCAATCCACCTGGCACACAATCGAAGATCGTCGAGAACAGGCCGAAGTCGACGACACCGAGATTGACGGCGTCAACTTTTGATCTGTTCGATGCGGGTGAAGGAACGATCACAAGCGGTGGGGGAGTGGTGACAACTGGGGTTGTGCCGACCTTCGTTTCCGTCGGTGATTTCAATCCGATGTGGACTGGTGACGAGGCAGCCAGCAACCGAGAGGTGACCAGCTACGCGAAAGCCTATCAATCTGGAGGCGAATTCGTTCTGGTGGTCGGTCCTGAGTCAGTCGCCAACACGCTGCTGGACGTAGTGAGTTGTCCTGTCGCAAGAGAAGAAACGCTCGCCAACAAGCCTCCGGGAATCTATCGAGTGTTCGACGGGGCTGGTGGAAAGCTGATCGCTCCGTGGGTGTCGACTGACGACGTGGCTGCAGATCGGTATCAAGTGCCAGCAACCAAGGGCGTCCAGTGGCAGAAAGTGTGCTCGCCGTCTGGTTGCCGTTGGATCCAAGTCCAGTAAATATCTGGACGATTTCTGGTCGACGTCCATTCTGTTCGCCTATGAATGAAATTTTCTCACCAACTCGGAATCAAAACACCGGGTTGGTTTTTTCTTGGAGGTGTTGTGATGGCACGGAAGATTCAGGGCAGTTTTGATATCGCGCAGATTGGCGGAACAGACTTGGCGGGTTCGACGATTCCAGTGTCTGTGTCGGGCGGAGCGACGGCAGCACTGCAGACGACCGCAAATGAGCAGTTGCAGGATATTGTCGACGCCTTGGTCACAACTGGCACTAGCTACAACTGGCTGTTGAGCGGAAGCACCAACGCGAACGTGATGAAGGCGTCGGCTGGACTTCTCCTTGCGGTGAACTGCAACAACACCCATGCGTCGAATTGGATCTACATCAAGTTTTACAACAAGTCGACCGCGGCAGATCCAGCAGGAGGAGACGTTCCGGTCGTGACGCTTGCCGTCCCACCGTCATCAAAAGTGCACCTGCAGATCCCGACAGGCGGATTGTCGTTCTCCAGTGGGATTGCATGGATTGCGGTAACAGGGGCGGGGCACACAAGCACGACTGCGGTTGCGTCAGAGCAAGGCGTGATGTTCGCGGTTTACATGTAAGCCACGCAACAGGTAGTAGGCTGTTCAGTCGATTTCTTAAACCAGACCCTCCGGGCAAATACTTATTGCTCAGGAGGGTTTTTCTTTATGGCACATATTCACGCGAGAAGTCCGGAACAAATTGCGGACATTCAAGAGAACGAGGCCGAGTGTTGGCGGCTGTACGTTAAAGGCAAGAGTAGCAGAGAGATCGGGAAAGCACTTGGGTTCTCTCATGAGTGGGCACGGTTGACAGTACGCCGTTTGCTCGAAAGTCGAGATGACCGTAACGACCAGATGGTACGTGGTCACGTTGAAAAGCTGATCGACAGCAACAACCTAATTCGAGATGCGGCATGGGATGGCTGGGAGAGATCGAAGCGGGACAGGGTACGGAAGGTTGAGAAGGAAACAGCGGGCGGCAAGGAAGGTGGAACGCTGGAATCATCAGTCACAACAGAAGGGCAGTCAGGAGATCCTGCGTTCCTGCGAGTTCTGATTGAGTGTGACAAACGAGAGTCCGCACTCAGGGGAATCGAGAAGCCGGTGCAGCCAATCTTCCAGTTTATGCAAACGCACGTGGACATCGACGTGCTGATTACACAAGTCGAGGAGGCGGCGGCGAAAGAAGCCGTTGAACCAATCCCGGACAAACTGCTGGAGGAAACCAAGTGATCAACAATCTGCCAATCGCCAGGGCAACGTCAGCGGAGATCGTCGCCAGTCGGCAGGTGTTCAACAATCGGTTGAAGCGATATCGAGAGATCAGACACAAGCTACTTCCGGACCAGGGGGAGTACTACGACAAGGTAATCGCGAAGCAGTTGCGTCAGGAGTACCCACCAGAGTTGATTCCGTGGGGACAGAGATTCTTTCCGCACTACTTCACGATGCGTCCGTCGAAAATGCACTTGCGGATGTCGCAGATTCTGCAGTGGAAGCACAAGGAGCCTAAGACGGCAGAGGCGTTGATAGCTCCCAGATCGGGAGCCAAGACGACATGGACGAGCAAGCTGTATACGCTGTTCTGCATCTGCCACGACTTGGAAAACTACATCCTTTTGATCGGGGACTCCAGCGAGCAGAGCTACCAGAATCTCGCGGCGGTCAAGAGGGAACTGGAAGAGAATCAACTGTTGGCGGAAGCCTACCCTCACGCCTGCGGGGTCGGTTCCAAGTGGAATCAGTCGTACATTGTCACGAAAAACGACATCAAGATTGAGGCACTGGGCACTCGGAAAAAGGTGCGAGGTCGGTCACATGGTCCACATCGACCAGGGCTGATCATTATCGACGACCTGGAAAACGACGACGGGGTCCAGTCCTTCAACCAGCGTGACAAGGTTTTTCGATGGCTCAATCGAGCGTTGATCCCAGTCGGTAGCGACACTTGCAAGACACTGTTTGTGGGGACGGCACTTCACCCAGAGGACGCACTACAGAAAATCAAAACGACGCCCGGATGGAGATTCGAATCGTTCGCAGCGTTGATTCGAGAACCAACCCGCCAGGATCTGTGGGACCAGTGGCGAGTCATCTACCGCGATCAAAGCGTCGACTCGGTTCGACGGGCAGTTCTGGCAAGACAGTTCTACGAGTCGAACAAGACGGCAATGGATGAGGGGGCTGAGCTGCTTTGGCCGGAAAAGGAGCCTCTCTACGACCTGATGGTGTGGCGTGAAGACAAAGGCGAGACTGCTTTCCAGGCCGAGAAGCAAGGCAACGCGGCGGCGACTGGTGCAACGGAATTCGGGTCCGACCTATTCACTGGCGACATCTGGTTCGACGTCTGGCCAGACCTCACGCTCAAGGCGATGGCTTTGGACCCGTCAAAGGGCCGGTCAGAGAAAAACGACTACAGCGCGATTGTGTGGGGTGGACTCGGCACCGACGGGAATATCTACGTCGATGCCGACCTCGAGCGTCGGGACGCAAGCAAGGTCGTGGCTGATGGAATCCAAAGGTATCGCGAATTTCTCCCGCACGCGTTCGGGCTGGAGACCGTGATGTTCCTCCAGTTGTTCGCGAACCTGTTCGAGATCGAAGCAAGGCGATTGGGGATGCTGCTCCCGATCACCCAGATTAACCCGCACGAGAACAAAGTGGTCAGAATCAGGCAGTTGACGCCGTATCTGACCGGGAGACGTTTCCGGTTCCGCGCTGGGTCACGTGGCGCCGAGATGCTCGTTGACCAACTGAAGTGGTTCCCGACCAGCAGGCATGACGACGGGCCGGACGCACTGCAGATGATGATCGAACTGCTGCGGCACATGTCGACGGCAGGCGACTCCAATTACGACAGCGAACAATGGACACCATAAGCCCATTCTGTTCGCCTATGGCCGGAAAAAAGTGAGGACATAATGGAAGCGACAGCACAACACGGCCAACCGGTGGATTACTTCGAGCTCGAACAGCAGCGACTGTTCTCGGTCGCCAACAGCATGGCATTGGCGATCACAGAAGGCTTCGGTGATTACGTCGACAATCGCGAATGGCAGTGGGACGATCCTTCGTTCGGGTTCGGTCGCGTCGGTCAGCCTGTGCTCTACACGTCACTGAACGACCGGAGCGACGGCAAGTATCTGCCCATCTTCCAGACAGAGATGGATCTGCGGGCGATTCGCGCGGAAGCTCGCAACGTGATGGCGATGTCGTCCGGACTGCAGGGAGCAATCGGCACGTTGTCAAACTACACGTTCGGCCCGGGGATTAAATTCAAGATCCAGAAAGCGGCGAATTGCCCTGCAGGAATTGCACCTGAGGCTGTCGCAAGTTTGATTGTCACTGCGCAGTCAGTCGTTGATAAGTTCTTGCTCGATAACAAGTTTAGTTCAAATCTGGACCGCGAGATTGATTCTCGAACACGCGAGGACGGCGAAGTCTTCCTAGAGTTGACCCTTTCTCCGTGTGGCAAGATTCTGGCGACCATCGACGAGCCTGATCAGATTTGCCAACCGTCCGATCCCGGGCCGATTGAAGAGTGGCTGGAGTGCGGGAACGAATGGGTTTGGTCGTGGACGTTCGGGGTTCACTGCAGGCAGCGAACACCGTCAATTCCGATGGGCTATCACGTCGTTTACGACACTGTGGGTGACGACTGGGACTACGTTTCCTCCGATCGGATGCTGCACATCAAGCGAAACGTCCCCCGCAACGTCAAGCGAGGTGTGAGCGATCTTTACTGGGTGGCAAACGACGTTCAGCGGGAATTCAAGATTCGCAAGAACACAGCCGACGGAGCGGCGTTGCAGGCTGCAATCGCTTGGATTCGAGAGCACGCGGCAGGAGTCACTCAGTCGCAAGTGCAGGGAATCGTCACGAGTGGAGCAGTCGCGACTCGACAGCAGCCGACATCGGAAGGAACGCGACCAACCAAGCGAGGAACACTAAAAAGCGGCACAGTTGTGGATGTGCCTGTGGGTTTGAAGTACACGGGTGGCCCCATGGGGAGCGAGCGAAACCCGAACTTCATTCTGGTGGCTCAGTACGTTTCCAGGGCAATCGCTCAACGCTGGGCGATGCCCGAGTACATGTTCACAAGCGATGCTTCCAACGCGAACTACGCTTCCACGCTCGTAGCGGAATCGCCCTTCACGAAGGCGAGAGAATCGGATCAGCGATTCTATTGCGAGGCGTTCATCGAACTGCTCTGGAAGGTACTCAGGTTGGCTCACGAAATCGGCAAACTGCAATTGCCATACAATGTGATTCAATCAGCAATCGAGATCAAGGCAGAGCCTCCACGTGTCGCAGTGCGTGACGATCTGCAGGCTGTGCAGCGTCTACAGGCGGAAGTGGACTTGGGAATCACGTCAATCCGGACGGCAGCGTCGGAAATGGAGCGAGACTATGACCAGGAACTCGAGCAAGGCGCAAAACCGAAGGCAGATCCAGCGGCGGCTGGTGGCGACCAGAACGCACAAGGCCAAGGTGCTGCGGGCTTACCGACCAGTGATGGCGCTCCCCCGGAAATGGCTGCTCTTTCACGGCTCCAGTGGACACGTAACGTCAAGGCAATCAAGGGGATTCTCGCTGAACTGAGGTCGGGAGACATCAACGAGGCACTCGCTGTCGAGTTATTGACGGCGACTGGTTTCGCAAGAGACAGGGCGGAAAGACTTGTTCATGGCGACGTCGACCCAGAAGTTGAGGCGGCACTAAAGGAAGTTCCTGAGAGCCTGGCCGAGTCAGTCGTGGAGCATGGTAAGAGTGACAGACACGACGACGGAGAGTCCGCGACAGAGGGGACGCAAGAAGGCACCGGAACAGGTCCGGAAGCGATCAAGAGAATCCTGGCAGAGTGGGAAGAGTACCCGTAACCATGGCTGAAATCGCAAACAGAATCCAGATGGCAACCCGGTTTCAGAGCCGGATGGACAGGTTAAACCGACAGCAAGCGGGTGAGTTTCGGCGTTTATTGGGCGTGCCCCCAGACCCGAAGCGAGTCCCGCAGTCGTTTTGGGATCGTGTTGCCAAGGAGCAGCAGGACGAAGCCGCGGCACTTCTCCTGCTGATTTTCCTGCTCAGTTACGACACTCACCGCTATGCTCGCGACGATGAGGCACCGCCGAAAGAGAATCCACGGCGTGACAAGGCTGCCGAGCGATGGGCGGCAAATCGCTCCGTAACGCTGGCCAAAGAGTGGAAGAAACACTCACTCGATATCGTAAACGAAAAAGGGCAGGCGTGGGAAGTGAAGTCGAAAGAGGGTGCAGATATCGTCAAGCGTGACGTCGACGAGTTGGTGAATCGCATCTTCGGCCCAAGTCGTTCGCGGGCAATGGCCTATCACGAAACCCAACAGGCAATGGTGTCTGGTGGAGAGAGTGGCGTCAAACACCTGGGAATCAAGGTCACTCGCTACTGGGCTCACAGTAAATACCGTCCGCCAGGTCACTCGCACGCGGCCAAGATGCCTTGCCCCGTGTGTACCGAACTTGAAGGCAAACCTGAGCACCAGTGGAAGGGGATCAAGCCTCCGTCTCACCCACACTGCGATTGCTACGTCGTCTACGTCGACCAGGACGGCTTTCTGGTCGGGCCTGGAGATCCGGGCTCTGCTCCTGGTATCGCGTGGAAACGACGGCAACCGTAATTTTGAGCCGTTCACCTCGTTCGTGAGAATTCGCACTGTTGATCCAGTGCTTGAGTTTCTCGCGAGGTGTTTTCATGGCTGTAAGACGTTGCACAATTAAACCGCTGACCGAGTCTATCGGCGAAAGCAGCAAGATCGACCGCGAAACAGGGGTTATCCGAAACGTCAAGATTCTCGGACGTGTTTCCCGGAATGGGCGAGAGTATTCCACAGGTGCCTTACTCGAAGCTGCTGAGAAGTACGAAGGCATGCGGGTGAATCTCGATCACCCAGACCGGTCCAACCCGAAGGTGGCTCGCAGTGTCACCAGCCAGTGGGGCACGCTCCGCAGCGTAAGAGCAACTGACGACGGGGTGTTCGGCGATTTGGAGTATCTCAAGTCACACGCGCAAACTGAGCCCCTGTTGGAGATGGCCGAGCGCTGGCCCAACCAGTTTGGACTGAGTCACAACGCCGACTGCGTGGGTGTCCGGTCGGGTGGCAAAACGATCATCGAATCTGTCGAGCATGTTCGCTCGGTGGACGTCGTTCAACGACCAGCAACAACCGAAGGACTCTTTGAGAGCGAGGGTGATTACGTGAAAAAGAAATTCAAGGCGCTTTTGGAATCGTTGCCGGAAACCACCAAAGGCCGCAAGGGTCTGTTGCGATGCCTCGAGGATGACGTGATGGGCGGCATGCTGGCAGAGACTCCTGTCGAAGTTGCTCCCGAGGCCAAACCAGAAGATCAGATCTGGGAGGGTTTCCGCTCAGCAGTATTGGCAGTCCTTGATGACAGTTCGATGGACATCACGACCACCCTGGCCAAGATCCAGGAGATCCTGACGGCCTACGATACTTCGTTCTCAAGCTCTGGTTCAAACTCGACAGCAACCGAGACGCCGAGCACTGAGCAGACTTCAACCACCGAGAGTGTCGACGAATTGCGTCGTGAGATTCGAGCCCTGCGTTCCGAGAACAAGGCAAGGGCGGTTCTCGAAGAGCACGACATCCAAGCCACGTCAGGCCGCATCAGGGGAATCGTGTCAGTCCTCGAATCAGAGTCTGATTTGCAGGATTTGATCGAGAGTCTTCCCAAGCGGTCGGCTGCTCGGACCAGTGAAGACACCAGCAGGCGCAAGCCGCAACGCTCTGCTCCTGTGATGGAATCCGAAGGGGAGAAGTTCGGTACGGCTTTGCCCACGAAGGATTACAAGGAATTCGCCCAGTTCGTCCGTTAATTCCCCGATCTCGTTTTGTCCAGTTTGCTTGACCAGGTTCGACCAGTCCGTAAGTACACAGGAGTGTGACAATGCCCAATTTGATTCAGTTGCCGGACGAGGCCGACCTGCTCGTTCACTCGTTCGGCGGGGTGGAAGATTTCGAAAACTACACAACCGCTGGGCGGTTCACGACGGTGGCCAGCGATAGCGGGACCGTCTCAGTTTCTGACGGTGCCAGGGGCATCCTGGCAATCGTGCCGAGTGATGGCTCGGTGGGTGACAACGACGAAAGTTACGTCAAAGGCACCAACGAAACTTTCCTGATGGCTGCCAACAAGTCCATTTGGTTTGAGGCGTTAGTCCAGTTCGCAGAGGCGAATACCGACGACGCGAACGTAATCGTCGGGATGGTTAACGCCGTTGCTGGTGACTTGCTGGTTGACAACGGGGCAGGACCAAAGGCGAGC
>ERZ724505.1219-NODE-1219-length-14457-cov-6.821414_pt1 | contig 14457 bp, 15 predicted proteins | sample MGYA00376038_ERZ724505 | MGnify/ENA primary metagenome ERZ724505 (study PRJEB28724, sample SAMN07190884) | wastewater metagenome | isolation source: effluent of sewage treatment plant in Hong Hong | place: Hong Kong | collected 2016-03-17 ... | reverse complement strand
GTCTTCGACTTCGAGAGCATCGGCAACAGCGCGGCGAACGCGGACACCGCCAGCAGGATCAGCCCGCCAGGGCCGGCCAACAGCCCCATGGCGCGAGACAATATCCCGGCGCTAGCGCCCGCCGTTGCCTGGATTGCGCTGAGTTCCGCTTGCGCGGCGGCATAGCGTTGCGTGGCGGTGGTGGCCGCAGTGGCCGCGTTCGCGGCTTGCACGCGAGCGGCGGCCAATTGCGCTTCGGTGACGCCATAACCCAGTTCCGCTTCCATGGCGGCTACGGTTTGCTGCGCCAGCCGCTGTTCCGCTAATGCGCGGTTGTACGCGCCTTGCGTGGCGGCCACCTGGGCCTGTGCCGTGCGCAGAATCTCCGCCTGGCGCGACGCCTCGGCAACTGCCTGTTCGCGCGCGGCGGCCCTGGCAGCGAGCGACTCTTGGGTGTACGTCACCAGTGCGGCGGCGGATTTGGTCAGCGCAGTCACCAGCCCCGCGCCAATCGCGGCGGCCACCACATCCATATTGTCCGCGAGCGCCTTCAGCGTCGTGGAAATTCCCGCCGTAATCCCGCTCGCTTGCGCGGCTTGCCCGACGTACAGGATGAGTTGGTTGTTCAGGTTGGTGAAGGCTTGCGCGACAGTCTGGGTGACCTTGCCGTAGGCCTGGTCAATCGCGGCTCCCTGGTCGAGCAACGCCGTGGTGACGGTGCGGCTGGTCAGCGCCCCTTGCTCAGCCAGTGCGCGCAACTCGCCGACAGTGACGCCGATCCCCTTGGCGATGTACGCCATGAGTTCTGGGCTAGCCTCCATCACCGAGTTAAACTCTTCGCCACGCAGCGCGCCCGACGCGAACGCCTGCGTCAGTTGCAGAATCGCCCCGTTCGCCGCCTCGGTGGCGGACCCCGAAAGCTGCATTCCTTTCGCAACGCTTTCCGTTAGTTGCGCAACCTGCTGTTGGCTCAACCCCAGCGCAGCGGCGTTTTTATTGATTTTCCCGTAGAGCTGCGCGGTAGTTTCAATATCCGAATTGGTACGCTGGGCAATCTCAGCGACGGCCTTCAGCGCGGCCTGATACGCCTCTTCGCTGTCGGTGGCGGTTTTCAGGCTGTTGGTCAAGCGGGTGAAGGCGTCGGCGCGGTCTTGTAGCTCTTTGGCTCCGCCGATCCCCAGCGCGGCGGCCATCAGCGCGCCGAAAGAGCGCAGCGGTTCCAGCGCGCGCGATACCGCATCCCCAATCGCCCCAACGCCGTCCCGCGCGGAGCGCAATGCATCTCCCGCCATGTCCTTCGCGGTGATCAGCAGTTGCAGGACCAGATTGCGGTCGGCCACGGGCTAGACCTCGATCAGCTTGATCGTCACGACGCATGCATCCGAATCGTCGGCCAAATCGTACAGCGGGGTGGCCTCAACCGACTGGATGACTACGTCATAGGATTCGCCGCGCACCGACAGGCTGTACGTGGCGCCGGCGTCGGCTTGGAGGATTTTGAGCGCATCGACCGTTTCGCGGGAGACCCAGGCCCGGTTGTCTGCGGACTGCAACGTAATGGGTCGGCCTGCTAATTTTTCAGACGATGAGACGAGGGCAGCTCCGGTCAGCGAATGCTCGACGTTGACCGCAACAGACTGCCATGAATAGCGATCCGGCCAGGCCAGATCATTCGGGAGTTCGATGCCCCCCAGGGTAATCGCCATAGCGGTCGCTCACTGCGCCCGCAGGCACGGGCGCAGGGGATGGAGGAAGATCAGGCTGCGACTTGCGCAATCTTGGCGTACTGGGAAATGCCCGTCCCCGACATCGTGGTGTCCTGGAGCACGTCAAACGTGACTTCCAGGCCCGCGAAATCGTCTCCGATCATATCCAGCCCGGACGTGACGCCGAACTTTACGCGGTGCAGCTTGACGTAAAACGGATTACCGGAATCCACCTCGTTCAGCCCATCGAAAAATAGCACATATTCCGGCGCGGACTGAGTGAGCATCTGAGTAATCTCGGCGGCCATCTTAGTATAGCTGATCTTGATCGGCAGGCCAGACGCAAACCGTGAGGCATCCGCATTAATAACCAGCCCGGCCTTTCCGAGGGTGTAATCCGTGCCGTCCACCATGGCGACCGCGCCGCGATTGGTCCAAACAACGGTTCCATCCGTAACGGTCTCGCCAGTCCCGTCTTTGTCTGCCCATGTCGGCTCGGTTGATGCATGGCTGGTGCCGGCGGTCGTGCATTGGTAGACATCGCTGTTTTCCAGGATGCAATCGCCCTCAGCGTACGCCGTATTGGCAACCCATCCGGAACTCACATCGATGACCGGCGTTACGGCCTCAGTGACATCAGGGGCATAAGCAAACTCAACGAATCCATTGGTATACGCGGTATGGCCGGTTTCGTTTGATACCGAGCCGCTAGCCTGGGCATCTACCTCGCCCCGCAACACAAAGGCCAGGTTCGCCGGACTGTAATCGTGGACTGTCATCGTGCCGGTAATGCCGCTAATTCGGGTCATCGTGTCCTTCATGCCGCCGCCCGCGCTGGTGTAATCCATCAACTCCTTTTTTCCCTCGGAGATTTGCAGCGACAGCTTGCTGGTGTTCCCCAGCGGCAGGTTCGCGCCGCCGGCCTTAAGTCCCACGTAGACCTTGCCTTTGCCGATAAAAGAACGAGTCAGTACAGTTTGCGTCATGATGGTTTACCAGGTAAAAAAACGATTAGTATCAATACGATTCGACATAGCGAAACGTAACGATAAACTGAACCGCCGCATAGGCGCTGCCCGGTTCAGGAAATAGGTACTGGGCGTCGCCCAGCACAATACCGGATTTTTCGCCGGTCCCGCGCAACACCAGCCCGGCCATGGGCGCCACAGTCCCCAGGCCCAGCGCCCCGCGAATAGCGATCAGCAGATCATCCAGGCCCTCATCAGCGGGCTGCCCCTCCGCGATCGCTACGCGCCCCTCAATGCCCACTTCCAGAGCGATCCGAGCCTCGGCGGCTAACGCCGCCTCAACCCGATTGGTTAGAGGCCGGAAAATAACCAGCGGCAGCGTGGCGTCCTGCGCAATCGCCTGGGCCTCGTGCCCGCGATAAACCTGCGTGGCGCTCAGGCATGCCAGGGCTTCCAGCGCCTCTTCCAACTCGCCCAGAATCGCAGCGGCTTTGCTGGTCATGACGTAATCACGCTCAGGGCTACGGTGTGGAACAGATCATTATTGGCAATGATCTGGTCTATCCGGTAGGTGACCGTGCTCACGGCCAGCGTGGCGCCGATTTTTGGCAGCGCCACGGCGCTTTTTGGGAGCATCGCGGTTTGGCGCGGCTCAAAAGTTTCGCCGTATTCGCCGACCATGGCGCCGCTCGCCCGCAAAATGGCCCAGGTGGCCACCGGAGCGGGTTCGGCGGGAGCGGTATAGGGCGGCGTATACACCGCGTCATCGCCCAGGTCCCGTTGTAGCGCGGGCAGGCCACGGGTGGCCATGAGGTCCATTAGGCGGCTCATTGCGCGATCTTGGCGTAGGTTACGCTTCAGCGCCCGCTTCAGAGGCATCCCGCTCTTCGGCTAAATGCCAGTACAGCGAGAACAAGAGCACGTATAAATCCTGATACGTGGCAGTTTGGCCGATCAGTTCATTGTCCACTGGATTGCGCAACGGAAATTCCACGGTCAAATCGGTAACATTCTTGCGGATTTCACCGGAAAACTCGGCGATTTCCCGATCCGCCAACACCGTGACCCGCTCTTCCCGCACCAGCAGGGAGCGTGTGGCATTCCGTGGGTTTTCGAAGTAGAGCGAGCGCCCGCGCTGATAGGTGCTGCCTGACACTAAGGATTGCCGATAGTCGTTCATGATGCTGATCCTTTACCAGGTGGAGAGGGCAGCGCGCTTCCAGGTGTTGGCGGCGACGCAGACGTACAGGTAGGCAGCGTCCCAGCACAATTCTCCGGCCTTGCCGCTGGCGCTGGCGCTGGCGGGGGTGCGGGTGGTGTCGGACAGCCGGATTTTGTTGGAGGAGGTCTTGAGCAGGGCGTCGCCCGCCGCATCGACGGTGATGCTCAGGTAATTGCTGGCGTCATAGCCCAGCCGCAACTGCTCGGCGGTCTTGACCGCGTGCATCGCCGCCGATGCGGTATCGGTGCCGGTCGTGATGTCGCCGAACAACCGGGTCAAGGTGGTGGCGCTGGTGCCGATGACGGTGGTATTCGCGCCCAGGCCAATCGGAGTATTCCCCCCGATCACCACGCTGTTTTCGTCTGAGTTGTCCTTTCCCCGCGCGTTCGTCCCGATATAGACGCTGAACTCTGGGTCCGTCAGTGCCGTCGCTCCATCAGCGTGATAGCGCCCAGCCTGATACCCCATCCCCACGTTGTTGGAGCCCGTGGTGAGACTGTACTGCGCCTGATACCCCATCCCCACGTTGTAGGTGCCCGTGGTGAGACCGCGCTGCGCCTGATACCCCATCCCCGCGTTGTTGGTGCCCGTGGTGAGACTGTGCTGCGCGTGATACCCCATCCCCACGTTGCTGGATCCCGTGGTGAGACTGCGCTGCGCCTGATACCCCATCCCCACGTTGTTGGAGCCCGTGGTGAGACTGTACTGCGCCTGATACCCCATCCCCACGTTGCTGGATCCCGTGGTGAGACTGCGCTGCGCCTGATACCCCATCCCCACGTTGTTGGAGCCCGTGGTGCAATACTGGCCTGCATTCACGCCAACAAACATATTGGCCGCGTCCCGTGTCCGCGTTTCTAGCACAGTCGTACCGGTTGCGTTTTTCGCCACCAGGCGCGGCGTACTAACGGCGGTAATCGCTTTCAGCGAAAAGATGCAAGTTCCGTTGAAATCGGTCGTTGGAGTGACGGTCAACGCGGCGGCGCTGCTGGTCGTGGGGCCAAACGTTCCGGTCGCGGCCACGGCTCCGGTCGTCGCGCCGCCCACGGTGATTGTGATCGTGCCCGCCGTGCGCCCGGTAATGGTGTAGGCCAACTGATATTTCGTGGCGTTCGCAATCGCCGCTGAGTGCGTCAGCGTATCGGTGCCGCTGGTATGGGAAAAGGCATCATCCGGAGATTCAGTCCAGCCGGCATTGGCCGTCCAGCCCGCCGTGGTCAACAACTCCGCGCCATAGGTCGGCTCGTCGGAGCCGGAAACCTCGAGCACCCCCGCGCCGATTGTTCCGGGGGTCAGCAGCGCGTATTTGTTGATAAAGGAAACGTTCGCGCCAGCGCTTGGCTCCGCAAGGTAAAATGTACTGTATTTGGTAAAGACCGTCACGTTGCTGGCCGCGATGGTGTTCCCGCCGAATACATTGCTGTACGCGGCTTCTACAGTTCCACTGCTACTGGTGTCCGTTAGCGTCGCCGCCGCGTTTTTGTGGCGCACGCCCGCAGTGGTCCAGGCGGTCGTCGTGATGTTGCCGGCCAACGAAAACTGATTCGCGGACAAGGCCCCGGTATAGCTGCTGAGTTTGCTACTGATGTACGTCCATACCCGCGAGAGCAGGGATTTCTTATCGGCGGCGGCACTGAGGTCGTATACCAGCACCTCATCGCCATCGGCTAGATCAGCGCCGATTTCCTCAGCGGCGTCGTTAACGCTTTTCGGGACCCATAACGAGGAAAACACACTCATTGGGCGATCTCCACCGTTCCATTCACCGTCGCTGCGGTGAAACGCAGGGCATAGACCGGGCCGGTGAGCAAATAGACGGCATTGACTGAAACCGCCCCACCAGGCCAGCTAAACCAGGTTCCGCCAGGTGCAATCTGGTATTCCACCAGCATCGTCCCGGAAGCCCCTGGGATAGCGGCCACAGAGCAGGGCGATGCCATGGGGAGCGTTTCGGGGCCGATGGTCACCGGCGAGCCGACTGCGACCGAATGGCGCTGAGATACTGCACGCTGAGCCATGCGACAGCCTCCGAATAGCGCCGCGCCCACTGGACGCGGCGGATGGATTAGACCAGCGGAACCATTGGGCCGCCGATCAACTTGACTCTCATCGTGGTCGCAGCGGCGGTCGCAGTTTCCCAGACGGTGCCAATGCAATAACGACTTCCGGTCAGCGTGCTGCCCGATGTATTCCAGGCGGCTCCAGTGCAAGCGGCGGCCACGGCGCTGACCTTGAGCTGGCTACCCGTAGTGCGATAGCCCACTTTCAGGCCACGGGTCTTGACGCCGGTCGCTACGGCGGCCAGGTCGAACACGCCCTCGACCGCCAGGCTAATCACCTTTCCGGAACCGGTCGCGCTTTCCAGCGCCACGCCGGCCAGGTTGTTCAGGACTTTCAGCTCACCGTTTCCGACCGCGCCAGTGGTGGTGTAGGCGAGTACATCGCCCTCTTGAATCTGATACGCCATGATGACACCTCCAAAACAGAAAGAATGGGTAAACGGCCCTGCTCGGCAGGGCGGGGCTTTGATGAATTAGGTTGTGCCCTTGTACTTGTGCATGGCGCGGTAATCGAGGACGGCGACGCCGAAATCAACCCCGACCACCCATTCCACGCCGCGCGTGTCCCATTCCTGCTCTTCGCGCAGATACGGTTCTGCCACACCGTCCACGAACGCCACCTCGACGGTGTCGAAAACGTTTGGATCAGCCACCAGATACCAGGCGGCCAGGCCATTGGTCTGATCGTCCAGGCGGGGGTCTGCGATGATTTGCAGTGTGTTTCCGTACCAGATGTTGCGCGTGTTCGTATTCTTCCCCGAGGTGCTCCCCGGCGAATAATCGGGCGCGTACTCGCTCGCGAGCAGTTCGCGGGCGGTGGCTTCCAGCGCGACGGGCACGAGCAGAAATTTGGGGGTGATGTTCAGCGTCTTGCTGTTGTTCGGGTCTTTTTGCTTCTTCATCGCCGCGTTGGCGGTGTTTAGCGTACCGACCGTGGGGGCAGTCGCTGCGGCGACATAGTTCTTGTGCGTCGAGGTGTCCCACAGGGCGATGCTGTCCTGATTCAGCGTCGGGCCTACCCCGTCCAGTTTCCCATAGACGATGTCCCCGATGACGCTTTGCGCCGCCCGGCCCATGCCTCTGGGGATGGCCGTGAAGGCGTTGAGATCATCGTTTTTGATGGCCTGATAGGTCAGCCTGAACTTCTTGGCATAACTGACCGCCTGGATGGTTTCCTTCCGGTCGGTGAATCGACCATAGGTGATTTCGCCGTCTTCCGGGACGCGAGCCAGGGAGGTAAACCCGCTCAGCCCCGTCCTCTCGGCCTGTTTGAAGTCGGGAACCGAGCCAATCCGCACCCAGGACTGCCAGGTTTCCGGAGCCTGCTCCCAACCCAGCAGCAGCGCCTTGTTCGCGGTATTGCTCAGGACGTTGGCGAAATCACTGGTAGTCATCCCCATCCCGCGATGCATCACCGCCCGCTTCGCCAGGAGCTCGTCATCCATGGCGCGGGTATCCACGCCCAGATAGTTCAGATACCGTTCCGCCAGGCGCGACAGCCGCACCCCCAAAAAGCCGCCTTCACGGGCTTTATGGATCGTCTCCTTATCCGTAACAAGCCTGGCGCGAATCGCCAGCGCCGTCGCCATGCCCTCCTTGAACTTATCCAGCGCATCGACGCCGCCCTGAATGCGACTTTCGGCAACGGGCTTTTCGGGATGCGGCATTCCGCGCGCTTCGTCGGGCACACGATGGTCAGTGACGGGCTGGCTACTGGTTTCCAGCACCTGCAACACGACGGCGCGAGTCTGATCTACGGACCAGCCATCGGATAGAGCCTTGGCGAGCAGTGCGGAAAACTGCGGATCATCTTTGCGGAACAGCGACGACTCGAACACGTGGCTTACGTCCGAAACACGGCGGCGTTCGGCCTTAATCGCCTCGCGGCGGGCGGCGGATGCAACGATTTCGTTCTCGCGGCTAATGGCGGTCAGATCAATGGCCGGAGCCGCCACCGGCTCCGGGGCGGCCACAGGGGCCGGGTCTTTCTCGGACATACGTACAACCTCGCGGTCGGGAGTTATAGTCGGGGCTACATCGGGATGGGCACGGCCAATACCGACCGTCGGATCGGCGGGAACCGGGGCAATGCTGGCCTCAAGCAGGGACCAGCGGCTAACCTTGACCAGGTCAGAATCGTTGGATTCAACCCAGTCTCTAATCTGGTAGCCAATCGAGATATTGCGCAACATGCCATCCTGCACATCACGCCAGACCTCCTCGGCCTTGGCGTTGCGAGAGAAGTGCAAGGTTCCCCGCAACTTGTCGCCGTCCAGCCTGACATTTTCCACTAGGCCAATCGGCTGATCCCTGTTGTGATTCCACAACAGCGGCAGGCCATCGGCGGCGCGGGCCAGGTCTACCGCCTCGGGGGTGTGCATCAACATCTCCCGGCCAAACCAGCGGGGCACCTCAATCTCGCTGGACAGCGACGCGGAGATACTGCGCGCGTCAGAGTCGGCTGCGGCCCGGTCCATAGGCATGGACCGGTAGAGCGTTTCCGCAGTTATGGACCGGGAGAGCGTTTCCACTCTACGGTCACGGGCTGAACAGTCTGTCGTCACGACAGTCATAAGCATCCCCTGGGGCGTAGCTTGGGGGTGGGTTTGCAGACCATCAGGCGGCCTCCTGTAGTGCCGCATCCGATGGAGCCGCAGGGGCGTCAGGCGCTGGCGATTCAGCCGGTGCGCTAGAGGCGGCGGGCGTGGCCGGCTTCAGCAGCGTTTGATTCAGCGGGTCGCCGGCGATCTGGGCATCAACCTCATTCGGATCGCCGCCCATATCGCGGATGATCTGGCGGCGCGATTTCAGGCCGCACGACAACGCGATCTGGAACGCATTGAGTTCTTTTTGCGGGTCAATCCACGGCAGGGCTGGCACCCGCGCTTCCGGGCGGTACAGGGTCACATCCTGAACCGACGCCGGGACTTTCAGCAGCCCGGCTAGCTTGCAGGCGTCGACGAACCGAATCCAGATTGGCAACCGGCACTGGTGCTTGTACTGGGTGAACAGCCGACGATAGTGCTGGCTGCCCTCGATCAGTTCCTGGCGTTGTGCGCTGTACGTGCCGTTGTAATTCTTGGCGATGGAACTAAACCGGCTGCCGGTTCCCGCCGCTACCGCCCGCAACTGGGAGTCCCGAAATGATTCCAGATTGGCGTTGGGGCGGTCGCTCTTGATCGTTCCGACATCCTCTCCGGGCAGAAGGTTGTCAAAGATCAGGCCGGGGGCCATCTCAAAAGCGCGGGAGCCGTCGGCATTCTCTGGGGTTTCGTAGTCGCCGTTCCTTTTGATGTAGGCGGTCAAAGCGGCGGCAATGCGGGCGGCGATGCGTTCGCTTTCTTCGTAGTCCTTAATGTCATCCAGCCGACTCAAAACGGCGTGGAAGATGGATACGCCACGCGTCTGCCCAACCCTGCGCATATGCTTGACGTGGGTCATCAGCGCGGCGGGGATGGTTTTGGTGTCCAGAGACGCGCCGCCGCGCAGCGCGCCGGGATGCGTCTTGTAGACGGTGTACGCGACGGGCTGGCCCCAGGCGTTTTTCTGGACTCCGTGGATCACGGTATCGGTCGTCAGATCGAACGGAACGTAATCGGCCTCGAGGACTTCCAGCGCGTAGGGGATGCGCGTGCGGTAATTGGCTAGGCTCCGGTTGATGACGTGCTGGATGAACACTTCGCCATCGCGCAGCCAGGTGCGGCATAAAAGTGCATCTAGCTCGTCGCCGGCCAGTTCGCCGGTGACTTCCGGCCATTCCCAGAATTCGCGCCACAGGTCGCGCAACTGCCGGTTCGTGGCTTCGTGCGGATCGCCGGACGTGGTCAGCGCCATCGGCTCCATTGCAATCCCGGAACCGACGATGTTCGTCACCAGATCGTCCAGGATGCCGACCGCCAAATCGTGATTTTCATCCAGCCAGCGCGCGTATTCGCGCAGCTTTCCCCGCGCCCGATCCATGACGGCATCAGCGGATTGACTGCCGCCGCGCCGCTGGCGATACAGGCTGGGATTGACCGCCTCAAAGTAGCGGGCCAGGCGGGCGCTCATGTGGTGCGATTCCAGGTAGCGACGGCGGGACGGGCAGCGCTGGGGGTGCCGGACGCAATGGCGATGGCGGTCTGTATGGATCGGATATGGGCGGCGAGGGCCGGGGCCTGGGCTTGGTTGAATGACAGGCGCTGATCGCCTAGCGATACCGAAACGACCAGCGTCCCAGTGACTAATTCATGGTACGCCGTTTGGGCTTCAGCGAGCCAGGTGCGCAGCGTAGAGGTGGAAATACCGGAATAGATGGACATCCCCGCAATAGAGCAAGGAAAACCGAAAAGTCAACGCCCCCCCCGACGGAAAGCCGAAAAAAATCGCTCCAGCGAGCTTTTGCTATTTACCCATACCCCGACCGCCAGGGACTGCGCGCCGCCCCAACCCGCCCCGCTTGCTCCCTGGACATCAACCCGGTCGCCAACGCCCGCGCCAGGCCAGTTGGCGTTTCGCCGAACCGGTCCAGGCGGTGCCCAAGAGTAGACGGCGCTATCCCGTAGCGATTCGCCAGCGCCGATAACCGCATTGGGCCGCTGGGCGTGGTAATCCACCGGGCAGAGGGCATGGCGTCACTCCCGTCGTTTGGCTTCAACAATCAGAGTCCGCATCCCCTCCGCCCAGTCCATCACGGCGCTGTCCGGCCCCGTCTGGCCCATCCAGTTTTGCACCTCCCAGTCACAATCGGCCAGCAAGGCGGCGAACTGCTCGCCGGTGTAGTGCCGGCAATGGAACGGCGCGGTTTCCGGGCTATAGGGGATTATGGCCTCGTTGGGGACGCTGGCTAGCAATCGCCGGGCAGGGAGGGCCGTTAGGAACGGGCTGGGATCGGGCAGGTGTTCGATGATCTCGAAGGCGGTGGCCCAATCGTAGATGCGGCCAGACGCCAGAAACGCGAACGGATCGGAAGCGGCTAAATCCGTCGATACGCTACCCATATTGGGGCGGCGATAATGCTGCTGGGCATAGCGGAGAGCCTCTTCGCTCCGGTCCACCAGCGTCACATAGCTCACACCTGCGCTATCCGCCAGCAGGGCCGCGCCGTAGCCAACCCCGCCGCCGCAGTCGATCACGCTGCCGCTCGCTTTGCTGGTCGCCCAGATGTAGCGGGCGACGTGATCGGGCTGGATGGCGCTTAAGGTCGGCGCTACCTGCCGCTCACCGGAATCCAGCGCCACCGCCTCGGCGGGCGGGGTCTGGCCCGTGAGCGAGGCAAAACGAGCGCGGGCGGCGGGGGTGCGGCGGGGGTCATCCCGATAGCCGTACATCCAGCCGCGCTGGGCACTGTTCAAGAAATTCGAGTCGGCGACCGGACGCACCACCAGTCCCGCCGCCTCCAGCTTGCCTGCCCAGTAGGCGACGCAGGGGTGTCCATCCTCCACCGCCCCGGAGGAGTGGTGACTGTAATCCGCGCCAAAGACCCGGAGTTCCCGAACACCGATGAAGGCGGCATAGGCCAAGATGTAGGCGACGCTGTTATGCCACCAGTCGCCGTGCATCGGGCTCAGCGTGGATCGGAGCCAATCCCAGATGGGCTTGATCGGATAGCGGTGCACATGCGCGGGCCAGCCCTCGCAGTGGTCCGAGGTAATGATCGGCTTGTCGTGCCTCCACAGCGCGGCGCCGTAGCGGGGGAACTTGTCGGCTTCCCCGGCAATATGATCCATCACGAAGAGCAGATCGTGGCGGAATAGCGTGGCTCCCCTGTTCAGCGTCCATACCTCATCAACGCCGCGGGCCTCTTCCGACAGGTCTTCCGCCAGGCAGGCGGCGACGTAGCTGTTACGCGTCGGCCCCAGGCAGACCAGGGCGACAGTTTTGGGCGTATTACCGGTAGGGTGAGTCCAGGGCATATTATCTCCGAATCCAAGGTTGCCCCGAGGGGCGGGTAATCCACGCCCGCTCTGGCTTCGGCGGCGCGGGCGGAGCGGCGGGGGCGGGCTTAGCGAGAGGTGAGGGTTCCGAAATTGACATTTCGATGCGATTTTTTCTGGGGTCGGCCCATGCGGGCGGCGTCTCCCAGTTGAGCCGCTCGGCATTCAGCGCCAGCATCGCCGCGTGGTTGTACACCATCAGGTCCATTGCCTCGTTGCGCGCCCCGCCTAAATTCTGCCAGCCCTTGGCCGAGCGGGTTTCGGCGGTCAATTCCTCGAAAAACCACGCGCCCAGCCAGGCCGGGAAGTGGATATAGCCCGGCCCCGGCTCACTGCGTTCCAGGTCGGCGGCCAGGCTGTCTTTGAGCACCAGGGTATTGAGCAGCCAGACCGGGATTTCGCCCCGTGCATTGGCCTTGCGATCCTGTCGCTTCGTCGCGTCGGGGTAGGTGCGGGCGATGCGGGCGCCTTCCGAGCGGCTACTGCCCTTGACCAGCATCAGCTTTTTGGCGTGACCGGCGCGGCGGGCCTGCCGCCAGAACAGATAAGCCCGCTCGGTGACGCCGGATTTGCCGCCAGAATCTACCGCCAGCATGGCCGGAGCCAACCCGCGCGCCTCGTCCGTTTCCAGCGGGTAGGGTTTGCGCAGCACGGAGTCAATCAGCAGCTGCCAGTCCTCGATGTGGCCGGCTGGGTCTACCGGCTCCGGCTCCCCGTTGCCGCCCAGTCGCCGTGACCAGCGTAGATTGTAGCGGTCGATCAGCCAGCGTTCGCCCTCCCGGCCCCAGCCGACTACCTGAATCACAAACCGGTTGCTTTGCACGTCAGCGGCGACGGTGAGGAAATACACCCCATCGGGCACGGTGCGCTTTTGCCGGTCTTCGGTGCGCGCTTGCAGGGCTTGCGGGTCGCGGGTGACGTGCAACTGGCGCGGGCGATACGCCATGCCGAAATCGCCGGTCAAGACCGCTTGCAGCCGATCCTCGGCACCGGTTTTCTCCATCTCTGCTCGCGCCGCCTGGGCCTTGCGCCAGAGCGATCCCCAGCTTTGGTAGGCGGCGGCAGGTCCGGTCAGCCAGTAGCTGGCCAGCCTGGTTTTTGGCGGCGTTCCACTAATGACGCCATCCCGGTCAATGGCTTGGCCAGCCGCCAGCCAGACGCCACGGGCGTTCATCGCGCGCTTGTGCTCGCGGCCAATAGCGGCCCCGCAGTGGGGACAGATCAGCCGGGGGTCCCCCTCCACCTCAACAAAGGCATCCGGGCTCGGCGCGGCGGTAAAGTATCCGCCACAGTCCGGGCATGGCCAGCACCAGCGCCGGCGGTCCCCCTGGTTATACAGCGCGAAGATGCCCTTGCACGGCGGCCCCTCATGGGGGTCGTGATACTGCCACTTGGGATCGTCGATCAGCCAGCCGGGCGAGGATTCGACGCACACCCGCCCGCCTGACAGAAAGGTCTGGACGCGCTTGGAAGCGAGAGTGAAGGGGTCGCCTTCGCCGTCGATATTGTCAGCCATGCGGTCGTAGTCAGTGATGGCGACGTAGCGCAAGGTTCGCCCGGAAAGCTGATTGATGGAGGGCCAGCCGATCAACAACCTCATCCCATGGCGATACTGCTTGTCGAACACGTTGTCGTCGCTGGCATAGGGCGACAGCCGGGCTTGCAGTTCCGGGCTATGGCGATGGGCGCGGGCGATGTCGTCTTTCGAGAAATCGCGGGCAGTGGCTTCGCTGGTGTTGAGCAGCAGGAAATCCCCTGGGTCGCAGCAGACGGCGTAGGTGAGCCAGCCCAACACGAGCGCAGCGGTTTTCCCCGTCCGGGCGGGACCGACGAAGATCACCGCCTCGATGGTCCGATCCGCCAGCCGGTTCATTGGCTCCACCATGTACGGCGCCAGGCCGGGATTCCACAGTCCGCTTTCGCCGCCTGGCCGATGAATGTGCAGGTAGCGGGCGGCGGCATCCGCAACCGGTATCCGGCGCGGCGGGCGGAGGATTTCAGCGGCGGAGGCGAGAATGGCGGGGGCGGTCATTGATCTTCCGGCTTCCTGGTTAACACCACTACGCTCTCGTACAGCCGCTCCCGCAGATCGTCAATCATCCGCTGAACCAGAATGACCGATTCAGGCGGCAAGGCGGCGTCGCGTTCCAGGTGATCGGGGAGAGTGTCTAGGGTTTGAGCAATGGCCTTGCACGCTTCGCCCCAGGTGGATTCCACTTCGTTCGCCGGCAACAGAACACGTACCTCCTGGGCCAGCTTGATGCGCTCGCGTTCGGCCCGGAAATGATCCAGCCGGTCTTTTGGCGGCAATTTGGCGGGATTGACCGCGTCGGCGGCGCTGTCCATCCCCCAGACGCGGCGGAAAATGGCTGGGGCGCCGTCGCGCACGTGCCAGACTTGTCGCTTGCCGATCATCTTATAAGGCGCGGTCTCTAACGCCTGCTGACACACGCGGCGGTCTATCTTCAGCACGTCGCTGAACTTGGTGGCGGTCCACCATAGATCATCAATCTTGGTTACGGTAGCTTCCATAAGCCATTGAAATATAATATGTTTGCATGTGGGGCGCAAAACTAACGGCAACCCTGGCTTTTCACGCGATTACCT
>ERZ724505.1218-NODE-1218-length-14466-cov-3.596281_pt1 | contig 14466 bp, 14 predicted proteins | sample MGYA00376038_ERZ724505 | MGnify/ENA primary metagenome ERZ724505 (study PRJEB28724, sample SAMN07190884) | wastewater metagenome | isolation source: effluent of sewage treatment plant in Hong Hong | place: Hong Kong | collected 2016-03-17 ... | reverse complement strand
GAAGAGTATTTCTTCCTTAACAGGAAGCTGCGAGATACCAAGAGAAAATACATTGACGTGTTCTGGACGAACATCTATTCAAACAGGTCGTTCGCTGGAATCCATGGAATCGATGTACAGCATGAACTGGATAAGCTGAATCAGCAAGACTCGTATTACACGGTCTGTCAGAATGATGATGGGATTCTGGAGCGCTTACCACCAAACACATTGAAGTTCTGCTCAGGCGGCAATCAAGTTGATGATAAGACGATCCCCATACCCCTGATAGCATCTCCCATAGATGGGATAGATGCATCAATCGAGAAGGATCTGATCGCCAGTTTCGTGGGCAGCAATACGCATCCCTTGCGTGTTGACATGCATAAATCCCTAAGGGGATCGGAGGGGTTCGTTGTTCAAATGAAGAACTGGTCGCTTGAGTTAGCGAAAAGCTCATCACAGCAGTTCATGGAGTTGTCCTCAAGGTCCAAATTCATGCTCGCCCCAAGAGGCTATGGAAGAACCAGCTTTCGACTATACGAGGCGTTCCAGTTCAATTCGATCCCTGTTTACATCAGCGATTCATTCTATCTTCCTTACACCGACAAGATCGACTGGTCCGACTACGCCGTTCTCATCAACCCCGAGCAGATAAAGGAGATCCCAACGATACTGCGAGACATCATTTCCACTGGAAGGTATGATGAAATGATGGAGAACATACAGAAGAGCAAGCACATTTTCGGCATGGAGTATATGGTTTCCTATATCGAAGAGAAGATAGAAACATGCTGATATCGCGTTGATTTTCACGACATCTTACTTATCTTTCAACAAAGAAAAGACATGCTTAGAAAATTAGGTATCTCCTTGGACGGAGTAATACGCGACTTCAATTCTCAATTCCATAAGACATACGTTAGAACCTTCGTTCATAACGACTCTTTGGTTGCAGCCAATATACCCACCCATACGGAAGCGCGTCTTCATGGCGTAAAAGACGACGATTTCGTAGCGCATGAATTGACAGAGGAGGAAGAGCGTCTTCAACAAGAGATGATCGAGAAGAAGGAAAAGGAGATGATCAATCTTCCGGTGACCAGCGAAAACCTTCTCAATCACTACAGCTTCAGCGAACAAAAGCTGAAATTCATGGACACTGATGATGTTGTCATGTCTCCCAAGCAGATGCTTGAGAAGTTCATTTATGACGACTATCCCTTCCAGATATTCGCACAAGCTCAGGAGTATGATGGCGCAAATGAGGTGTTCAACCGTATTCAGGGATATGGTCGTCAAAAGGGCTTGTTCGAAACCGTTCTGCTCGTGACCGCTCAAAAGCAGGCCATTCCCGCCACGTTCAACTTTCTAGGAAAGTACCACTCAAGAGCGAGGTCCATCGTTTTCGTTGATCGGGAAGAAGACAAGTGGGAGCATTGCGATGTACTGATCGATGCGCATCCAAGGGCTCTCCAAAGCGTGACCAATGGAAAGTTCGCCATTAGAATAGCCAGAGACTGGAATCAGTATGACAACATTGAGTATACATGGGACTCATTGAAAGGGGTCATGAATTCCGGTATTTTGGATAAACTCTTCAAATGAGTTATATTGTGTATAACACTAAAACAAAATGAGCAAAAAAACGACGACAACCACGACCACGACAGTAGTGACCACTGTGGAGGAAACGCCCTCCAAGAGCAAGACCGTATACTACAAGTTCATACTTGATCGTAGCGGCTCCATGGCTAGCATTCAAAAGCCTACCATCGACAGCTATAACGAGCAGATCGTAAGCTTGAAGCGCTTGCAAAATGAATTCCCAGACCGCAAGTACATTGTATCCCTCATCATTTTCGATGATGTCATCGAAACCATCATCAACGACAAGCCTGTTAACGAGGTGCAGCCGCTAGGTTATGACACTTATGTTCCACGTGGAGCCACCGCATTGCGCGATGCCATCGGCAAGACCATTCAGGAAACCAAGATCAATGTGGGCAAACTTCTTACGGAGAATATTGATGAGAACGAGTGCATGATCACTGTCCTGACGGATGGATATGAAAATGCCTCGAAGGAATTCAACAACAGTTCATTGAGGACTCTTATCAATGAGGTCAATGAAAAGAAGAATTGGACCCTCATGTTCATCGGGGCCACTGCTGATTCAATTCTTGCAGCCAGAGACTATGGTTTCTCCGCTGGCAATACCGCTACTGGAAACTTCACTTCTGACGGCATTAAGGTCATGAACACGGCCATGTCCAATGTCATGTATCGCAAAGCCTATGCTGCAACTAAAGGCGTTGAGCTTGACAAGGAACAAACGCTCTCGTTCGTAAGCGATATCTCTGGCACCATGACAAGCTCTTTGGATCTCAGTGACATCGATCAGATGGCTGAAAACAAAGAGAAAAATGACGAAGCTGAAAGCTGATCAACAACTCAATCATGAGAAAGGGGGCATTCGCCCCCTTTCTTTTTTCATATACACTTTGCTTTTGCAAGTTGTACTAATATGTTTAGTCAAAGACAGATAAATATGGAAGAGAACTTGGAAGTAAAAGAGCAGCCGATTGAGTCCAAGAACCCAAACGAGTCACACAATGAATTCATCGATTCATTGATCGAAAAAGTGAACAGCAATGACTTTGTTATTCACTTCTATTGTCCAGCAATGAACACGCCGAGCGGTGGCATTGGTGTGCTTCTAAGGCTTGCAAGATCGCTGAAGGACCATGGATTCAAGGTGAAAGTTTGGTACGAGCCAAGGTTCGACCAAAAGGCCAGCATGGACGCATCGAACAAGGCGAAAAAGAGGATCGACATCTTCGATAGGTTCTATCCTACTTGGGTCGACTTCAACATATCAGATCTTGAATTCGTACCCCTCGGAAATGACAGCGACATCCAACTGACCAATGGCGACACCGTCAAGGCAGTGCCTTTGAAGGTGGACACGCAGGATTTCCTGCTGATCCCGGAAGGATTCCCCAACATCATGGAGAAGACCGTTCAGGTAAGCTGCAAGCGTATCGTCCTAGCGCAAAGCTGGTTGTACGTCCTATCCGGTTTGCAGAACGGCCAAACTTGGCAGTCCCTAGGTATCAAGGACGTCATCAGCGTTTCTGATGCCATCACTGAATTCTTGGACACCATCATGCCGGGCCTGAACATCAAGAAGATCAGACAGGGCATCAACCGAAAGTATTTCCAGCCCCCTGCCAAGCGGTCCGACAAGTTCCCTTGTATCGGATATGTGAATGCACGAGACTCCATCGGCCAACTAAAGCTGATGAACATGATCAAGATATTCTACATGGCCAATCCGCAGTTCAGATGGATCAAGTTCGTTGAGTTGTCCAACCTGAGCCGAGAGGAATTTGCCGATCGACTGAAGACCTGTGCATTCGTTCTGTATGCCGATGACGTCGCTGGATTCGGAACGCTACCTCTTGAAGCCATGGCTTGTGGAACCCACGTTATCGGATGGGCTTCATTCGGAAGCAAGGAGTTCATTAAGCAGAACAATGGATTCTGGTGCAACTCCGGTGATGTTTTTCAGATGGCTGAAATGATGGGCGTTGCAATGGACAAGTGGCTGAGCGGTGAGATGGACATGGAGGACACGCAATCCACATACGAGAGTATCCTAGCCAACTACACTGTGGAAGGAGAGTCGGACAGGATGATTGAAATAATGGAACAATACAAAAAAGAGAGAATACATGAGCTTGAAAGATCTAAAAAACAGTGATGTTCTTGTTGGAATGCTGGTTCGCGGACCAGTCACCGATCAATTGAACGAGTCTTTGTACAGTATTGCCATGCAGTTCCTGCCTGTCAATCTACTCATCTTGCACACTGGCCTCTCCGAAGAGGACATGAACAAGTTGAAGGCAATCGCAAGCAATCCTACCGTCAAGGCAAAGGGTGGCAAAGTGAAGGTGAAGAAAGACGATGGCACGGAAGTGGAACAAGATGAGATCATTGAAGAGAGCGCCAGCAACTCTTTGAACTATGTGATCGAACAAATAGAGGCCACGAACTTTGCCGACGTGTTCAACACGGTATTCCAAGCTGCTGCCGAGAATGGGTACAAGTTCATGTCGATCACGGAACCTGAAGATGTCTACTCTCTAAAGTGGTTTGAGCTTGCAGAAGAGTGGCATAAGGAGAATCCTGAGGTCTCTGTATTCGCGCCCTTGGTGAAATACATGCAATTCGGCGCCTTCCAAGGATTCATGAATGAGTCTTGCTGGGCAGATGGCATGGCTGAAGAGGTTGGTAAATATGACAACAACTTGTTCTTGAAGTTCAACTTGGCGCTTCACCCACTGGGATGTGTCTTCGTAATGGACAATCTTCTGAACGAAAGCGATGCTTACGAGAAAAGAGATGGCAAATTCTATCCGATGAAGAGAAGCATCAAGCTCTTCAATCAATATGAGTTCTTCTTAAGGTCGACCTATAATGACAAGAAGATCATGAACATCCCACGGATAGGCTATGAACTGAGGGTGATAAACCTAAGTGAATACGACCATCGCTCAAGCAAGATGCCGAACACGCTTTTGAGCATTCCTCAAGATCGTGGCGGTATGACCGCTAAGGAGGCTCAGTTCTGGGTCAAGTATGCTACAGATGCATACTTCATGGAAGAGGATGATAATACCGTAGAGTATGAACCTTCAAATTGAGATAAACACTGGTGAAACACTTGCTGTATTAGTTGAGGCAGAGAAAAAGAAGCAAAAGATATACTGGACGGAGGATACGGAAGCCGCTGTTAAGGAGTATTTGTCACTTGACTTCGACCATTTAACCAGCAAGCTTGAGGCTTATCTGAAAACCCAGATAGAGCTTGGCAAGTACGACCCAACCATAGACGATGGGTACATTGCCGAACTCAGGGTTCGTATAGATAAGAGCCGAACTGATAAGAATCAGGCGAAGAAAGAGATCATATTCAGAACACGAATAAGAACCCCTCTCAATCGTTTGATTGAGAACATCATATTCAGCTTCAAGCTGTTCAGATATGACATTGATGTGAAGACGTTGCACAATGACTGCATGTCCCATGTCTATGAGAAATTCTATAAGTTCGATCCTGACCAGAACACTAAATCATTCTCCTATTTCGGCACGATAGCCAAGCACTATCTACAGAACAGGAAGAAGGATATAGATATGCTCAAGAGCGTCAATCTCAATTACGATGACTATCGTGATGAGGTTGACGACAGAGAGAGCTATGAGATCGATGTGGACGGATCTGAGGCCTCAGATGAGCTAATAGAATTGTTCGGTTTCATGACAAAGATGTTCGAAAAGAACATGACCAACAAGGCTTTGAACGATAATGACAAGAAGGTTTTAGAGGCCATCCTTGCTCTTTTCAAGAGCCATGAATCTGACCGGGAAGGGGCCGATGCTGGCATTGACATTGAAGAGTCCGTGACCAAAGGAAAGCTGCATTCCTTGTACCGAGAGAAGTTTGATAGATACGGCAAAGAGAAGACAAGGAAGGTAAGAGTGTATAAAGCCTCTTCAGATAGCACATCTGAACCTGTGGATAAAAGCCTTATTGACGATAATCGCTATAACAAGGGGAGCATATTGGATTTCATTTCTGACAGGTCAAAGCTTTCAAAGGAAGACATGAGCAAGAGCTTAACAAAGCTCAGAAACCTTTACAAGGAAAAGAAAAAGGACTTCTATAACCAAAAGGATAATTCTTGAACCTAGAAGAGCGGAAACGGATTTTCAGGTACCTTCTCAAATCTATTTTCTATGATGATTGTCGTGAGATAGATGGGGATAGGCTGATAGACTTTTACACCTTCCTTTTGGACAGTCTTGAAATACAGTCTGACCACTATGTCAACAACAACAATAACAACTACTTCATAATAGAGTCCATCATCCAAATCCTAGGTCAATTCCACAAGATGGACCCCCATATCCTGCTGAATATCATAAAGAACCCAAGCAGTTTCAGGGAAATGATATCAGAGCAGACTGGATTCGACGTTGACTATGTGAACAGTGCAATGGAGGGGTTTTTGTCAGACTTCCAAGAGATAAAGCAAGGCTATTTGTTCTGCTCCTGATTTTCCATCACTTCTATTTACTTACAAAGTAGAATCATGGAAGACAATAGCGATTACAAGAACGGGTTCCCCAAGATAGACGTCAGCAAGGACAGCGTTTTGAACATGTTGACAAAAGTCGCCGCGTTCAAAATGGAGGAAAGAGACCTTGCTTTGGACAGATTCAAGCGCGTTAATGAAGGCATGGCCGATGAGTCGGAGTTCTGGGCCCACGGCAAAAGCGCCATCCTGTATCTGGATTCGGCGTCGAAATCATCGAATTATCTGGGTGACCTTGCACGAGACGTAATGAAGATCGTCTTCAAGGAAGAGGCTAGTTCAGATGGAGCGAATGGACAAGCTATGGGCAATGAGGACAAAAGGAGACTTGAAGAGATAGCCGAAGCTTACATGAAGAACAAAAGGAAGAGAGACGGCTCGCAAGACAGACTTCAACTTCCCAGCGACAGCGAATAACCATGCCGTTGAATCTGCCAATAAACGCTCCGCTAACGGAATCCCAAAGCGAGCTAAATGCCAAAGTAAGCTCGATGAAGAGCTTACTTGCATTGAGTTCGCTCAAGAAAATACGTGTGCCCAAAAGCCAGCAGATATCAACTTATGACTATCTAAAGAAACTCATCAATACACTCGGCTTCACGTTAGAGCCGCTGTTCCTTTTGTTCATCGAAAAAGTGTTTGATGAGGCGGGTGATTTCCTTGAGAAGGAAGTGTTGGCAAGCATAGCTGCCTCGCTTGCCAAGAAAGGCACATCTCTACCGGACATCCATACTCCTCAATCGAACATGACCGCTGTTCTTCAGCAACAGTATGAGAACAACAATATGTCATACCTGCGCAGCAACCTGAATTTGCCAGCCAACTTTCTTTCAGTAGCCAAGCAGAAAATAGCCAAAGACCTCGTATTGATGATGTTTGGGCCCAAAGACGGCCCTACAGCCCAATATCTCAATCCAGACCCAGCCGACAGGGAGCGCCTCATCAGCGAGGCCATATGCGGCTCTTTTGCTTTTTCCGTAAGCAACGAGCCCATCATAAGAGATGAGGATCTTGAATACAATAGAATAGCCTTGGCCAAGCAACTGGAAAAAGGCAAGGTCATGTTCAACATAAGCTGCCAAGATGTTCAAGTTGCCCTGCCTGATGATCCGGCCATAATATTCGAGGGCGGCGGTCAATTCACCGTGCCAAGTCAATCAATAACCCCCGCCCAACGCCTAAACTTCTTGGTGCAGCATGTGGGCAATCAAGTTCAAAACATAAACAGAGAGGAAAACAAAGACTCCGGAGGAAGAAGCTTCTTTGAGATCGTGGTAGAAAGGATGATAGGGTATATGAACACGCTGGTCGCTCCCTTTCTGGGTCCGGTTTTCGCTGGCATAAATGCAACTCCAGCCGGGTCGCTTCACCCTCAAAGCGACATCGTACACTCTACATGCTACATTCTGAATAATCCATCCAATCAAGAAGCAAAGGAATTTGGAACGAAGCTCTCAAATCAGCTTTACAAAATGCTCCTTTCCATCATGCTGATATTCGTCATCAGGGAATTCAAGAAGCTGGTCGCGAACTATTATGCCAAGATAACCGTGGAAAAACAGAAGAGGAAGCTTGAGAAGATAAAGCACAAGTTCAAAATGTTCGATAAGGCGTCCGAGAAAATACAGAAAGCCGAACGATATGCCATTGCCCTATCATCTTTGAGAAGCATACTACCAACAGCTTGATATCATGCCAGCGCTATTCCCAATAAGTGAGGATAACAACAAGTCGGAAGAAGTTGCCGACTTCATGTTGTTTCTATTGAATGAGGACAGGATACCCGTTCCTAGGTTGTCCTTGCCTCAGATCATTTTGGCAAAGACCAGACCCGGATTAAGCGCAGAACTGCTATCATCAAGTATCATCAGCAGATTTCCTGAAGCTGGAATACCGACTGGTCCTCTTAAGGAAGGCTCCCCCAACGTAATGGAACAGTTCGTCAGAGTACTGTGCGAGGAGATAGTGGATGCCATACAGAACGAAATGCGTGTTGACGTTGCAGTGGACATCGGCATGGTAGGACAAGGATTTGGCGCCAATGCTGGCGGTCCTGTCGTTACCACCAATACAACATTAAAGCCTCACACTGGAGTGGGTGTAGCAAGATGAAGAACGAGCTACTTGATAAGATCAAACGCGCAGCCAAGGTCGTAGAATCCTTGAGAGCCACCATATTGTCCATGTGTGACAATATGGATGCCGCTAATGGCATAGTTGAAAAAGAGGAAATTCGTCTGGCTATTCTGGAAACAGAGAAGCTGCTGGATGGAGCTATAATGGCTTACAACGAACTGATAACACAAACAGCCAGCAATGAGCGGATTGGATGATTTTGCTAAATCGCTTATGCGCGATCGCGGCCAAGAGATCACGCAGAACCATGGTGTTCAAGTAAAAAGGAACACCTATCCAGCTATTGTCGTGCGTTCTGATGACCCTCTTGAACAGAACAGGCTCATTGCACGCATAGTTAACATAGATGAGAAAGGAGGCATCTATGGGGGAAGGGATAAAGACACCCCCGATGATAAGCTGCCGTTCGCAATACCGTTGGTTCCCAGCTTTTTCAACGTAACGCCCATAGAGGGCGAAATGGTGATCCTACTGCTTGAGAATCCGGAGATAAACACGTCTCCTAGGTATTGGATAGGCCCTATCATCAACTCTAAGTTGAAATTGAAATTCCAGTCTTTCAGAGAGGCTGTAAAAATACTTGACTATACCAAGTTCGGGGTCAATGAGAACATCGGCAACAAACCAAGTCCTTCAAGAGCTTGGCCTGAAAAATCCGATGTCGCGATCATGGGCCGCGAGGATTCCATGTTGTTGCTAAAACCTAGGGAGGTCTACTTGAATTCGGGCACTTTCAAAAAAGGCACATTCGACCCCAATGTTGAGCACCCTAGCTATCTTCAGCTAAGACAATTCGATGTAAAGACCACCAATCAGTTCAACTCAAACCCTATAGAATACAGCCAAGCAAATCTTGTTTCAACAAGCATAAACCTCTATTCACCAAGAGGTAAGTTCAGAAGCAACGATATGCAAAAATTCGAAGTGAACAATGACTTGCAGAACTTTGGTGACATAGCCGTTACATTACATCCGACCGTTTTCGGGGACGAACTCATCAAGCTGCTCGACATCATGATACAGTTCATGAGAACGCATATTCATACACCACAAAGCCCTGCGGTGCCAGATGCTCTTATGAAGAGACTGGAGGAGTATACCATAAGCGGAAAGCTTCAGGATCTCATATCGAACCATGTGAGGATCAACTGATCTTAGAACGGTCTAAGAACCTTGAACTCACACTTGGTTGGCAACACCCTGCTGGTGCCAAGTTCTTCTATCTTGAATTCTATGGAATAAGTTTGGTTGTGTAGCAGCCAAGACGCATCAAGCATGAAGTAATTCTGCTTTTTACCGCCTATGACCACTTGGTTGACGTTCGTCCAAGGTATTGCCTCTTCCTGATTGTTCATCACCAAACGATACTTCATGTTGTAGCTCTTGTCCGGTGCGTTCAGGCTGTAGTTCACCCTTAGATCGCAGTAGACCCTTATCGTTTCGTTCGTATACATAACGCCTCCATTGTCAACGCCATACACATCCAGTGAGTAGGCGTTCAGGTCGGGCAAGTTAGCAGTATAATAGTTGTCCTTGATCGAGAACATCTGAGTTATGTTCTGCTGATCATATGGAGGATTGAACGATACACCATTCCAAACGTCTTTGTATTTCTGTCCACGCGATGCTCCTGACATGAATACCTCAACGTAGTAAACTCCCTTCTCAAGATGTACGGGAACAAGTCCTGTGTATATTTGATTCCCGCTGGAATCCAATATGTTGACAGTTGATGCGGAATAGTAATTGGCCGCAGAGTTCCCGCTGAAAGTGTATAAGAACAGCCTTGATAACCTATTGTTGGTCACCTGCATGCGGTCATCCATTATTTGTTGCTGATCGAATATGACCTCCAAATATGGTTTGAACGCATAGTTCGTTTTGTGAGTAAAGAAGCTTGCGATGTACCTTGTATTGGTGCTCATAAGCTCATAATCTCTTCTAAAGGCTATGCCAAACCCGTGGTTTACCGAGCCTCCACTAAGCCAATCCTGAACGATGGATGTCACATCCACATTCAAGTCCTCATCGCCAACCGCAAAATGCTGGGTAGCGTAAAGTGCTGTGCTCGCGGTTGGGTTCGTAAAAATGCCAGCCTCAGTCCATGAGCTTGTCGTAGTTGCGCTGTTCCAATTCGAGTACCCAGATAATCTGGGATCGACCAATTGTGCGACCAATGACCTTTGCTGTATCAGATCATAGCCTCTCCCCTCGTCCCAAGCCTTGTCAATTGGGAACACATTCAGGTCATAGGATGCTGCGATGGCCTTTTGCATGTGCTGCAATTCGTACTCTTTGTCCAACGTTTTGTCGGATGGGACCGCATTCTTCATCCTGAGCCTGTACGTCACCGTCAAAGCAGTGTTCAATTCACGAGATGCGATCTTGCTTCTGAGGCTTTCCAGATCGAATTGGATCAGATGTCTGCTTATGGAGTGTCGGAAGTTGTCACCTACGTTCACGCCGCCGCCATACCATAGATCGGCAACTGGGTTCTGGCTGCTGTTGTAATCAGCATAGATACCAGATGCAATGGTGTTCTCTTTGGTAGGGTATATCCTGAACCTTGGCATGAAGCGCTTTCCTAGTAAATATCCCTCTCATTTTAATGAAACACCTTATCAAAGAAGATAGTTGATTTTAGAAAAACAATGCTTTTTTTCTAAAAAGCAGAATTCACTCTATTTGTGGATGTGTTCAAAGCGTATAAATACAGACTATATCCATCAGAGGCTCAGAAAGAGCTTTTGAACAAACACATGGGCGCATGTCGTTTTCTATACAATCTTGCCCTTGAAACAAAACAAGCAGCATTCACAGGAGCCAAAGTCAACTTGAGCCGCTTTGATCTTCAAAAACAACTGCCTGATTTGAAGAAAGAATGCCCATGGCTCAAGGAAGTCAATAGTCAATCCTTGCAATATGCTTTGGTCTGTCTGGACGCTGCTTATAAGAATTTTTTCAAAGGAAGTAGATTTCCCAAATACAAGAGCAAACATGGGAAGGCATCGTTCGGTGTGCCGCAGAATGTTGAAATGAACACAGAAGATGAATTGCTCGTAATCCCCAAGTTCAAAGAAGGAATAAGAGCAAAAATCCACAGAGAGGTTAAGGGAGAAATAAAAAGCGCCACATTGAGCAGGTCCAAAACGGGCAAGTATTTTGTTTCCATACTCGTTGACACACAAATACCTCAGCCGCAAAAATCTCCGATTACCGAAGCAACATCAATTGGCATAGACCTTGGACTTAAACATTTCATTACCACATCAAGCTGTGAAGCAGTTGACAATCCAAGACATTTGAAAGCCGCATTAAAGAGATTGAAATTTCTACAAAAGAAATATTCGCTATACAAAGGAAAGAGAACAAAAAAGAAGTTGACCAAACAGCATGAGTTGGTTGCTAATGCAAGAAAAGATTTCTTGCATCAATTATCCTCTCGGCTGATTCGTGAGAACCAAACGATATGCTTGGAGGATTTGAATGTGAAAGGCATAATGGCTCGATGTGAATCGAAAGTGGATGAGCAGGGCAAATATCTTCCAAACGGACAAGCAGCAAAGAACGGTCTAAATCGCTCGATTGGTGATGCCGGATGGTCGATGTTCGTTGAGTTCCTAACGTACAAAGCGGATTGGTACGGAAGGAACATCGTTCATATTGGTCGATTTGAACCATCTTCAAAAACATGTTCTTCTTGCGGACACATCAAAAGAGATATGACCTTAAAAGATAGGACATGGACCTGTGATGAGTGCGGAGAAAAACACCACCGTGACGTAAATGCCGCGAAGAACATCAAGGCCATGGCCTTGCAAAAAGCCGTCTGTGGAATGCAGACCAAAACTCATGGTGAGTTGCCCACGCTGGTGGGAGCATTGACCCATGAAGCTCAGAAATGAGTAATTCACTCGACCTTCCTATTTAAGGTAAAGAGGATAAAGATGCCCATTGGCCTTAATTTTCCCTTCAAGGACACGGACACTGGTGGAATAATCAGGCCGACGTTCTCTACGCGTGAAAGTACGAAGAGCAATCTGATAGCTTTCTTGACGCTTAAGAAAGGGCAAAGACCTATGCGGAACGACCTTTATTCGCCCTTATATGACTTCATTTTTGAGCCATTCGACTCAATATCCGAAAAGGAGATGATGGAGGCATTGGATGTGAAGCTGAAGAAATACTTTCCAGAGATCGAAATGGAGGAGACCATCATGAACTTCTTTGAGGAGACCAATGTTCTGGAAGTGAAAATCGTCTATTCCATCATTGATTTCGGCGGGCAAAAAGACACTTTAACCCTAGAATTCGATAGAAATCAACAGCCGCAGTAATGGAAAAAGTACAGGTAAACTATCTGGATAGGGACTTCAACACGGTAAGACGGGATCTTATTGATTACTTGCGCACGTTCTTCCCTGATCAATGGCAGGACTTCAACGTTGCATCTCCGGGCATGGCCCTATTGGAGCTTAATGCATACGTTGCTGACCTTTTGAGCCATGTGGCCGACAAGAAGTTCATCGAGCTTTATTTGGATGGAGCAGAGAGCAAGGAAAGCGTCTATAGACTGGCAAAGACCAAGGGGTATAAAGTTCCGGGCGTCCGTCCAGCCCTCTGTTTGATAGACATATCCATCGAGGTTCCGGCCACAGCCGATGGGCCCGACCCTAATTACTTGCCTTTGTACAGGAGAGGCGTTCAGGTAAAAGGCGCTGGTCAGGTCTTCGAAACCATAGATGACATAGATTTCTCATCGGACTTTTCAGAGGAAGGAATAGCCAACAGAACGATCGAGCCCATACTGAATGGAAACCAGCAGTTGGTCAAGTATAGGATATTGAAACGCGAGAAGATCAAGGCTGGAGTCACCATCATACACAAGGAAAACGTTGGAGAAAGGGGCGGTATTCCGTTCTTGCAGTTGGAACTTCCTCAAAAGAACGTTCTTGACATTGTAAGCGTTGCTGTCATGGGCGCTTTGGACACGGTTCCTGCTGTCCCAACAGAAACCACTTTCAGCGATACGAACTACAAGTATTATGAAGTAGACTATCTTCCCAACAACAGGATCTTCGTTGAGGACGATACGGTATCTGCAATAAACGGCATTCAAACCGGACAATGGCTTGAGGTGGGAAAGAGGTTTGAAAAGGAGTTCAAATCAGACGGCTCTTGCATACTTACTTTTGGAGGAGGAGAAGAGGATTACGATGCATACAGTTCGTATCTATCATTTCTGTCAGGAAGTGAACTTTGCAGAAATGACACCAACCTGAACATATCGGACATACTGGATAATGGCGCCCTTGGCCAAAAAATAGCCATTGACTCCACCATCTTCGTAAAGTATCGTGTTGGCGGAGGCGCCTTGAGCAATGTGGGTGCCAATACCCTGACGGACGTAACCAATATCGATCCCGTTATTTCTGGTCCGGATCCAGCCCAAAATAACCTTGTTGTATCCTCAACTCGTGTAAACAACCCAATACCAGCGCTTGGCGGCAAAGGACTGCCTTCAGTTGAGGAAATACGCTACAACATAGCGGCCAACCATGCCGCTCAAGAGCGTTGCGTTACTTTGAATGACTACATCTCAAGAGCTTATCAATTACCCGGAAAGTTCGGAGGACCATTCCGCATCCACGCCACCACAGAGGACAACAAGGTCAAGATGTATATTCTTACCAGAGATGGCAATGGCAAGCTGGTGGCATCATCAACAAGCGTCATCAAAGAGAATCTTGTTACCTACATGACCCGATATCGCATGATCAATGATTTCGTGGAGATCAACGACGGGCGAGTCATCAATCTTGAGGTCAATGTCGATCTTTTCATTGACAGAAATGGATTCGCTCCAAGAGAGGTTAAGCTAACAGCCGCCAATGTGATCAGGGATTTCATGGATGTTGAACGCTGGCAAATGAACCAACACCTGTATGTTTCACAGATGGTGGATGCCCTCAGAGAGGTTCCGGGCGTCATCAACGTGGTGAACATCGATTTCTACAACCTTGAGGGAGGCGGATATTCCAGCACTCTTATCAGTCTAGCAATAGGAGAAAGGACCCAAATACCTGAAACAGGAGGGTTCAGAACCAAGCTAGAATTGATGGACAATGCCATCTTTTCCACCCCGATATCCATGTTTGAGATCAGGAATCCGTCACGAGACGTGCGG
>ERZ724505.1217-NODE-1217-length-14468-cov-9.773191_pt1 | contig 14468 bp, 18 predicted proteins | sample MGYA00376038_ERZ724505 | MGnify/ENA primary metagenome ERZ724505 (study PRJEB28724, sample SAMN07190884) | wastewater metagenome | isolation source: effluent of sewage treatment plant in Hong Hong | place: Hong Kong | collected 2016-03-17 ... | reverse complement strand
CCGGCAGATCAACCAAGTCCTCAACCGCAGTCTTGTGATGGTCGAGAATCAGGATGCTGTTCGCCTTCTCGGCCATCTCCAGCAGCACCGGGCGCTTGTAGCTGAAATCAACCATAACCACGTCTTTGCCCGTCACGTCGGGCGGCGGCTCCTGGTACTTGCCGGGGTGGAATTCAATGTCGCCGAGCGCCTTGCGAACAACCCAGGCAGCCCCGAATCCGTCGGCACAGTTGCCGTGGTAGATGCACATACTCATTTGTCTGTCCCTTTCATCGTTGTAAAAGTCTTTCATGCTGCACATCGAGTGGGTGTAGAAGTTGTTTACTTCGTCTGGTTCCAGCGTGGACAGGGTGCACTCACGATCCTTTGACTGGAAATCGTCGACTTCCTGCCCGCAGTTCGGGCAATTCATCTTGAAGTTCACGTCGTCGAACATACCCATCACACAGCCTCCTTTCGGTTTCGCTTGGATAGCCCCTTCGGGTCTTTACGCAATTCAGCGTAGTAGTGCGTCTCGCACAGACCCTTCCCGTTGCGTTCGTAACTGCTAACACGAAGGCATTGCTTCCCCCTTGCAGTCTTCGCGCAGCAACGTGTGGGCATTGGAAAATTGTGCTCGTACGTAGCCATCAGTCGACCTTCGGCGGACGGATGACATTCTTCGAACCGCGCTTGTACCACGCGTGTTTCTTCTTGTTCGGGCGCGGCGTCTTGATGTTGAACGACTGCTTGTGCGGATATCCCTTGGCCTTGCTCATGCTTTTCTCCTTCGTTTGATGTCGATGGGCTTGACTACGTTTGATTCTTTGGTCGGAGCAACAGCTACTTCCTGCAGAAACTCTTCACTGGCGAACCATTCGATCTCAACGCCCATCTGCAGCCGGTCGTGGATACGCATCTTCGACGTGATGAGTCCGTGGTGCGCCAGATACTGCGTCAACTTATTCGGAGTGGCATTCGGCACGTTCCCAATGCAATACTGGAACACCATGCCGAGTTCTTCGCGTGTAGCTCTGGATGGACGCTTCTCGATGTAGTCCTTGAGAAAGCGCTTCATGAGTCCTGCGTACGCGTTTGCCAACGTAGCGAGCGACGTCATGCCGTACAGTTCTTCGATCGTCTTCTCGTCGGGCATGGACTCCCACAGTCCTTCGAGATTGCCGTCGCGAAGGTAACGAGCGACGTGGTCTGCGCTGGTCATCGAGAGCGCAATGATTGACTCACGATCTTGTGTACGAAGCGGGACCATCGCCTGTTTGCGGTCGGCGCTCCGGCTATTGAGGTAGTTGGCGAAAGCCTCCAACTCTTCCTCAATCGTGACTTCCATTTCTTGAATCGTGACGGTGAGCTTTTTGGTTTGGAACACGCCCACGTTAAATCGGCGATCATCCTCGGAGATACGAACTGGTTGACTCTTATTCGAGCTAAATATAAAGCCCGTAAAGTTCTTCGCCTCATAGCTGTCAGTCCTCATTTTTCGAATCGGCACCGTGACATCGGTGATGTAGTTCTTGATCTTCGACTCAACGGCCTTGCCGTTCTCCAAACTATCGATCTCAATCTCTCGTATGTGAGCAATGATCGCGTACTCGAGCCAGCCGGTGAAGTCCGAGTTCAACTCGGTCTGGTTGCGTGTAGCGACCCATGCCTTGCCGAACAGTGGCGTCAGAATCCGATCGACAAGCGTGTCCTTACCAGTCCCTTGCACGCCGTGTAACACCCATGCCGTTCCCGGTTTCGTGTGGTGTTGAAAGATCACCGCAAGCCAGTTGTAGAAGTGCTCAAGGATGTCGCCATCGCCTATCACATGGCGAATGATTCTGGCAATCGTGGGGCACCCGCCGAGATTCGGTTCCTTCAGCTTGCGTGCATTGCGCACGTAGTCCGAAGGCATGTAAAGATTCACCGTCGGATACGGCATCGCATCCGTATCGAACACAACGTCGGATGTTGGATCGAAGATGCGTGCGTGAAGCGGGATGAACGGAAGTGGGTTTCTATCATGCGACAACAAGAAGTGCTCGATCTGCAGTTCTGATTTCGCCGGGAAGAGACGGACAGTGCGCGCCTCTTCGTTATACGTCCCATGCCAATACGACGCTGTATGGCAGTCTCGGAACGCAAGGAGTTGGTCGCCGCCTTCAGTAGGGCGGCTATTCGCCTCAGCGGCTTTCTTGACACAATCCTTGTAGTAGTCAGGGAACACATCCTTGGTGCGAACACACGGCTCTTCCTTGAAATTATGGATGAGTTCGTAGTTGCCTTCCGGATGGTAATACGACCAGTTCTTTCCGCCATTCACGTTGAAGTAGACAAAGCCTCGCTCATAGCGTGGGCCTTCGGTGATGACCATCTCACCCGGCTTGTTCTGCACTTCATACTCGCCGATGATCACCGTTTTCGCAGACAGCTTGGGAAGCTGCATAGCGACACGCTTTTCATTCACCAGTTCGCGGACGATTTTGTTCAACGCTTCCGGTGAGTGAACTGCGACACGCTCAGTGTTCAACACCGAACGTGCCTTTTTTACGAACTGCACTCGTTCAGACGGTTTGATTGGGTCTTTCATCCCGACGAATGTCGGGGCGCACACATACAGCAATTTGTCATTCTGGCAGCAAGTGATGTCCAGCTTCCATTTCAACGTGTGGCGCATGTCAGATAGCGTTAACGCATCGCGAAGTTCCTCTGTGTTCAGGTTGAGATACCTGAGCCAGTCTTTCAAGATCGGGGCGATCATCGGCTTGTCGAGCATGCAGAATATATGGCACGACAGCGCATCGTTCCCCGGCAAGCCGTAGGAAGATGAATACTGCACGACGTACGTTACGTCATGCAAATTCACAGCCTTCATGAACTCGTCGGGGGTCTTGAACGGGGCCTTATCCAAGTCGAAGCAGACCCATTCGGTCTTGTCTCGCGTTTCGGTACTACCGGCGCGTGACTCATTTTCTAGTTTCTTGTTGATCAAGCCCTTCAGCAAGCACATACCGGATGTAATGCGCTCGTTCAGAACCTTTGCGAATTCGATGATGTCCTTGACATCAATCGTGTGGCTATTGAACTTTGCCACCTTTTTCGGGTATGACTCAAATTCGAACCCCGTGGCTGTTTTTCTTATTGTCTTGGTGAGCGGGAGCTTTGGCTCCGTCGCTTCCAAGAATGTAATCTTGGGCATGTCGCGTCTCCAAAAAGTGGAGGTACAGTCTGAACCAAACGGTCCAAGCCTGTCAAACGTGATTCGGATGTGGATGTGAAGTCCAGCCGAATCAACCTCTTATCGAAGCAGTCGCGGCAGCATGAAGCCGGACAGAAGTGCGGCCACAGTAGCGGCAAAGCCGCCAGCCATCGTCCCACCGTGCAGTTTGAACACAAGTACGAACACGGCCACCTCGATAAAAAATGCGCCAACCCTACCGCTGGTGAGCTTCATGAACATACTGAGTATGCCCAAGAAGATCACCACGCCGTAGAACAGTGGCATTACGTCAAGGTGTGGGAGAAACATTGAGCAGACCCTTTCCGAAGTTGACCACGCGACTGCCGACAAAGGCAAAGCCATTGCCGATCGCGCAGACACCGTTGACGACACCGTTTCGGATCACGGCGCCGGCGTTATAGCCCGGCGGCATACCGATAGCCGGCTTGGACGTGTCACTGGAAATGACTGGAGTTTTGCTGGTAGTTTTGCGCATTTTGTACCTCGCTGATGGCTTGCTTGACGGCCCCGACGATCGTCGGGTATGAACTGAGCAACGCAAGGAATTCTTCCTGCGAATACTCCACTTCGAAGGCGATGTGATCCACACCGCCTTGATCACCGACCTTGAGATCGGATACTTCAAACTTGACTTTCATGATTTACCATTCCCTTTCTGCATACGCGTTTGGCTTCAACGTGGTCTTCCACAAGCTGGCCACATCCACACGTGCGTCGTGCTGCGCGGCCAGATCACTTTCCTCAAGCGTGCCTTCCTGTTCCAGAAGGACAAGCAGCGGATCACCGCCGCCCGTCTCTTCCTGCGCATTGAGGTAGTCTTCGTTAAAGCGTTGTTGCATGCTGTCTCCTTTGAATGAAAAGTACTACTTGGTGCCGTCGCTCCCTTCCCTAGAGGGTGCCGAGCAGCGCCGTCAGTTCGTCGATGCTCTTGCCGGCCAGTGCCTCGTCCTGCTTGTTCGCGATCAACTCGCGAATGCGGGCCTTCGTCTCGGCGCGCTCGCGAGCAGCCAGTGCGGCGCTGTTCTCAGCCTTCTTCACCTCGATGATGTGCTTGAGGATATCGAACCGAAGCTGTTCGATCTGACTAGCGGTGTCGACGGCTGTCTGCTCGACGAACGAAACCGTAGCCTTGGTTGCCTGAAGGCGCGTGTAAACATCGCGCGTGATGTCGTCGATGTTCACCTTGCCGGTGTTGCTGGTGAGCGGCAACGACCACAAGTCTTCCACTGTGAGGTCGCCTTTCGGCGTGGCGAACCGCAGTTTGAAACGTGATGCTTCTTCGAAGATATTGCTCATGACTACTCCTTTCAGATTGTGACCTTGATGGTGCGCGTGATGTTCCCGCCGACACGCAGCACGACTTCGTTGCGCACGGTAGTCGAGAAACCAAGGCCGCTAAGCTGATCTTCAGCAGCGGCCAAGGTGGTTTTGCTGCCCAACAACTCCATGACGCGGCGGTGCTTGTTGAGGTCGCCGCGCAGGAACTCGTTGTAGATGCCGCGAGCCTGCTCGTCCGACTTGCAACCGTCGATCATGAAGAACAAGTGCTTGTTGCCGATCTGGTCAGTCCAGTGATTCGGAGACCACATCACCATGCTGACAGGGTGGAACATGTTCGTGCTGATGCCCCAACGCTCTGCAGAACGTGACGCTCCAGATGGCAACTTGGGAACCATCGTCACGTTGTGTTTCGCATCCACCAAAAACTCAGCGACCACAACACTACCCTTTACCACTGCGTCGTACTTGAAGGTGGTGACTTGCCCAAGCAAATCCACCTCAACCTCGAACCCATAATCGATGTTCTCTCGTTGGGAGAATTGATGTACTAACAAACGGTGTGCACCGGGCTTCAAGAGCTTCAGGTTCGGTATGACGATGTTTTCTACCGGCTCGCGCGTCCGCCCGCTGCCAGCATTCATGTCGACGTCCAAGAACCCGCACGCGATCCGTTTGTTCGAGAACGAGATGTGTACGTTCGGACCATCGAAATGAAGATCGAGGTCGTCGTAATTGAACCAAGACAACCTGTTGCACAGATCGCCTTCCACGGCTCCACCGGCGCGCTTGACTCGTTCCTTGATCGAATCAGCCACGTTGCCGGTGTACGACCACGACAATGCGTTATCCCATGTGAACAGTCTTGGCGCCGACGCGTGCGCAGGAGCGACGAGCGTAACCAGATTGCCGACCTGACTCGAGTCGAACAGAATCTCCAGCGTACGCGCCGTAGGCAACACGTCCGAGATGAACTTGGCCAACGGCACGGTTTCGATCTTGTCCAGCTTCACGTTAGCTTTTTTGTTCTGATCGAGGATCAAATCATCGAGCACGGAACCGGTAAGGCGAACACGTGACGTACGGTCTGCGAACAGCAGGTTGTTGATGTCGAAGTCAGTCACCACTGCATGCCGACGCTCCAGCGCCTCAACAAGCCCTTCAGCTTCCAGCGTCTTCTTCGCGTCTTCCAGCATGCGCTTGGTGACCACCGGTTTTGGGCGCTTGTAGTTTGACGGCGCGACCATCGCTTCATACGCGGCCACGGCACGGTCGAGTTCCTCGTCTTCGCTGAGTGCCACAAGCAAAGTACCTATGGACGAGTTACGAAGGCCGGCCAAGAACGGGTTCCTGTTCTTCCATACGTACGCTTTGCCTTCCTGCATGCCGAGATTGTGGAAATCGTCGCGTGCCTTGATGAACACAACCAACTTCTGCTTGTGCTCTTCGCCACGATACAGCGAGTTTTGGTTGATCAACTCGAGCACTTGCTCGACGGCGTCACGACGAATCGTAGTCAGCCCACGCATGAACGTCGCGGCCATCATCGCCTGCTCGCCACGGTAAGTGGCGATGTCAAGACGCTTCATGACGAACGTCGGTGGTAGCGTGACATGGAAGTGGTTGTAGCGCCTGACGTTGCCGAGCACGTCCTCGAAGCTCGTCTCTTGTCCGACCTTCGTCGTGTCGTGCACGAACACACCGTCGATGTCCTGATTGTGTACGAGTACGCTCATCCTCGCAGCCACGGTGTCGTATGGAGCTTCGTCACCACCGAGTACCGGGATGTCCCAGATCGACATGAAACTGTAGTTCTCGTCGATCGCAACCACATTGCCAACCGTCTTGATGAATTGCCGGCAGCACGAGCAGTGATGCTCGGTGTTCGTGCGATAGATCGGATTCGACCCTTCGGGGAACGCACCAAGGTACGTATCCCACATATGGTCTTTGTCCATCTCGACGGTGAACAACTGACCGGTTTTGGCCATCTTGTCGAACTGCTTTTCGACTGCTGCTGCGAATCGTTTGAAGTCCATGTCACTCTCCTTGTGTTGGTTCCCAATACACACGAGGATTACGCACAAAATGCGTAGGCGTCATGTATTTGTTGATGTCGTCATACGGATAGGTAAGACCGTAACTGACGCCTCCGAATGCGTTGTCGTACTCGACGATGCGAGTCACACCGTCTTCAGGAAACTCACCAGCCACAACTCGGTCGGCGATCTCTTTGTCCACAGTTCCCATGTCACTCTCCTTACAGGTTATTCGCGAGGTCGTTGGTGCGCGTCACGAGGTCGTCAGACAGCCGCCTGGCCCAGACGAGCACGCCGTCATCACCTTCAAGCTCTTCCAGTTCGATACCGACTGCCTTGCAGTACATCAATGACATGTCCGCATTCATGCCCGCCGAAACCTCGGAATAAAGCCTACCAAGCATCTCAGGTGCACCAGCCATCTTAAGGAGGCTCAGCGTAAGATCCCGCAGGTTCGTCTGCATGACGATGAATTCAACGGCCTGCTTGAACTTCTCGCCTTTTATGGCGCCGAGGTTCTCCAGTCGGTCAGCGTGATCCTTCTTGATGTCTCGGGCGCCCTTGATAACTGCGCCGATATCAATGTCTGGACGGTTCATGGTGTTCTCCTTCAATTGATTGATGAGTAGGACTTGGCGATGCGCTCGCAATTCGCTGCAAGTGCGTGATACCCCTTGAGTTCGCATACACGAACCTCGCGCTTCCACTCGTTCGCGATGTACGAATTGACCTTGTCAATCGATACAAGGGCGACAGGCGTGTTCACCTTTGCGCCAGTGTCGACGATGGATTTGATGCCTTGTTCGGTGATGATGAGCATTTCACTCTCCTTCTTTCGCAATGAGTCTGATCGAAACCAACTTGCCGTGGGCCTTCAAATACGCGCTACGAAACTCGTTGCGCTCCTTGAGCAAGGCCAGTGTCTCGTCCCTAAGCTCGACCATGTAGTTGACCATGGACTTGACTTGAATCGTCTGCTGACCTCGAACCTTCATGAGCAGTTGAGGCACCTCGCAAAACAAGGTGATCTTCTCCTCATCAGTGAAGACAATGGGCTGGGTTTGCGACGGCGTGCCTTTCACAACCACGTTGTCACACTCGATGCGCGCCCATGGATAGTCCTTGACGGTCTCATAAATCTCGAGCGCCGCTTCGATAGTCGCGTAAGAGTAGGCAACCTTGCAGTTCTCTTCAGACTGCCCCTCGTACTTACCGGCAGTTACATGAAACCGGAGTTGTTCAGACATGATCACTTCCCCCAAATGATGGCAACGACGAACCCAACCACCACGAACCCAACCACATACAGATCGGCATGGCAATGGACGCACTTCAAATACTTGGCAGGGCTACGCGCACCGCACTTGTGGCAATACTTCATGGTTTCACTCCTTCGTACTGAATAAAAAAAGCCCAAGGGCCAACCAAGGCCCTTGGGCAACCAACCGCTAATCGATTAGCGGATGCCAATAGTACGCGCACCGAAACCAGCAGCATGAATGCTGGTTCCAACCGGCTTGGCCAACGCCGACGGAGTCAAGTCAGGCGTGATGGGTGCGGATGCAGGCGGAGTCGGAGCTTGCGGCGCCGGCGCACTGCCAGCCTGCAACGCGCGGTACGCGTTGAGCCGGTTCGTACGCTCAGCCAACTTCTCCTTCGCCTTTTGCTGCTCGTCAAGGTACTCGACGAACTCAAGCGAGTCAGCGAACGCATTCGCAAACTCAATGCGCTTGGTCGAGTAGCTGACCCAGATGTTCAGGTCAGCCGACCCAGCGCGCCCTTCCACAAGGCGCTCAAGGTACTGATCCCACTTGCGGTTGGCGATCTGTCCAACGATCTCCGCCAGCCGTGTAGTGGGCACACCGTCGATCTCGATCTCCTCAACGAGGTGATCGTTGATGTACTCCTTGACCTCGTGAATCTCGGCGTGAGCAAACCCAAGATCGCCACCGGGATACGTGTGAACGAAGTAGAACTGCTTGGTGTACCACAAGCCATCCCTGTGGCGGTTGTACGCCATGGACTGGATCACACGATCGCGAGGACTGCACCACGAATGCAAGCGGGTCTGAACACGACCACGCTTGATAGTGCCGTCACCGAGCACCTCGACGGTTTGCTTATCCGTACCACCAAGCCACCGCGTGGTGTCGTCCCTGCTGTTGAAGAGGCTGACTGCAGCATTGTACAAATGCCGCAGCACATCCTCAATCTCAGCCACAGAACGCACATCGATAACGAGCGGCTCTTGCCCATTATCCATCTCGGGATTCTCGACGACATCCCATGGGACGAGCAGATCAGACTCGCTGGCTGCAGCAAGCGCATCCGACTTGGCCTTCTCCGCGTCCGGTGTGGTCTCGCGCCAGTGAGCAGCGACCAGCGCATTGGTCTGCCGAGCAATCGCCTTGTCGACCAACGAAGCCAAACAACCAAGGCTGTCGTTGAAATCGAACAGCGACTTGGCTTCCTTCAGCGGCTGTGCCAACTGCTCCACCAAGCCATACTTCAGGACCAGCTTGAACAAGTCGGCGTGCTCCTCCTGCTTCTGCAGGGTGGCGACAGCGCTGGCAACCGGGGTCAGTTTGTTGATGATGCGTGCCATGATTTTCTCCTTTCAAGAGAGGTTGTGAAAAGCATCGCCAAGCATGGCAGCAAGGCGATACCAAGATGTGCGTTTAGATTTTGGTGGTCATGCACGCGACCACAACAGCCACATAGGCTGCAACCTGCGTCAAGCGCAGAAGAATGGCCTGTTTAGGGCCATTCCACTGAACTCGTGGCTACCGCTTATTCAAGCGAGCAGCCCGCTTGATATTCCACTTCATTCGGATTACGGTTCCGATACTAACTATCATGGTACTTTCTCCTTTCGACTGTTAAACGTCATAAAACGATGACAACTGAGTTACACATACACCTAAACTGTTTGACGTCAACTGTTCCGAAGTGTGGTCAAAAATTGAACAACTTCTATAAGCAAACGCTTAAATAGATAGTTGAGCAAAACAGTCGGTGTTGCACTGCACAATTTGACATAACGCTGTTATGCAAATTGGGAGTGGAACAATGGAACACCTAAGTCATTGATTTATTGGGTTTGTTCCAAAGTGTTCCAAAGTAAGGGTAGGTTAGACTATGGAAAGCATGTATAGGCCCTAAAGGCGATGAGACATGCGTGTGTGTATTCCGTAGCGAACAGGGGCCAACTTTGGAACACTTTGGAACAGACAATGTCATATCGACAAATGTCATACCGTATTCAAAAATCGTCATACGGCACTGTCATGCCCATTGTGCCACTGTAAAGCGCTTCTTGTTGAGCAGCCGCGATGAACGCGGCCACTCAGTTATCACTTCAACACGAGAAACCCATCTTCCCGTGTTCCGATGCAACGAAGCGGAACCGGCATACCCTCTTGGTCGTAACCACCACCGATGTACTTATTACGTACCTCGACCTCTTTAAGGTCGATGAATCGGTAAATTTCGTTACCAACCGAGTAGAACACCGGTATCCACTCGCGTGTGGTGTATGCGTACCGCCACTTGCAAAACCCAATCTTGGCAACCATATCCTCATCAGACTCACACGCGGTCTGAATTGGTTGCCAATCATCACTGCCAAGATTCACCAACAAACACGGTGAATCAAGTAAATCAAGCACGGTGATGATTTGTGTGGTGGTGTACACCTCATCGCTAATCGGACGACGTCGTACTGTCATCGAAGTTCTCCTTGAATGGCAACCACGGGATGTGGCTGCTCAACAAGGAGCGCTTTCTAAGTGGCTCTCATCGAGAACCACTTAGAAAGCGCGGGGCCGAAGCCCCGCACTTGCTAGCCGAGATACTTCTTCAGTATCTCGTCTTGCTCCTTCCGAGCCTCTTCCCTGTGTTTGGGAAGAGTCGCGTCGAACACCTTAGTAGTGGTGTCCCACACAATCTCGGACTGAGCAACTGAGGTACTGGCCTTGTCAGCCAGCCAAGCAGCGATGGATTGAAGTGCCATGATGTATCTCCTTGAAAAAGTACTACGAAAAATCGGAATCGGAAACCGAATCCGAAGCCACCCCATCTCTTGGGAAGAGAGGGGATGGGCTACCGTCCTAGTAGATGCGGCCATTTTTGAAAAATATCCATTTTGCATTTGTGATACGGCCATTTTTGAAAATTATCCATTTTGCATTTGTGATGCGGCCATTTTGAAAATTATCCATTCTGCATTTTCATGAAATTTTGATTTTGAAAATTATCCATTCTGCATTTTATAAAATTTTGATTTTGGGATTATGCTACTGACATTCCAAGCGAATCACCACCTCTGTGGGTGTCAGTTTGCAAAACTCCGGTTTTTGGATACACTTTCGCGAACGGACATGGGCGCACGGCATCATGAAGAAGCAAAAACCACTCACCAAGAAGCAGCAAACCTACGTGGACGAGAAAATGATGGGCAGAAGTCCTTCGGTACTCTTGGGCAACGTGCAGGATTGCGACAACAGCAAGCGCACGCAGGAAGAACTCTCGAGACAGCAGCAACTTTTGGCGCTGGACGTCGGAATCACGCGGCAGGACGTGGTGAACGGCATCATGGAGGCCATCAACAGGGCTAAACTGCAGGCTGAGCCGGCCACGGAAATCGCCGGTTGGAAGGAAATCGGGAAAATCCTCGGCCACTACGCGCCGGAAGTGAAGAAAGTCGTGCTTACGGATGACCAAGACAAGGTGATTCGCAAGCTGGAGAGCCTGACCACGGCGGAATTGCTCGCTTTGGCTGAGCAGAAGAAGCAACTTGGTATCGGGATCACGATAAATGGCGAAGCCACGCGCGTCCAGTAAGCCACGGCAGTGTCATGCGTGCGGGAAAGACCTCACGCCAGCGTATTTCAAGCAGAACGCAGTGGTGTGCAACCTATGCCTGCTTGAAAATCAGGGTGTGATCCCGTCAGTCCTCCCTTTCGCCCCGAAACCACCTGAACCACCCCCGCCAGACACCTCTCTCGACGGGATCAGCCTTCCGAACAGCATAGAAACGCTCGAACTGGCCGAGCGCATCCTCGCCCAGCGCTCCATGCTGGCGTTTGTCCAGCGTTTCAAGGCCGACTACATGGCCGGGTGGGTGCATGTGGACATCTGCCGGCGTCTGGAGCGGTTCATGAAGGATGTGGAAGCTCGCAAGAGTCCGCGCTTGTTGCTCTGCATGCCTCCTCGCCACGGGAAACAGCTTGCTGACGACACTCCCATGCTTACTTCGAACCGTGGGTGGACTACACACGGTGATCTACGGGTTGGTGACAGTGTGTTCTCACCTAGTGGGAGTCCGACTGAGGTGGTGGCGGTGTCCGCACCAGCGGATCAGGATTGCGAGATAGAGTTCAGTAACGGCGCTGTCGTTCGCTGCCACGAGAATCACGAGTGGCGTGTATACGACCGCTCGGCGCGCGGGAATAAGTGGAAAACCGTAAGCACGGCGTACCTTGAGTCTCGTTGCCTGAACAACGACGGACGTTTTACGATTCAGATGCCGGTTCACGCAGCGTTGGAGTATCCGGAGGCTGATTTGCCAGTGAATCCGTATACTTTTGGTGCGTGGCTCGGAGACGGAACGTCGACGAAGTCGGCTATTTCATGCGCGTCGTGGGATGAGGATGTATTTCTGGCGGTTCAGGCTGACGGGTACGCCAGAACCAGTACGTACGTGCATAAAGACACCGGTGTGCTGACTGCGTATTTTCACGGGAAGCTATACCGGGCGTTGAAGCCGTTTTTCGGTGAGAAAAAGATTCCGGACGTCTATAAACGCGCCTCTGTCAGGCAGCGTCTTGATCTGATCGCCGGATTCGTGGATACAGACGGTCACGTTGAGCACGGCACCGGCAGGGTGCGCATAGCGACGTGCAGTCAGTATTTGCGCGATGATCTGGTCGAGGTACTCACCGGGTTAGGGTTTCGCCCTTATGTGTACGAGCAGGAGCCGACGCTGTCGACCTCCGGGATTCAGGGTACGAAGCCGGTGTTTTACGTCGGCTTTCAGCCGACGATGTTTATACCTACCGTGCTGCTCAGAAAGAAAATTCGTTGCATGGCGAAGCAGCGCCGCATGGGAGTGGTAGCCGTCAGGCGTGTGGAACCTTGCGTTGGTAGGTGCATAGAGGTTGCCGCACCGGATGGTTTGTATTTGGCCGGCAAGAGCCTTGTAGTAACGCACAACTCGACCCTCACCAGCAACTTCTTCCCGCCGTGGGTACTTGGGCACCACCCGAACTGGGAGATCATCGCGGCTAGCCACACGCAGAGCCTCGCCCTCAAGTTTTCCGGCTTCATCCGCGACCTCTTGCGCGATCCGTCCTATCAAGCCGTGTTCCCAGACACTGTCCTGAACCCGGATAGTCAGAGCAAGGAAGCGTGGGACACGATGGCGCGCGGTGGATACCTCGCTGCCGGTATCGGCACTGGTATCACGGGTCGCGGCGCGCATATCCTCATCATCGACGACCCGGTGAAGGATATGGAAGCGGCTGACTCGGTCACGATTCGGGATAACACGTGGGAGTGGTATGGGTCGACGGCATACACGCGCCTCGCTCCCGGTGGTGGTGTGCTCGGTATCCTGACGTTGTGGAACGAGGATGACTGGGGCGGGCGGGTCATCGAAGTCAGCGAGTCTGGCGAAGGTGACAAGTTCGAGATCGTTCGCTACCCGGCGATCAACGAGGGCTACGCGGAGGTGCTGCATCCTGACGAGCGCACGATCATTCAGGTGCCAGTGACATACAGCGTTGGCAAGGGCGGGGCGAAGACGCGCAACGAGATCGTCATTCCTCCCGGTCACACGCTGATTCGAGAACCGGATTCGGCGTTGCACCCCGCGCGGTACGACTACGAAGCGCTCATGAAGATCAAGAAGAACTACTACGCTCGTGGGAACCAGCGCGTGTGGCACGCTCTGTACCAACAGGCTCCAAGCCCGGAGGAAGGCGTGTTCTTCACGAAGGGGATGTTCAGGTTCTACTCCACGGCGCCGAGTCGCCGGCACCGCACGATCTATCAGGCGTGGGACTTCGCGATCACCGAGAAGCAGACCAGCGACTACACCGTCGGCGTCACGATCCTGCAGGACGAGAACGACAGTCTCTACGTGTTGGACGTCACGAGGTTCAGGGAGGACGACTCGCACGAGATCATCGAGCGCGTGCTGGACTATGCGCGCGACTGGGACGCGGACATGCTCGGGTTCGAGGACGGCCAGATTTGGAAGGCGATGTTCCCCCAGTTCGAGAAGCGGTGTCGCGAGCGTGTCATGTACCCGACGTACGAGACGCTCACACCGCTCACGGACAAGAAGGTCCGTGCGTTCCCGCTACGCGGCCGGATGCAACTCGGGAAGATTTACTTCAACGACCAAGCTGACTGGTGGGAGCCGCTTCGCAAGGAGATGCTCAGCTTTCAAGGCGGCGGCAAGCACGATGACCAAGTCGACGCTCTCGCGTGGGCGGTACGACTCACCCTGTCGCATGCAGCGCCGGTGATTCCGCTGCGTAACGACAAGATCAAGTCGTGGAAGGACAACCTGAACCAGTACATGGAGGGTGGGGACGCGACCCACATGGCTGCATGAAACTACTTCCGCTTGTGGGTCTGTCTGACAAAGCGTTGGCATTGCTCGCTGTCGCTAGACAAAGAGGACGTGCGCTAAGTGCCGGCGTGGTTCGGACTATTAGCGACAGAATCTACGCCGTCAGGTATTCAGCCACGAGAGTGCTTTTGTTTAAACACGGCGTGTTTGCGGAAAAATTGGCGGTTACGAACTCTGTCGCTACGAAATTTAGCTATGTGAAGCTTGATCCATACACCGCTTCGACATACAGGAGTTATAACCCGATCACGGGCGTCGCAGACGGTCGTTTTGCACAAGACATTAGTGCGTA
>ERZ724505.1215-NODE-1215-length-14475-cov-4.065673_pt1 | contig 14475 bp, 14 predicted proteins | sample MGYA00376038_ERZ724505 | MGnify/ENA primary metagenome ERZ724505 (study PRJEB28724, sample SAMN07190884) | wastewater metagenome | isolation source: effluent of sewage treatment plant in Hong Hong | place: Hong Kong | collected 2016-03-17 ... | reverse complement strand
AATCAAACAGGATTTGCTCTTGAAAATATATCATACAACCAAAACCCTGGTTCAGGAGGGAAAACAGGTGTAAGCTCATATACTGTCACTATTTCAACAAAAGGCACATATGAAAAGTTCAAAGAATTGCTTCATAACTTTGAAACAAGTAAGCGTATCTACGCTGTGCGTTCTGTTAGTGTTACACCACCAACTGAAGTCGGCGGGTTGTTCGACTTCCAATTGAAGTTAGAGACGTATTATATGAATATAAAATAACATCTATGCAAGCTCCTTCATTCTTCACACAACACAAGATGCTGATAACTGAAATCGCTGTAGCAGTAGCGTTGCTTATTATCGGGTACTACGGTGTGTCGCTCCTTACGAACTCAGAAACAACATCTACAACAGAAGGCGCTATTAACCAGCAGCTTCTCGGTCAAAACTTTGTTATCTTTTTACAAGCGGTGAATCAAGACAAAGTAAATATCAGCAATACTACGTTTTTGGATAGTCAGCTTGTGAGAAACATGCAAGATTTTAGTGAAGTAATAGGAGAGACATCATCTCGTGGACGTGCCGACCCATTCTTGCCATATGCTTCTTCTCGACCTATTCGTTAGTCAAAACAAAATAACTGAGCTCGAAGCAAAAGAAATCGAGCAAGATGTACAAGATCACGAAGGAACAATCGTAGATGATCTTTTGCTTGCAAAAAATATAACAAGTGAAGACATTCTTCAGGTTCGCTCTATATTGTACGGTTTGCCTGTCTATAAAGATCCGGTTGTTGTTGACCCTGTACTCTCAAAATATATTTCAAAAGTTCAGTCGCGACAACTACTCTCTGTTCCGCTTGTTCTAAAGGATAACGTGCTTTCTGTTGGTGTCGTTGATCCAGATCACGCACAAGTACTCGATAGCCTTCAGTTTTTATTTGGACCAGATCATCAAGCATACAAAATATATCTTATTAGCTATGAAGCATTTAAAAAGTATTTTGGTATTACTTCAGAAACTAAAACAAGCTTGGTGTACCAAACAGATACGAGCGATTTGAAATACGTCTCCAAAGAGGATGCAGCAAACGCTCCAAAGAAAAAGAAGCAAGAAGGAGATGCTGACAAAGAAGAAGGGGAAGATGAATTGGTGGATTTGACTGATATCGACTCAAATCTGGATCAGGAGCTTACAAAGCTAACCATTCCTCAAATTTTCAGTACTATTTTGCGATATGCAATAGACCATGAGGCTTCGGATATTCACATAGAACATGTGGGAACATCGGTTCGTGCGCGTTGTCGTGTTGACGGTGTACTTAATACTGTAACGTCACTTCCACCAAACCTACATCCAATGCTCATTGCTCGTGTCAAAATTCTCTGTAGCATGAAGCTTGACGAAAAAAGAAAACCGCAAGATGGACGCTTCAGTACTCGTGTCGGCGATCACAGTGTTGACTACCGTGTTTCGACGTTTCCTGGATACTACGGAGAAAAAGTTGTGATCCGTATTCTCGATAGCTATAAGGGTGTGCGTCCGATTGATACACTTGGTTTTTCTGAAAGACAAATGGTCGCTGTTCGCGAAGCTCTTGCTGAGCCGTATGGAATTGTTCTTATTTCTGGTCCTACAGGTTCTGGTAAAACAACAACACTGTATGCGATGTTAAATGAAATCGATCGCGAGCATAGAAATGTGGTTTCTCTTGAAGACCCTATCGAATACAACGTGCCAAGTATGAACCAGTCTCAAGTGTTTCCAGAAATTGGGTATACGTTTGCCTCCGGACTTCGTTCTATTTTGCGTCAAGACCCGGATGTAATCATGGTGGGAGAAATACGAGACGCTGAAACCGCAGGGCTCGCTATCCAGGCGGCACTCACAGGTCACTTGGTGTTCTCTACTATTCACACCAACACAGCAATCGGTGTAGTTACACGTCTACTGGATATGGGTATCGAACCATATCTTATCGCACCAACACTAAACCTGGCTATTGGTCAGCGATTGTCTCGATCTATAGCTGAAGGGTGTGCATCCCCGCTTGAGATGACGCCAGGGCTAACAGCAATGCTTGAAGGGCAGTTTGCGGATTTGCCTGAGGAATTTAAAAAAGAACTACCACTAGACAAACCTCTATCGGAAGCAAAAGCAAGTGCAGAGAGCTCCACAGGACTTAAGGGGCGTATTCCAGTATTTGAGGTGCTTACATTTGATGATGAAATTCAGGAAGCGGTTCTGCATAGCAAAGGCGAAGAAGAAATGTGGAAACTTGCTCGAGCAAAGGGGTACATGACTATGAAAGAAGACGCAATCATCAAGTCGATAAACGGAAAAATTCCATTTGTGGAAATAAATGAATTGTAATACTAAAAACTACTATATACTGAACCTATGAACTACGACTCCGAACTTAACGATCTAGTACTTACCCTTGTAAAGGAAGGTGGGTCTGATATTCACTTTACAGTAGGGACATTTCCGACACTGCGTATCAATGGTGAACTGATCCCACTTACTCGAAAACAAGAATTGACTGCTCAAGACACTGTTGGCTTTTTGCGTGCGATGGTAGGCGAAAAACCCTTTACTGACTTTGTCGTAAAGCAAGAGCTAGATTTTTCATATGAACACGGCAAAGAGTACCGTCTAAGAGGCAACGCTTCATTCCAGCGTGGAGTCGTTTCTATTGCGCTTCGTCTTGTGCCAAAGGCTCGTTCAATACAAGAGCTTAATTTGCCGGAACAGCTCGTGGAGTTTTCACGAAGAAAGCAAGGGTTCTTCCTGGTTGTTGGTCCTGTTGGACAAGGGAAATCTACCACAATCGCTGCGATGATTTCTCTTATTAATCAAGAATCAAAGCGACACATCGTAACCATCGAAGATCCTATTGAGTTTCGCTTTGAACAAGACAAGTCTCTGATTGAACAGCGTGAGGTTGGTATCGATACAAAAGACTTTGCTACAGCACTTCGCCACGCGTTTCGTCAGGATATGGATGTGATCATGATTGGAGAGATGCGTGACAAAGAAACTATTTCAGCTGCTGTTACCGCTGCTGAAACAGGTCACCTTGTACTTTCTACACTTCACACAAACAGTGCAGCACAAACAGTTGATCGTATCATCGACTCGTTCCCAGGGGATCAGCAGGGGCAAATTCGCGCTCAGTTAGCTTCATCACTTATCGGTATTTTTTCACAGCGACTTATTCCACGAGTTTCTGGTGGAATGATTCCAGCTTATGAACTACTCATTAACACTCCTGCTGTTGCAAATCTTATCCGTGAAGGTCGTACACAAGAAATTGATGTTCTTATTGAAACTGGAACAAACGAAGGGATGATTGATCTAGATAGATACTTGGCAGAACTTGTGCGTAGAGGTGATGTTCTCAAGGATGTTGCTCATCAATATGCGCACAAGCAGACCATATTTGAGCGGCTTATTTAATATATGATTTTTCACTACATTTGCGTATCTCAAGACGGAACAAAGCTAGAAGGCAACATAGATAGCCTCAACTTTGATACTGCTGTAGCAGATCTTCAAAAACGCGGACTCACAGTTGTTCGTCTTGATGAAAAGAAAGGAGACGTTGAGGTTGGGTCACTTCACTTTGCGTTTAAGAAAAAAGTAGAACAAAAAGATATTGTTATTTTTTCACGTCAGATTGCTACGCTTTTTGAAGCAGGGGTGTCTGCACTCAAGGCATTTCGTTTGCTTGCGGTTGAAAACGATAACCCAACCCTAAAAGAACAGTTGACTATTGTATCTGACGATATAGAACGAGGAACATCACTTTCAAACGCTCTTGAAAAACAACCAAACCTCTTTACGTCATTTTATGTAAACATGGTTAGATCTGGAGAAGAAAGTGGAAAGCTCAACCAGACGTTTCTATACCTAGCGGATTATCTTGACCGAGAGTACGAACTTCGCCAAAAGACAAAAAAAGCGCTGACGTATCCAATCTTTGTTATTGCGACATTTATCGTTATCATGATTGTGATGTTCGTGTTTATTTTTCCTAAAATGTCAGCAATGTTTGCAGAGCAGGGGGCGGAGCTACCGCTTGTTACTCGGATAGTTCTCGGTATTTCTGATTTCTTTCTTAATTACGGATTGTACTTGCTACCTCTTTTGGTTGCTGGTGGATGGTTCTTATACCGATACTCAAAAACTCCAGAAGGTGGTTACAAAATCGATACGTGGAAACTCAAAATTCCCGTTATTAAAAATCTCTACCAAAAGATTTTCTTGGCACGTCTTGCAGATAACATGAACACGATGCTCACCTCCGGTGTACCTATTGTGCGCTCGATTGAAATCACTGCAGAAGTCGTAGACAATCTCTATTATCGAGAGCTTCTCCTTCGTGTTTCTAATAAAGTTCAAAATGGTACAGCTTTTTCAAAAGCTTTGTATGAAGAAGAATCTATTCCAAATATCCTTATCCAGATGGTGCGTATCGGTGAGGAAACAGGTGAGCTTGGTTATATTCTCAAAAATCTTGCAACGTTTTACAAGCGTGAAGTAGACACTGCAATCGATAACGTGATAGGTCTCATTGAACCAGCAATGATTGTAGGTTTGGGTCTAGGGGTGGGGGTATTGGTTGCATCAGTGCTTCTTCCAATGTACTCGCTTTCTTCTGCTATCGCCTAAATCGCATAAAAGTATATGGTCCTATCCACATATGTAGGGTAAATGTCTTGCACCTTGGCTGTGTTTAGACGTATACTTGATATATCTATTAACAAGATAGAATTACCAATTAGTTTTTTTTCATGTCACACACATTTTTCTCATCAAAAGTCCGAGGGTTTACGCTCATCGAACTTCTTGTGGTTATCGCTATTATCGGACTTCTTTCAACAGTTATCGCTGCACCTATTCAGAACGCCCGCAAAAAAGCTCGTGACGCTAAGAAGGTTGCTGAAATGAAAGCAGTGCAACTTGCACTTGAGCAGTACGCTGAAGCAAACGGTGAATATCCTGTGGACCTTGCAACACTTACCACAGGTGGATATATGCCTGTTCTTCCAACGTATGCCGGGACATCTGTTCCTGTTCGTGATCGTTTTGCATACGTTGTATATTCAGGTACTCCTACTGGTGGCGCTGCTCAACGTTTTGGGTACCACCTTGGTGCTCACCTCGAAACGTTCGGACCAGCGCTCGACACAGATCGTGACTGTACAGGTATCACTCTCGGTACATCTATCACACCTCCTGCATGTGGATCGTTTAACACAGCAGTTGCTGCTACGTTTTCATATCCGACATGGGTCGTAGGTATGATTGGTACAGCAACTAACTCTGACTTTACTGGAGCAGATGTTGGAACAACAACATGTACTGCTGTTACTGATTGTATCTTTGACGTAACAGGGCAGCAATAAGCTCCTAGCTCGTTTGTACTGTGGTTTATCTCCTTTCGTTTTTCTATGGTGCTGCGCTCGGTAGCTTTGTAAATGTTATTGTACAGAGACTACACATCGCACCCATTCTAAACGGAAGAAGCAAGTGTCTGTCGTGTGGAGAAAAAATACATTGGTTTGATCTCGTCCCTGTTGTTTCCTATCTTGTTCTTCAGGGAAGATGTAGATCATGCAAGCACCGCTTTGGCGTAGAGAATCTCATCGTAGAGGTTCTTTACGGGGCGGTGTTTGTGCTTGTGTACAGCATGGTGCTCTCCGGTCTTGGTATCGGTGTGGAATCTATTAGTTGGCTTGCATATTACTCACTGTTGTTTATTTCTCTTGGGGTGATGGCATTGTACGATTTGAAGCATACATACATTCCGCTTTCATTTTTTGGTGGCTTCCTCGCACTATGTGCAGCTATGATGGGTATGAAGTTGCTTCATGAGGTTTCTCCTGATACGATTTTTGGTCCTATTGTTGTCGCTGTTCCATTCCTTGTTATCTACCTCATAACTCGTGGTAAAGCTCTTGGGTTCGGAGATGTGCTCATGTATATCGCGGTCGGTGCATTTTTTGGTGTAGCGCAAGGTCTAGCAGTGCTGTTGCTATCTGTATGGTTAGGGGCTTTAGTCGGAGGGGTTTTGCATATCGCACAACGTAAAAAATATTCACTCACATCTGGGATTCCCTTCATTCCTTTTATTGCTTGTGTGTTTGTTATAGTACTATTCACAGATATTGATGTCTTCTCTATCGTAAGCTTGCTGCATTCTTGATACCATAAGGATATGTACAAGCTTCCTCGAATTTCGGTCAAGCGTGGTTTTACCACGATAGAACTCCTTATGAGTATGCTTATCATGGGTATTTTGACATCTGTTGTACTCGCCGACTATCCTGATTCTGCTACACGTATCAATCTAGCGAATATTTCTCATTCATTAGCATTGTCTGTACGCGAAGCGCAAGTGCGAGGTAGTGCTATTGACTCAGCAAGTAGTACGGTCGGTGGGTATGGTGTATATTTTGATACGATTGAGCCAACACGTTTTTATTTGTATGGAGATCTTGCTAATGGAAATGTTCTTAATGGGATTCAGCTCGGTAACGGTTTGTACGACCTAACTCCTTTTGACGAAACGCAGTCGATAACAAATCTCCTTAAAAATTTTAGAATCACTAAGTTGTGTGTCGGTACAGGGTTTCCGTTTGCATCTTGTAACGACGTAACAGAAGGTGCGGTGCCTGCCATTGAAAATATCACAATCTCATTTATTCGACCTAATCCAGAACCAAAGATATATATAAATAGAGAAACATCTACAACATATAGCGCTGCATGTGTTGAAATAGTTTCTCCGCGAGGGGGTGGATCAGGACATGTACGCTCCGTCCATATGTTTGCTTCAGGGAGGATAACAACATCTCAAGTTGGATGCCAATAGCCTATGACACTCTTTACTAATTTTAAGCAAAACCCTCGAGCTTTTACGCTTATTGAGCTTTTGGTTGCTTCATCTATTTTTTCTGTAGTGGTTATTATTGCGACAGGAGCTCTTTTTTCTGCTCAAAATGTTAACACAAGACTTCAACAGACTCACATCATCCTTGATGGTATTAACCTGAGCCTGGAATCTATTGTGCGAGATATCCGTTATGGTGCTGTGTTTCATTGCGGAGAAATGTATAACGAAACAGACTTTGAAAAACGTAAAAGTTGCCCACTGAACCTTGCTCCACTTAGTGTTCCTGGAAAAGCTCTTGTGTTTAGGTCTGCGCGAAGTGTGAGTCCGTATGATCGTGAAGCGTATTATATAGAAGAGGGATCTATTTATAAAAACGTATGTACAGCTACAGGCGCAACCTGTACATGGGGAACACCGCTTCAGATAACCGGAGATGATGTGGTTGTAGATACACTTTCTTTTTTTGTGACTGGTGCACATACCTCAACAGGGGGATCAAATGACGTAGGTGGAGATACCGATTCGACGCAACCGATTGTCACTATTGTGATCGGAGGAACAACGGTTGCGACAGGTAAAACACAACAAGTAAAGTTTCGTGTGCAATCAACAGCAACAACGAGAAGTCTCGACAACTAATATTGTATGAAAAACATATTCTACACACGTAACCAAAAAGGATTCACGCTTATCGAGACATTAATCTCAACGACAATTATTATGCTCGTTATTCTTGGTCCTCTGTCAGTTGCTATTTCTTCGTCTGCATATGCAAAAAATACGAAAGATACCATCATCTCCGTATACCTTGCCCAAGAAGGTTTGGAGCTTTTACGGTTCAAACGAGATAGTATCTTTTTGGAATGTTTGAATGGTCTTGTGACATGTGAATCACAAATGATAACTGCGGGTGTATATGAAAACGTAAAAGAATCAGCTTGGCGTATTTTTAAGGAACGAATGGGCCCGTATAATTCACTCGTGTCATGTTTTGCATCTGATACCCCAGAGGGTTGTTCGTATGATATATACGGGTTTACTAAAACAGGAAGTGATGCAGGTGAGCGTTATGTTGCGTCTGACCCACTGTGTGATCACCTTGTTCGAGATGATTCTAAAGACAGAGAGGACGGAAGTGAAAACGGCGTAACTGACTATATGTATCTTTGTAAAGCAAATGGCCCAGGGTTTGCTGATACTACCTTTAGTCGAACTATAAAACTCTACTCGCTGTCTGAGATTGGTGATCCATTCTACGATCAAAACTATGAAGACGACCTTCGTGTTGAGTCTGCTGTAACATATGTGCGTTCAAATGGTATCAAGCGAACAATGAAAGTTGTGGACTACCTACACTCACGCCCATAATCTATGAAAAAGAACATCAACATACTACAAGATGCACGCGAAGGATTTATTTTGCCAATGGCAATGCTTTTGTCTGCTATTATCCTCACAGTATCTGTCGGTATTACCACCATTCTTGCGAAGGAAATATTTTTCTCACAACTAAGCCGCGAAAGTCAGCTTGCTTACTATGCAGCAGATACTGCGCTTGAGTGTGCATCGTTTATAGATGATGGTTATATAGACCAAGCATCTGGTACAGGGATTTTCCCAACACCTACAGTGAGCACAACGACAACGCTTGCTTCTGTTAATGACGTGCGTACTCAGCGCGGATTACCCCAAATAAATATCAATCAGATACGCTGTGCAACATCTCCTATTTTTGATACATCGGTTACAGATTTTGCTACTGTTGATAGTACTCGTATTACCTCATCTGGAACAACTGAAAACACTAAACTCTCTACGTTTTATATGACAATTGATGCAGGAGATGGAAAACAGCGATGCGCTCGTGTTTCTGTTAATAAATCTGGTACATGGCGACAGATTATCGCTCGAGGTTTCAATACGTGTAACCTATCAAGTAATTCTCTTATAGAGCGTGCAGTTGTCAGTACATCTGAAATCCAATAACAGATTTTCCCTTTAAAAATAAGCCTGTTTTTGCTATACTTGATATATATGAGTAAAGTAGAGGCACAGAAAAAAATACATGAATTACGCGAGCTTCTGGAGAAACATCGCGTGTTATATCATGTGCACGATACACCGGAGATAAGCGACGAATTGTATGATTCTTTGATGACTCAGTTGCATACGCTTGAACAAGAGTTTCCAGAGTTCGACTCTCCTGTATCACCAACTCATCGTGTTGGTGGCGCACCACTTTCAAAGTTTGTAAAAGTGCGTCATGACATCAAGCAGTGGAGTTTTGATAACGCTTTTTCGTACGAAGATTTGGCTTCTTGGGAAGAAAGAAATCTAACACTTTTGCACAAAGCAAAGATAACAACGCCGCCAACCTATGTTGCTGAAATGAAAATAGACGGGCTCAAAGTTATTTTGACCTACAAAGAAGGACGCCTTGTTCAGGCTGCGACTCGAGGGGATGGAGAAGTTGGTGAAGATATAACAGAAAATATAAAAACAGTTCGTTCTATACCACTGCTTTTACCGCAACCAGTTTCCATCACTGTTATTGGTGAAGCGTGGATGAAAAAGAAAGATCTTGAAAAGATAAACAAAGATCGCACACGGGACGGTTTGCCTCTTTATGCAAATACGCGCAACCTAGCAGCTGGAACGCTTCGTCAACTTGATCCGCGTATTGTTGCACAGAGAAATATTCAAATATTTGCATACGATATTGAGGGTGGCACATATGCTTCGCAAGAAGAAGAATTACGAGCACTGAGTGCGTTTGGTTTTTTGGTGAATAAAGATCGTAGAGTTTGTAGAAATTTGAAAGAGGTCCAGTCTTTTTATGATGCATGGAAAGAAAAACGAGATAACCAAGACTATGGAATCGATGGACTTGTTGTAAAAGTAAATGAAAGAAAATTGTGGGACAAGCTCGGGTATACAGCAAAGTCTCCACGAGGAGGTATTGCGTACAAGTTTCCTGCAGTAGAGGTTGCAACAAAACTTCTTTCTATTACGTGTCAGGTTGGACGCACTGGAGCCATTACTCCTGTAGCAGAACTTGAGCCAGTACTTCTTGCAGGTTCTGTGGTAGCGCGTGCAACACTTCATAACGAAGAAGAAATAGAGCGATTGGATGTGCGTATTGGGGATACTGTAGCGCTTCGAAAAGCGGGGGATGTGATACCAGAAATATTTGATGTGTTTGTAGATCTTCGTCCAAAAAGCGCAAAGAAATTCAGTATGCCAACAGCGTGCCCAGAATGCGGGTCAGTACTTGTAAAAGAAACTGTAGGCAAGGATGTATCTGCTGCATGGTACTGCAAGAATGGAGAGTGCCCTGCAAAACACCTTGAAGGACTCATTCACTTTGTCTCTAAAAAAGGTATGAACATAGAAGGGTTAGGTGACAGAATTATTGAAGAGTTCCGTGGACTTGGACTTATCACAAACCAAGTATCTATTTTCAAACTTCGCAAAGAAGATATCGAGGGTTTAGAAGGATTTGGTGAAAAGAGCGCGGAGAATATCATCGCCTCCATTGAAGCTGCAAGAAATGTACCCTTGGGTAGATTTTTGTATTCACTTGGTATTCGTCATGTTGGAGAAACAACAGCAAAAGACATTGCAAAGCATATGGGAACATTTGAAGCTATTAGACATGCAACATACGAAGAGTTATTGGCGGTAGAAGGTGTTGGAGAAAAAGTCGCACAGTCACTCGTTGATTATTTTAAGGATACAGCAAATCAAAAAGCGCTTGATGAACTTTTGAAAGAAATTACCGTGAGTGAAGAAAAGAAAATACAAGGTGGTAAGCTTTCAGGGTTATCATTTGTTATTACTGGAACACTTCCAACGCTTTCGCGTGATGCTGCAAAAGCACTCATCGAAGAACATGGTGGAAAAGTAACGGCGAGTGTTTCTAAAGCAACAAGTTACCTTTTAGCAGGAGAAGGTGGTGGTGGTAAGCGAACAGATGCAGAAAAATTTGGGGTAAAAACCGTAAGCGAAGAAGAGTTATTGCATATGGTATAATCCTCTGTATGTCATTTACTAAAGAAGATCTTGCAAATATCGCATCCCTATCTCGTATATCGGTAACCCCTGAAGAAGAGGATAAAATGCTTGCCGATATGCAGGCTATTTTGGGTTATATTTCAGAAATTAACGAAGTTTCTGGAGATGTTGTTCGCACAAAAGGCGAGCACTATAATATTGTTCGAGAAGATATCATTACTCACGAAACTGGCTCGAATACAGAAGCGATATTAAATGAAGCTCCGGACATAGAAGATGGATATGTAAAAGTTGCACAAGTGCTGAAATAAGGTATGAAAAAAACTCTCAAAGAAATTCAGGAAGATTTTAAAAATGGTTCTCTAACGGTGGAAGCGCTTGTTGAAGAAGCTCATGCGACTATCAGCAAAAAAGACGAAGAGATACATGCAATTTTAGGTATGTATTCAGATGATCTTATCGAGTCTCAGATTGCGCGAGCAAAAAGTATGCTTGCATCAGGAACTGGAACTCTACTCACCGGAGTACCGATTGTTCTTAAAGATAACATTGTCGTAGAAGGCGAGCGTGCTACTGCTGCATCAAAGATTCTCGCTGAGTATACCTCTCCATATGATGCAACTGTTGTACAAAAACTAAAAGATGCTGGAGCGATTTTACTTGCACGTGCAAACATGGATGAATTTGCCATGGGGGGTTCAACAGAGAATTCAGCTTTTGGTGTTACCAAAAACCCTCATGACACAACTCGTGTAGCTGGTGGTTCTTCTGGCGGGTCTGCTGCTGTTGTTGCATACGGTGGTGTTCCTGTTTCGCTCGGGTCAGATACTGGCGGTTCAATTCGTCAGCCGGCATCATTTTGTGGCATTGTAGGGCTCAAGCCTACATACGGTGCAGTCTCACGTTATGGTCTCATGGCGATGGGTTCATCATTGGATCAGATTGGTCCATTTGGAAATACTATAGACGACGTGGAAGCCGTGTTTGATATCATCAAAGGAAAAGATGCTCTTGATAGCACCTCTGTAGATCTAGGGATCAAAACAACTCATGCAGATCTCAAAAAGAAAATCGGTGTGCCATGGTCATTTGTTCGACGTGAAGGAATCGATGCAGAGGTTTTGAAAAACTTTGAAGCATCACTTGAGAAGTTAAAGACAGATGGATATGAAATTGTTGACGTGAATATAGAGCATCTAGAAAAGTCACTTTCTGTATATTATGTTGTTGTGTTTGCAGAAATCTCTTCAAACATGGCGCGCTATGATGGTATCCGGTATGGGCTGTCTCTAAAAGATGAAGATAAAGCAAACAGTATGATTAGTGGATACTTCAAGACACGAACTGATGGGCTAGGAGATGAGGTTCGCCGCCGTGTATTGCTTGGCACCTATGTGCTTTCATCAGGGTATTATGATGCGTACTACAATAAAGCCAATCTCGTTCGAGAAATGCTCCAAGAAGAATTTGCTCAGGTGTTTAAAGATGTTGACGCTATCGCTCTTCCGACATCTCCAATCCCTGCATTTGCGATAGGTGAAAAATCAAGCGACCCGCTCGCTATGTATTTGGCGGATATCTTTACGGTACCAGTAAACATTGTTGGTGTTCCAGCTATCTCTATCCCGTCAGGTAAAACAGAGAGTGGTTTACCTCTTTCACTTCAACTCATTGCCCCACATTTTCACGAAGGTGCACTATTCACTATCGGACGAGATTTTGAAAAGGTATACTAGTAGTACGTAATGTACTCGCTTTCTATCGACTATCTTTTTAATAGAGTCTATGACGTACTTCTTTGGATAAAGTATGTATGGCTTTTTGGTATTCTTCGTACAAATCCAGACGACTATATAGCAAAGCATGCAGAGAGAGAATTTGATGGTCTGCGAGATCGGGGTTGGTTTGATGCGTACTTTGCACAAAAAGATGCTGTTGTCCCTGCAGCTGATACAAGTCTGACGTTGTGGCAGCGTATACTTGAAAACCTAGGTATACAATCTCCTGATAGTGATGGAGATGGTATACCAAATGTCGCTGACGGTCAGCCGTATGATCCGTATAACTTGACTCAGGCAGAGCTCAAAGAGCGATACGAAGTTGACTATTCCTTTTGGGATAAGGTACGAGATCTTTTTGGTGTAGGTCCAAAAGATAGTGATGGAGATGGTGTTCCAGACAGTTATGAAATCACTCATGGCATGGATCCTAAACATAGAGATACTGACAGAGATGGCTTATCTGATGGTGTTGAGCTTGCTCGTGGCACTAACCCTCTTAACAACGACTCAGATAGAGATTTAGTTCTAGACGGACGAGATGAGGCGCCACTTGATGCAGGCATTTCTTCACGAGGATTAGATACAGACGGGGATGGGGTTAGTGATATGATGGAGGCTACACTTGGTACGAACCCTCGCATGAAAGATACAGACGGTGATGGTATTCCAGATAATATGGATACATATCCGCTTGATATAAACAATAACAGCAACGGAGCTTTTGATCTGTCTGGGCAGCTTAATGGGGCACAAACAGCAATTCACAATCCTGTGCTTTCATTTATGTCAGATGTCTTGTCGCTTGTCGCGGTGCTCGGGCTCATCTTTTTGGTATACGTCATCATTCGCTGGTTCTTGGAGTTTTCAAATGCGCTTGAACATTATGAACATCACTTTGGTCATGGAGATGACCGCCATCACGGTGGACATGCACCACATCATTCAGATACAGACGAAATGCCGGCGGGTATTGCTGGGCTTCCGATTGGTGAAGGTCTCACTATCCATGCACCAACAGCTGCTGACTTCAATGATCATCCAAAGTGGGCGATCATCCAAGGGTATATGACAAGCCAAGCCGAACCATTGTGGAGAATCGGTATTCTTGAAGCAGATAATATGCTGCGCGAGGTTTTGGCTGAAAAAGGATACCAGGGGGCAGATGTTGGAGAAATGCTTCAGTCTGCGAGCTTCAAGACGATACAGCTTGCATGGGATGCGCATAAAGTTCGTAATCGTATCGCTCATGACGGATCAGATTTCTCTCTAGGAGAACATGAAGCAAAACGAGTCTACGCACTCTACGAATCGGTGTTTAGGGAATTGAAGGCGATAAAATAGTCCTTGTAGTTTGTTCTATGGTGTGGTATTATATTCTGACTCAAAAAGAGTGTGTGTCCTATAATATAGCGGAGTAGAGTAGAGGTAACTCACGAGGCTCATAACCTCGGGACACCAGTTCGATTCTGGTCTCCGCAACAAGAATAGAAAAAGGCACTGTAATCAGTGCCTTTTTCTATTCTTTTGTATTTGAAGCAAATGATCTGCGTCATTTGCGTTCAGAATCGAATACGGGCGAATCAGCAGATTCGGTTCTTGGAACTTAGAGAAACTACTTCGACAAGTACTCGAGGAGGAGCTCCGTGACCGATTCTGGTCTCCGCAACAAGTAAAGAAAACATCTCACAACATTTGTGAGATGTTTTCTTTTGTTTTGCTGTAACTTATGTTTATCTAATAGCCTTTAGGTCACGTAATACTGACTCATACAACATAAATGCTCGTTTTGCCTCTCGCTCT
>ERZ724505.1214-NODE-1214-length-14486-cov-18.966115_pt1 | contig 14486 bp, 16 predicted proteins | sample MGYA00376038_ERZ724505 | MGnify/ENA primary metagenome ERZ724505 (study PRJEB28724, sample SAMN07190884) | wastewater metagenome | isolation source: effluent of sewage treatment plant in Hong Hong | place: Hong Kong | collected 2016-03-17 ... | reverse complement strand
ATGAAAAACTGCACTTTCCCAGACTGCACTTGCCCTATCAGCCCCGAAACGCGGCTACCTGATTGCAAGGCCGACAAAGCGCCTGTAAAGACGCTTCCCCGTGAAAAAGAACTTCCTGAAGATATTCGGGTGACACAGGCGAGAGAGAATGAGACAGAGGCCATTATGACGTACATTCATCCGCTTGATGACTAACTCCAAGCCTGTCGAAATGCGACGTTAGGAGCGTTGCCGGAAAATGTTAAAGTTTGACTATTTGTAAAAATTCTTTACAAATATACTTGACAAATAGTCAAATGCGCCTTATCTTTGTATCATCAAACAGCGAAGCAATAACGCACGGCTGAAAAATTAAAATCTGATACAATGGCAACGAATTTTTTTTTGAAATCTCAAGTTGAGAAAGCTGCGAAAGAAACTGGATGTACGGTAATAGAGATCATTTCAGCGATGCAAGCAACTTGCGCCAAGTTAGGGGACGAAAAGTCAATCAGTATTTTAGCAAAACTTAAATGGGAATACATAAAATGACCAACTTCGAACTAAAACAAAAATTCCAAGTCGCGGGTAAAACAGCCCGCGACTTTATCAGGTGGGCAGAATCGCATGGCGTGAAAGTACATGACGCTACTGTGAGCAGGCACCTGACAGGAACGCAAGGAATAACAGGGCCGTGGGCGCTGGCTTACGGATGGTTTTTCTATTCCAAGCCTGAAATTATTTTAAGCGACTAACTCAAAGCCTGCCGAAGCGCCCGCGCTTAGCGGTGTTTTCGGCAGGCGACAGTTATCATAGTCATAAAAATTCAAGCCATGCAATTCACATTCCAACACACAGCCGAAATATTCCTTTCCGACGAATGGCAGGAAATCGAGTTCACTGTCACAGCCCAATACACACCTGCTTCACGCGGCATTCGTGGGCCTTATGGCGAACCGGAGGAGCCGGATGAAGCCGCAAGCGTTGAAATCCTGGAAGTAACCGACGCTGAAGGCAATTCTTATGAATGGGATGAAATTGAGGGGATTATGGGGGCTGCTGTTGAATGGGCGGATGAAAATGCCTACATTTGCAATTAATCATGCAGTATAAATTTGGTTGTTAGCGCCTTTCATTCTCGCGTCAATGGAAGGCGCATTTTTTTGCCCTTGAAAATATCGCCATGTTGCACAACATTTACTCGCAACAGTTATCAAACGAAACATAGTCCCGCGTAAAGTAAATATCGATCTGCGCCAGGCATCCGTTAAATTCTGTGGGCCACGATATTTGCACCTCAATATCTTTTGCATTCGACCCTACCCCATATTGGTCTGTGATATTAACCGCCGAAGCATCGGCAGAAAATAGCGGCAGCAGGCTACAAAAGTCCGCAACCGTCTCAACGCCGTACAGCGTCAAGCGCCAACGTTTTTTTACCACGCCGGAAAGCACCTGTGATTGATTCAACCCGTTTGTTGCAAGGCTTAAATCAGTGATGTATTCGGGCGAAATCAGCACGTTGTAGGAAAATAGTTTTTGAGATGCAAGCGAAACAGGTGGAAGTGGCCCAATTGAGCAACTATTCACGCACTCAATCCTGACCCGGCTCAAACATTCGCTGTCTGGCACTTCGGAAAACTCCGGAAAATCCGAAATTTGTAGCAGTTCGCTGTATAGCCTGCTTTCGTCTGGAAATTCGATAACAAGCGAATAAAACCCTTCATTCACCACATACGATGCCCATGTTCTTGTAGCGCCACCCGGCGCAAACTTGTCGGAATATGCCGTGAATGTAGTAGCCTGATTTATGTCGACTTGGCCCGGAAATTCTACATACGTCTTACCGTCATAGTCGAATGTATCGAACGTGAAAAGCGCTGTCACGTCTGCACATTCAGAAGGAATAGCGCTGCCAGGATTGCGAGCATCATACCGCATCAACAAGACTTTTTCCGGTAGATCGCCTGTTGGCCGTTCCATCAAAAGCGGAAGCATCCTGTCATAACGGCATTGTATTGCTACTTGGTGCAGCGCAAGGTTGCAATATTGCATCCGGTACGTTTGCTTTGCTGCTGCCTTTTTCCAACTCGAAGCGCCCGTTCCTTCAGCACCCCAAAACGGTACGGCTGTAAGTAGATTTTGTGGATAAAAGAAAGACATATCAGTATTTCGCTGTTAGGGTTAATTCGTTGGTAGAAAGATTCAGGTCGGCGTTTTCAATTTCGCCCTGTCCAAGCCGCGTGGTAATCAAACGCTCCACATCCCATTCATCATCACAGCACTTTTTAACAGAAAATGGCGGCTGTTTTCGTGTGCGCAGGATGGAATCAGGCACTACTTCCTCGCCGTTTATTTTGCCCACTCCTGCCATTTCATAGGTGTGATAGTTGGCATGTAGTTCAGTGAATGAAAGCGGGCGGTTATCCTCAATGCAGCGATATGTATCGCCCACAAGGTTTGTAGCCATCAAAAACCATCCTTCATCCGCCACCGCCTCGGCATTGTCCGATTCAATTGCAAAAAGCAGGTCTGTGTAGAACTGTGTCATCTTCAAATCTGCCTCTCCTTCGCCGCAATAAATTTCTATCGGAACGCCCGCAAAGTACGGGCTGCACTTTTCATCCCGGAAGTAAAAGCGCGTAAGGCGTGGCGTGTCGATGTTATCGCGTTGCAGTTCCCGCGTGTAGTATTCATTTGTGTAGTCGTTGCCAGGTTGCGCCTCGTAAAAAGAGACGTGTTCCAGCCTGAAAATATCGCCCTCTATTCGAGCCTTCACCTTAAACATTATCCATAGGTCATCCAATACGCTTTTCAAATTAGTTGTCCAAGAGTGTTTGTCGCTTAAGTCGGCAGCATCAAAACGTTTAATATCGGACTTTTGAAAGACGACAAGTTGCTGCAAATTTGCAAGCGCTGCCGTGTACGCGCTATTGTCCGGCGCTGCTGTATCGGGGTTGATATTGAAGAAAGTAGAACGAACCTCCATACCACAACCTGATTGATCTATCAAGTACTGCATCATATCGCGGAAAAGGCGACCATTTGCGAATTTAACAGGCAGGTGGTCAGAATCCGGGCATTTCCAGTATAGCGGCGTTGGGCAAGTGCCGTCGATCAGAAACCAGTCTGAAAATTCATCCGGCGGGATAGGTATGCCGCCTTCGCAGGTGCCGTTTTTTTCAAACCTGTGATAGAAAAAGGTGCATTGAACGATAACAGGGCTGGATTCACTCACATACAGTTCGTGGTATTCCGTAAAGCAGTAATCCGGCACTGTTGCGCTTACTTCCTCTATGTGGTCAAAGCATTGCAGACTTTGCCCTGAACCTTCCGTGTATGTGTCCTGAAATTCATAGAATCCGTACAGGTTAACGTACGGTTTCACCTCAATCAGTTCAGGTATGTCGTAGATGTTTACCGTTGCTGTCCAGTTCTTTTTCAGGCATTCTATCGCCCAATCAACAGGCGAAAATTCCGACGTTTTAGGCTTTACAATGACATATTTCTTGTCAAGATTTATCCTCCATTCGGTTGTAGAAAACTCACCTACCCACCACTCAACCCATGACCCAGCACAATAAATATCAACCGAAACCTTGAAAATGTAGCATCCGTTATCCATGAGCACAAACGATGCCCACGGATTGCCCGGTTCGTCAACATCCCATTCGTTTTTCGGCAGTGCATTGCAACCAATGAGCATTTCACCGCGAACAGAAAGACGATGGTTGCGGAAATCCTTGTCGCGCTGGTAGTTCATTACACTATCCCAACCGACAGCGATAACCGCATCCGACAGACCGTAGTCGGCGCACTCCATTCTAACCCTGACTTCTGCCATTTACATACCTTTTTGTTGTGTTCCCTTTTCGGCTTACGTTTCCGTCGAATCGTTCGCGGCTTGTTTCACCGTGTAGCAGGTCGAATATTTTTTGCAGTAGTACGGTGTTTTTGTCGCCTTCGCTACTGCCTTTAGACGGGCCTGGAATACTGCTTCCAAATACCTGTTTTGTCATTGCTGCATGGTCTATTTCAGGCAGTTCACCACCCGACAGCGCAAAGGCATGGTAAGCAAGCGCTTTTTTATCGCCCCTGTTGGCAGCGTCTAACAAATCGTGGTATTCACGCGCGTTCTCACGGCGAACGACAGAAAAGCGCTTTCTGTTCCCGTCCGGCGTAACCTGGAATATTTCACCCTTTTCAATCTCAATCAAATTGCCGCCGCTTTCGTGTGCGCGGCCCTTTGCCACAAAATTGTCGTCATCCATAAAGCCGCCGCCACCCGTTCTGAATTGCGTAGCCTGACGGGCTGTGTTGCGCAGTTTCGCAATCGTGGCGACCATTGTGGCAATAGCGCCTATTGCTAATGCTATGCCAGCAAATGGAACAGCAGAAAAGGCGCTGAATAACTGAGCCCCCGCGGTAACAAGGCTATTTGCCGCCACGGCCGCGTCAATGATCGCCTTTTGCCTTGCTGCCTTGCGCTGTGCTTCGATTGCAGCATCCTGCTGTCGTTTGGCGTCGTCGAGGTCTTTCTGCCGTGCCGATACGTTGTTCGCAAAGCCCTGATCTTGCAGATCAAGTTCTTTCTGCAACGCTTCTTCTGCCTTGCGCACATTTTCATCCGCTATACGGCGCTGTTCGTCTGCCGCTTCAATGCGAGCCTGTGTTATTTCGTCGAATGCGTTTTTGACTGCTGAAACGGCGCTTCGCAGTGCCTGATCTTCTTCTCCACCTGACTTAAATCCAAGCAGCTCTATGATGCTTTTGGGCTTATTCCCGTTCGACTGCTCGCCTAAACCCTGTTGAAGTTGCGCTATTTCAGTGTTGATATTTTGAATGCGAAGGCGTAAGGATGCCTTTTCCGCATCGCTCAGCGTGGTGTCAAAATCCAGCGTCCGCTGTAACTGCTCACCCTGTATTTTCAACTGGAATATCTCTCTTGCTTTCGCTACCTGCTTGTTGTAGTCGTCAATTTCCTTGTCCGTTCGCTTTTTGGAGAAAAATATCTGTCTGGAAAGCAATTCTGCCTGCTTAAATGCCGCCTCGTCGAATGCGATAGAAGCGGCACGGGCATCGGAGTTTGTTTTTAGCGCGTCCTGTCGCTTGTTTTCATTGTCGATCTGCAATTGCGTAAGTTCATCGAATCCGCGCTGTATAGATTCTTTTTCGGCTTCCCTTGCCGCTACATCTTTTTCAAGTTGTTCGAGGAAGTATTTTGCCTTGATCTTTGCGATGTTGTCCCTGAACTGTTTTTCAGCGTCTACAGTCGTAATGTGGTACTTGTTCAGTTCCTTTTTTAGTGCTTCAAATCGGTATATTTCCTGCGTTATCTCTTTGGCTTCACCTTCACGCATGGCAGATAGTTGCAGGTCTTGTAGTTTCTTCTCTTGTGCTGCCAATTGCGCCGCTGTCAACTTACGCCCCTCCAAACGCTTTGCTGCCGCTTCTTTTTCCAACTGTATTTCCTCTGCCGATTTTTGCTTAATGAAAACAAGCGCCTTTTTCTTTCCTTCCTCTGCCAGTTTTGTGCCGAATGCAATATCGGTCACTTGGTTTGCAACCTGTTGCGCACGTCGGTCACTGGCAGCGCCTGTAAGGCTGTCGAGGTAGGTATTGAACTGAAAAAGCCCAGCGCGAAGTACGTTGGAAAAAAAGTCGCCAATGTCTTTTAGTATGGGCTTTAGTTTGTTAAGCGTAGCATTCCAGATATTTGGCAGTGTATTGGCCTGTTCTGCTGCCAGTTTTGAGAATTGCGAACCTTCTTTTGAGAGGTTGAAAAACGCTAACTGCAACTCCTCAAAACTAATTTTCCCTTCCGATGCCAATTTCTTAACCTGGCTCTCCGATACTCCTAACTGCTTTGCAAACTCTCGAATGATCGGAATGCCAGCATCTACCAACTGGTTAATATCTTCGGCATACAAAACACCTGCCGTACGAGCCTTACCGTATATGATTGAAAGTTCTGAAAAGTCCTTTCCAGTGGCGCGGGAAATAAGGGCTATACGGTTCAGAACATCAGGAAGTTTGTCGGCACTTTCGCCAAACGCAAGTAGACTTTGCCCGGCCTTAAATACCTCATCTGCGTTCAGGATGTTTTTGTTTGCCAGCCCTTGCAAATCGGTAACAAGACGCGCTGCTTTTTCAGCGTCGCCCGTGAAAGCGGTAAACGACTTTTGCGCCCGGTCGAATTGCACTGACAGGTCTACGGCAGTCCGGGTAAGTTTAACAACCTGGTCAATCAGAAAAAGAATAACCGTTGCCTTTCCGATCTTTCCAAACGCCTCGTTTACTACATCGGCAGCCAAACTACCCTCTTTGCCTATCTTTTTCAGGTTTACCCCAACGGCATTACCCGTCTGTTCCAGTTTTTTCAGGCCTGTTTCAGCCTTTGCCAGTTCTTTCGTGTAGGTGGCAATTGCACGAGGGTCGTAAGCGCTTTTAAGGGCTGTTTTAAGCGTATCGGAAGCGGTGCGCAACTTCTGATACTCGCTTTTCAGTTTGTTGATGTCGTTCAACTGCTTTACAGCGCCATCACCTTCAGGCACAAACGATTTTGAAGCATCGCGCCCCGCTTTTGCCACATCAACAATACCCTTTTCGATCTGTTGTAGCCGTTGTTCGTACCTGTCGAGTTTGACAAGAACATCCGATATGTCGAGTGTTAGTTTGCTTGTTTCTTCTGCCATTGTGGGCCTGCGTGTGTTTGTTCTTTATTTTGCCCGTTTTGTCGCTTGCGCTTTCATTCTTTCCGCTTCATTCTTTTCGCTGATTGAAAGGACGTGAAGCAGCGCTGAAATATCCATCCTCCCCAAATCCGCCCAACTCATACCCGGCTGCCGATTCATGATGCTAAGTTTTGCTGATGCCCAAAACTTTTGCATATTGTCCACCAGTTCTAAGATCGTTTTTGGCGGCTCTTCTTTTTGCTGTTTTCGGCCTCCACCTGCTGCTCTAACACTTCCTCGCTTTCCTCCCCTGTCTGAAAAATATCGGGGGAACTGCGCATAAAGTTTGAAACGAAGCCCTCTCTGCAAGCGTCGGCCTTGATAAAAAGGCTGTTGATGTTGTAGCCTTCCTCGTTGAAATCCTGTATCCACGTTGCCGCTTCTGCCGGGTTCCATGTAGAAAGGTCGCTGCCTTCGGGCCTGACAAAAAGCGTAAGCGTTAAAAGCAGCGGATGTGGTATTTTTTGCTGTATTCTCTCTGCTGACGATGTGGCATTGTATAGATGTACCGAAGCGTCATACACGTTGTTTTTTGAAAGGGCTACGGTTGCCTTGCCAATCGTTTTCACCAGTTCCGCAGCCGTTGTACCCGTTTCAATTTCCAGCCTTAATTCTTCCATCATCTGGAACCCGTCGGCTGTGAGGGTTTCGTGTACAATGTACCGCCTGCCATTCGCAGTAAATTCTTTTACGTCGAGTGGTAGGTCTTTTATTTCTGTTACCATCTACCTGTTTTGCTTTAATGTAGTGTTTGTACCCTTACTTTGTCGAAAAACATCGAAAGGGCTGTGAATGTGATTATCTGCACGGGGTAAAGCCCCAATGAGAAAACTGCAACCGGGAATGCTATCCAAAACGTCATACAAAAACTGCATAGGCCCATCGGCTTTGTTATTCTGCTGTACCGCCATTCAAAAGCCTTTCTTTCAAGCCATTTTCTGTACCAGTCCATTATCATTCCGTCCTCCATGCACCATTGTATGACGGCTACAATGACCGAAACAAGTGCGGCGTTCAGTATGTGACAAGATTGCAAAAGCATCTCAAAAAAAATAACTAAAAATATTTTATTAAATTATTGTATAAATCAAAAATAGTCGTATCTTTGATCTATCAATAACGGTTAAACATTCAACAACATGATACTCGATCAAAAAATAGATTCATTGAAAAACGGTCAATCAGTAGAAATTTCTGCATCTAATGGCATAGTATGCACGGCAGAAAAAAGTACAGATGGCAAAACAATAAGATTCGTAAGAACATATTCTGACGGCTCTTTTACCGTTTTTCACAAAGTTCGCGTTGCTCTTTAGTAGCATACATCTTTCGTTTCAATTACCGGCACATCACACGCAGGAAAATACCATGCCTTTGCCCTGAATGTGATTGCAAATGTTCGATACGGTGCTACAAAAAGCGCGTCATCAGGTTTGAAATTGTACGCCGACCAAATACGCCCTGCATCGACTGAAATGCTTTCAAAAGTGGTACGGTGTTTTTTGAACACCGTGAAATTCAAGCCTTTTACGGCATTGATAATTTCCTGTGTCAGTCTGCCCGGCTTGTCGTTTTCTCCCTCGAAATCTATCTTTCGTTCGTCAAACCACACCACTACCCGGAAGCGTACGTTTAGGATGCTGTATATCCTGTGCGTTTCGTCTACCTGAATATCGGATGGTACATCTACAAACGCAATGCACGTTTCGCTACCGTCAGGGGCCATACTGGCAATATCTTCCGGCTTTCCGGTAAATGCGCCGTCTGTTTCCCGGTATCCCTTTGCGCCTGGTATGCGCTGCCTGTTTTCGCCGTTTTGAACGTCGACAAGCTCGGTCAAGCCGCCCGAACGGCTGACAAATGGTAGGTTGGAAAGTGCTGCTGCAATCGTGTTACCTATTGATTCTAGCATTATGGTAGATTCCGGTTTAAGATTCTCAAAAGGCGTTCGTTCAGCGCGTCCGTTATCAGTGCCAATTCCGATTTTGAGTTTTCAGTCAGCGAAGCGCCCTCCCTTTCTGCGTGGGCTTTTAGCAGGAAATCGGTACGGGCATTTTTACCGCCTATCGTTACTTCGGCAATGCCTGGGGAAATAACACGAATATCCGTAACACCGAAACCGCTCCACATTTCGCCCGTAAACTGGAAGTTCTTAATCGACGTGCCAAGCCCATTCATACGGCGAAAGTCCTGATATGAAACTTCCTGCTTTTTCTTCGCCGCATCTCTAACCGCCCGCTCCCCGGCAGCATTGCGGCTTCTTCCAAAATACCGGAATGCCGCAACACCTTTGGTCGAATAGGGGCTAAACTTGCCACCATCGGCACGTTCGCCTTTTGATACAATACGATTTTCAACCAAAGCAGCAGCATCGGCCCCTGTAATGGTGGCCTGTGGCAGCAAGTTAGAAAGCAGTTCCGCTTTTGCCTTTCGGATGCCTTGTATCAGTTCGGATGTGTTGCTCATCTTACGTCATTAATTTACCCATCGATATTTTTGGCCGACACACCACACAGTCGTTTGAATTTTCATCAACAGCCCCGGCAAGGTAATTCATTGCCTCGGCAAACTCCCCCTCCCATACGCTCGCCATTGATTTCTGCGCGTCGCCTTTCGCCACGTTCGAGCGAGACGGTACGGACGTGACAACCTTTTGATCTACCAGTATCGTCGCCCAACGCCGTTGTATTGCTGTTGCGAGGGCCATAACTTCCGGGCCTCCACTATTCAGCATCCGGCAGAATCCTTTCGTTAGATCGCAGCCCACTTCTATCTCCAGCGCAAGACCGTTCATGTATGTACTGACATTTTCGGGCGTATCTGTGAAGTCTGAAACGTCATCCCATTCGATGCCGCCCGCAATAATGTAGTTGTTCCATGCAAGCGCCCCGCGATAATCGTCCGGCCACATTTCCTGTAACCCGTAACGGTTAACGTATGTGATAGGGTTGATGCCGGATTTGTTGCAAGGAGCGCAGTATGTTTTGTTCTTTTTTGGTCGGTTTGTTGGGTCGTATTCGTACAGCAGGTAATAGTCCTGACAGGTGTTGAAGTCGTTGAGCAATGGAACTTCAATATTTACATCCGTAATCATTTTACGACCGCCGCCACCCGTGCGCAGTTCAATCCTGCGCGAAACCACTGTGCCAGCCCCATCAAAAAGCCATGCGTTTACGGTGCCTGACTTCTCGAAGTATGTCGCTATACGGTTTATGCGCAGATACCCGGACTGTATCGGGTTTGTACGAATGCGAACACCTGCGTAGCCGAATGTAGAATCAAGATAGCCGTCATTTTGCTCACCCCCTACAAAGCCCTGATATTTGACGTGCTGCTCAACGGCATTACGTTTGATGGCAACCGACAAGGATGCAACTGATTCTTTTATCGACTGTGTACGCGCCTGCATAACGGTCTGCCATTTGTTCGGAACACTTTGAAGTTCTGAAACGGGTAGAATGTCGGAAAGAAAAAGGCCGGACTTTGAAGTGTCGAACGCCGGTATAGTGTCGGCTGCCAAAACGTAGGCGTAATACCAAACCTGATAGTATGCGTTTGCAAGAGGCGAAGTGATGGTTATTTCTTTGCCTGAAACAGAAAAACGACTTTGCGCTATTTCAACGCCGTTTTCGTAGACCTGTATCTTATTCTCATCGGTCGGGAACTTGTAGTCAGCCTCAAAAACCGAAGTTCCACCCGGCGAAGCCGATGCTACAAACACCTCATAATACCACTTTCTTACCGTATCGTTTCCTGTCGGCAGGTTTGGTTCGCAGTTGCATGTCTCTACGTTTACAATGCCGACAAGTGTTTCAAAGCAATTTTCCATACTGTTTATATGTGCTTTATGTGATGCAAATATAGTGCTTAAAATGTGTTTTAAGCAAAAAATCAACGGCCCGGCGCTACTTTTAGCAACCGGGCCGTTTTGCCTCAATTTAAAAACCGACAATTCACAGCAGTTGCGCTGCTCATGTTTTCTTCTTCATTACCAGCCGCAAGACATACGACGTTGACTGTGTGCCTGTACCATCGACCACAAAACGGTAATTGCATCCGTATTGGTTTGGTATTAGCAGCATTTCAGTCGTTGCCGTAGTTGCTGCCGTCGCTGCCGATGTATTAGCACTGTTCAGGGCCGTTACCCATCCTGCCGTCGGAGCCGTACTACCTGAATATTTGTAGTTCGTTTCCTCTACCTTTACAGCAATGTTTGCCGTGCCGGATATGCTTGTCCGGATAATTGACAATGATGCCTGGTAGTCGAGCGAACTGTTGCGCAGTGTCGAAGGCAAATACAGCGTATCGTTTGCGGCGTTCGTGATGGTGTCTTTTGTGTATGTCACTTCGTAATAGTTGCCCGTAGGCGCGTAGTAGAAGTCGCCACCCTCGAATGTGCCTTGCTCCAACGTAGTCGCTTCTGCCTGTGGTGCTAAGCCCCATTTGAAGGCGGACGACGACACGGAAATGCACAGCGCAAGAACAAGCAGCAGGGGTACTTTAATGCTTTTCAAAGTGTTCATTATTTGTTAGTTTGAAACCAGCCGAAATAGATTCGTCCCGGCTGGCATTGTGATTGCTTTGGATGTTTACACCTTCTCAAATGCAAGAATACCTGTGCGGTTTTCTTTCTCGCAGTTCAGCGGGTTGAGAAGGAACGCACCGTTTACGCGGATTTTCCAAGATGTTACGAAGTCGTTTGATGTGCAGGATTCCAGTTCGTGGATGTCGTACCAAACGCCGGGCAGGTTGCGCGATGCGATTTTGTACATCCGGTGTGTACCTGCAAAGTTCTCCGGCGTGGTGGCCCAAAAGTTCCCGGATACGAAAGCAACGGCAGATGGGTTAACCATGTAGGTTTTGCCAGGTGCTGCCGCATTCAAACCCCTCGGGTCTTGAACCCACATAAAAGGGTCGTTAAACAGATTGGCGATACCCTTTCCATCGAGATTCTGCTGGAACAATCCACCTTGCGCTTTCAATGTCCAAAAGTTTGTACCATCAAGAATATAAGGGTTTGAAAACTCCGCCATTTCTGCTGCCAACATAAATTCCAGAATTAGTTCGGCGTTCCAATCAGCAGATGGAATTTCCCAGTCGCCCGCGTTGTCCGAACCTACCGAAAGTTCATATTCGTGTTCGCCCTTGTTCGCCTCTAAAAACGCAATGTACGCTGTGTTCAGGTATTCATCCAGCGCTTTCATTTTCAGGAGCAGTTGGTATGCCACCACTTCCTCCCAATTCAGCGGGGATACACGAAAACGCTTGAACGATTCGGTGAACCCGGCTTCACGAAGGCAGGACAGTGTTACGTCCTGGCTGTTGTCGGTCGCTTCGCCCGATGCTGTGGTGCATTCGTCAGAGCAGGAAGAAGTAGACGTGCTACACACTTCCGGCCAAAAGATCGTCTGCGTGATCTGTTTTGCGTTCCGGCCCGAACCTGTGATCTGCGGGCCAAGAGTGATGGTTTGGCGCTGCAATTGACCGCGAAGCGAATCAACTTTGGCGATAAACTGCGTATTGCGAATCGGGTCACGCCATGCGTTATTGATCGCAATTTGCAGTTTGGGTAGACTTAAATTAAATGCTGCCATGTGGCGTTAGTGTTTGTTTGTTCGTGGAAAATAGCGGCTCATACCTGCTGTTGCGCCTCCCATGCTTTTTCCATTTCCTGCTGCTTTGCCGGGTCTGCCTCTTGCGTGTATCGATCAAGAAAGTCGTTTTCGTCTTTAAACTTGATCGTAATTGTTGCCCTTCCCCCATTGTCATTTCCGGCGTTTGCTGTGGTGTCCTGCTTTTGGATGTCGAAATAATCGGCTGCCGTTTTCAGCACGAGCGTGTCAAGGTACAGCGCGTTTCCGTGAGCATCTTCCAATCGCTTGCCGTCCAAAAGTGGAAGCGTACGACCGTCTGCCTGTTTCTGGAAGTCGAAGCCTTTGAATTTTTGTACAAAGTCATCTTCCTGGCGTTGTGCCCGTGCCTTGTCGGAAGGGAGAACAGCGCCGGAACTACGGAAAATAGCCCGTATTTCCTTTTCGTTCTCGCTCCAACGCTGCGTCTGTTCATACTGCGTTTTCACCTTTTCCAGTTCCGAAGTATGCGCATCTTGCAATGCTTCATACCGCTCGTTTGCTGCGCGTTCCAGTTCCAGGTATTCAGGTGTCCGCTTAATGTCATCCGGGTTGTACGTTTTCTGCGATGCTGCCGCCGCGTTGACAGCGCTGCGAAGATCGTCACCCTTTAATTTGCCTTCCGGGTCTGCTTGCGGGAAAAGGGTGCGAAGCATTGCTTCATGCCGCTTTTCGATTCGGGCCTGCGTTTCCTGTGCCGCTTTATCGTAGATCGCTTTTTGGTCTACGTCGGCAGGTTTTTGCAGTTTTGCGATACGCTCAGCATCCCAACGAAGTAGAATTTCCTGTGCGTTGTCCACAAATTCGCCCGTGCTTTCGCCGGTTGTTTCATCCACTTTATAGAGCGTGGCAATCTCTGTTTCAGGCAGATTGTAAGCCCTCTGCAAAAGGCCATTCAGTGGTAGTGCCATCTGACAATATTTGTTTAGTGTTTGTTACTTTGTTCTGTGCGCCTGTGTGCGTTACCCGGCGTTTACGTCGTCCTGTTCTGATTCATTCACGTCGTCAGGCTTAGCAGCCTTTTCGGCCTTGGCGGCCTTAGCGGGTTTTGTCTTTTCGATATTGGCTTTTACCGCTGCTGGGACTTCAGATTTTACGGGACGCTGACCGCTGATTGCAGCCTCGAATACTTCCTTTGTGACTTGGTGCCACCCATGACGATCATCTGGCATAGCATCCCAGGTCTGTACGCTGAATTTGCTGTACTTACCGTTGCGTTCGGCGTAGATCAGTTTTTTTTCTTTTTTTGCCATTTTTGCAATGATTGTGAGAGAAATAAAAAAGGCCCTATTCAGTGTGTCAACACCAAATAAGACCTTTTTAATTATGAGTTTGTTTATCTTTATTCACCACTATGCACCCCTGCTTTGCGGTGAAAACCCATATTTATTATTGTTAGCGGCGTTCTACTTCATTAACAAGATATACCTTGAAAACTTCAAACGCCGCAAGTGTTTTTTCAAATTTGGGCGAAAGCGCTTTTGCCTCCGCCCTCATTTCACATTTGAAATCATTCCCATTAGGCATTGCGCCTAAAAAACCTGTATTGTTCACAATTTTTTCGAGTTCCAAAAACCCCGATAGATTTTCATCTAATCGGGTAAATTCAATACAATGAAAACAAAGTTTCTTACGCCTGTTCAGGTGCAATTTCTTTTTCGCTCTTTGCCACTTTTGAAGTAGATACCGCGCGGCTTTCAATCGCCTTCTCCAGCTTCCCGCTTCGATCATCCGTGTAGCGTTCAACGATTTTCAGGTGTTGCGACCGCTTGCTTTTTTCGAGGTAGTCAGCAACTGACATAACGGTTTCAGTTCCAGTAATGCCGTGTCGAACGAGGTATGATTTAAATTCTTGTGCCATTTTTGTATGGTTTAGATTCCTTCATTTATCAGATCAGCGGTCATTTTGAACACCGTACGGAATACCGCTTCATCTATCTCTATTTCATCCCGTATGCCATACCGTCTTTTGAACTGTCGTATGGTTTCCATCCATGATTCGGCCGGGTGTTCGTCGCGCCTGCTGGTTGCATACCCGTAAAAGAGTAGATAAATAGGTGGCCTTCTCAAAAATGCCGTAACACCCATTTTTTCCTCAACGCTTACCTTTTTTTTCTTCTCTTTCACCTGTTTGCCTTGCAAA
>ERZ724505.1213-NODE-1213-length-14494-cov-5.565690_pt1 | contig 14494 bp, 25 predicted proteins | sample MGYA00376038_ERZ724505 | MGnify/ENA primary metagenome ERZ724505 (study PRJEB28724, sample SAMN07190884) | wastewater metagenome | isolation source: effluent of sewage treatment plant in Hong Hong | place: Hong Kong | collected 2016-03-17 ... | reverse complement strand
GGGATTCCCGTGGTTGATCTCACGGGAGGCAACTTGGGACAGATCGTCCCAATAGTCAAGGCCATAATTTGTCCCATGACTCGAAATATCGTTTCCGGGAAGATATCAGCCGAAGGTAGAACCGCAGGGAGCCGTCCCATGGGCACAGGAAGGGCGCTGGCGCTGGTGGTGGCCGCGAGCATGGTTTCGGGTAATGTGCATGCTGCGGCCTCCGCAGTGCCCCGGGAAAGCCCTGCCAAGGGCGAGAAATCCTGCCTGATTAAGCAATACACGAGCGAATATCTGGAGCGCTGGGCAGCCGAGCAACGCGCAAAGGCCCGAGGGCTGCACTTCTACGTCAAGACGTCGAGCTATTTGACCTTCAAGGTGATGCGGTCAGGCACTTTGGGCATCACGGTCAATGAGGATACCTACCCGGGCTCGACCCAGTATTTCATGATCGACGGCCGACGCTTTTCATCTCGTGCCAGTCACTGGGCGGAGATCGATTCGGTCGCGCTGGGTCAGCGACAGGCGGTGGATGCGGGAGGGGGTCATCGTCTCGTCATTGCCGGGCTCGACCCGGCAATCCATCGTCCGCGTTAGCGGACAATTTCATCACAAAGGTCCAGCCAGTCGGGATTTTTCGCAACAATCAAATCGATCTTCCACTCTCGCGACCAATGCTTGATGTTCTTCTCGCGTTGGAGCGCGGCGATGATTGTGTCATGGGCTTCAAAATACACCAGCTTCTTGACGCCGTACCGCTTGGTGAAACTTTCGGCCAAGCCCTTTCGATGCTCATGGACGCGACGCACCAAGTCATTTGTAACGCCGACATAGAGCGTCCCGCCCGGCCTGTTAGCGAGTATGTAGACCCAATAGGTCATTTGTCTTGATGGATTGCCGGGTCGAACCCGGCAATGACGATCTGGATCACACCCGCATCGGCATCAGCACATACAGCGCGCTCTTGTTGTCGCGGTCCTGCACCAGCGTCGGCGAGCCAGGGTCGGCGAGTTTCAGCACGGCGACTTCGCCCTCGACCTGGGCGGCGATGTCGAGCAGGTAGCGCGAGTTGAAGCCGATATCGAGCGGATCGGAAGCATATTCGACTTCCAGTTCTTCGGTGGCCGAGCCGGAGTCGGGATCGGTCACCGAGAGCACCAGCTTGCCGGCCGAAAGCGCCAGCTTCACCGCGCGTCCGCGTTCGCTCGAGATCGTGGACACGCGGTCGACGGCGGCCTCGAAATCCTTCTTGTCGACGACAAGCTCCTTGTCGTTGTTCTGCGGGATGACGCGGCCGTAGTCGGGGAAGGTGCCGTCGATCAGCTTCGAGGTCAGCACCACGTTGCCGATGGTAAAGCGGATCTTGCCCTGCGACAACTCGATGCCGATCTCGGCCTCGGTATCCTCGATCAGCCGCTGCACCTCGCCGACCGTCTTGCGCGGCACGATCACGCCGGGCATGCCGGAGGCGCCCTTGGGCAGCACGAGATCAATCTGCGCCAGGCGGTGGCCGTCGGTGGCGACGCCGCGCAGGGTCTGCGCCTTGGCGCTGCCGGCGGTATGCAGATAGATGCCGTTGAGATAGTAGCGCGTTTCTTCCGTCGAGATCGCAAATTGCGAGCGGTCGATCAGCCGCTTGAGATCGGCGGCGGGCAGCGCGAACGAATGCGTCAGGTCGCTCGCCGCAAGGTCCGGGAAGTCGCTCTCCGGCAGGGTCTGCAGCGTGAAGCGGGAACGGCCGGCGCGGATCGCGAGCACCGAGCGGTCACCGTCACTCTCGAGCACGATCTGGGAACCGTCGGGCAGCTTGCGCACGATGTCATAGAACATGTGTGCGGGCACCGTGGTCGAGCCGCCGGTCCCGGTTTCCGCAGCCAGCGTCTCCGTCACCTCGAGATCGAGGTCGGTTGCCTTCAGCGACAGCTTGGCATTCTCGGCGCGCACCAGCACGTTGCCGAGGATCGGGATGGTGTTGCGGCGTTCGACCACGCGATGGACGTGGCCCAGAGATTTCAGGAGCTGCGCACGCTCGACGGTAACCTTCATAGCAATATCCGCCCGATCCCTGAGATGGAAAAGCCGAGGCGGCCTCAAGGCGCGCCGCGGCGTAGGAAGACCCGGAAGTTTAGGTCGACGACAGGATTTGACCAAACCCCCGGGGGGACCGCAAGGTAGCGCGGAAGGGCCGCAAGTTCAAGGGAAAGACGTACTGTCCCACAGGCAGATGAGTGTCATGGGACAAGATGGCCTTGCAATTTGGGAAATCGGTCCCAATAATCGGGCCATGTCCAATGATTCGGCGCCTTCCTCATTCCGATCCGTCATCGACCTGTGGGACTCCCGCGAGGCGATGGCGTCGGATGTGGGCGCGACAAACTGGTCTGTCATTAAGTGGTTCAAGCGCAATACTATCCCGTCGGAATGGTGGACGCGCATCTGTGCAACGGAGAAAGCCAGGGCGGCGGGGGTGTCGACTGATCTTTTGGCTCGGCTCGCGGCGAAGGAAATCGAAGAGGCCCGCGCATGACGACGCACGGGGAAACGCACTACTTTGCCCATAATGACTACACCTCGAAAAATGAGGCGTTCGCCCGCAAGGCTGCGCGGCGGTCGTCAGCGGGGTGGAAAGCCTCGCACTCAATTCCAGTTCGGGCGGCGGCCTTGGCATCCATCAGCCCGGGTCAAATACACGGGGGTTTGCAGCATCGCGTCAATCTCCGTCGGGAAGGGCGGCTGAAGCCGCTACGTGCCCCGCCGTCGCCCGATTCAATCAGGGGAGGGTGTGATGGTTGATCTCGTCGGCACCTGCCCGAAGGATTTCTTTTGCAGGCGCGGCGATGCTGTGGCATGTACCGTAGACACTCCAATTCCCGGTTTCCGCGGACTGCGAACACGATGGTGGGACCGCGATAAAGAAAAGCCATTTCCAGATTGGAAGTCGGCAGGTCTGCCCATTCCGAAGCGAAAGAAAGTTGCAGATATTCCGCTGCTCGAATCCCGCGAGGCCAGCCAGCTCCGATAGCTGATCCCGGCCCCGCACCCCGGTTCCCAGTTGCATTGCGTACCCGATCTGCCTCCCGCCCTGTCGTTTCCGGGCGTGAGTGAGCTTGTCCCTGAATTGTGGAGCGTTCTGAATGATGGGCATCGAATTGATGCGCGACTCTGTCGACGGCCTCCCGGAGCCGTGGCGTTCGGAAATGCGCGCTTTTCTGCTTTCACGCGATCACCCGCCCGCGGGACTTAGCCACTCGCGAGCGGATGACGAAGGGCCGGGTGCTTCCGCCAGGGCCTCCGGTTGCCGATCGAGGCCGGTATCCGAAGCCCTGACGACGGAAGCGCCCGCGCCTGACGAAGCCATGATCCTCAAGCACGCGAGGGCCTGCTGATGCGCGCTGTACGTTGGGGCGACAACGATCGTTATTTCGGCCCGTTCACATTCTCATTCAGTGACCATTACCGAACCTTCGCGATCTGCCTGCGATCGAGCGATGACGAGGGTAGAAAGGCAACCTTCCGGATCAGCGTGGGTCGGTTTTCGTTCATTTCGGTCGTGCCGAAGTGGCTAGTCCGGCCAGAGCGAAAGAAGGTCTATGCGAAATACTGGTCGCCCGACGATATCAAGCGGCTCGGCCGCGACTGGTATTGGTCCATAACGCCCCGAGAGTACGGCATCAGGATCACTGATGGCCACCTCAACATCGAATATGGCCGGGTGACTCACGACAGCTCCACAGAGCAGCGATGGGGTTATTTCCTGCCGTGGACCCAATGGCGGCACGTCCGCCACAGCTATTATGACCTCGAGGGCAATCACTTCGCCGACCAGGTCGAGCGTTGGCATTCTTCCGGCCTGAACGGTCGGCCGATCGAGGAAAGCGTTCCGACCCAGAGGTTCGTCTTTTGGGATTTCGACGGAGAGGCCTTGGTGGTGACCACCCGCATCGAAGAGCGGGAATGGCGGTTCGGCACCGGCTGGTTCAAATGGCTGTCGCTGTTCCGCCGGGCAAAGATTAGTCGCTATCTCAATCTCACATTTTCAGGCGAGACCGGCCGCGAGAAGGGATCGTGGAAAGGCGGCACCATCGGCACCAGCATCGAGATGCTGCCGGGCGAGCTGCATGAGGCTGCGTTCAAGCGGTACTGCGAGCAGGAGCATCGATCGAAGTCCGGGCCCTATCGCATCACCTTCATCGGGAGGGGCTGGTGATGTCGCGATCGGATTTCTCCTTTCCCCTGAGCATCGACCTTTCCTTCGACTGGGATGTGATGCTCACCGTCCTGCACTGGGCCGGATTTGTGATGCTGATGATCTGGGCCACGGTCGTGATCCTGGTGGTGCTCCACGTCATCGACAGCGCGCGCAAGGACAGGGCCGACGGCTTCGGTCATCGCATCGATCCGCGCAACCGGCATTTCGGGGGCGTGTGAGGGATGACGACGGCGCCGCAATCTTCGCAACGGGCGATCGAGTTTCTGCCGTTCGACATGACGGCGGCGGATATCGAATTCATCGCGTCGCGTCAATTTCAGCTTCAGGAAGTCGCGCGTATTTTCCGTATTCCGCCGCACATGATTGGCGAGCTGTCGCGCTCCACCAACAACAACATCGCGCAGCAGGCGCAGGAATACGTCATCCTCGCGATCGCCGACATCACGCGAGGCGGGCGCAGCGTCAAGGTCAGCCCGCGCGCCGCGCTCCTGGTCGCAGCCCTCGACCGCGCCAAGCCCAACTGCGTCGGCGACGATTTCCTGATCGGCAAGATATGGACCCAGCGGCCGGCAAACGCCCGCGAGCTGCTGGAGGACCTGATCGCGAGCCTCGGAAGCCTGAAGCAAATCGGCCTGGAGATCAGGACACATCGCGGCATCGGCCGGCAACTGGTGGAGACGCCGCTATGACCGAATTCCACCCGCTCGCCAATATCTTCCCGCTGATCGAGGGTGCCGAGTTCGCCGAGCTCGTGGCCGACGTGCGCAAGCATGGCGTGATCAACCCGATCATCCTGCTCGGCCAGAAGATCCTCGACGGCCGCAACCGTTACCGGGCGGCCGTCGAAGCGAAGGTCCTGCCGGCCGATCTCAACCAGGTCACGGCCGCGCAGCTCAAATACGTCAAGCAGTTCGTGCCGATCGGCGCCCCCGAGCCCTCGCATGACGAGTTGCTGGCCTTCGTCATCTCGAAAAACCTGCATCGCCGGCACATGGACATCAGCCAGCGATCGATGGCGGCGGCCGACGCGGAAACGCTCCGGCACGGGGTCAACCAGCACACCGCAGGAGATGCAAATTTGCATCTCCGCCGCGAGAAGCTGGCGACCCAGTTCCACGTCTCCGAGCGAAGCGTTGCGATGGGCGCGACCGTGCGCGACCGGGCAACGCCGGAGCTTGGCGATGCGGTACGTCAGGGCAAGATCGCCGTCAGCGTCGCCGCCAAGGCCGCCACGCTGCCACCGGAGGACCAGCGCGAGATCGCCCAGAAGGCCGCCAGCGGCGATGCCAACGCCGCGCGCAACATCACCAAGCAGAAGGCGAGGGCGGAAAAGGAAGAGCGTCTCGGCCAGGCGCAGCGCGCGCTGCCGAAACAGCGCTATGGCGTGATCTATGCCGATCCCGAATGGCGCTTCGAGGTCTACAGCCGGGACACCGGCATGGATCGTGCGGCCGACAACCACTACCCGACATCAGGCACGGACGCGATCTGTGCACGGCCCGTGCAGGACATCGCAGCCGAGGATTGCGTGCTGTTCCTGTGGGCGACCGTCCCGATGCTGCCCGATGCGCTGCGCGTCATGGCCGCCTGGGGCTTCGAATACAAGTCGCACGCCATCTGGGTAAAGGACCGCTCCGGTACCGGCTACTGGTTCCGCAACCGCCACGAGCTGCTGCTCGTCGGCACCAGGGGCAAGATCCCGGGCCCAGCGATGGGAACCCAGCTCGACAGCATCTTCGCAGCTCCGCTCGGCGAACACTCCGAAAAGCCGGATGCCGCCTACGAGATGATCGAGCGCTATTTTCCGAACCTGCCCAAGATCGAATTGAACGCCCGCCGCGCCCGCGAAGGCTGGGAACGATGGGGTCTGGAAGCGCCAACTGCGGAGGCTGCAGAGTGAAGCAATCGAAGTTCATGTCGATGATGGAGAGCATCATCAACATCGTGGTCGGCTTCGGCGTCAGCCTGACCGCGCAGGTGTTCTTCCTGCCGCTGCTCGGCGTCACGGTCTCTTTTACGCAGAACCTCTATTTCGCGCTGATCATGACCGTGATCTCGATCGCGCGGAGCTACCTGCTTCGCCGCCTGTTCGAAGCGCTGCACATCCGCCGGCCGCTATCGCCGTTCATGCAGGCCGTCGTCGCCGAACGCTACCGCCAGATCGAGCAGGAAGGCTGGTCTGCGGATCATGATGACGGCCACTATGTGGGCGAGCTTGCGATGGCAGGCTCGTTCTATGCCCGTCACGCCGGAACGCCTGCGGGCGAACCGCCGCACGGCTGGCCCTGGTCCCTGCACTGGTGGAAACCGGCCGGATTCCGTCGCGACATCGTCAAGGCCTGCGCGCTGATCATCGCGGAGGGCGACAAGTTCGATCGCCAGCGCAAGGCGAAGCCGAGGAAATTATGAGCCGCAACGACCCAACCGAGATCCTCGTCGCGGTCCATCTCGACATGCCCGAGAAGAACGCCGTCCTGGTCTCCATCAACGGGGAAGGCCGCAGGGCGGAATGGGTCCCGCGATCGATGATCTCCTCGTTCAAGCTCACCGGCGAGTCCACCGAAGGCACCAGCGATCGGGGTGACAGGGTCAAGTGCCCGCTCGCCAACATGATCGTGCCGGAGTGGTTCGCCAAGGATCGGGATTCATCTGATGGCGCGCCGCAAGATGCTTGTGGCTGATCTTCTATGCGGGGCAGGCGGCTCATCGACCGGATGCGCGCGGGCGCTGCGCGATCTCGGACTCGAGCTCGAACTCGTCTGCGTCAACCATTGGCCGGTCGCGATCGAGACGCACAGCAAGAACCATCCCGAGGCGCGGCACTACTGTCAGGACATCTCGACCGTCCGTCCGCACATCCTGGTGCCGGAAGGATATCTCGATCTTCTGATGGCCTCGCCGACCTGCACGCATCACAGCGTCGCGCGCGGCGGCAAGCCAACGTCGGATCAGCAGCGCAGCGACCCCTGGCACATCATCACCTGGCTGACCGAATTGCGTGTCAAACGCATGATAATCGAGAACGTCTGGGAATTCTGCGGCTGGGGTCCGGTGGATCCACGAACCGGAAAGCCGATCAAGTCGCGCAAGGGCGAATATTTCCGCGCCTGGATCGAAACCATCCGCAGGCTCGGTTTCGAGCCCGAATGGCGCAAGCTCAATGCCGCCGACTACGGCGATGCCACGACCCGCAGCCGCTTCATCCTGATGGCGCGCAGCGACGGCAAGAGCGTGTCCTGGCCGATCCCCACCCATACCAAGGTCGACGGCAGCAAGCTCGCACTGTTCCCCGGGCAGAAGCCATGGAAGCCGGCGCGTGAGATCATCGACTGGAACATCAAGGGCCGCTCGATCTTCGACCGCAAGAAGCCGCTGGCGCCAAAGACGCTGGCGCGGATCTATGCTGGCGCGGTCAAGTTCAATTGGCCAAAACCGTTCCTGGTCGTGCTGCGCAACCACATGGCGGGGCAGAGCCTTGACGGCCCACTGCCAACGATCGCGGCTAACGGAACGCATATCGCGCTCGCGCAGCCGATCATCCTGAAACAGAATTTCCGGCGTGACACTCAATCGATAGATGATCCCGCACCCACCATCATGACGGAGGCTCGGCTGGGCTTGGTGGAGCCATTCGTCATCGCGCCCGGCAGCACCGGCGCGCCTCGCGCTGCGCAAGAGCCGCTTCCAACCATCACCACCGGCGGCGCAGGTGCCGGCGAGCGCGTCGGTTGCGCGCGGCCGATGCTGGTCGAACCCTTCATGCTGTCCCGTCACGCCGAAGGTGCGCCGCGCTCGGTCGAGGAGCCGACGCCGACCCAGGTCGCGAAGCACAGTCATTGCCTGATCTCGCCCTATTACGGTTCGGGAAGCGGTGAGACCTGCCAGAGCGCGGAAGAGCCACTGCCGACGGTCACGAGCAAAGGACGCTTCGGCATGGTGGTGCCGGTCACGCACAGCAAAGGCGGCAACGCGGCCCGCGACGTCGACGATCCCTTGCCGACCATGACGACCGCCAAGGGCGGCGAATTCGCGATGGTGATGCCCGTGACGCATCACGACGGCAGCGATCGCGTGCGGGATACCGAAGAGCCATTGCCGACCGTGACGGGGGCGAACCGGGGCGAGATTGCTTTCGTCGAGGCCGGCGAGCATTTCGACATCCTGTTCCGCATGCTGGAGCCGCACGAATTGGCGGCCGCCATGGGGTTCTACGACGAAGAAGCCAAATACGAATTCGCCGGCACCAAGACGGAGAAGATCAAGCAGATCGGCAATGCGGTCTCGGTCGCCAAGATGAAAGCCTGCGTCGGCGCCATCATGGCGGACGCCGCAATCAAGCCCGTGGCCCAAGCCCAGGCGCAACGGAGGGCGCGTGCATGAAAATCCCGTCGCCCCGCGCCTTCATTGAATTCGTCGCGTTCTTCGCCTTCGCGTTCTGCGTGATGTTCGGGATCATCCTGGCCGTGGTGCTGCTGGCTGTCTTCAATGCGGTCGAGAAGGCCGTCGACGGCGCGCGCAACTGGCGCGACGGGAGGCCGGCATGAGGACAATTCCGAAAATCGAATTCCGCCGTAACCTCCCGAATCCCTCGGCGGATACGGCCCTGGCAGGGGAGGCCGGCAGCTTCCATTCAACTGCCGGGGCCGAAGAATTGCGAGGTGGAAGATGACAGAGGCGCGCCGCGGCTTCTTCGTCGATCCGCCCTCGACCTTGCTGCGCAAGCCATCGGCTGCGCCGACCGTCATGCCGGAGGAGTGCATCGCGGTGGCGCTGACCTGCTCGCAGTGGAAGCCCGGCAACATTGTCGACCCCAACGGCAACATCGTCCGCCTCATCATGCGCTCACTCGAGCGCGAGGGATGGAGCATCGTGCCCACGGAAGCAAAGAGGAACGATACATGATCGACTCCACAGTCACACTCTCCGGCCCCGGCATCGAGCCCATCACCATGACCGGAGAGCAATTCAAGGCCGCGGCGGCGGGCGCAAGCGGCCAGGCCCCCGCCACCCGCTTCGCCAAGGACCAGCTCAAATCCATCGTCGAGCGCGTTGAGCGCCTGGAGGAGGAAAAGAAAACCATCTCCGACGACATCCGCGACGTCTACGCCGAAGCCAAGGGAAACGGCTTCGACGTCAAGGCGCTCCGCACCATCGTCAAGATGCGAAAGCAGGACCCGAACGAACGGGCCGAAGCCGAGACCATCCTGGAGACCTACATGCAGGCGCTGGGGATGCTCTGATGACTTGCATTCTGAAGCGCTGCGCTCACCAGAACTGCCGGACGCTCGGCGAATGTGGCGCGAGCTACGCGCTGGAGCGTGCGCGTTCTGAGTGCGGCTACCAGGTCATCACGCGCGACAACCCTGTCCGCAGCGCACTGCTCAAGGCCGGCTTGGTGAGCGAGTCCGATTTCGACGGACGAACGTCAATCTTGCGAGCGCTCGCATGACCACAGACACCCCCATCATCTTCTCGCGCCCGATGATCCGCGCGCTGCTGGAAGGTCGAAAGACTCAGACCCGGCGCATCGTCTCGTTGCGGAATTGCGAGTTCGGCACGTTCTCAAGCGGCAAGATATCGAAGCTGTTCTGGGAGCACGCCGACTGGAACAAGGCATGGGCGGATCGAGGCTTCCCTGACCCGGATGGCCAGTATCGCAACGGCTACCTTCATGTGCCCTGTCACGACAACGACGACGATGCGTTCGCCTGCGGGCTTTGCGACGAACGCGGGTGGTCGACAACCACGCACCGGCTGCGGCCGAAGATCGTCTCCGGCGATCGGCTCTGGGTGCGCGAGGCCGTTGCGTTCATCGACAACTCCGAATTCGGCCAGGACAGCTACTGGCAATATCGCGCCGACACGGACGGCCAGTGTTTTGCCGGCGACTGGCCGCCAGAGGAGAAGGGAAATCCCGAGCGGCCGCGCTGGAAGCCTGCGATTCACATGCCGCGCGAAGCCTCGCGGCTGACGTTGCTGGTGGATGCCGTCAAGGTCGAGCGGGTGCAGGAGATCAGCGAGCAGGACGCCATCGCCGAAGGCTGTAGCGGCGTGTTGGGGCCAAATCCTGATTTCCCTGACGAATGGGACCCTTCACCACAGGAAGAGTTCGCCGCACTGTGGCGGTCGATCAACGGCGCTGAATCCTGGGACGAAAACCCCTTCGGCGTCGCCATCATCTTCCGCGTCATCAAGGCCAATATCGACGCGCCAGAGGCGAGGGCGGCTGCATGACCCAGGCCACGCCGCAGCTCGTGTGCATCCTGATCCGGCAGAACGAGGAGGCCCTCCGCGGCCTTCGCGCGGCGCCGCCATCGGATGTGAATGGCCCGGCCGGCCAGCGCCACCGCATGACGATCGACGAGCTATTCGCGCAGACCGAGCGCCTGCGGGAGCGGCTTGAAGCGCTGCTGCGGCAGCCGGCCCAGCCCCGCACGCCGCGCAGCTACCGCGACATCGGCGCTCAACCCGGAACGGGAGCGATTCCATAATGGCAAGTGCACGCACCTGGACCGACGAACGCTACGCGCTGATGGAGGAGATGCGGAAGAAGCGCCGCAAGTGGAAAGACATCGGACTGATCATCGGCGTGTCCGGCGCCCTCTGTTGCAAGAAATACCTCGAGCACAAGGCAAAGATCAGGATCGCGGAACGACGCAAGCAGCTCGACGCTCTCGGGCCGCGCAAGCCAGCGCCGGCTTCCCTGCCGCCCGCTGCCGCGCCTGACCAGCCCCAGCGCTATTTCAGCGATATCGACGCCGATCTGCGCGCCCGCATCGCAAGGCAGGGATTGACGGCCGGCGTGTTCGGCGATCCGCCGCCCGGACGTTCCGCGCTCGATCAGCGAGGCAGGCCATGACCGATAATCTTGCGCAGCTTCCCGTCGTTACGCGCCCACACGTCCCGCGCCATGTGTTTGGCCAGCCCCATCTCGTCAAGCGAGATCCTGCAGCCGGCCGAGACTATGACCAGACCGAGCGCGCCTGCGTCTGCGGCGTGGTCAAGATCACGGTTCATGGCGAGGGTGGTGCTGCTTGGCGGGAATGGCGGCTTCCGGGCTCGCCCACGCAATTCAGCGATGCCGACGGCGAGCCGCCGTGTACGGCTTTTTCGGAGGCCGCGCCATGAGCAGGCATCTTTCCACAGTCGCAGGCTGGCACTTCGGGCCGATGTTGTCGCCTCGCAAGGGCAGGACTTTGCGGCTTTCTCCCCGTTATCAGGGTTTTCCACAGGTGCAGGCTTGAGCATCAAGGCAATGAATTGGGCGATGGAGCAGGCGACGGGCGACCCCCGGGCGCAATGCCTGCTCTATGTCATCGCCGATTGCGCCAACGAAGAAGGCGTGGCTTGGCCGGGCGCCGATTGGATGGCTGAGAAGAGCCAGCAATCGCGCGCGACCGTCTATCGTCGCCTTGACGCTCTTCAGGCGCTGGGTGTGCTTTCGATGCGCCCCAGATGGACCGACGATCACGGAAAAATCTGGTTCGAGCCGGCAACCGGCAGGTGGCGCACGTCGCCGGAAATCCGGCTGCATTTCGGTGTCTTCATCAAGCAGAATCTGAGTGCCGACGACGACCCGGAAACTCCGAAGTCAGCTCCCCCCATGTCTCAGGCTGAGACAACCCCCGTCTCACCTGTGCGACAGGGGTCGTCTCAGTGTAGCGACACCGTCGTCTCACCTGTGCGACAGGGGTCGTCTCACTGCTGCGACAATAACCATCATCTTAACCAGATAGATATTGGAGGAGATGCGCGCGCGCGCGACGGTTCGGTTTTCACAGAGGGATCGAAAGCGCTCGCGTCCGTGTTCTGGAAGGCGCTGGGGATTGAAAGCCCGCTGCAGATACCTCCGGAACTGTCCGGCGTCGATTATCGGGCCACGATGTGGGAGCGCGAGGGTTGGCCTCCCGACATGATCGATGCCGAAACCCGCAAGTTCGCAACTGACCGGCCATTCAAGCCGATTTCCTATTTCGAGAAAGTGTTCGCGACGGCTTTCGCCAGGCGGCAAGCGCCGCTTCCCGTCGTCGAAGTGCGCCAGGCAGAAAAACTCACGGTGAAACGATATGGAACAGCAAGCCAAGGAAGCGGAATCATTCAAGCCGCTGACCGTCTCAACGCCATCATCGACGGCTTTGACGACGGCCCGTCCGGAGAAGGACCCGGTAGAGCTGAAGAGCTATGCCGCCAAGCGGGCGAGACTCCTGTTCGGATGCTACCGCAAAGGTGATGCCAACGATCCAGAGACCTATGTGGCCGCAATCACGGCTGTGCTTTCGCGCTACGAAGAACAGGTCATCAAGGCCGTGACGCATCCGGCCAAGGGATTGCCGATCAGGACGCAGTTCCTGCCAACCGTGAAGGAGGTCTTTGAAGCATGTGAGGAAATCGCGCAGCCGAAGCGGGAGGCAGAGGCCCGTAAAAAGCGCATCGATAAGCAGATCGCGGAACGCGACGATGCCGATGCCTTACCGGTCTTTGCGAAGGACAGCGTTGAGGCGAAGGCATTGCGTGCCCTGCACGAATTGGTAGGCCGCATGTCGGCCTTTTTCACGATCTTCCGTCGCGGCGACGGCTCCGTCAGCTACACCAAGCGCATGACGCCGCAACTGTGTGCTTTTGCGCGGATGCCTGCGCGTGACGCATGGCGTCCGCTCAACTTTCGACAGGCGTGCTCTTGGGAAGAACTGCTGCGGCAGGTCTTCGACCAGGGCCTCATCAGAACCCGCTTGGCTGAAGGATCGCCGGCGCCATGGCCATGGCCACCATCTATCGACGGTGTGATTTATGAGTGGGACGGCCCGCAGCCGACCGACGCAAACGAAGGCCAGAAGTGAGGGAACGATGCTGATGGGAAACATGGAACAGGTCCGCGACGCCTACGAGATCGGGCAGATTGTGGACTACCTGCCAGTTGGCGAGCCGATCGCCGTTCCACTGCCACAACGCTGGTATATCCGCCGCACGGCACCGAACCGAGAATTGAGGGTGATCAGGCGAGCCCATCAGCTTGGATTGAGCGCATACCTGCCGACCCTGACGTCGAAGCGGGAAATCCGGCGACACAAGGCAGGCTATGAGTGGATCGAGCGCAAGCAGGTTGCTTCCCCGCTGATCACCGGGGCCATCTTGGTGCCTGACTTCGAAGTCAACAGCGAGGCATGGAAATCTGTTGATGGCGTTTTCGGGTGGCTGAGGTTCGGCGAGTTCGTTCCGACACTGACACCGAAACTGATGGCCGACATCCGCCGCATCGAGGCCATAGGATCGACGCCAAAGAGCAAAAGAGACCACTATTTCGCGATAGGCCAGCTCGTGAGGGTGATCTCCGGGCCATTCAAGTCATTCAGCGCCCGTGTCGAGCGGCTGGACACCGGCGGCCGAATCAGTGTTGGGATAGAAATCTTCTCGCGGATCACCCCTGCCATCTTGGAAGAGGGTGAGATCGAAGCGGTTTAAGCTCTTTCGCATCGGTGATGCGATCATGGTGCCAGCCGGCCAGGGTCGGCAGGACGCTTCGAACGGGGTCCAACCCGCCGCACCCTCCATCGGGAAACCGATTCGGGGGTCGTTGCGAGAAGCGAGTCAAAACAGCCCCGGCATCGTCCGGGGCTTTTGCTTTTCAAGACATAGGTTATTGGGCGACGGGAAAGCACAAACAACACGCCCGTGTTGCATCCCCAACCCCGGAGCGGAACATGAAGTAGCTTCGAACTGGATATCGGACAGACCAAGGCCCGGCCTCAACAGCCGGGCCTTTTGCTTTTGTCCCATAGGTTGTGCGGTAGCTCACCGAAGGCAGCCTGACCCCAGATGGAAGACATCCCGGGTCTCCTGTTGTGCGCTATCGCTGCCCTCCCTTGGGCGTTTCCTCCCTAGACTTCAGGGCCGCCTGTTTGATCCGGAAAGAGGAAGCAGGCGGCCCGCTTTCAGATGGTCAAGCTCCGTACCCTTGGTCACAAGCTCAGACCGCCGGCTCGCACAGGTAGCGTGACGGTCAGGCCCAAGCAGGCCTCGCCCTTCTACCTCACTCCGGAATGGAAGGCCCTGATGGCCGCGATCATCAGGACAAGGGGCCGAAGGTGCGAAGACCCCAAGCACGATCCGAAACTCCAGCGTCAAGGTGTCAGGGTCTATGGCGACCACGTCATTGAGATCCAGGATGGTGGTGCCTTGCTCGATCCGAAGAACATCCTGCTCCGATGCGCGACGTGTCACGGCCGGAAGACCGCCGAGGCGCGCGCCGCCAGACGGTAGGGGGGGAGGTCTAAAATCTGCCGGCAAGGGAGCCGGAAC
>ERZ724505.1212-NODE-1212-length-14494-cov-19.943902_pt1 | contig 14494 bp, 9 predicted proteins | sample MGYA00376038_ERZ724505 | MGnify/ENA primary metagenome ERZ724505 (study PRJEB28724, sample SAMN07190884) | wastewater metagenome | isolation source: effluent of sewage treatment plant in Hong Hong | place: Hong Kong | collected 2016-03-17 ... | reverse complement strand
GCCGCCACCAGGAACACGAAGAACTTGACCAGGGAAAATTCGATTCGGGTCGCCAATACCATTCATTTGCTGAAGGGTTTGCCAGTTTGTGCCGAATTTTGCTGCAATGGCGCTCAAGTTATCACCACTCTTTACAGTGTATGTGCCGCCACCTTGCGGAGCTGAAGGAGCAGGGGCGCTTGCACCACTGAGCTTCAATTTCTGCCCTGGGTAAATGGTGTATGGTGCGCCAATACCGTTAGCACTAGCGATATCACGCCAGTTGACACCAGTTTTTGCACCGATGCCGCTGAGTGTGTCACCGCGAACAACTGTATATTCATTGCTCGAAGGAGCTGGAGCAGGCGTTACTGGGGTTGGAGCAGGAGTCGGAGCACCATTTCCGTTGGCGTATTTGTCCCACATTGCTGCGTCACCAAAGAATCGGTTCAAATCAAGGTCGCCGCCATAGCCAGGTAATCGACCGCTCGAACTGTACTGGTGAATCACGCAAGCAGTATATGGCTTCAAATCACTACGGTAGCCAGTCTTTTCGTAGCCGAGCACATAGTTTGCACACCAGACACCACAGTTATTAGCTGCGGCTGCTGCATTGCCGCCCTGAGACACCAAAGGTGAGCCAGATGCGTAAAGCATTGGAGGGAAACCAATTTGCTCGCGTAGGTAGCCAAGAATGGCGCTCAAACGACCAGAGCCAGCATTGATAGCTGATGCTTCCCAGTCCCAAACAACGACGATACGACCCAAATATGGGCGAATAACACGCACGAAGTTGTCTACTTCGCCGCGCCAGTTAGCGTCACCGTTGTCAAAGTGATATGCCCCAGCTTTGCCAGTACGCAATGCGTCTTGAATTTGCTGGTCAAAAGTCGGGCTCTTATAGCCTTGACCCTGAGTGGATTTTACGATTGCAAAATCGTGAGGCACTGAAGCAACGACGTTGCCAGGTTGCCATGAGCTTACATCAATTCCATCCATGATTATACCTCTACCCCGTAATTCTCAAACAAGAATCCGCGAACTTTTACTTTTGCATTTTCGACAAAATCAAGGAACTCAGCTTGGGTTGCCCAGTCCTTTTTGTCCTCTTCAATGAATAAGCTACCGTCCTGTAAAAACGGGCGGATTTTCACCTCAGAGTCCTTGTTGAACTCGTCGGCTGCGGCTTTTAGTTGCTCTTCGGTAGGCATGTTGTTTTTCCTCTCTTACAACTATTTATTAGTTTACTTTTTAATCATAACCCTATCGCGTTCAATAGTCCACCCACAAGTGGCAATCTACCGAGCGCACTTCGGTCATCTTCAGGGGTGTCATTGTCATCAGGAGGTGAGCCACCAGCGACGGGTTGGTTGGTTGTTGGCTGGGTTGATTGCGACTGAGGCTGTGTTGCCTGCGGCGTAATAGCTGGGCTCTGTTGATTCGGAGCAGTAACACCCTGGTTGGTATCTGGTTGACCAAATTTTGATGGGTCGGTAACGCCAGGAATTCCACAGGCATCAAAGTCGGATTCACTACGCTCGGAAACAGGCTTCAAAAGAACAGATGCCACACAGCGAATGTAATTCTGGGTGACTACTTGCTGGCGATTTGTTTCATCTAAAGCTGCCTGTAGTCGTTTGCGAGCTGCGGCAGTGTCTTCATCACGCTGGGAGTCGGCAGCACTCTGCTGCCTAGTAAAATCCCCTTGCAGATGCGCCACCTGATACGCAATAACACATAGCATAACAACACCGAATACGATGGCAACTTTTATAGCACCGTGGTATAAACGGTCTGCTCGTTTGAAGTTTGCTTCGGCGGTACTCATGATTGCGCCTTCTTTCGACGGTTATTGTTTGGTTTTGGCATTGCGTTGATAGCATTTGTCAGTGCAGTTATAGCAGATAACACCGCATCATTCTGTGAAGTAATTAACTTTATGAAATTTTCAAGAGGTAATGCTTTTTCAGCTTCGAGCTGTGCGATTCGAGCAGTCTTCTCTTTGTCTGACCTATCGAGGCGGTCGCGGTCAGTCTCGAGTTGTTTGACACGCTTTTCGTAGTCACCATTTGCTTCGCGAAGCATAGTGACCAGAGTCTTTTGACGAATAGCAAAAAAGCCTGCAATCGTGCCGCCAAGTGTAGCGCCACCCGTGATTGCGATAGCGAGTGTTGAGATGAGTCCACTGTCCACCACAAACCCCTATCAGTCGTGACCCAAGATTATAAGCTCTGTGCCTGGACGAAATGCTCCAAGAGTCGCTATCCAGTCTATGCGGTTAATTTGAGCTGAAGCATTTTGCCAATAAAAAGCGTAAGTGTTGCGATAAATCCCACCACTAGCATCCCAAAAAGTTTCGATTGCATGACCGACTTTACGATAAATTGCCTCGTTTACTACTTGGAATTCAGCGTGTGAACCTTCAAGTGCATTTGTACCAGTCTGCACCCAAGTCTGATTACTTGCACCAGTATCAGCCGCACCATTCTCAATGGTACGATAAGCATAGTTTGTGCCTGCGTCTTGGTTGAAACGAATACCACTTGTGAGTGTTACGCCGCCAGAGTGTTGAACAGTAATAATACGAATATATTTGCGAGCAGGAATAGGCACGGTCAACTGGGTTCGAGTACCAGAAACAACCGTATCACGACCAATTTCTTCCCAAAATAATTTAGGTTGTTTTGGGTCTACTACGGAATTTGGGTTTATACGATTACCCCCAATATCGTACCCAGATTGACGAATACCAACGACAGTTGTACCGTCAGTGACAACCAACGCTATACGCATGGAATTAGCCGCAAGAGCTGGGGCGGCGGCGTTGTTTGCAACTTCAGTGTAAACCAATGAAAATGCGTTAGTCCCTGTATTGCGTAATACATCAATATAAGTATCTTTAGAAAGAGTAAAGGCGCGGGTTGCTACCGCAGCAACAGTATTTCTATAGCCATCAATATAGCCAGTTAAGAGTGACATGCCTGCATTTAATCCAGTAAGTGCTGACCAGACTCCACCTGATAACACAAAATCAGAAAACGCGCTATCTAGTACCTGTGTCAAATTACCATCGTCACCGAGGTCTGCCTTTAACTGAGCCTTTTTGAATGAGCCGTCTGGGTTATGACCAACAAAGATGCCATCAATCAGACTGTTTTCCCACGCTGAGGTTGGAATACATTCAATAAAGTCGCCGACAGCGTTTCCACCGTCAACGTAGCCTGGCTGCACGGTTAGGTTAGTCAGGGTATTTGCACCAGGGTTGACCAAAGCTTTCCAGCTGACCAGGTTAGTAATGGACACTAGCCCCGTTACTGGGTCAGTAGTTTTCTTGTAGGTGACGAAAAACACTGGTGTGTCAACCGAATACTTGCTCAGGTCAAACGCCTCAAGCACCGATACGCCAGCTGCGCGAGTGGTTTTTACAGTGGTAGCAACAGATGTTTCGGTGGGAAGACTTGCTCGCCCGAATTTGTCAGCGATTCCTGGCATAGTGGCTATACTCCGTAGCCGAGTTCGGCTTCAGTTTTCTTTTTGATTCCGAGGTCTTTGTCGTTTACTGCAATAGCTTTAACAGCAAGGTTGCCAGCGTTAGTAGTGCCGTCTGCTGCGACAGGAGTCACGCCAGTACCGTCACCGAGGTCAAGAGCCGTCTCGTAGGTAGCAATGTCTTGGTTGTAGTCAGCCAAATCAGGAGTTGCCATAGCTTTGGCTTCACCAGTATAGGCTGGGTTCGTAAAGGCTGCGCGTGAGATTGGAGCATTGAGACCAGCCGCTTCACCCATAATTCGGTCACGAGTGGCGGTATCATCGACAGCATTATAAACATCGGCTTTCTTGTAGAGTGCATTTTGACGACCGCTGAGGTAAGCTTTTTCGGCTTCACCAGCATCAAAACCATATTGGTCGTCAATTTTACGAAGGTCGTTGTCATTGCCAACAACGTACTCGTTCCAAGCAGAGTCGAGACCTTGGTTATTAGTTGCCTGAGTAGCATTTGCTTTGCGGTTTGCTTTGTTCGCGGCATCAAGAATCTGGCGAGTAAGCGCACGACTACCGCCAAGTCCCAGTGTGCTGAGTGAGCTAATAAGGTTTTCAAGGGTCGCAGTAGTGTTAAGGTCAGTGTCAACTTTTGCGCTGTTGAAATCTTGAAGAGTCGTAATCTTTTTGCCCTGGTATTTCTTGTCTTCACGCTCGCGCTCTTCCTGTTTTTCGCGCTTGCTAGTGTCACGCTTGATGCCAGCCTTCTTGAGCGATTCAGCTTTAACCGTACCCAGTGAGTCAATCAATGAGTCGAGACTTGCGAGCTGTGCAGTATCGAGCCGTTTGACTGGAGCTGTATAGCCAGAGACTACGCCGCCACCGCCAGTGTTGCTGGCAGTTTTGTTGCTACCACCACTATTCTTAGGCGGATTCGGGTCGGCAATTTGAGAATAGCCACCTGGAGGTGAGTAACTCGTACCTCGGTCAACAACACCACGAGCCCCGTCGTTGGTGTAATAGTGACCGTTCGCACCCTTCCACCAGACACCACGGTTAGCTTCTTGGCGACCACCGCGAATACTCTGGTCATTGTCATCAGTGTTACCGTTAAATGGATTTTCAAGGAATGGTACTGCATCGACCTTTCCGCTAAATACGTCCCCTAACCAACTCATCTTTTTGCTCCTTTTTTATTTTGGAATCTTTTATATTCTGATTGTACCATAGTGCTAAATTTTAATCACACCTTTTTGCGACAAGAACTCGATACCCAGACCGATGTAGGTGAACAACAGATTTAACTGAGCCAACTCATAGTAAGTGTCTCGGGTGTTCGACTTGACTGAAAAGCTAATGTAAGCGGCGTTTTTCCGCACCTTTTGGTCAACCTTCTTGTCTGATGGGTCTTTGAATTGAAGCAAGTCAACCAGTGTCTCATTCCAACTTCGGTTGTTCCATGCACCCCGAGAGTTGAGCGCCGAACTCGCACGAATTGCGTCCCAGCCGCCCATCGAACCCTGAGCACTGGACTCGTTGAAGTTGATAGTGTTCTGTTTGATTATGTCACCGTTTTTGGCGTGAATATTCACGACCATATCAATCTGCCCTACTGCCTGGTCGAACTGCCAGATGTCTTTCAGCAAATGAACCCACTCGAGCTTGCTGTCTCTGATAAATGGAATCAGACCAGACTCAATATAGGCTTCAAACACACCAGTGCTGTCAGCGTGGGTGTGAGAACCCTTGTAGTAGCGAAGAAGTTTATTGCCCTGGCGTATGTACAGGCTTGGCGACTCACCTCTAGTGGCAGCCCAGCGGAAAATACAGTCAGATTGGATGCGCCAGATTGACCAGATGCCACCGTGGAGGATGTCGTACACCCAAATCTCGTTATTCTTCTGAGTACCATAAGCGATGCTCCAAAAGAGCGCTTCATCAAAGTATGCTGAGTATGTCTTCGTGAGGTTGGACTGCGCCAAGTTAATCACACGGTCACGAATTGCCGAGCTGATGATGTCAGTGCTTTGAATACCAGATATATTCGGTTTTACACCAGTTGACTTGAAGCCATCAGCTGATAGGTAGTAGGCGTTGTTGTTAGCACGGATAACAGAGAATGGAGCATCCGTTCCATCGTCACCTTCGCGCTTCTTGAATTGGTATGTACCAGTGCTGAATGTTTGCCCGTTAGCGGTAACACTGTTGGTTGTAGCGTAGATGTCCCAGATAGCACCCTGACCAGCTTGGGTTCGAGTGAGTAGGTTGATACAGGTCGTACCAGCGTTGTCTCGACCAAGCGTGATAGCCATTGGCTGCTCGATGCCATTACTTGAAATAGTGTAGCTATCAGAGCCGTTAGCAGTACCGAAGTAAAGCTCGTTAGTAATATCCCCACCCCAGTAGACGATACCCGTATTCTGACTGATTGCCCAAAGGCGACCAGAGATGTTGACGTAATAGCCAGCAATAACACCTTGAGTCGTATTCTCGATTGGAGCTGACTGAAGCAGCGTTTGAGCCCCTGTGTCGGTGTAAGTCTTCTGAGCCATAGGCAAGTTGTCGATAATTTTCAGGTACTCAGCATCAGTCGGTGCGCCAGTACCAGTAGATACAGAGGCAATAGCAATACCCCAGTTCTGAGCATTTGGGTCAACAACGAAAGCGGTTGTATCAATAATGACGTTTTTCGTTCCAGCCCAAGTGTCTCGGATAGTAGAAGACGACACCTTCACTGCTGGAGTCATCTTAGTACTACCTCCAATGCCGTTATAGAAAACTCGGTAATAGTAATCAATGGCGTTCGTACCACTAAACCCGACGGGTGTTGCTACTGGCGTGCCTGTAGGGTTAGCAACGAGCACTAGCCGTTTCACGGTATTCGTGGCAATTTCGTAATAAGTAAACTGGTCAATATCGTTGCCGATGACTACTACGCCAGCAATCTGAGCGAAGGAAACCACTGCATCTTTGTCAAAGGTGTAGCCAGCAAATTTAGTCCAACCTGTCATGTCAGATTTCAAAACATAAAGCCAGGCACTCACACCGTCAGTAAAGACATTCAAGAGTCCTTCAGTTTTGTCCGAGCGCTTAAAGGGGAAGTCGCAGCCGAGAGGTGTCAATCCATCTGGTAAATCAGGAATCGAACTGGTGTTGAATGAGCCGCGAGGTCGTACCACCGCGTCATAATCGAAGATGACGTTGTAGGCAGTTTTGAGCGCGTCCTCTTGCATACGGCTCTTGCTGAAATAGGAAATCTGCCCACGCTTCCAGGAATCGAGGGATTTTACTTGGATGTCGTCATCAGATTTACTTGCCATCTTACAAGTCCTGTAGTGTCATTACTTGCATCACATCCGCCCAAGTCCGACCAACTTGGCTGTCCAGCCGCTTGATGGTTAGTGTCTGAGTGCGGCGGTTGTTTTCGCGCATTTCCTTCATGAAGACGAGAGCTTCTTTGTGATACTTGTCAGCGTTTCGCGCGATGAACGGTACTGGCGAACTGTCACAGATAAAACCAGACATTTCGGCAACGAGCCACGGCACGCTGTCGATGGCGACAACTTGAGCTCCAGAGGTGTATCTTGCTGGGTCTTTGTAGGCTGGAACACGGATGGTCGCACCGACAATTTTAGTGGGCGTAGACTTAAACCAAAGCTTGCCACCCGATACTGCACAGACACGCTCATCAGAGGTCGCCTGAAATTTTGCGACATCGACTATTTTGTATTTATCGACTACTACACCACCTAAATCGAAATAAACATGGTCAAATGGCGAGTTGCCGATAGTGACTGCGTAAGGTGTTGGAATGTCATAGGAGAGAGTGCCGTTGACGACTGCGCCCAGGGTGAAATTCATATCGTAGAAAATCTGCCACTTGACGTATGGCTGGTGAGCCAGCATCTTCATGACCTGATTCAAAACATTGAGGTAAGTCTTCCAGTCATCAGAGCCTTCGACTTGCGCCTCAAACTCACCATTTACTTTGGTGTATGCCTGTTCGATGATGTCTTTTACGGTGTCCATTTTTTACCTCAGTTCATTTTTGATTTTTTCTAGGATTTCAACAACCTCGGCATCAACGTCGAGCTGATGGTCGGCAGATTTGTTGTTTGCCTTCGCTCGCTTGCGTGTCTCAGTGGTCTTTGAATATTTGTTGATGTACTTATTGAGCACCACCTTGATTTTCTCTTTTTCAGTGGTAGCTTGCTGCTTCTCTTCGTCGATTTTTTGCTGTCTCAGACCAGCTGCATGAGCACGCTGGAACTCTTCACTAGAGTTATAAACTTCCATACCGCCTTCGACGACTGGAGAGCCTGGAACAGTATCAACAGGTGCTTCAATCACTGGTGGAGTGTTCTTGTCTTCAGGTAAAGTAGCCATTATGCTGTACCTCCTGCTGGGGTGGTGGTTGTCTTAGGCGGTTCAATCGGTCGAGCAACGTCTTCAGCTGATAGAGTAATACCATATTTAGCGGCAGCCTGGATTTTGCCAGCTGGTGGCAAGTCCTTGAATGAAATTGAAACGGTAGGTGCTTTCACCTCGTCCATCTGCTGGTTTTTCTGAGCTTCTTGGGCTTCGCGAGCAGCTGCGGCTTTTTCTTCTTGCTCGACCTGTGCGAGTGCGTCTTCCATCGTTTTGGCGATTTTAGCGCTGTTCTCGAGGTTCGAGTTCTTGGTCATTTCTTTCATCAATAGTGGCATGACAGAGCGCATAACCTTCGCCATTGATGGGTCAGACTTAGCGGCTTCAAAGAATCCAGTCATGAAGGTGTTGAGGCGCTTGAGGTCTTCCTCTTTCGCCATGTCGCGAGTCGATTCAAAGTTGACGCTGATGTTTACGCCACGGCTGGCACTGAGGTCGAGCATAACCTGATTCTTGCTGTTGATATAGTTGGCAGCCTTTTCTTCGTCGGTCATTGCCTCACGAACAAGGTTGGCATATTCATCATCAAGCGTAATCATTGGCAGCGCGTCGTTCTTTTGAGCGATAGACCAAACTTCAGCAAGGTAAATGTTGATTTTGTTTTCGAGCACCATTTCAAAATAGGTCTCGTAGTTCTTGCGGTAGTAGTTGTTTTCGATGTCAGCCTTCATGTCCTGACTGTTTACACCAGCTTGGGTCTTCGACTGGTTAGGGTCGCCAGAGCCGCTCGGTAGCGTAGCGTTTGAGGCAGGCAATGAGCGGAGCAGCACACCCATCAAGAGGTTGTACAGAGCTGGGAAATTCTGAAGAGTGGTAGTGTCAATCGAGTGGAGGTCAATTTTGCCTTCCTCATCGTTGAGGAACATCGTATTGCCTTTAGTCAGGTTGAACGTATCTTCGTTGAGCGAAATACCCTTTACTGTTTTGGCTGGGTCGGTGTTGTAGTCAGAGGTGTAAATAAAGTTTCGGAGCAGGGTGGTCAAAGCCATTTGCACGCCATAGCCCATGTCGATGAGCGAGCGACCCATGATGCTTGAACCATCGTAATCGGAGTAAAGACCGACAACACGGCGGCGGTGTGAAAGGTTAGGAATAACGCGGAGAATCGTTTCTGATGCGTAGTGCCAGTCAACAACCCAGTTTTCATCGGCATACTTGAAGGTCTCGTACATGTGCTCTGGCAGCCCGTCCATAGCGGCTTTGGTGTTTGTTACCTCTTTGCCAGAGTTTTGACCAGTGCCGTATTCAAGCACTGTGTCGATAGCGCCTGGAATCCAAGTGCCAAGCTCATCACCAAGACCATCACGGATACGCTCGAGGTCGCCCTCGGTCATCAAGTTACGGAACTGAATAAAGTTGGCGCTGTTGAGGTTCGTTGACCATGCCTCTGGGTAAAGGTCGCCCCAGTAGATAGGAATTTCACCAACGGTGTATTCACCGTGGTCATTCTCGAATGGCAAATAAGCCGCACAAGCACCAAAAGTAGCGGCGTTTCGGAGCTCAATCCATTGCTTCTGCAACAGACCATAGCCCTTCGAGCTACCGCTACGGAGCAGGATTTTGACAGCGATAAATTCATATACGAGGTCTTCAGCCTTACTGCGGCTGTGTCCATCTGTCATGAATGTCGGCAGTTTTTGGATGACATCTTTCGGCATTTTCTCGAGGTAACTAGGCAGAGTGTTGTCTACCAGCTCGGAAAATTCCATCTGACCATTGCTATTGACTTGTGGTTTTCGGTAGAAAATCTTCTCGTTTCGCTCGGCAAAACCAGTCGTGACACGACCCATAAACTCGTGACTGGCTTCGAGCTTTTTCTTCAAATCTTCGGCAGTCAAAGTGAAGCCGTCAGGGAAAACCTGGGCTGCAATTTCGTCGGCTACTACTTGTTCGGTGTTTACTTCAGGTTTCATTGTTTATTTTTTCCTTCTTATGCTCATTTTACCACACTAGATTGTTCTATCAGAGTAGTTTTGTGACTTGTCTTTTTTAATTGCGTTGCCGAGTTTGACCTTGACTTTCACTGGGGTGTACTGACCGCCCTTCACGGCTGCCATTTGGCGCTTCGTGACTGGAGACCAGCGAAGACCTTCCATGCCTTCGTTTCGAGCGCCAGCGTTGCTGCTGCGACCAGTGCCACGGTTGCCCCACGGAGTAAAGCCCTTGCCGCTGTCTGGGTAGTTTGCGGCAGGAGTCGCACCCTTGCTGCCAAGCAGGGCGTTGAGCGAGTTCCACAAGTAAGTCTGACCAGATTTAGTAGAGCCCAGCCCGTCAGCATCGAAGAAACCGCTTTCGTCGAGTTCATCGAAGAGAGCTTCCATTTTCTGGTAGCTTTCGGAGTTGCTGAGGATATTGATTTCCTCTTGACCGAGCTTCGCTTTAGCAGCTGCATACTGGTCGTAGCTGATGCTTTTTGCCTTGAGTTGGTTGTACAGTTCGGTGCTCTGGTTTGAGAGCTCATACAGCCTGTCGCTGTCTTCCTTCGGCAAATCAGTCTGAGCGACAGCGTTTTTAATCGACTGCATCGACATCGGTAGCTTGGAGTTTTTCGAGCCTGAAGTGTTCGGTACTGAAGCATCAGACTTGAGGTTTTGACCATCGAGTGTCAGCAATTCAGAGCCAGTTTCACCGAAGAAACCGTCACGAATTTGCTGCGCCAAATCACTGAGTTTTTCATTCTTCTCGAGCTTTTTGGCGTTGTCTGGGCTGCCACCATCTTCAACATCGAGGAAGGTGATTGCATCCTGGATGCTCTTGAAGTTGTTGTTTTTGCCAGTGTCATAGGTGTTAAACATGTCTTTGACACCATCACCGAGACCGTTTTCTTTGCCATATTCAACCAAATCAGTGATGCGCTGGTTGAACTCGGCTGTGCCAGCGTCGTTGATGGTTTTATTGCTCACAACACCCTGGTTATCGACAGTACGAACACGACCAGCGTTGTCGCGGCTATCCTTCAATGAATTGTAGAACTCTGGGTCGTAGCTCTTTCGGACGGTGTTGGTGAACCAAGTCATGAGGTTGTCGTCATATACACTCTTGGCATTGAGACTTTCGCCAGATTTGCCAGCTGCCCATGCCTGAACACCGTTGTTACTGAATGGCACGAGTGACTTACCCATGTTTACGGCGTAGTTCTTGGCTGCATAACCACCATCTTCGCCGCTCATAACAGAGTCAACAGCACCAGTAGTGGTGTTAAATTGGTCGATATATGGCAGTGAACCAGTAATCATTCCAGCGTAGTGTTTCCAATCTTGCGGCTTGCCCTCAGCAATGTCGCTTGCCATTGCCTGAGCTGCGCCAGCCATTGCAATCGGTAGCTCAAGAGAGGTGGCACGAACAGGAACGTACTCATTGTCGCCAATCTTCAGAGACCAGCCCTTTGGCTTGTCTACTTCGTCACCGTCGTTGTACACGATAGCGCCAGAGCTTGCGAGTGCCGCAGCACCGCTCATAATGCCATAATCGACGAGCTTGCTCTTGATGAGGTTGATGGTGTTCGCACCGCCAGAACGCTGGTCAACACGGATTTCATCGAGTAAGCTGCGTGCAAATGGGTTCAAGTCCTGACGGACGGTGTTTTTCGCCAAGTTGGTAGCAGTACGCACGAATGGGAAAATCAGGTTTTTCAGAGCCATCAAACCGCGAGCGCGTACCTGGTCTTCTTTGGAAAGCCCAGCAATCATTTGGTCAGCGAGGCTGTCGTGCTGCTCAACTTTCGACAGGAACTCTGCTTTTGCGCCATCATCGCCAGTACGGATGTATTCCTTCCAGGCTTTAAGCGCATCCATTGCCTGACCTCTGTTAGTCATACCGTTATCAACACCAGTGAAAGTATTGACGAGCGCTTCCATTTCGTTACCAGCAGCACCAGCGAGCTTGTGAGCCTCTTTACTGGATACTTTGCGACCCTCGAGCTCTTGAAACGCCCATTTGGTCAACTCATCACGAACAGCGCCACGACGAGTGTTAGCGAGCGCCGTGGTAGGTATCATGCCTGTGCGGTAGGTGTTACCGACGACATACTTGACGATTTCAACTGGTCGCTTCCATGAAGGTAAGTCACCCCAGTGGCTCAATTCAGAGCGTGCCGTATCTTTGATGATGTTGCCGTTTTGGAACGTGCTTCGAGCCATTTGAACAGGGTTTTTCACTGCCAGCTTGAGGTTGGCGGTCAATTCTTGCATCATGTTTCGCTCAAGCAAACCAGCGCTCGACAGGACGCTCGCATTACGAGTGCCAATAACATCAGTCACATTGTTGATGAGACGGGTCTTGAAGTCACGGCTGCCTTCCATGCGGCGAATATCCTGCATGAGTCGGCGAATAGTAGTACCCATTTCACGAGCGGTGCGAGAACGCTCACGAGAGACGTTTTCATCGAGTCCAGCTGTACCGTTTTCGGCGTAGGCTTTTTGGTTCATTTCCTCGAGGCGGTTGTACTCCTGGAGCTGCTTTTCGAGCTTTTCAAATCGAGTAGCGACGCGCTCTGCTTGCTTCGGTTTGACACCACCTTCTTTCAAGATGTCACGGATTGGGCTCTCGACATCCTTGCTCATGCCGACGGCATCAGCGATTTGCTGCTTCACATCTTTGTTGTCGGCAAGCTTAGGCATCAAACGCTCTGCTACTTGTTGACGGGTCAGTGGCACGCCAGTTTCGGTATTTACTGCACCATCAACAGGGGTAACATCATCTGGTAGGTTCTTGATTGCAGGAGTGGCGGCTTCAGCTGCGCGAAGTTCTTGGTTGATAGCAGCCTCTTCAGCCTGGTTTTTGCCAGCTCGAGACTCTTGGAGTGCGCGAACCTCTTCAGTGCCAACAGGGGTAACTTCCTCTCGAACAGGAGTAATACTGCCGTCTTCAGCACGGCGTTGAAATGCTGGGGTGAGGTCTTCGCCACCATCGAGCCCCTGGTCTTTGCGGATGCCAGCCTCGAGTTCGAGCTCTTCGTTTGTCTTTTCCCTAACAGGGGTAACATCTTCGCTCTTGCCATATCCGCGCTGGTAAGCTGGAGTGTTGTCGGTCGGAGGGTTAGCAGGCAGCATATCAGGAGTGACATCACCAGCTCGCGCCATATCAATATTTGCGCTAGAGACAGGAGTTGCATCGACAGGAACACCGTCAGCGACGGCAGTTTGTGGCTCGAATTGGACGTTACTATCGGCTGGAGCAGCTTCAGCTGGTACTTCAGGCGTAACCACGCCATCAGCGACAGGCTCGCGAACTGGAGTCATTTCACCACGTTCAAGAGCTTCAAGGTCGAGTTCACTGTTAGCTGCGCGGTTTTGTGACACCTGAGCTTCAGCAGAGTTGGTGTTGCGCGTTTCCATATCAGCAAGTTCTTCACGGGTAACAGGGGTCAAATCGCCATTTCCACGGCGCAATCGGTTGACACCCATAGCAGCGCCAGAGAGTGTAGCGCCACCAGCAAAGCCCATAGCGCCAGCCGTACCAGTCTCTTTTGCGAACTGGAGCAGCTTTTCTTTATCAAATTCACCATTTTCATCAACAAGCGTGTTGCCGTTGCCGAAGTATTCAGCACCAGCCTGAGCCGCACCGATACCACCTTGCTCGAGCGCAGGCATCAAAACTTGACCCGTCAACTTCTTGAGCAGGGTCTTTTCAGCCTGTGTAGCAGTGTCTTTGAGCACCTTCGTGGTCAATGAGTCGAGTAACTTACCAGAACCACCCACAAATGGCGTGACGACGTTCAAACCACCTGAAACGAGGCGACCGCCGCGCTCCAAGCCGTTGAGGTCTTCCTCGAGCCCAGTTTCGTAGTTCGTGCCGCGACCGCGCACCGATTCGGTGATTTCCTTACCACCAATAACTGGCATGGTGAAAATGCCCTGACCGAGACCACCAACGAAGCGACCAACGTCGTTACCGCTGAATTTCGTGGTGTCATCAGCACCGAAGATAGCATCGTAAATGCTCATCTGCTTTTCAGCGTTGATAGCGTTCTTTACACGACCCCAGAAACCACCGTCCTGACCAGGCTTGTCGAACGCGCCAATGGCATTGCCGAGTGCGCGACTACGCTCTGAGTTTTGCTGTGCGACAGCAGAATTGTAGCGACTGAGCACTTTAGCTTTGGCAGCTGCTACTGGGTCGAGCACGTTGCCGTCATCATCATACGCTTGCAAAAGCAGCTCGGAGTTGTATTTATTTCGAGCATTGACCTCAGCACGTTTTGCGGCTTGACCACCATCCATGAGGCGACCCCAAAAGTCGAGGCTGTCTTTTTCGCGCTTGAACTCTTTGTCGTAAAATTTCTTCCAACCAGTATCTTTTTCAGCAGCGCCCAAATCATACTCGGGCTCTTCCTCTGCCTGGCGATTCATTTCAGCCGCAGCTGCTTGACGAGCTGCATCCTGGCGGCGAGCTTCGGCAATTTCCGCGTCACGCTGGCGCTTCTCTGCATCGACTTGAGCTTTTTCATCAGATAGCAAGTAGTTTTCTTGCTGATTTTGCTGCTGGTCGAAAATGCCAGGCTTCTGCTGGTCGTCGTCTTCACCGAGCATTTGTGGAGCATCAGCACCACTTGGCGCTGGTTGCCATGCGCCAGACTGAACAGAGGCGACTTGTTTAATGGGGGTGA
>ERZ724505.1211-NODE-1211-length-14498-cov-4.542477_pt1 | contig 14498 bp, 11 predicted proteins | sample MGYA00376038_ERZ724505 | MGnify/ENA primary metagenome ERZ724505 (study PRJEB28724, sample SAMN07190884) | wastewater metagenome | isolation source: effluent of sewage treatment plant in Hong Hong | place: Hong Kong | collected 2016-03-17 ... | reverse complement strand
GGCGTCGGCCTCGTCGCGCAGTGTCGCCAGCGCCTTGGCCCGCACCGCGCGGTCAGGCGACACCAGGTCGAGCCCCGCCAGCGCCGCGTCGATCTCACGACGCATGCGGTTGTTGACGATGGGCTCATCGCCCTCCGGCGCATCGATCAGCGCCTTGCCGTCCTTGACCCGCACCCGGCCGTCCTGCAAGGCGTGCAGGAACTCCGCCAACTGCGGCTCGCCCTTGGCAACGGCCTCATTCAGCGCCGCAACCCGCTCGTCACCCTCCCCCGCCGCAATCTTGGCGGCAAGGTCTGGCGCGAGCGCATGGCAGGAGAAAGCGGCCAGCATCAACAGCAAGCCGAGTAGTGATCGCATAGAAATCCGATTGAAAGAATCTGGGCGCCGAGTCACGCGACACCCATCCTCACGCCGCACGCAGTGCCGGCGCTCCTCCAACGGCACCCGTGGATCCGGCTCCGCCGGTCCACTGGGTGCTGCCAAGGCCAGAGGCCTTGGCCTTCGCTAGGCACAAACAGTCCTCAGGACTGTTTGTGTCCGAGCTTCGCCCCCTTGAGGGGGCCGGCGTCAGCCGGTAGGGGGTGGTCTTACTTCGCGGGCTCGTCCTTCTTGCCCTTGTTCTCGGGGATGTAGGGGCTCCACGGCTGGGCCTTGACCGGGCCCGGCGTCTTCCACACCACGTTGAACTGGCCGTCCGCCTTCACTTCGCCGATGAAGACCGACTTGTGCAGGTGGTGGTTCTTCTCGTCCATCTTGGACGTGATGCCCGACGGTGCCGTGAAGGTCTGGCCGGCCATGGCGGCGATGACCTTGTCGGTATCGGTGCTGCCTGCCTTCTTGACGGCCTGGGCCCACATGTTGATGCCGATGTAGGTGGCTTCCATCGGGTCATTGGTCAGCGGCTTGTCCTTGTGGCCGGCAATGCCCTTGGCCTTGGCGTAGTCGCTCCACTTCTTGACGAAAGCGTCATTGGCGGGCGCCTTGATGGACATGAAGTAGTTCCAGGCGGCCAGGTGACCTTGCAGCGGCTTGGTGTCCACGCCGCGCAGCTCTTCTTCACCCACCGAGAAGGCCACCACCGGCACGTCGGTCGCCTTCAGGCCCTGGTTGCCCAGTTCCTTGTAGAAGGGCACGTTGGAGTCGCCATTGATGGTCGAGACGACGGCGGTCTTCTTGCCTTCGGAGGCGAACTTCTTGATCTTGGCGATGATGCTTTGGTAGTCAGCGTGGCCGAAGGGGGTGTAGTCCTCCATGATGTCGGCGTCAGCGACACCCTTGCTCTTCAGGAAGGCGCGCAGGATCTTGTTGGTGGTGCGGGGGTACACATAGTCGGTGCCCAGCAGGACCCAGCGCTTGGCCGAGCCGCCGTCTTTGCTCATCAGGTATTCAACCGCAGGGATGGCCTGCTGGTTGGGCGCGGCACCCGTGTAGAACACGTTCTTGGACAGCTCTTCACCCTCGTACTGCACGGGGTAGAACAGCAGGGAGTTGGTTTGCTCGAACACCGGCAGCACCGACTTGCGGCTCACCGAGGTCCAGCAACCAAAGACCACCGAGACCTTGTCCTGGGTGATCAGCTGCTTGGCCTTTTCGGCAAACAGCGGCCAGTTGGAAGCCGGGTCCACGACCACCGGCTCCAGCTTCTTGCCAAGCAGGCCACCCTTGGCGTTGATCTCGTCGATGGCCATGAGCACGGTGTCCTTGAGGACCGTCTCGGAAATGGCCATGGTGCCGGAGAGCGAGTGCAGCACGCCGACCTTGATGGTGTCAGCAGCGAACGCAGAAGTACCAAAGAGCGAGCCAGCGGCAAGGCTGAGTGCGGTGAGCGCAGAACGACGAAGCATCGGAATCCTCCAGTTGGGGTTTGACAGACAACTGCCAATGCCACTCAACGCAAAGGGTGTGCCAGTTCTAGTGCTGCGCATCCAGGGGCGCCAGCAGCCACTTTGGTGCTGAGCCGCCCCAAAAGCACCCGATTGGGATCAACTTGCACCACTTTGAACCAAAGCCGGCGGTAGAACTGCGCAAACGCAGGCAAGCCCAGCGCAGGCCGCGCCCCGGGCAGGTGCCATGCAAGCTGGAATACCAGTCGATCAGGCCAGGCGCGCCAGCATCGCGGCCTCTTCGGCCGGGCCCCAGGCCAGCGGGTACAGGCTGCGCGCGCTGGCCATGGCCGAGGGCTGCCCGCCCCAGCGCGCAATCTGGCTGCGCACATGCTGGAAATGCAGGCTCATCAGCACCGCCGGCGCGTTCACGCTCGGGTTGTGGCGCGGCGTGGTGTGCGGCAACAGGCCGAGCCAGCGCCGATAAAAGGCCACGTGGCGGGGGTTGACCTCGATGACCAGCCGATCAAACCCCTCCCGACGGTGGGCATGCAGGTAGCCCAGGTGGAAGATGCGCGCCAGCAACTGCTTGGGCTCAAGCGCGCGGCGGTCCACAGCCAAACGGCCAAACTCGCACAGCTTGACGCCGGCCCGGCGCCATTGGTTGAGTTCGGCGGCAAAGATCTGGTCGGCGTTGAGCGGCTGCTCGCGGTCAAACCTGACGGTCATGGTGCCGACGATGAAGCCGTTCTCGCGGGCCGTACAGACGATGTCATCCGTCTGCAGGCTGCTGCTGTAGCGATCGACGTCAAAGGCCAAGCCTCGCGCACCGTACTTCTGCGCGAGCAAGCCCTTGGCATCGTCTTTGGCGGCACCGAAGTCGCTGTCCAGAGACAACCAGGCTTCGGCGGGACGCTCCTGCACTTCTGAATCAAACATCGACATCCTTCAGCAACCCCGGCATGAACGCTGGGGGCTCGCAGTCTAGGGATATCCATGGCGAGAAATCTCTGCTGTCACACACTGATACGCATGAAGCCTTGAATTACCCGCCACCATGAAATGCAAAGGGCCGCGCACGCGGCGTGGCCCTTGATTGCTAACCGCGCATTTCGGCGCGCTCCAGCGGGGTTTGTCGCCTGACTCAGGCCGCCGGCGGCGCGATGTAGCGGTTGGCCAGACGGTTCATATTGCCCATCGACACACGGTGCATCTCGATGAGGGCAATCAGGCCGAGGCGGTGCAGTTCCAGCACTTGCGCATCGGTCAGCACGTGGTATTTCTCTTCGTTCAGCGCCAGGAAGCCTTCCACGTCGAGCTTCTCGCCGTCGGGCAGGCTGGCTTCAAAGCGCATGTCGGTGAACAGATCCAGCTCGGCCAGTTTCTGGCAGACCAAGCGGGTGCGCTCGGTCTCTTGCTCGAAGTGCTCCAGGAACTTCTTGGCATTGAGCAGGAACTCGGTCGGCTCGCCGTTGGCAAACAAGGCCTCACCGGCTTCGTTGCTGAAAGCACCCCATTCGCGATCGAAGCAGATCGCCAAGTTGTCGCCAGCGCCTTCAATGCGCGCCATGGCGAAGGGGTAGCGCCGCACATAGGCCGGCACATAGTTGCCGGTCCATTCGTCACCCTTGACGAACAGGTTGGAGCCCGGCTTGAGGCCGAGCACGGCCAGCGGCGCGATCTCCTGGCGGCCGTTCACCGGCTCGCCGGCGCGCACGAACACGATCGGGAATTCGCGGCAGGCGTCCTGGAACTCGATCGCCGTGATGAAGATCGAGTTCATGCCCGCGACGCGCGGCGCCACCGACTTCACAGGGTCCAACTTCAAGTTGGCATGAACCTCGCGGTCCAGGGCCTCCAGCTTGCCGTACATCGGGGGGTTGCTCACGTTGTTTCTCCGTTCATGGCCAGCCGACTGGCCAGCACTTTGTCTACACGCTTGCCGTCAAGATCGACGACTTCGAATTTCCACACGTCCCACTCCACCACATCGGTCGTGCGCGGCAGCCGCCCAAGCAGCAGCATCACCATGCCAGCCAGTGTGTTGTAGCGGCCGCGGTCCTCCTCCGGGAGTTCCTTCAGGCCCAGCCGGTCCTTGAGTTCAGGCACCGGGATCAGGCCATCAATCAGCCAACTGCCGTCTTCGCGCTGCACCGCCCAGGCGTCAGCATCGTTCGGCGCATTGAATTCTCCCGCAATGGCTTCCAGCACATCGCGCACCGAGATCACGCCTTGCACCTCACCGTATTCATCCACCACAAACACCAGCGGGGCGTCAGACGCGCGGAAGTGCTCCAGCAACTCCATGCCTGAGAGCGTCTCTGGCACAAAGACCGGGGGCTCCAGCCCCTCAGACAGGTTGAGCGGCTGGCCATCAAGCAGCCGAGCCAACAGCGCAGGCGCAGTGGCCACGCCCAGCACTTCGTTCAGCCCGCCTCGGCAGACCGGGTAGCGGCTGAAGCCGCGCTCGCGCAGCACCGCCAGCACGTCCTGTGTGCTGCCTTCGGCATCCAGCCAGGCGATTTCCGCGCGCGGGATCATCATCGAGCCGATCTGCCGTTCATCCAGCCGGAACACATTGCGCACCATCTGGTGCTCGTGCTCCTCGATGACCCCGGCATCCAGGCCTTCTTCCAGGCTGGCCGCAATCTCTTCTTCCGTCACGCCGCGCTGGCTCATGTTGCGAAGGCCCAGCAGGCCGAGCGTCGCCTCGGTCAGAAAGCTGAGCGTGCGCACCAGCGGGCGTGCAGCGCTGGAGATCAGGTTCATCGGCGGCGCCACCAAGCGCGCCACCGTCTCCGGATACAGCTGACCAATGCGCTTGGGCACCAACTCGCCAAACACGATGGTCAGCAGCGTGATGATCACGACGACCAGCGCCGTGGACGCGATCTCGGTGGCTTGGGCGTGCAGGCCAAAGGTCTCTTGCAACCACTTGGACAGCGGCCCCGAGAACGCGGCATCGCCCACGATACCGTTCAGCACCCCGATCCCGGTGATGCCGATCTGCACGGTGGAGAGGAACTTGGTGGGGTTCTCGTGCAGGTCCATCGCGGCCTGCGCGCCGGACTCGCCGCCCTCCACCATCACCTGCAAACGCGCCTTGCGGCTGGCCGTGAGCGCCATCTCCGACATGGCGAACAGACCATTCAGGACGATCAGGAAGAGAACGAGAGCGGTATCCATCGACAGCGCCAGCCAGCGGCAAAGCCAGTTAGCGCAAACAAAACACAAGGGGCGGGAGCCTAGCAGATCGGCCTGACGGTGGGCATTGCCGCTGCCCCGGGGATGGCTGCCGCAACAATGCAGGCATGAACTATCTGCTTGGCGACCTGCAGGGCTGCTGTGACGCGCTCCAGCGCCTGCTCGCCGAAATCGACTTCTCGCCCTCGCGGGACCGGCTCTATGTGCTCGGAGACTTGGTCAACCGCGGCCCCGCCTCGGTCGAGACCCTGGAAACACTCGCGGGTCTCGGGGCCTCGGCCACCTGCCTGCTGGGCAACCATGACCTGCATCTGCTCGCGGTGGCGGCCGGTGTGCGCCCACCGCACCACAGTGACACCTTGGGCCCGCTGCTCGCCTCGACACGCCGCGAGCACTGGCTGAATTGGCTGCGCCACCAGCACCTGGCGCTCTTCGAGCACGGCTGGCTGATGGTCCACGCCGGCCTGCCACCGCAGTGGGATGCCGCCCAGACCCTGGCCGAGGCCAGCCGCATCGAAGCCGAGCTGCAAGGCCCTGACCTGCCTGCGCTGCTGCAGCACATGTACGGCAACGAGCCCTCGCGCTGGTCAGACAGCCTGCAAGGGTACGAGCGCACGCGCTGCGCCATCAACGCGCTCACGCGGCTGCGCTTTTGCACGCCCGAGGGCGAAATGGACTTCAACGCCAAGGACGGCGCCGACCAGGCCCCGCCGGGCACCCGGCCCTGGTTCGACATTCCCACGCGCCGTAGCGCCGATGTGCGCATCGCCTTCGGCCACTGGTCCACGCTGGGCTTGCTCAACCGCCCTGCCCTGCTCGGGCTCGACACCGGCTGCGTCTGGGGCGGCTCCCTGACCGCCGCACGCATCGACGGCGAGGCGCGCGAGATCATCCAGGTGCCCTGCAAGGCAGCCCAGCAGCCCGGGTGATCAGTCGGCCGGAGGCAGTACCGGCACTTCGATCTCGAACCAGAACACGCTGCCCACCCCGAGGCGGCTTTCCACGGTGATCTCGCCGCCCATCAGGCGCACCAGCTGGCGGCTGATGGTCAATCCCAGCCCGGTGCCGCCGAGGCGCTGTTTGGCGTCGCCGGCTTGCTCGAAGGGCTCGAACAGCTGTTCGATCTGGTCCTCGGCAATGCCCACGCCGGTGTCTCGCACGTCAAAACGCAGCAACACCTGACCCGCTGCGCCATCCGGCCGCGGCATGCTGCGCACGGCCAGCGTCACGCCGCCAAAGTGCGTGAACTTGACGGCATTGCCCAGCAAGTTGATCAAGACCTGTGACAACCGCTTCTCGTCGGCCTGGATGTGGCTGGGCAGGTCGTCCGCCAGATCCAGACGCAGCTCGATGCCCTTCTCGGCCGCCATCAAGCCCACGATGTCCACGGCGCTGCGCACACGCGCCGCCAGCTCGACCGGACCAAGGAAGAGCTCCACCTTGCCAGCCTCGATGCGCGACAGATCTAGGATGTCCACGATCAGCGTCAACAGGTGCTGGCCGCTGCTCTGGATGGTTTCGAGCCCGGCGGTCTGCTTGAGGTTGAGCCCCTCGCTCATCTTCAGGATCTGGGCATAGCCGAGGATGGCGTTCAGCGGCGTGCGCAGCTCGTGGCTCATGCGCGCCAGGAACTGGCTCTTGGCTCGGTTCGCGTCCTCGGCGCGCTCCATCGCAGCGCTCAGCGCCTCGGTGCGCGCCTGCACCAACTCTTCCAGGTGGTCGCGGTGCCCGGCCAGCTCCGCCTCGCGCTCGCGCAAGGCCTCCAGCATGCGGTTGAAGGCATGCGCCATGGCCGCAATGTCGCGCGGGCCACCGGCCGGGGCGCGCACATCGGCGTCTCCACGCTCCACACGCTCCATCGAGTCCGACAGCGCCTGCAACGGCCGCGTCAGCCGCAGCGCCAGGTAACGCACGCCCACCAGGAACAGCGCCGTGAACGCCAAGGCCGCCGTCAGGTTGGACAGGAACAGCGAGGCCTGCGCGCGGTCCAGCGTCGCCTTGCTCTGCATCACGCGCACATGGCCCAGCAAGCGCGCCGGCCGCTCCGTCGCGTCAAAGGGCGACGTGTCAGGCTTGGACCAGACCGGCGCCGCGTAGGTCCAGCTCTCGTCGGTTTCCAAGTCCAGCCACGGGCCGGCGTCCGACGTGCGCGGCGCCCCCGCACTACGCTCGGGCAGGCGTCCGCGCGCCGGCCCCAGAGCCAGCAGCACGCGGCCCGTGTGGTCGCGGATCTCGATCGCCAGCACGTCCGGGAAGGCCAGTGAGGCGCCCACCGCCTCCTCGGCGTTGTCCGCCGAGGCGTACAACAGCGCCAACGAACTGCTCGACGCCAGATTGGCCGCCACACGCTCGCCCTGCTCCATCAGCATCGCGCGCACCTGTCGTCCGCCCTGCCAGGCACTCACCACGGCCATCAGCAGCGCCATGCAAACGGCGCCCAGCGCCACCGCCACGCTCAGGTGCCGGCGGAACGAGGCCTCGCGCACATAGCGCCGCATCACCATGCGCAGCGTGATCGGCTCGCGTGGCGGAGCGGCGGGCCGGTACTCCGGCGGCGCCTCGAGTTCGGGGCGCGGGCCGCGTGAACTCTGAGTCATGGGCAGCCCCCCGACGGTAGGTTCGGCGGCGCCACTCTGACGGTGGGCGTACGCACCAGACTCCCAGACAGACTCACAGCGAAAGCGCGATGTTTCAAGGGTGTCAGCTCGCAGGAAAGACCATGTCAAAAGTGCCCGCCGCCGCGCCCAGTTCGATGCCCAGGTGCGCCGCCGTGCGGACATTGATGGCCGAACGCGTCTCCCGCATCGGCAGCAGGCCGGGCGGCAGGGCTTTCGGGTTGGACTGCAACTTCAGCGCCGCCGTGGCCAGGCTGCGCCCGATCTCAAAGTTGTCGGGGTACATCGAAATCAAAGCCCCGCGCTTGACGTGCGCCACCTGGCTGGACACCACCGGGATGCCCCGATTCCAGGCCTCGCGCAACACCAGGGACAGCACCACGTTGTCGTCCACCGTGGTCGGGTCCTGCGGCAACCACACCGCATCGCGCCCCGGCTCGGTGGCCGCCATCAATTGCGAATAGAGCCGCAGCGCCACGCTCGGGTCGGTGGCCTCCTGCACCAGCAGTTCCACGCCGTCCGCACGCAGGCCCTCGCGCGCGAGGCGCGCCAGCCAGCCGTTCACGCGCGGGTCCACCACCACGTGCACCCGCTTCACCGCCGGCACCAGGCGCCGCAGGCGCCCGAGCAGCAAAACGGGGTCAGGGGCCAGGCTGTGCACCGGGAAGTTCCGTGCCTCCACCTCGGGCACCGACACCACGCAGCCCACCAGCACGGGCAGATCGTTGGCCAGGGCTGCCGCCATGCGCATGCCGCCTCGGCCCAGGCCGATCAGCGCCTTCAGCTCACGCCGCTTCATGTCCTCAGCCAACTCGGCCGCGCTGGTTGCGGGCGTCACCACATAGGTCTGCACCGTGGCGCGCAGGCGTTCCTGCACACCCTCGACGATGGACGTGAACACCTGCCGGAAGGGTTCAGCCAGTTCGGGGTAGGCCACTGCCACCACCCGCGAGGGCTCGGCCGCCTTCGCTGCGCCGTACAGGCTTTCCAACGCAGCCGCAGCCGCCAATTGCAGGCAAACGCGCCGGGTCAAGGCTGACGGCCCCGTTGCCCCCCGGTCAGCCCGGCCTGCGTCGGGATGACTCCAAACTGCTCCGCGTTTGACGTGGGGGTTGCGATCAGCCAAGCAGGTTCGCTCGCTTGCTACTCTGAAAACAGGGTGCCGCATTATGGGACCCTCGCGAGCCGCTCCGACGGCCGAGCTGAGGGCGAACACCCCGCGATAACACGGCTTGAAGTGCGTCCCCGACCTTGCAAGTGCCCAATGTGCGGGACAAACCAACAAAGCCGAAGACCGCCACTTATTGGCACTTTGCACCTCATAAGTGCGCGCAGAATGGCGCCGGGCCATGATGGAGCACCCTGCCATGAAGCACCTCGTTCACGCATCGAGCCTCGCCGCGCTCGGCCTGCTGAGCCTGCTTACGGCTGCCCGGGCGCAATCGACCAGTGAAGAGGAAGAGCTGGCGCAGGCGTTTGGTGACAAAACGACGGTCAGCATCGCCACCGGCGCGACGCAATTGCTGCGGCGTGCGCCAGCAGTGGCTTCCGTCGTCACCGCTGCCGACATGGCCGCTGCCGGGGTCACGGATCTCGACCAAGCCCTCGCCACGGTCCCAGGGCTGCACGTCAGCCGCAACCTGCAGGCTTACAACCCGCTCTACGTGATCCGCGGCATTTACAGCGAATACAACAACCAAACGCTGGTGCTCTACAACGGCGTGCCGATGACAACCATGTTCATTGGAAATCGGGGTGCAATGTGGGCTGGCTTGCCGGTGCACAACGTGTCGCGGGTGGAGGTCATCCGGGGTCCGGGGTCCGCGCTGTACGGAGCCGACGCCTACGCGGGCGTGATCAACATCATCACCAAGACGGCCGCCGAGTTGAATGGACTCGAAGCGGGCCTTCGGTTGGGCTCTTTTGACAGCCGAGACGCCTGGATGCAATACGGCCGCCAATCGGGCGGTACCTCCTGGTCTGGGTACCTGCGCGTGGCGTCAACAGAAGGCCAGCGCAGGACCATCAGTGCCGACGCCCAGACCGGGCTAGACGCCCTCTTCGGCACCAGCGCAAGCCGTGCCCCTGGCCCTGTAAACCTCGGCTACAAGGCCATCGACGCCCACGTTGAGGCCAATGTAGACAAACTGAAGCTACGCGCCGGCTACACGCTGCGTGACGACGTCCAGCCCGGCGCAGGGGCGGCTTCGGCCTTGGACCCAGTCGGACAGGGGCGCAGCCAACGCTGGAACGCCTCTGTCAGCCTCGGTGATCTCGCGCTGTCTGAAGATTTGCGCTTGAGTCTGAACGGCAGCTTCTTCCAGTTTGTGAACCAGTTTCCGACAGTGCTGCAGTTGCTGCCCCCCGGCGCTTTCGGTGGTGCATTCCCCAACGGCATGTTTGGCGCACCCAACACGTGGGAACGACAGATCCGCACGCAGGGCATGCTTGAGTACAGAGGCATCAAGGGCCACAGCGTGCGCGTGGCGATTGGGCATGACGACTTGGACATGTACCGGACCCAGGAGTTCAAGAACTTTGCAGTGATCCCGTCCGGTCCGTTCAAAGGCTTGCCCAGCCCTTTGCCCGACGCTCGCGTGATCGAAGTGCCGGTCGCGGACTCCTTCGTCACGCCGCACCGCCGCCGCGTCTCTTACGTGTACGCCCAGGATGAGTGGAACTTTGCGCGTGACTGGACGCTGACCGCTGGTGTGCGCCAAGACCACTACAGCGATTTCGGCTCAACAACCAACCCGCGTGTGGCCGTCGTCTGGGACGCCAGTCTCGACGTCACGGTCAAGCTGTTGGCCGGCCGCGCCTTCCGCGCGCCCTCGTTCTCTGAGGAGTACAGCATTAACAACCCGGTGATTCAGGGCAACCCGTATCTGAAGCCAGAGCGCATTGGTACGGTGGAGTTGGCCGTCAGCTGGCAGGCATCAACGGACACGCAATGGCAGTTGAGCGCGTTTCGCTACACCACCGCTGACATGATTCGCGCCACCGCCGTGGGTGGCGGCACCTCCGAGTACCAGAACACTGGAACCCAACATGGGCACGGCTTCGAAATCGAAGTGACCAAGGATCTGAGCCGCGACCTGCGGCTGGCCGCCAACCTCTCTTTGCAGCGCGCCACCGAAAAGGCCACGGGCCAGGACGCTGGCTATGCGCCGCACCGCATGGGCTACGTCCGGGCGGACTGGCGGTTTGACCGCGCGTGGTCGCTGGCTGCCCAGCTCAAGCATGTCGGGAGCCGCGCCAGACCCGCTGGCGACGTCCGCCCGCCCATCCGCGACTACACCTCAGCAGACTTCACGCTGCGGCATGCGCCGAGTGCCAGGGGCTGGGAATTTGCCCTGAGCCTGCGCAACGCGTTCGACGCGGACATCCGCGAGCCGTCACTGGCTCCGGGCACCTCGCTGCCCAACGACCTGCCTCAGGCGGGTCGTGCGCTCGACGCGCAGGTGCTCTACCGCTTCTAGCGGCGAGCGGGCCAGGCACGCGGCGCCGGCCCTTGGTAGTTGATGTCGTCGCAACTGAGGGGCATCAGGCTGCCGGCCGGCTTTTCGCTGGCCTCGATGAAGCAAGGCTGCATCCCGGCCAGGAAGGCAGGAAAGCTGAACAAATAGTGCTGGCGCGGCGTGAAGCCCATGTCCAAGGTGAGCGCGGCAGCCAAGGCGGCATAGTTCATCCGCAAGCGCCAGCGGCCGGCCTGCAACTTCTGTTCGACATCGAGCGCGGTCTGCACGTGCGCACCTTGGCGCAGGCCTTCCTTCTCGATCAAGGTCAGCATCGGCGCCAGGCGCTCATCGCCCGCCGCAATCGGACGCCCGTAGCCAGCGAGCGAGCGATGCGCCTTCAGCTCGGTGCGGATGAACGGCTCCAGGTCCTCGCCAGCCGCCCGCAAACGGCATGCCTCCTGCAGGAAGGTGGCAACACGGATGTCGATACCCCGGCCATAGATATCGGCCTCGGAGACCGCCAACGCTGCAGCCGTTGCCAAGGTGCCAGAACTGCGACTCGAACCCGCCAGGGCGACCACACGGTTGTTCCAGATGCGCGCGTCCGGGTAGCTCGTGTACACCCATAGCGCATGCAGCACGCGCAATTGCGCGGGAGACACACGCAGACCCGTGACACCGAATACGTACAACTCCACCCAATCCAGGCCGGCCAGATCAGCGTGCAGGTCGTGGCCGCGAAACACGGCGCGCTGCCCGACAAACGCACCGCCCATGCGCGTGCGCAGCACCCCCGCATGCGGCTCCAGCGGTGACGCATCCGGCAGCTCGTTCAGAGTTCCAACGTCGCTCATGCACCGCCTCTCGCCGGATCGTCCAGCAGCTCCAGCTTAAAGAACGGGAAGGCTTGGTAGTTCGACTCTTGCTGCTCCAGCGCGTGCGCAGCAGCACCCGGCAATCGCAACAGCAGAAACAGCATCTCGCCTTGAACCGGCGTCAATCCAAGATCACAAAAGGCCGCAGCAGCGACGCCGGACATCGTCAGGCTCACGCCCGTGGCGGATTCGAGGTCCGCCTGGTGCTCCACCAGCCACGTCAGCCTCGGCGTACACGAGACGGCTGCCAAACCGGCCAGCGCCTGAGCCACAACCCCATGAGGCCCTCGACCGTTCGGGTCAAAGCCAGCCAGGTGATCGGCCTGCGGCCAGTTCGCCCCTGGCTTGGTCGTCGCCTCGCGCCAGAAGCGCAACCAGTCGCTGGCCGATAGCCCTGTACCAAGGGGCGGCAGCAGTGCCCACCGTTGCATCGCCGCCAGCACGTCCTGCCCACCACCCAGGCGCCCCGCACCGACGGACAAGGCCGCCATCAAGGACGCTGCTGCCGGCGGCCCTCCGAGGCCCGAGCACATCGCTGCATGGACCGCTGGGTCTCGCGGACCGGGGTTGGCCAGAGCCACCGCGATTTGCTCCAGCAGGCCAGCCTCCACAGCTGAAGGCAACTCAGGACGGAACAGCAGCCACAGCATGTCCACCCACCGCGCGCGACCCAGCATGTCGCCATAGACGTCATAGCCTCGGCAGTAAGCGCGCTGGGTGGCAAAGCGATTGCCCGGCTCGGCAACTTCTTGCCAAATCCCGGTGTGGACTTGCTCGGCCATTCAAGCGGCCTTGACGAGTGCGTGGTCCCACTGCACAGGCAAGTGCTGCAGCCCGAAGAGCACGACCGACTGCAGCGGCACGGGCGGCGACGACTCGATAAAACGCAAGCCCTGGAACTGGGCCAGAAGGCGCGTCACCGCGATGCGCGCTTCCATGCGGCCAAGGCCTGCACCGAGGCAATAGTGGATGCCATGGCCGAAGCTCAAGTGGCGCACCGGCGGGCGCCAGGGGTCGAACTCGTCGGCCCGCTCAAAGGCGGTCTCATCACGGTTGCCCGAACCCAGCATCAGAAGCACCAACTGGCCTTGCGGGATTTGCTGGCCGGCCAACTCCACCTCACGCAAGGTCTTGCGCGCCAGGAACTGGAAGGGTGTGTGGAGGCGCAGTGCTTCTTCGATGACGGCATCGATCTGCGCAGGCTGCTCGCGAACTCGCGCCAGCACTTCAGGGTGCAGAAGCAGCAAGTGCAGCGTATTGCCAATGAGGTTGGCCGAGGTCTCAAAGCCAGCAATAAGCAACAGACGACAAGTGCTGACGATCTCTTCGTCCGTCAAACGCTGTCCATCGATCTCGGCATGCACCAAGCCGCTGACGAGATCAGCACGCGGATCGGCCTTGCGGGCATTGGCCATCTGCAGGAGATAAGCCTCAAGCTCAGCCACTGCGGCCAGCTGCTCCGGTGGGACCGGCATGCCATGCAGTTCGGCCTCGGCCGCCTTGACCGCTGGAATAGACCAGGCCTTGAACTTCAGCTGGTCTTCCACTGGCAAGCCCAGCAGCTCCGCAATCACGGTCACCGGCAGTGGGAAGGCTAGGTCGTTCACCACGTCGAGCGCGCCACGCTGCCGCGCGCGGTCAAGCAATCCGTCCACGATGCTGACGATGCGCGGCTCAAGATCAGCGATCAACTTGGCCGAGAACGCGCGGGCGACGAGCCGACGCAACTGCGTGTGGCGTGGTGGGTCCATGGTCGCCATGGTCTGCAGCACCGAGGCGTCGGACGAATAGGTATGCGGGTCGCCAAGCACGGTCTGGATGTCGGCGTAGCGGTACACCTCCCAGAGTTGCAACTGGGGGTTGAAGTGCACAGGCGCGTTGGCGCGCATCCGCGCGTAGTGGTCGAAGCGTTCTTGGCTCATGGGGTCAAAACTCAGCAGAAATTGGGCGGGTCAACGTGCCGTCCCCAGCGTGCGCATCCGCAAATTCATCGGCGGCACTTGTTCACCGTCGATGCGGACATCCAGCAGCGTGGGGCCGGGGCGGGCCAGCAGGGCATCGAAGTCCACGGCGTCAAGTTCGGCTGACGAGCGGATCACCTGCCCCGGGATGCCCATGGCGGCAGCCATGGCGGCAAAGTCCACTTGCGGCAGCTCGAAGCCAATGGGTTCGGCGCCAGCGAGGCGCTGGCCGTGCTTGACCATGCCGAGTGCTCCGTCGTTGAGCACGATGTAGATGACGGGCAGGCCAAGCTCGGCCGCGACGGTGATCTCCTGGCCGTTCATCAAGTAGCTGCCATCACCGGTGAGGCAGACCACCGGGCAGCGGCGGTTGGCCAGGGCAATGCCGACGGCCGAGCCGATGGCCCAGCCCATGGGGGCAAAGTCCATGGTGACGCGCAACCAGCTGGAGCGGCTGCTGCGCTGCTCCTGGCCGGTGGGCAGGTAGGTGTTGCGCGGCAGGCGGGCGCTGCGGCGGTCCTGCGGGGCCAGGTAGTGCACGGCCCAGGCGGTGCTGTTGCCG
>ERZ724505.1210-NODE-1210-length-14509-cov-9.041995_pt1 | contig 14509 bp, 17 predicted proteins | sample MGYA00376038_ERZ724505 | MGnify/ENA primary metagenome ERZ724505 (study PRJEB28724, sample SAMN07190884) | wastewater metagenome | isolation source: effluent of sewage treatment plant in Hong Hong | place: Hong Kong | collected 2016-03-17 ... | reverse complement strand
CTATACGAGGCGCTGGAAACGGCGACAGGGGCACAAGAAGACCCGCTGTCCATCGTCATTTCAACGCAGGCCCCGACCGATGCGGACCTGCTTTCGCTGCTGATCGAGGACGGGCTGACGGGCCAAGACCCGCGCGTTGTGGTGTCGCTTTACGCTGCGCCGATGGAGATGGACCCGTTCAGCGAGGAGGCGATCAGGGCCGCAAATCCGGCGTTCGGTGACTTCCAGAACCGGGTCGAGACGCTGGCGATGGCGGAAGACGCGCGCCGGATGCCCAGCCGGGAAGCGGAATACCGTAACCTGATCCTGAATCAGCGCGTGGATATGAACGCCCCGTTCATCAGCCGCACGGCATGGACAGATTGCGCCGGGCCTGTGGTGCCAGACTTCAAGGGCCTGCCGGTCTACGCGGGCTTGGACTTGTCGGAGGTATCGGACCTTACGGCCTTTGTGGCGGTCGCGCCGGTTGCAGATGCTTGGCACGTCAAGCCGACCTTCTGGCTTCCGGGGACGGGGCTGGCTGACAAGGCGCGGGCCGACCGCGTGCCTTACGACCTGTGGCACAAGCAGGGGTGGCTGCAGGCTTCGCCGGGGCCAACGGTGGACTATGAATTCGTGGCGGCGTTCCTGTGGGACTTTTGCCAAGCGAACGACGTTCGCAAGATCGCCTTTGACCGATGGAACTGGCGGCACCTCAAGCCCTGGCTATTGAAGGCCGGGTTCACCGAAGAACAACTGTCCGACGAAGGCGCGCTGTTTGAGCCTATGGGGCAGGGCTTCCAGAGCATGTCGCCTGCGCTTCGAGACCTTGAAAGCGCCATTCTGAACAAGCGCATTGCGCACGGTGGGCACCCTGTCTTGACCATGTGCGCGGCGAACGCAACCGTCCAGGCCGACCCAGCCGGAAACCGAAAGCTGAGCAAGATGAAATCGCATGGTCGGATTGACGGGATGGTGGCGCTAGCAATGGCAATGAGCGTGGCGGGGACATGGGAGGGCAGCGTGAAAGGCCCGTCGGTCTACCGCGAGCGCGGGGCGCTGGTGCTCTGATGAGCTTCTGGCAGCGCCTGTGGAATGGAGCGCAGCCGCCGTCGCCGCGCGCAGCGATCCAGCCGGACGGCGGTGGCGTCATCATTCGCACGCCGCAACAGCTTGAGGAGGCGATGCGCGGGGGGATGGCGAGCGCGGCCGGCGTTTCCGTCACGCCCGCGAACGCGATGCGGGCGGCTGCGGTCTATGCGTCGGTGCGAATCCTCGCCTCGGCGGTCGCTACCATGCCGCTGCACGTCAAGCGCCGCGTCAACGACCGCGAGCGGGAAGACCTGTCGGGCCATCCTCTGTCTGTGGTGCTGCGCCGCCGGCCGAATTCGTGGCAAACGCCTTCGCAGTTCCGGCGGATGATGCAGGCGCATCTTCTTCTGCGCGGCAATGCCTATGCGCTGATCGTCCGGTCGCGCGGCCAAGTGCTTCAGGTGGTGCCGCTGCATCCCGACCGCGTGGAATGCGTGCAGGCGAATGACCTTTCGCTGCGCTACACCTATGCGCGGCAGGACGGGCGGCGCGTGATCCTGGATCAGGCGGAGGTCTTTCATCTCGTCGGCCTGACGCTTGACGGCGTGCATGGCGTCTCGCCGATCACCTATGCGCGGGAGACGATCGGCATTGCGCTGGCGACGGAGAACCACGGCGCCACGATGTTCCGCAACGGGACGCGCGTCGGTAACGTCATCACGCACCCCGACAAGCTCGGCCCCGAGGGCGTCGAGAACCTGCGGGCGAGTCTCGACAACTTCCGCGCCGGGGGTGCCAACGAGGGCAAAGACCTTGTGCTTGAGGAAGGCATGAAGATCGAGCCGCTCGGCATGACCGCGCAGGATGCGCAGTTCATCGAGAGCCGGAAGTTCTCGCGCAGCGACATCGCGATGTTCTTCGGGGTGCCGCCCTCGATGCTCGGCGACAACACCGGGAGCGACTCCAACTGGGGCACCGGGCTTGAGCAGAAGTCGCTCGGCTTCGTGGCCTACACGCTAGAGGACCATCTCACGACTTGGGAGGAGACGATCAACCGCGACCTGATCGCCGAGGATGACGTCTATGCCCGCTTCAACCGCGCCGCCCTGGTGAAGGGCGATATCAAGTCTCGCTGGGAAGCCCACACCAAGGGGTTGCAGTGGGGCGTCTACAGCCCGAATGAAATCCGGGCGCTTGAGGACGAGAACCCGCGCGAGGGCGGTGACGTCTACTACGACCCGCCGAACACCGCCGGCGCTCCGGGATCGCGGACAGGAGATCAGAATGACTCTACGAACCCTGCCTGAAGCCAAGGGCTTCCAGCGCCCGCAGAACTACCAATGGGACGCCCCGTCTGACGTTCTGGCGAAATGGGCCGAGACGCCAGCGCCGCGAGCCGCAGCCGAGGGTGACAACGTGATCAGCGTCCTTGACGTGATCGGCGAGGACTTCTGGACCGGTGGCGGCGTGACGGCGAAGCGGGTGGCGGCGGCGCTGCGCTCGATCGGCGAGCGCGACGTTGTCGTGCAGATCAACTCGCCCGGCGGCGACATGTTCGAGGGCATCGCCATCTACAACCTTTTGCGCCGGCATCCCGCCGCGGTCCGGGTCGAAATTCTCGGCTGGGCTGCCTCGGCCGCGTCGATCATCGCGATGGCCGGCGACGAGATCGTGATGGGGCTCGGCACCTTCATGATGGTCCACAACGCCTGGGGCGTCGTCATCGGCAACCGCCACGACATGCGCGAGGTCGCCGATCTGTTCGACGGGTTCGACGGTGCCATCGCCGACATCTACGAGGCCCGCACCGGCCAGGATCGCGCCGATATCGAGAAGCTCATGGACGCCGAGACCTTCATGGGGCCGTCCGATGCGGTCGCCAAGGGCTTCGCCGATGCCGTCGGTGACGATATTCAGTTGCCGGACGGCGGCGCAAGTAACAACGCCCGCGGGCTGATGGCCCGCCGGCAGACCGAGGCCGCGCTTGCCAAGGCCGGCTTTTCCCGAGCCACCCGTGCCGAGATGCTTCTCGAAATGGGTATCAGTGATGCGGCCCCGCGCGATGCAGGCCGCCCCGCCGCGCGCGATGCAGGCGAATTCGAGGCTTCCATCCGGGAGCTTCTCGCAACCCTCAAGTCATAGGAGACCATCATGACGATGGCAAACCACAGCCGCTTCCGCGGCCTGTCGGGCCTCGTGCGCGCGGATGCGTCCGGCGCCAAGGCCCTGGTCGACGAGATCAACCGGGCGTTCAACGAGTTCAAGGACAAACACTCGGCGGACATGGCGGACGTCGTCCGCGCCGAAGAAGTCGGGCGCATCAACGCCTCGCTGACCGACCTCGGCAAGGAGCTGGAGAAGGTCAACGCCGCGCTCGCGGCCGCCCGTCTCGGCGGTGCCGGCGGCGAGAGCGATCCGGCGGCGGCAGAGCACGCCCAAGCGTTCAACCGGTTTTTCCGCAAGGGGATCGACAACGGCCTCGCGGACCTCGAAGTCAAGGCGAAGATGACGACGCAGTCCGATCCGGACGGCGGCTACCTGGTGCCGGAGGAGATGGAATCGACCATCGACCGCGTGCTTGGCACGGTGTCCTCGATCCGCTCCGTCTCGCGCGTCATCAACATCTCGACGGACAGCTACAAGAAGCTGGTGAACCAGGGCGGCGCCGGTTCTGGCTGGGTCGGCGAGACCCAGGCGCGTCCGGAGACGAACACGCCGACGCTGGCCGAGATCACCATCAACGCGCAGGAGCTCTATGCCAACCCTGCGTCGACGCAGAAGGCGCTGGATGATGCCGCGATCGACATCGCCCAGTGGCTCGCCGATGAGGTGGGCATCGTCTTCGCCGAACAGGAAGGCGCGGCCTTTGCGGCCGGCGATGGTGTCAACAAGCCGAAGGGCATCTTCAGCTACGCGACGGTCGCCAACGCCTCCTACACCTGGGGCAAGCTCGGCTTCATCGGCGCCGGCGGCGCGACCTTCCCGACTGCGTCGACCACGGTCAACCCGGCCGATCCGCTGATGTCGCTCTACTTCGCGCTGAAGGCGGGCTATCGCAACAATGCCTCGTGGCTGATGTCGGACGCGACGATGGAGACGGTGCGCAAGCTGAAGGACGTGGAAGGCAAATACGTCTGGGCACCGCCCACCGAACAGGCCGAGGTCGCGACGATCCTGCGCAAGCCGGTGATCTCGGACGACAACTGTCCGGCGATCGGGGCCGGCACCTTCCCCATCGCCTTCGGCGACTTCAGCCGCGGCTACCTGATCGTCGACCGGGTGGGTATCCGGGTGCTGCGCGATCCCTACACCAATAAGCCGAACGTGCACTTCTACACCACGAAGCGCGTCGGCGGCGGCGTCGTCAACTTCGAGGCGATCAAGCTCCTGAAGATGGCCTGATCCAACGGGGGCCGGCACAATCCGGCCCCCTTCACCTCACGGCGCGGCAATGCGCCATTCATCAAGGGAGTCTCCCATGAAAGACCTCTATTCTGCGGTGGGGCTCGTGCAGTCGCTCGCCCCCGTCGTTCTCGCGGCGACCAACACCGGGTCTGCCATTGACCTCGAAGGCTTCAATTCGGCGGTTGTCGAATTCACGACCGGTGCCATCGCCGGCGCCGGCAACTTCACGGCGAAGTTGCAGGAGTCGGACACCACGACTCCCGCCGACTTCGCCGATGTCGCGGCGGCTGACCTGAAGGGCGCGCTGCCTGCCGTGCTGGCGGCGGCAACCGTCTACAAGCAGGGCTATGTCGGGCGGAAGCGTTATCTCCGCCACGTCATCACGCTGAACAGCGGCACGTCGATCGCCGCCGCCGTGACGGTCATCAAGAGCCATGCCGGCAACGCGCCGGTGGCCTGAGGCGCATGAACGATCCGGCGGGGGCGACACCGCCCCCGTCTACTCCAGCCGGTGGTGGGGATGATGCGACTGACGATCAAGACGCCGCCGACAGTGCTTGCCGTCGATCCCGCGCTGGTTCGCGACCATCTGCGGATCGAGATCGGCCCGGAGGACTATCTCGTGGAGAACTACATCCGCGCGGCGACGGCGCTTCTTGACGGCTGGACCGGCATTCTCGGCCGCGCTCTGATGCCGCAGACCTGGGTGATGACGCTTGGTGGTTTCCCGTCCGGCTGCATCACGATCCCGCTCGGGCCGGTGGCCTCCATCGTCGCAGTCCGCTACCGCGATGCGACAGGCACGTGGCAGACGGTCGCGCCTGGCGACTATGAGGCGTCCTTGGGCGATGTGTCTGCCGAGTTGCGCGCGCCCGCTGGCTGGCCCGGCGCGGGCGACTGGCTCGATGCGGTGGAGGTGGAATTCGTGGCGGGCGACGGATGCCCGGACGCGGTGCGAGTCGCGATCATGTTCATGGTCGCCGCGATATTCGACGGGCGGCAGGGCGACGACATGCTCACGCCGGCGGCGGCGACGATGATCGCGCCACACCGGGTGAGGCGGGTCTAATGGCACGCGATCTGCGGCGCGACAAGATCGGCTCGCTTGACCAGCGGATCACCTTGCAGTCTCTGACGCGTGCGCCGGACGGCATGGGCGGGTCGTCTTCCGCATGGACGAATATTTCGGGATGCGCGACGGTTTGGGCATCGGCGCGGCCGGGCTCGGCGCGCGAGGCGCTCGCGTCGGATCGCGTGAATGCAGGCGGGCTTTACGTTTTCACGATCCGCAACCGCGACGATCTGAATGAGGCGGATCGGATAGTGTGGCGCGGCGAGAATTACAACATCCGCGCGGTGCGCCGTCGCGGAGGTCGCGAGCTTTATCTGGAAATCGAGGCCGAGCGGGGCGTCGCAGATGTCGGTTGAGGTGAGCGGCATTGCCGACGTCAACCGGATACTGATGGAAATAGCGCCCCGCGAAGCGATCAACCTTGTCCGCGCGACGGTGCATGACATTGCCTCGCAGCTGAGCAAGGACGCGGCCGCGAATGCGCCGAAAGATACTGGCACGCTGAAAAAGGCGATCCGGCCGAAGCGGCGCCGCGGCGATCGCACCACGGTCCAGTCTGACGTTATCGTGTCGTCGTCGGCCTATTACTGGCGGTTTCTGGAATATGGCGATGGCCCGGATGGCGTGGCGTATGACTTCTTCCTGAATGCGCTTCAGTCGCTGCGGCCGAATGTCGAGCGCGTGTATCTGGAAGCCTTCGCGCGGAAGCTGACGGCGCGGATGGCGCGCGAGAGGAAGCGCAAATGAGCGCAGAGACGGAAATCCAGAAGGCAGTCTATGCCGCGCTTTCCGGCAACGCCACCTTCGCTGCCAAGGTCGCCGCGATCTATGACGCCGCGCCGCAATTCGCGGACGGCGGAAGCGCCGCGAATTTCCCGTTCGTGACGATCGGGTCCATTTCGCCGGCTGAATACGACACGCAGTCGAAAACGGGCTTCGACGCGGTCATCCGAATGCACTCCTTCAGCCGGTCATCGGCGATGAAGCAGGTTAAGGAAATTCAGGGCGCGGCATATGACGTGCTGCACCTCGGGAGCTTGACCATGACGGGATACCGGCTGGTCATCATGCGTCGTGAGACAAGCGACGTGCAGCGCGACTCGGATGGGTCGTTTCACGGGGTTTGCGACTACCGCGCCCTAATCGAGAAAATCTAAGGAGGCCGAGAGATGGCAAAAGGTGCAGGGCGTCTTTGCGTCCTCAAGAAAGGTGCGACGGCTATCGCCGGCGCACGCGTGGTCGGCATGACGTGGAATGGTCAGGCGATCGACGTGACAGATCAGGGTGACAGCGGCATCCAGACCTTCCTCGATGGCGTGATCGCCAGCGATACGCTTGAGCTGTCGATCGAGGGACTGGAGGAAGATGAGGTCATTCGTGATATCGCGCTGTCGTCGACCAACGCGGCGAAGTTCCTCACGGACCTGACCTTCAATTTCCCGAGCGGCGACTCGATCAGCGGGAACTTCGTCCTGACCTCCTACAGCGAGACGGGCAACTACCAGGAGGCGATGACCTTTAGCGCGACCTTCGTGCGCAACGGCGCCCACACCTACACCGACGCCCCGTGATGAAGGGGTTTGATGACGTCAGGCTATCGTGGAAGGGCGAGGAATACGTGATCGCCGCAGATCGGATATTTGACCTGGTGATGCGCGTCGAAGATATCATCATGGGGGCTGGCGCAACGCCGGCCTTCGTGTTGCTGCTGCAAAACCGCGTGTCGCAGAGCAAGCTTGCGGCAGCCTATGCCGAGGCGCTGCGGTTTGCCGGAGCCAAGGTCGGCCCGCAAGAGGTCTATCTTTCGATCATGGCTGACTTCGCATCCAACAGCGCCGAGGCGGCGCGGAAGGTGCAGGACGCCATCGTCGGGCTGCTCTGCATCATCTCGCCGCCGCTCGCCGCCGAGATCATCGGGGATCAGCCTGCCGAAAAAAAGACATAGGGGCCGACGCGAGGCCGATGGTTCAGGCGCTATTCGACATTGCCGTTGGGCAGTGGGGATGGATGCCAGAGCAATTCTGGCGGTGTCGGCCCGGCGACTTCTGGTGGACCTTCCGCGCCAAACTGCCGCCCGAGCGGCTTGAGCGGCCGAGGCTGCTGAGGGAGATGCACGACATGCTGAAGGCCGCGAAGAATGGCTAAAATCGTCGGCGACGTCGCAATCGAGGTTGGCGCCAACATCGCCCCGCTTGTCCGCGAGCTTGGCAAGGGCAAGGGCCATCTGGACAGGTTCGGGCGCGATGCTGAAAGCACCGGCGCGCGGATGGCGAAGCTCGGCGCGGCGGCGGGCATCGCCTTCGGCGCCATCGTGACCGGCGCGTCCGCAGTGGGCGCGGCGGCAAAGCAGGTGTCCAACCACACCCGCGAGCTTGAGAGGCTGGCGCAGGTTGCGGGCGTGAATGTGGAGCGGTTCCAGTCGCTCGCCTTCGCTGCGGGTGAGTATGGTATCGCTCAGGACAAGCTGTCGGACATCCTCAAGGACGTCAACGACAAGGTCGGCGACTTCCTGCAGAATGGCGCTGGACCGCTTCAGGACTTCTTTACGAACATCGGTCCGAAGGTCGGGGTGACGGCGGATCAGTTTCGCAGGCTCTCGGCCGCCGACGCGCTGCAACTTTACGTGTCGTCCTTGGAAAAGGCGAACGTCAGCCAGTCGGAAATGACCTTCTACATGGAGGCGCTGGCGAACGACGCCACGCGCCTTGTGCCGCTCCTTCAGAATGGCGGCGCAGCGATGGGCGAGCTTGAGCAGGCCGCCCGCGACCTTGGCATCGTGCTTGACGAAGACCTTGTGGCCAAGGCTTCGCGCATGGGCGAAATCTGGGACCGCATGATGACTGCGATGCAGTCGCGGTTCCTGACCTTCGCCGCCACGGTGATGAATGGCTTCGATGCGATCTTCGGGATCACCGAGGAAGCGCAGATGAGTATCGGGCGCGAAAATCTGATGAAGCTGGCGGACGAGCGCGGCAAGGTAATCGACGAAATCGGCGCGCTCAGGAAGGGAAGCGATCTTTCGCAAGCCCTCGGACCGTATGATGTGAGCAACAGGAATGCCGATTATCTTGAGGAAGACCTCAAGGCGATCGAAGAGGAAATGAATGTCGAGAACGACAAGCTCCTGAAGCTCAACGAGCTTGTCACGAAGCGCGAAGAAGCGAAGGCGCGGCTTGCGGCACTGACAGACGGCAGCGGCTCTGGTGGCGGCAGCGGCTCTGGCGGCGGCGCTGGCGGTGGCGGCGGCGGCGGCGGTGGTGGTGCCGCGCGCGGCCCGAGTGACGAGGATGTTGACCGGCTGAAGTCGGCGTTTCTGACAGAGCGGGAAGCGATCCAGGCGGAATACGACGAGCGCATGGTGATGCTTGAGGAATACCTCGAAGCGCGCAAGATCACCGAAGCCGAATACAACGAAATGAGCCTTCAGGCTCAGGCGGACTACAACGAGGCGGTGAAGGCGCTTGAGCGCGATAAGCGCGACGCGATGCTTGAAGGCCTCGGCGGCATGTTCGGCGATCTTTCCGCGCTGATGCAGACCAACAACAAGAAGCTCTTTGCCATCGGCAAGGCAGCGGCCATCGCCGAGGCCACGGTGAGCGGTTACAAGGCTGCGGTCGAAGCTTGGGAAAAGGGCATGAAGATTGGCGGCCCGCCGCTCGCCGCGGCTTTCACGGCGGCCTCGCTGGCGAAGACCGGCGCGCTGATCGCCGGCATCGCGCAACAAAACATCGGCGGGCGAGGGGGCGGTGGGGGTGGCAGTGGAGCATCTGGCGGAGGCGGGGCGGTATCCGCGCCGCAAGCCCCGCTTGAGGTCCGGCTCAACGGCGTGACGCCCGGCTCGCTCGTTTCCGGCGCCGACATTGGCGCATTGCTTGACCGGCTCGGCGACGAGGCCGGGGACCGTGGCTACAGGTTGATGATCGCACGATGACACTCATTATTAATAGCGCGCGAGCGGCGGTTCTGGCGGCGGCCGGGACGGAAAACCGCCCGATCATCGCGTGGGATGGTATCGTGCCAGCCAGTGCAGCGACGATGGACGGAACGTTGACAGTCGGATCATCCGAGTTCAACCCGTTCGCTGGCGGCACCTACAGCCGCTGGCTCGCGACAACCGCCATCGGCACGGTGACGCTATCCACCGGCTTCACATCGACGTCGATGGACTTCGCCGCGCTCGCCTCGCACAACGCTGGCACGCTCGGCCTTGGTGTGGCGATCGAGCGCATCGGCGCCAGCCGCACCAACCTCGTGCCGCGCAGCCAGGACTTCTCGACGGGGTGGACATCCGGGCTGGCGACACTGACGGCGGCGGCGGCACAGGCGCCGGATCGGTCGGTCTCGGCCGGCGAGTTGAAGGAGGACGGCACGACCGGATTCCACTGGCTGATCAGCACGACGTCGATCGCATTCACGTCCGGCGCGGACTACGTGGTGTCCGCCTATGTCAAGCGCGGCGCGGGCACGCGACATTTCGGGCTGAAGTTTCCGAGCACGGTTGCGGGCGTCTTCGCCGCCGCCGGTTACAACCTCTCCACGGGTGTCGCGACCGTCTCGAAGGCCGGCACGAATACATCGGCGGGGATGGAGGATGCGGGAGGTGGATGGTGGCGCTGCTGGCTCAGCACTCGCGCGACGGCGACGGTCTCGTCCAATCAGATCGCCATGCACCTCACGGATGACGCGACCAATGGCAACAAGTCGTATGCCGGCGACGGCGCGTCATCGCTTTACATCTGGGGCGCGCAGATCGAAACCGGAGCGACGCCAACTGAATACCTGATGACGAGGACTGGTGCTGTCACATCCGGTGGCCGGACCTTCCTCGGCTGGCACTGGCCGACTGACGACAGACCGATAGGCTGGTATTTCGACGTGCGGCAAAGCGCCGGCTGGCGCTGGCGCTTCACGAATGTCGGCGCGCTTCAGTCGGTCGCGGTCGGGGTCGCATGGGTAGGGATGGTGATGACAATGCCGCGCCCAGTCTACCAAGGCTATGCGCCGATCATCCGGCCAACGGAAGTCGAGTTGCAGTCCAACGTCTCGGCGGGCGGGCACCTGCTCGGCTCGTCGGTGGTCAAGCGCGGCTCGTCGTTGCAGATGGACTTCGCCAACATCGACCCGACCTTCGTGCGGGGCGACACCTTCAAGGGCTTCATGACGCATTTCAACGAGGGCAAGGGGGCGTTCACGGCGTGGCGGCCGACGAAATACCCTGACGACCTGCACTACTTCTGGCGCGACGGCGCGACGGTCCGGCCGACGAACAGCGGGCCGAAGGATTTGATGAGCCTGAGCATCGCCGGCCGGGTGCACGAGCCATGAGCCTCGGCCGCAAGCCCGTCCAGATTGTCGAGATCGACCTGCCGCAGTGCGTCCGCACCTATGGCACCGCGCCCTGCACGGCGGTGCTCGGCACGACCGGGGTGCGCAAGTGCTACAACACCATCAAGACCTGCCAGGACGTGCCCAACTTCCTTTCTGCGCCCCTGACGCTGCGCTTCGGGAAGAACCAGAGCGGGCTCAGGCAGGACACCAACATCTATCCTGCGCTGGCGAGCGTCAGCACTCGCGGCGGGCGGGTCAACCTGTCGGGGATCGACCCCAAGCGCTCGCCGCTCGGCCAGCGGGCGCGGATCACCGTGACGCTGCAGGACTTCACAGACAACGAGGCCTTCATCGACAAATACCAGGCGCAGCGGGTGAGCGGTGCTGCGCAGTCGGATGGCGTGGGCTACAGCCCGCAGGCCCGCGGCACCTTCTTCGCCAAGATCAAGTCGCGCTGGCCCTACTATCTCGGCCGCTCGCTCCGGGTGCTCGAAGGCTACGAAGGCGATGCGCTCGCGGCGATGCGGACGCGGAACTACGTCATCACCGAATGGGACGGGCCGAATGCCGCCGGGGTGGTGACGATCACCGCCAAGGACGTGCTCGACCTCGCCGACGACAACAAGGCACAGGCGCCGAAGGCGTCGCGCGGCAAGCTCGACGCGGACATTTCGGCGTCGGCGACATCCTTCGACATCACGCCCGCCGGCACCGGCGCGGAATACGCGGCAAGCGGATACATCGCCGTCGGCCGCGAGGTCATGGGCTTCACGCGGTCTGGCGATACATTCACGGTGACGCGTGGCCAGTTCGACACGGCGGCGGCGACGCATTCGGCGCTCGACCTGGTGCAGCAGTGCCTGCGCTACAACAAGCAGGCGGCGGACACGATCATATCGGACCTGCTGAAAACCTATGCGGGCGTCTCGGCATCCTTCATCGACGCGACGGCCTGGGACGCGGAAGCCGAGCGCTGGCTCGGCGGCACGACATTCACGGCGCTCATCACCAAGCCGGAGGGCGTGGCGACGCTCATCGGCGAGCTTTGCCAACACGGCGTGATGGTGTGGTGGGATGAGGTCGCGCAGCAAATCCGGCTGAAGCTAAACCGGCCGTTGGACCTTGACGAGACATTCGTCCAGCTCAGTGACAGCGACAACATCATCGAGGGCACAGCGGAAATCGAGGATGCGGTGGATGAGCGCGCCAGCCAAGTGCATTTCTGGCATGGCATGATCGACCCGACCGGCTCGGCAACGGACGGCGCCAATTTCAAGAAGCTGGTCATCGGCTCGGACCTGACGCTTGAGGGTGACGACTTCTACGGCGAAAGCCGGATCAAGGTGATCTATTCGCGCTGGTTCGGGATCAACGGCGACGATGCCAATGCGAGCGTGATCGTCGACCGGCTGATCGCGCGCTACAAATACACGCCCGTCACCTTTTCCTGCGATCTGGACGTGAAGGACCTGGCCGGGATCGACCTGACAAGTCTTGTCGCGGTGACGACGCAGCTCATGCCGGATGAGACCGGAGCGCTGGCGGCGCGGCAGATGCAGGTGCTTTACCGCGAGGAGACGCAGCCCGGCTCGCGGTTTCGGGTCGAGGCGCAGACCTTCCCACAGTCGGCGCGCTTCGGCTTCGTCATGGCGGATAGCGCGAATGCCTATGGCTCGGCGACGACGGCCGAGAAGGCACGCGGCTGCTACATCGTCGATGCCACGCTGAAATTCAGCGATGCGACCGGACCTTACGTGATCTTCTGAGGGTGCAATGACGACATATACGGCGATCACCGACGCGGAGACGGGGTTTGAGAAGCCCGTCACCATCTCGCTCATGCGGCGGCTTCGGGACAACCCGCTGGCGATCCAGCAGGGCGACGCCACGGCGCCGAACATCCTGCTTGGCATTGTTGCCAAGTCGGCGCTCGGCGGTGTCGGGACACATGCATTTTGCATCCGTGCCGTGGTGGCGGCGTCCGCGCCGATCACGGCCGGCACGTCATATTCTGGCAGCGAATTGCGCTACTCGGACGCAGACAGCCAAACCGGCGGCGGAACGCCATCGGGGACGTGGCGGGCACTCGGGACGGCCGGCACCAAGACGGTCGGCGGGACAAGCTACAGTTACGCAACGCTGTTTCAGAGGATTTCCTGACATGGAATGGCGCAACGCACGTTTTACCGTTTCCGGCCTTGTTGACTGCGATATCTATCATCCCGTCCACGGCTGGATTCCGTTCACGGTCGATCCGGCCGATACTGGCGCCCCGTTCGACGTGGCTGTCCTTGACGCCGAGATCAGGGCGGCCGGGATCATCGCGGCCTACGTGCCGCCTGCCGTCGATCCGAACGAGACGCGCGCGGCGATGCAGCTCACCCGCCGGCAGGTGCTGACCGGGCTTGTGCTCGAGGGGCTGATCACGTCGGCCGAGGCGACGGCCCCAGCGAATGAGCCGCCGGCCGCAGTCGAGGCGTTGTTTGTGGCGATGCCCGAGCCGCAGCAGACCATCGCCCGCATCACCTGGGCGAATTTCACGGTGGCCTACCGGCTTGATCCGCTGATCCCGGTCATTGCCGCCGCCGCCACCCCGCCGCTCGACGATGCGGCGCTTGACGCATTCTTCACGGCCTACGCGGCCGTCTGACCACCCCGCAACCGCAACCGAAACGACGCCCACGGGCGATAGAGGAGACATGACATGGCCGCTGGCAACTGGATCGTCTACGGTCCCGCCCTTGAGGCAATCAACAAGGGGACGCTCGACCTCGACAGCAACACCTTTCGGATGGTGCTTGTCACCGCGAGCTACACGCCCGCGCAGAATACGCACGGAGCATGGTCCGACATCTCGACGAATGAAGTCGCCTCTGGCGGCGGCTATTCGACGCACGGCAAGTTGCTGACCTGCAGCGTCACGCGGGCGGCGAATGTCGTGACCTTCGACTGCGACGATCAGTCGTGGACCGCCTCGACGATCACCGCGAAATACGCCGTCATCGTCAAGGACGGCGATGCCAACGGGGCGCTGGCGGCGGCGGACGTGCCGCTCTGCTACTGCGACCTTTCCACCGGCGGCGGCTCGCTTTCGTCCACCTCAGCGGCATTTTCCATCACGATCAACGCCGCCGGGGTCTTTACCGTCACGGCCGCGACCTCGTAAGGCGACTGGGCGATGGTCACCGTCTCCGGCACCACCGGCAGTCCGGGCTATGCCGGCTCGGTCAGCGACGGCGGCAAGACGTGGGAGGTCTACACCTTCCTCACGTCCGGATCGATCACGTTTTCGGCTGGCGGGACGGTCGAATATCTGGTCATCGCGGGCGGCGCTGGCGGTGGTGTAAACGCATTCGGCGCCGGCGGCGGGGGTGGCGCTGGCGGCGTGCTGCTATCGTCGGTATCGGTCGGGGCGCTCACCTATGATGTGACGGTCGGCACTGGCGGGGCGAGCAACGCAAACGGCGCGGACTCGGTCATCGCCCAAGGCGGTGCGGACGTTGCTCGCGGCAAAGGTGGCGGCACACAGACGGCCAATGGCGGCTCCGGCGGCGGCGGCAACAATACGAGCACCGGCGGCGGCACGGGCACATCCGGGCAGGGCAACAGCGGCGGCACCGGGGATGCGGGCGGCACGGCGGCGCAGCGCGCCGGTGTCCTTGAGGTGGGCCAGCACCTTGGTGGCGAAAACGT
>ERZ724505.1209-NODE-1209-length-14511-cov-23.020338_pt1 | contig 14511 bp, 20 predicted proteins | sample MGYA00376038_ERZ724505 | MGnify/ENA primary metagenome ERZ724505 (study PRJEB28724, sample SAMN07190884) | wastewater metagenome | isolation source: effluent of sewage treatment plant in Hong Hong | place: Hong Kong | collected 2016-03-17 ... | reverse complement strand
GAAATTAAATGGCTGCACCTACCAATACCTTTGTCTCGACCTCTGCGGTGGGCAACCGTGAGGACTTGACCGATTTCATTACCCGGATCACCCCGTCCGAAACTCCGTTCCTGTCTCTGTGCGCGAAAGCGAAAGCGACCGGCACGCTGCATGAATGGCAAACCCAAGAGCTTGCGGCGGCTGCGTCTAACGCACAGGCCGAAGGCGACGATGCGACTGCGAAGTCTGTCACCGCTACCGTTCGCCTGGCTTCGCGCACGCAGATCGCTACCAAGAACGTCACGGTTTCCGGCACGCAACAGGCCGTCAAGTCGGCAGGGCGCGCGGACGAAATGGGCTACCAACTGAGCATGAGTTCCGTCGAACTCAAGCGCGACATGGAGTACGACCTGACCAACTCGCGGGTGGGTACTTCCTCGCCGCGCAAGGTCAAGGGCCTGCCATGCTGGATCGGCGATAACGTCGATACCGTGTCCGGTTATGTGGCTCCGGTCTATACGACCACGGACGGCACGACCAACACGGACGGCACGACGCCGACCGCCTTTACCGAAACCAAGCTTAAGAACGTACTGCAAAAGGTCTATACCGCTGGCGGCAATCCTGACATCGTGATGATGGCTCCGGCGCAGAAGCAGACCTTCTCGACGTTCTCCGGCAACTCGACCCGTTACGACAAGGGCGAAGATAGCAAGCTGTTTGCGGCTATCGACGTGTATGTGTCGGACTTCGGCGAACTGAAGGCGATCCCGAACCGGATTCAGCGCACCCGCGATGTGTTCGTGTTGCAGTCTGATCGCTGGGCCATCGCTTACCTGCGTCCGTTCCAGACGGTCGACCTCGCTCCCACGGGCGACGCGATCAAGAAGCAACTGGTTGTCGAATTCGCTATCGAAGCCCGCGCTCCGAAGCATAACGGCGGCGTGTACGACAACTCCTAATCAGTCCTAGCGACTTGATGCAGGGGCGGCTTTCGGGTCGCCCCTTTTTCTTTCCCAAAGGATTGCAATGGACGATTTCATTACCGTATTTGCGACCGGCTCCACAATCACGACCGGAGCAGCGTCTACCTCTATCACGATCCCTGTAGCCAATGACGGCAACTATCCGCGCTATGTGCGGGTGGCGGCGACTGCGGCTTGCTATGTCAAGTTGGGCACCACTGCCGCGACGGCAACCGCTAACGACATTCTGGTACAGCCTGCCGATGCGGTGATTCTGCATGTGCCCAATGGCGTGACCAAGATTGCCGCCATTCAGGACGCGGCTGCGGGCAAGTGCAACGTCATTCCGCTGGATAACCTGTAATGCTCAAGTATGCCGAGGCGGATGGCAAGTCCTTTGTTGGTTGGGAGCAGGACGTTACCACCAACGTGGAGTATGCCAAGGCGCTGCACAACGAGGGCTTGCATGGCTCTTCTGACTTCAAGCATGCCGCACATATCCCGGTGATTGTTGTCGAGAAGTATTGCAACGACCACAACATCACCTATCGGGATTTCATGCAAAGCCCGGATCATCTCAAGCGCGTATTGAACGATCCGGCTTTGGCTTACTTCCGCATCTGGCCGGGGAAGGTGTAAATGGCAATCACGAACTACACCACATTACAGACAGCAATCGGAGATTGGTTGCATCGCTCCGACCTGACTAGCTATATCCCTGACTTCATTTCCATTGCAGAAGCCAATCTCTCCGCCGATTTGCACGTCAGATCGATGGAATCGCGGACGACGTTGACCTGTACCGCAAGCAATGCTTACGTCAGTTTGCCGACCGACATGACGGGAATGCGGCGGCTCGTCGTGACCACATCCTCTCCATATCAGGTGCTCAAGTACATTTCTCCGGACGAGCTTTATGCGGACTATTCCACCACGCGAACGGGCACGCCAGCGGTATTTACTGTGATCGGCAGCCAGATACAACTTGCGCCCATTCCAGATGCAGCGCATACGCTGGAACTAACCTACCTGCAAAAAATCCCCGCGCTCTCTGTCGGCAGTCCAACCAACTGGCTGATTACCGCATGGCCGAATGCTTACCTGTTCGCTTCCCTGTGCGCGGCGCAACCATTCATTGCGAATGATCCGCGATTGCCGGTCTTTCAGCAGCAGTATCAAGAAGTCGTGCAAAACATCAATTCGATTGACTGGTATTCCGGCTCCACCATGATTGTGAGGGCAAGCTGATGCCAATTCAGACAGTCAACAATATCGGTGAGGTTGGTATTGTCAAGGGAACGTCGCCCCATGAATTGCCAGTAAACGTATGGACAGACGGGAAGAACGTCCATTTTGCTGATGGTGTTGTGTATGGCCCCACTGTCTGCAAAGATATTGCTACTAGCGCGTTATCAGGGGTTACAACTGCGCTTGTTTCTAAGGCGCGAGTGGCTGGGTCTGATTATTTGCTCTGTTATGGGACAAATGGCGAGGCCATTGTTATCAGTGGCGGCACAAGCTATAACGTCACCTCTACAACTGGCAACACCATCAATCTAAACAATTCGGCGACGATTGCATCGCTGTCTGGAATTCCGATTGTGAATAGAGGCATTGGTGCTTATGCCAATCCTATCTTTACTTGGGATTTGCAGACGAGCAATAAATTTATCCCAATGCCTAATTGGCCAGCAAATACCAATGCTAGCGCGATAAGGTCATACAAGAATTTTCTCGTCGCTCTGTGCGTATCGAGGCTCAGCGGCGGTTCGTGGGTTGACTACCCGTATATGGTTAAGTGGTCTCATCCTGCCGACCCCGGCGCTCTCCCTTCCTCATGGGATCAAACGGATGCCACCAAAGACGCGGGGGAATACGATTTAGCAGAAGGCGGTGACATCATTATTGATGGCGCGCAGTTGCGTAGTTCATTCATGATTTACAAGAATAACTCAATATGGCGGATGGATAATACGGGCGGGCCTTATGTTCACTCTTTTACAAAAGTGATCGGGACATCGGGCGCGCTTTCAAAAAACTGCATTGCTGAAATCAATGGACAGCATTTCGTCGTCACAAACTCCGACATCATTATCCATGATGGGGCATCGGCAAAGTCAATCTTCACATCGGGTTTCAAGAAAGCGTTTTTCTCGGAAATCAATGTCAATTACACTTACAACACGTTCGTTGTGCATGACATTTACAACAATGAAGTATTGGTTGTTTATCCATATGGCGTAAACCAACAATACCCAAATAAAGCTCTTGTATACAACTATAGGCATAACACGACAAGTTTTCGTGAGCTTGCAGCGAATACAGTTGCTTACGCTGGGTGTTCTGGTATGACTTCTGCTGGCTTAATGGGTGATGGGCTTAATGGTTATTCACCGAGAACCATTCTTGCATCTGGGGCGAAAGTTAATTTGGTCACAACAGTTGATGGCAGCAACTTGTCTGATGCAGGCTATATAGAGCGTGTTGGCTTGGCGCTTGGCGATACTAATCGACGCAAGGTAATTCGTGGCATTAGGCCGCGTATGACCACCAGAAATACTGGCTCCGTCACAATATCTGTTGGGTATTCTGACACTCCCTATGGGACTCCTACCTATACATCTCGCACATACGATCCCGGCTCTAACATTCCAGTCCCGTTCCTTGTGGACGGGCGCTACCTTGCCGTTAAATTTGAAATATCGGGATATACCGATTGGCGGCTAGATTCCTACGATATTGAATTTGAATACACGGGGGCATGGTGAGAACTCCTAACAACAATTCATATCGGTATGCGCCTGTCACGGCTCCTATTAGCGCGTCAGATTTCCCGCTTTGGGCCGAAAACGAGTTTCGGAACATCAAGGGTGCGCTGGACATCATTGCCAGCGGGGGCAAGGAAAAGCTCTACGTCGCCCCGTTAAAGCCGCGCGATGGCGATTTTGCTTATGCGGACGGATCAAGCTGGAATCCGGGATATGGCGCGGGCCTGTACTACTACAACGGCACCAGTTGGCTCTTTGTGTCTCCTGAGTACATAACAGGATCGTGGACGCCGACGATCAGCGGCATCACTTTTACTGGTGCCAATAGCTCGACCTACAGATACACAAAGGTGGGCAGGCTGGTCACGATTCACATTACGCTGACGGCAGCGACATCGGTCGCCATTGCCGCGAACGCGACGATATCCATGCCTTTCTCGGTGCATGCCTATGGCGCTGGAACCGGGATGTTGGTGAATATCAACAACGCGGCTCAGAACTCGCTATTTGCGGCAACCACGACGGGTGGGGTCATTTATACCGGATTCACGACGAGCGCCGGTCAGTATGTGGTGTTGTCTTGTTCTTACTACACCTAAAGGAACATCCATCATGGCAATCACCAGTCCATATAGTCAGCAAACCATTCGGCAGGGCGCGAATGGCGATGAGTATTACTACAACGGCCAATGGATAACCGACCCTAGCCAACTGCAATCCGCATGGGACTACTACGGCGGGCAAATGCCGCTGAAATTCATCAACTATGACGCGGCGGTATCCGGAAGCAATGCCCTTGTGTCTGGTTACAACGGCAACAGCATGTTGGCCAGCGCAGGCAGCGGCGAACCTTTCAAGCAAGTCGGCGGCATGGCAGATGGGCTGCTTGGGAATTCAGGCAGCAATCAAATATTTGGCATCAGCGACGGTAGCAACTGGCAACCCAACACATTTCAGCAGACTGGTCAGCAGTGGCAACCGGCTGGCGCTTTGCCATCGGTGCAACAGTGGCAACCCTATGCCTATAACCAGATGCCGCAGGGATTCCAGTCGTCAAGTCAATCCTCCGTGCAGCAAAACTCGAACCCTTTTGGCTCGCCTTATAACCAAGACTGGTTGCAATCAAATGGGTGGGCATTCAATCGCGGTCTTTTGAATTACTAGGAAATCAAAATGGGCGCATGGGAAGATTATTGGTCCAAACAGCAGGACATTCGGCATCAGATGACGCCGGATGAACTGATGGCCATTTATGGCCCGACCTATCAAGCCACTCCGGCAAACGATACCGGCATGGCGGCCGATTGGTGGAACGGACAGAACAAACTCTATCAGGGCGGGCTGTCCTACTCGGGGCGTCTGCCATGGGCATCGCTAGCCGATAGCGATCAGCAGGCCATCACCGACTGGTTCACTGCCAACGTGCTTGACCCGGCCAAATCCGAATATGGTTATGGCAAGAACCCAGATGAATTGCTGAGGACGCGGGCGAACAGTCCCTATAACCCGTTCTGGCAGCAAGTCGCGGGCGATAGCATCACGCCGGATTTGTGGCAGCGCCCTGAAACAGATGTCGGCTTGCAGTTGGCTGGACTTCCCGGCGCGTATGGATTCAGCGGTGCTCCTGACGTCATCACGCAAATAGACATGCTGGCTCGCATCGATCCGGCGATGGCGGCGCGATATGGCATCACGCCGGAATATGCAAAATCCATGACTGATCAGAACGTGGCGCTACAGGCACAAAGGCGGGCCACGCATCAGAAGCATTTAGGCATGGAAGGGAACGCCGTTCTAGGCGCAATCGGCGCGATTGCTGGAGCGGGCGCGATGAATGCGCTTGGCGGCTCACCGACAAGCGGATTGCTCGCTGAAAACTCGTTCGACACGGGCGCAATGGCAAAGGCTGTTGGCTATAGCGTTCCTGAAGGCACTGGATCGTCTTTGGGGCTTTTGGACACAATCAAACAATTCGGGTCGAACATGTATGACTCGGTAAGCGGGGTGTTTAATCCGGCATCTACCGATTCCGCCGATCCGCTTCGTGATCTATTGATCAAAGATGGAGTCCTCGACCCCGCCACGGGCGCAGCGATTGATGGCGGCGCGTTCATAGACCCGACGACCGGCCTGCGATACGCGGCGGACGGATTGGGGGCCGGGGGACTGGCTGTTGACGCGGGGAGCGGTCAGGGGTTGTTTGGCTCTGTTGGAAAGTGGATCACCGATAACCCGACAAGCGCATTAAACATCGCCAAGGCCGGTGTGGGGCTGCTAGGCGGCGCACTCGGAAGCAAACAAGGGCAAGTGAATGGCTCGGGCGGGAACCCGGCGAACGCCAACCCCAATTTTGCTCCCTTCACCCCGAATCTCTATTCATACAACTGGAGGGTATAGCCGTGGCTGACTCTTTCGATTGGACATCATTGATTGGCCCCGCGCTTGGCGCGGTCGCTGGCGGCATGAGCGGCGCACAACAGGCCGGGACATCGACATCAACCACGAACCCATGGGGGCCGATGCAACCGTATTTGACGGGCATCGCTGGGCAGGCCAACAACCTGTATCAGCAAACAGCCGGAATGCCCGATTACATGCGGGGCATGTACACCACCTATTTCAACAACCTCAACAATCAGCAGAATTCGCCAATGTCGGGGATGTTCAATGCCGCGATCTCGAGAAACCTTGGCTTCGGTGGCGGCGCGCAGGGGATCGACCCGAGCAATGCATACATGCAACTGATGTCAGGCCAGCCGAACAATCCGGCAATGCGGGCCATGGCCGACTCGGTGGCGACTCAGTACAACAACAACCTTGCTCAAAACATCCTGCCTCAAATCCGCTCGGGGGCGCAGGCGGCTGGACAATATGGTGGATCGAGACAGGGTATCGCCGAAGGATTGGCTATAGGGCAAAGCAATCAGGGCTTGGCGGGCGCATTGGCCAACATGTACGGCAACGCATACAGCCAAGCGCAAAACAACATGTACGGTGCCACCACCAATCTTGCCAACCAACAGTTTGCAGCCCCGTACAACTCAATGACCGCCTATGGCAATTTCAACAACAGCCAGAACAATGCCATGCTAGGCGGCATCGGCGCGGCCATGCAGGCGAACAACTATCCATGGCAGGCACTTGGCAATTACTCGTCAATGATCAATGGCATGGCTGGCTTGGGTGGCTCTCAATCGACGCCGTATTACAACAACCCGTATGCCTCGGCATTGGGGGGCGCGATGATTGGCAACAATCTGTTTAACGGCACAAATCGGAGTTAATCATGGGATTGCTCGACAATCCGCAAGATGCGGCAATGATGCAATTAGGGCTTGGCCTGCTCTCTGCGGGCGGGCCGTCCCGTATGCCTGTTTCGTTCGGTCAGGCGCTCGGCTCTGCTGGTAATCAGGCGATGGATGCGTATCGGCAGGCGCAGCAAGCGCAGATGATGCAGGAGCTACGTCGACAACAGGCAGAGCATCAAAAGATTCAAATCCAAGAAGCGCAAATGAAGATGGAGGAAATGAAGCGACAACAAGCATTGAAGGACCAGATGCAGCAAGCCGCTAGAGATTCAATGCTATCCCCGCAACAACAAGCTGTTGGTGTTGGAGGGCCTACGCAGGCCGCCGCCGATCTTATCCCTAGCCTGCAACCTCGTTTCGATTCTCAAGGCTTTATCAATCGCATGTACGGGATTGATCCGCTCACAGCCCTGAAAGTGAAGGATGAATTTACGCCGAAACCGATCATGCTAGGTGCGGACGAATCCCTGTTGATGCCTGACGCCAACGACCCGCGCAAGTTCACGCCGATTGCCACAGGGCAAGGCAAGAATGAAGTGAAGAACGGCTACCTTATCAAAGACAAGTCCGGTAATTGGGTGATTGATCCGACGTTGTTTGCCGCAGAAAAGGAACTGAAAGCGACTGCCGCGCCTAAAGTCACGATGTCGCCCACGATCAAGGTCGGGAATACGTTTGGCGAAACGGTGGCGAAGTCTGGTGCTGAAAAGCTCATGGGCAACGTAGAGGCGGCAAGCGGTGTGCCTCAACAAATGGAAGCGGCGCAACAGGTGCTATCGGCAATGGATACAGGAAAAGTCATGGCTGGCCCCGGTACAAAGTGGGGAATCGCTGCACAGCAAATCTTTGGCGGGGATCAGGAAAAGCTCAACGCCACTCGTTTAGTGATCCAAGGGCTTGCCAAGTTGTCTCTTGCTGGCCGGCAGAGTCTTAAGGGTCAAGGGACGATTACCGATTATGAAACTAAGTTGCTTGCTAATGCGACCTCTGGAGACATTGACGACCTGTCAACGGGGGAAATTAGGCTGATTGCCAATGGTGCGATCAAGAATGGGCAATACATCTATTCGCAAGGGCAGAAGGCTTCATCTGCGCTCCGCAAGATGCCTGAGTTCGGCAGCATTGGCGCTGCCTTTGAATTGCCAGAATTGCCAAGCTATACCGGGCCGAAGTCATCTATTTCGGGTGGCGGATGGTCTGCAAAAGTTATTAAGTAAGGATCGCTATGCCCACATACGAAGTGAATGCGCCGGATGGGCAAAAGTTTCGCGTCAATGCTCCTGATGGGGCCACGCAAGACGATGCGATTGCCTACGTTCAAAAGCAGTTCTATGGGGCCAAGTCAATCGACATGCCGGAAGGTGCCGGACAAAAGTTGAACGGCGCTATTGCCGACATTCCGCGCCAACTTGGTTTGACTGCTAGGTATGGCCTGGAAGGTGTTGGCGGAACTCTGGATATGCTTGCGAGTCCGATCCGCTACGGGCTGAACAAGGCGCTGCCCGAGAGTATGCAGATTGCTGGCAATACCGGAGCGTCTATTGCTGACAAACTCGGATTGCCGACAGCACAAACCAAGGTCGAAAAGGTGGCAGAAGAAGCCACGAAGATGATGGCCGGGGGCGGTGCCTTGCTGAAAGGGGCGCAGCTTGCGTCTAACGCTCCGGGTATGGTTGGCAAGGTGGGCGGTTTGCTTGCCGAGAATCCTGCGGCTCAACTGGAAGCCAATGCCGGTGCGGGTACTGCGGGGGGCTACGTCAAGGAAACTGGCGGGAATCCTCTTGCACAATTTGCTGCTAGTGTTGCTGGCGGTATTGCCGCCCCGATCTCTGTTGCGGCCGTAAAGGGTATTCCGGGGGCTGCAAAGTCTGCGGTGGAATACCTTGCGCCGGGGCTTGCCAAACCTCAGAACCTTGATGCCCTGGATGTCACTATTTCCAAGCTGATAGAGCCGAGCGGCATCACACTTGGCGACCTGCACGCATCGGTACGCAATCAGTTGCGTGAGGACGTTGCCAAGGCGATGAAGTCCGGTGGGCAGTTGGATGGCGCGGCATTGCGGCGGCTGGCTGATTATCGGATGGTGGGAGCCACTCCGACGCGGGCGACAATCTCGCTAGACCCTGCCGACATTACGCGCCAAAAGAACGCTGCCAAGTTTGGCATTAACTCTGCCGATCCGAAGTTGCAGCAACTAGGGCAGATCGAAAACGCCAACAACCGCGCCATCATAGAAAAGCTCAACAGCATCGAGAATCCGCAAGGCGATTCCATTTCATCGGCCTATAAGGTCATGGATAGGTTGAATGCCTTGAATAGCGCCAAGAAAGCGGAGATTGACGCGGCGTATGAAGCTGCAAGGGGTACGTCGGGCAGGTATGCCGATATCGACCCGTATGCTTTCACGCAACGCGCAAGCGACATGCTTGATGAGGCGATGCTAGGCAGCGTCCTGCCGGTGGATGTTCGCAACAAGCTCAATCAGTTTGCGGCTGGCGAATTGCCGCTGAATGTCAATATTGCGGAACAGTTCAAAACTCAACTAGGCAACCTGGCCCGAAACTCCAATGACAAGAGCGTACAGAAGGCGCTAGGCATGGTGCGGCAGGCATTGGATGATGCCCCGCTCATGAATGCGCCTAAAGTCAATCCTGGCAATCTTCCTGTCAGCCCGGCCAATGTACCACCAAGTCCGTCTGTATTGGGGCAAGAGTCTATCGACGCCTTTAATCATGCGCGCGGCCTGAATCGTGACTGGATGAATGTGGTTGACAAGGTTCCGGCCCTGCAAGCGGTTCGGGATGGTGTAGAGCCTGACAATTTCGTACAAGACTTCATTATCGGGAACGGCACCAAGGCGTCCGTGATGGATATTGCCAAGCTCAAGACGTTGATTAAGGATTCGCCGGAAGCGATGCAGGCTGTTCGCGGGCAAATGATTTCTTTCCTTAAATCCAAGGCGCTCGGCAGCGCATCGGATGAAGTCGGCAATGTCAGTCAATCCAATCTCAACAAAGCCTTGCAGTCCATCGGGGAACGCAAACTGAGATTGTTCTTTGACCAATCAGAACTAGAGGGTATCAAGGCTGCCGCTCGTGTTGCCAGTTACGAGCAAGTACAGCCGCGTGGCTCTGCTGTCAATAACAGCAACACAGCGGGGACGGCGCTGGCGACCTTGTTTGACAAGTTGGCGAATTCGCCTCTTGTTGGCAAGATACCGTTAGCACCACAAATGGCGGGCAATATTTCCGCTTCGATTGCGGCGCGGAGGGCTTTGAATGCCCCGAGCGGGGCCGTCATGCCTCAACAGAAATCCACAGTCGCGCCTTACTTGCTGCCTTCGTTTTCCGCGTTAGGGCTTCTTACGGAATAGCCAAGCAACAATAATCATAGCGACAAATCCGCCTAGCATTACAGGATCGAAGTTCATAGCCCGTCATTGTACGGGCTTTTTTATTGGCCACAACAATGAAGAAAGCCGACCAATGGACTCATGCAAGCATGAAACCTGCCCGTATCTTAACGAAAGCCAAATCGAAATCATTGCGGAACGTGCAGCAGAGGTCGCGCTTGAACGTGTCTATACGTCAATCGGAAAATCGGTGGTCAACAAGGTTCTTTGGTTGGCTGGGGCGGCTGGTCTTGCGGTTATGGCATGGCTGAATGGCAGTGGGCATATAAAGTAAGGAAGGATCATGGGACTATTAGGCGAAATCTTTAGCGCGTCTGACTCTCTAAAGCGCAGGGTGAAGGGGCTGCTGTCCGACCCGATTGGATACCTGCAACAACTAGACGACCAGGCCAAAAACTACAACAACAATGTTCGGCCTGTTATCTCCGGTGGTTTATTGGATAACCGCCCGTTGACAGAGAAAGAGAAACAACAGCAAGCCATGGAACTGGTGATGAACCTTGCGCCGATCGGCATGACGGTATGGCATGGCTCACCGCACAAGTTCACCAAGTTCGATATGTCAAAGATAGGAACAGGGGAAGGCGCACAGGCTTATGGGCATGGGTTGTATATGGCTGAAACTGAAGATGTAGCAAAGAGATATAGAGACACGCTTACAAACTTTAGGACTGACCATATAGAGGCATCACTTATTAAACGTGGAATATCGCCAGAAATGGCAAACACCTATGCCCAGTTTGCAGCACAAAAACAAGGTGGCCCAAGAGCGTTTGATGATTTTGCTAGTGTATTAAATGAAAAATCGCCATCGCCATACATTGAGCAATTCCGCGCAAGAATGCGTCAAGAAATGCCAAAACTTAAAGATGAACTTGGTGCAATTAACGGACAACTCTACAAAGTAGACATCCCAGACGAAGCAGTAGCTCGTATGCTGGATTGGGATAAGCCACTGAGTCAGCAAGCACCGGAAGTGCAGGCGGCGTTAGCTAACACGAAAAACAAGCAACTTCGCGCAATGGTTGATTATGCCAATGTGCCATATAGCGAGGCGATTGGTGGTGAAACCAAAACAATGGGCGAGGCATTCCGTTTGTTGAATTTGAATTTGCAAGGTAAATCGGCTGCTGATTCTGCAAAGGCATCTGCGCTATTAGCAAAGCAAGGCATCCCCGGCATTCGCTACCTAGACGGTGGCTCTCGCTCTGCCGGTCAAGGCTCTAGCAACTTCGTCCTATTCGATGACCAGCTACCCCGCATCATGGAGATAAACGGCCAGGCTACCGGGACCGCTCCGTGGAAGCCGGGGGAATGGCGCGGGTTATTGTCGCCGTGACCGCCTTCAATGGTTACGACGACAGACGCCTGACAGAGCATTTCCACCTAGCCGAGTTCATAGAAAGCGATTACGCCACTCGCCACGGTATCAACAACACCCCATCGTTACGCGCCCTTGGGAATCTGGTCAGGGTAGCGAACGGGCTGGAACGCATCAGGTCCGTTCTAGGCGTTCCAATCTTCATTACTTCCGGCTATCGCTGTCCGGAGCTTAATTCGGCCATTGGTGGCGCTGCAACCTCTCAGCACTTAGATGGGCTGGCCTGCGACTTCAAGGCTCCGGCTTATGGGACACCTAGGGAAGTTTGTGCGGTTATTGCCGACAATCGCGCGCTCGTTGGATTCGACCAGCTAATTCAAGAAGGCAACTGGACGCATGTTTCCTTCTCGGAGCGAGGAAGAGGGGAAATCCTCACGGCGCATTTCCTGAATGGGCGAGCAACTTACACGAAAGGATTGGCATGACTTGGTTAAAAGAAGCTGTGAGCGATGGGCGTTCGGATAGGGTTTCCACCAAGCGGATCGTTATGCTTTGCGCTGGCATTTCCATGTCGATTAGCACTCTTGCGCTCGTTGCAGCCGTGTTCCTTGGGTGGGATGTTTCCGGGCCTCTAGTGGCTTTTGGAACGAGTCTATCGGCTCTGGCCGGAGCCGGTTATGTCGGAGGCAAGGCGATGGAGCGCGATAAATGAGCTTCGCGCTGCTCTACTGGCGATATCTCGTCATGGCTGCGCTTGCTGGTACCGCGGCGCTTTTCTTTGCCCTTTGGAACTCGTCCGTAAAAGAGTTTGCCGAGTATCGCGCAAAGGTAGCTGCCATTGGCGAACAGCAAGCCGCCGAGACTAAGCGCATCAACGAACAGCACGAAACCACCTTGGAGGTAGTCAGCAATGCATGGAATGACCAATTGCCAGCGATCCGCAAAAACGCTGTTGCTAACTACATCGCTGCTACTCGTGGCGGCTTGCTCCCATCAACCGATAAGTGCGCCCTGTCCGTCAATGCCGTCCGTCCCGAAAGCCTTGATGGTTCCGCCGCAGAATGCGTACCTCCTGAATCCTTCATCACCAACTGTGCCGAGGACGCCGGAAAAGTGATGGCTTGGCAGGAGTGGGCGCGGCTTAACGATTTGCCGGTCAGGTAAAGGACAGCAGCCATGATCTTGTCTTTCTTCAAATCGTTTCTTCTGGCCATCGTCGGCCTGCCTGTAACGCTGATCGGGGGACCGCTGGTCGCTATTGGCCTCCCGTTCCGCAGGTCCTATCCGGAGACCATGAGGCCGTTTTCACAATACCCGGAGCACGGGCAGTGGATGCTCGTCGATCTGCCGCCATGGCTGAAGCCATGGAGCAACCCATTCGACGGCGCGCTCGGTGACAAGCGCGGTTGGTGGGCCAACGAGCGCGACGGCAAGCACACGAGTTTCTGGTCCATGTGGCTCTGGATGGCTGTGCGGAATCCCGCGAACTATTACTCACGCGTCATGACCGGCGTCGACGTATCGCGCTGCAAGATCGAGCGTGTGAAGGGCAACGCCGACGTCATCATCGAGGAGCCTGGTGTTAGCAATTGGCATGTACTCAAGGCTACGCGCGACGACGGCAAGACGTTCTACAGGCTTTGGATTGTCTGGGCCTACCCGTTCCGTCCAGACAAGAGCCTGAACATAGACATCGGCTGGAAGCTCAAGCTTGAAGACAACGGCATGGCCAAGGATGCGCCGATCAAGGACCGCATTGTCGGTTCTGTCTTCAACCCAGGCCCATGGAAGACGTTGGCTTGAATGCGCTCAAACTGTTTTCTCTACGCTGTCCGGAAGTGGGCGACCGAGGGTGGCTCGATCATCATTCGCCGGTCCCAATTGGCCGCGATGTTTCCGCGTCCGCGCTGGCATCCGGTCAATTGGGTTCCGCACTTCCTGCACCGGGCGCGCTGCCTGAAAATCACGCAGTTCGTGCCGACCGAGGCGCAGAAAGCCGAGCATCTGCGGATTGGGTTATGGCGTGCTTGGCTGGAATTGTTTTGGTTCGAGGGCCAAGTCATCGGCGATGACAAGCCAAGGCCGTGCCAGTGCGACGACCCCGTGGCGGCAAGCCATCATCTGGACGAGCGATAGTATAATTTACATTATGGCTGGACAGGAATTGGACTAGGCATCTACATGCCTCACCCTTCGCGACTATATTCAAGGACGCGCGCCTCTGCTACTTCGCACGCATTAGCCAGTGATTCGATAAAACTGTTTGCTTCTGCGAGTTCTTTCCGCAGCGCATCGATATCGGCCATCAGCTTGGCCTCTCGGCTCCCGCTAATTCCGAGCAGACGTGCCTGCTCGTTGCACTCCGCGCGTAGGCGCTCGATCTCGCGTTCCTGTTCGCGGGCTTTGTCTCGGTAGAAGCAGAAGGTTGTCGAATCGCACATCACTCGCCCTCCTGCTCACCAATAACCCGCCATGCCTGCGCCAATGCCGCGCGGCGAGCGTTATAGATGTCGTTCTCAGCCTTTTGCACTACTGGATCGTCTGAGATTGATGCTTGCCCTGTATTCCAGCGCGTGCATACGCCGATGATTTTCCACGCTTCGTCTTTGGTCATCATCCTTCCTTTCAATACCCGAGTAATCCAATAGCCACGACGTAAAACATTCCGGCGCGACGGGAATAATTCCGTCATGGGGTCGACTTAGCGTTAGGCAACTTCTTCCATCCGTGCTGCGCATCCTCGTCGCACTCGCAAACC
>ERZ724505.1207-NODE-1207-length-14519-cov-8.754563_pt1 | contig 14519 bp, 15 predicted proteins | sample MGYA00376038_ERZ724505 | MGnify/ENA primary metagenome ERZ724505 (study PRJEB28724, sample SAMN07190884) | wastewater metagenome | isolation source: effluent of sewage treatment plant in Hong Hong | place: Hong Kong | collected 2016-03-17 ... | reverse complement strand
ATCTTTCAGGAATTGATCATCGAGTCGAAACATGAATAATCCTTTAATTAACTATACTATTGCTTTCATTATACTACGTATTGATGAATCGTTCCGCTAGTTTAGCTGTTACGCAACTAATGTATATCCATCACGCTGGGTTGCATCTGCAATAGTTTGTAGCGCACTATTCGGCAACCGGCCGGGTTGTGAGATACGCCACTCTTGATGAGTGTTATCAAAGTATGCCCACCCTTGGTCATGAAGTTTTGGTCCCGCATCTTTTAATACGTCAGTCCAGTGATCTTCAGGAATGCCAAGTTCTTGAAATGTCTGATACCAGCCCTCGCCCGGCTCAACCCAGCGAGCATCGAGCGCTATATGTTCAGGATTAAACTGTACCTGACCCGTGGCATCGTCCAAGCCGTCATGATTAAGATCAATAAACGAATCATGTTTATCCGGTATACCGTCATGGTCGCGATCTATGAAGTGATGGTTGCCATCAGCAGGTGAAGCCTGATGAGCATCTTGTGGTCCAGTGAAGTGATCAGTTATATTATCACCATTCCAGTATTCATCAAATTTTTGATTGAACCAGTGAGTAACGGTTAAATTGGCGTCTGCAGCATGTTCAATCGCTTCATGAATACCGTATCCTAAGAGTGCACCGGTACCCATCATAACCGTACCGTAACCAGCAGCCTTACGGCGTTTTTCCTGCTCTTTCTTAGTATCGCGCTCGAAGCCGCTGTGTGTGGCTTCCGTAAACACTCTCATGCGATCAACATCATTCATGGCTGAGGTGTCACCCGACACTTCGTAGTCACGATAGTCAACGCCATGAGCAAACCCCTCGTCATCATTGACATAGCGTTCCATGCCGCGCTTATCTGCGTCTTTTAGTGCAAAGCCGCGCGCAAATCGAGTTGCCAATACAGTTCCACCGGCAATAATACCCGCACCCACTGCACCAGCAAGGAAGCTACCGGCCGCACCTGCAACGATACCTATTCCCACGCCCTTTGCAATACGGGTGGCAGTACCGCCCTTGTTCATCCAGCGAATAATTTTGCTCACCTTTGTATCTAGTAATTTTTCGGTGGTTAGATTACGTAGCTTCTCTTGTTCATCAAACAGGATGGTTGTTGCAATCAGACGCTTTGACTCATCGTCATAGTCAGGGTGTTCGGCCATGTGACGCTGGCCCAACGCATGCAGTTTAGCCTCGTAGTCTTGACGTAGTTGATCGTGTCCCTTTCCGCCTTTGCCAAAAAGTCGACCTTGACGCTTGGCAGCTGCTGCCGCATACAACTCGCGGGCATCTGTCAGCTCGGCTTCTAGACGAGTAAATTCAGCATCACGCACTTGACGCTCGGCATCAGTTAGCGGTGGAGATGCATCAGGAGTTACTGACATGTCAGGTGTCACGAGTAAAGTCGCTAGTCGTGCCTCAAATTGATCGGCCAATTGCCGACTATAGGCTGGCATATCACCTGGAACGCCGCGTGATTCGGCCGAAGCATACCATTCACTAGTGGACACTCGGTCGATTGAGGCGGCGCGGTAAATCTGCCGTAATTCATCATAGTTCGTGTTCGACTCGTCAATACCATTAGCTTGCAAGAACTCACCTAGTTGGATATCGATATCTGAAAGAAACCTGTCATATGATTCGTCAAGTGCTGAAGAGTCGCGCTGTTCGGCTAGTGTATCATGTTGCAGACTGCGCCATTCTTCTACTTTTTCGACTGTCAGTAGCTCTGCCGCAGCTGGTGATACTTCGGTAATCGTCGTTGAAAGTTGGTCAGGAGTGTGTGTCATAGATATTTTTCCTGTATTAAACACTAGCACATTATTATTATTTAGTCAATATTATTATATTAGTATTGACAAAATAATTGTTTTCTGATAAAATGTATTTCGTATCGCCCGTGAGGTGGTACGCACATTCACACGGTCATGATTGAGTTCATTGAGAGCTCTCATGATACTAACCCCATCAGCAACCAGTGGTTTCCCTGAGTCCGGTGTTGTGCGTCGTATATATGACCTGTCGTATATATAACGCACAATATCGACTCCGGAGAGATGTTGTGTGGCACGGCCACAACTTAATAATAACTAAATAAGTAGAACCCGCCCACACAACGATGCTCTCCGAAAGGAGCAACCACCATGTTCAACGCCACCACCGGCCGCCAGGCCAGCACCGCCAAGATCGAGGCCCGCAGCGACCGCATCGCTGCCAACCTCGAGGACCGGTTGACGGAGCTCTCGCTCGACGACCGGGAGGCCCTCATGGACCGCCTGGACGCCGTGGTCGCGAGCACCGACACGACCAAGTCGTTCGTTGCCGGCACCTACGCCCAGAACAGCTCGGGCCAGCCGGCTCAGGCGCTTGGCAGCGGCAACACCGGTTCGACCGGTGGCAGCCAGCCGCCGACCGAACAGGAGGCGCTCGACGCCCTGATGAACTCGCCGAGGCTCTCGGGGGGAATCAAGAACGCCCTCCGGCGCATCCTGAACCCGCGCGACCCCGAGGTCATCGCCGTCGACAACGACGGCACGCCCTCGGACGTCGCTGCGCTCACCACCGAGCTTCGCCGCGAGCGCAGCGACACAACGGCGGGTTCCCTCGCCCACAAGGCGAAGGAGGCCGAGCGCAAGCTGACCGAGGAGCGCGACCCCAACAAGACGGGGTCGCTCGCCAAGCAGCTCGCCGACGCCCAGGCCGCGGTCGCCGTCCCGGCAGGGATGCTCCCGCAGGCTGAGATGCAGCGACACCTCGCCGCCATCGTCCAGGCAGAGGCGCAGCTGCACAGCTCGATGCTGTCGACCACCATCGACAACCGCCCCGAGCTGCAGCAGGCCATCACGGACGCGCAGGCGTTCGCCAGCTGATGGGACCCCGCGCAGGGTTCGGTTTGGACACTTCCGTCCAGCCGAACCCTGCCGGGCTTATCACAGTACAGTTCAAAGACGAGCTGAGTAAGTATTTCTTATTCGCTCATCCTTGCACTGTCATACCATTGATACGTGTAAGAGAACCTGCTAGCACGCTCCCCCAACTACCGACCAGGAGGTCACATCATGGAGCGCATCATCCGGGTGAGCGTCGTGTTCACCGTCTGCATCCTCATTGGGGTGCTGTCCATCGTCATCGCCAACGGCAAGCTGACGTGGGCGACCGCTGGCCTCGTGCTGGTGATCGTTCTCGGTCTCGGTGCCGTCATCGGCGTGTGGGCTGTGGTTCACGGCCAGTTCCCTACGGCCGTCGAGGCCGGCCTGACGGTCGGCATCGTGGTCATCGGGATCACCCTGCTGAGCCTGGCGATGTTCGCTGGGGCCGACATCAGAAATGTCCTGAAGGAGGTCTTCGACGACGCGTCGGCTTGGTGGCTGGCGGTACCGATCATCGGCGCCACTGGTCTGTCCGTGCTCCTCGAGCGTGGACGCTAACCCGAGGCAGGTTCTTCGCGGAGCGCGAGGAGGTGGAAAGTGACGTAATCACTCCCATTCTCACTCGCGCTCCGCGGGAGCAAACTTAACTAGACACCTTCAAAAGGTGTTATTTTTGTATTTATATGTAAAACATTGTGTGATTACTCTTGACTTTTTATACTACTTATGCTAATAATGGATACATAATCCAATAAAAATCAAACAGGAATAACAAAATGACCCTTACACCAGAACGAGCACCGATAAACTTAGCAGAACATAAGAACGTCGAAGACCCCTTCAAAGAAATGTATGGCTTTGAGCTTGGCGAACAAGTTACCGTCAGACGCTCAAGTGGAAACATAGAGAGCGATTGGAACGTCCGAGGCTATAAAATATACGAAAACGGGGAGATTGCAGTCGAAGTAACCAAGCCAAGTGTCGACGAGAACGGAGAGCGTAATGGCTCGCTCGTAAAGACTTATAGTCCTGAGCAACTGAAAAGCCTCCAGAACCCAGCTGAAGTCGATGAAGCTATCGATAATCGTGAAGTTTCTCCTACCGGTTCATCTATTATTCGCGTGGCTGAGCGAATTAACACCATCCTTGAGCGACGTGCTATTGACAAAGCTCATGGCGAGGCTTTGAAGGAATACCGCGACCGAGATCACTCAGACTATATTGATCATCTTGCAAGCCTGAAGGACTCTGAAGAAGCTACACCAATGGCTCGTGCTACCGCCGAAATGGCACTCGAGCGCGAACACCGCAAGGCTGATCGAGAAGAAATGCTCGAAAAAGCAAAAGCTAAAATCCGCGGTTTTGGCCGCTCTGCCCTTGCTCGTCTGAAAAACGCTAGCTTAATTACTGTTGAACTTGGGGTAGCAGCAGGAGAAGCGGTAGCTAAAGGTGCAAAACGAGCCAATGAAACTATGGGTGACGCCGTGATGATTGGCCTCGAAAAGACCGAAGCCAGCATGGACGCTGTTGGTAAGAAGATTGTTGAAACCAAATCAAACATCAAGACAAATCGTCAGACTCGCCAATTTAACCGTGAAACTAAAGCAGATCAAAAGCAATTCCAGAAAGAATATGCACGCGAAATGAAGAATTTTGATAAGGAAGCTGCGCATGAGCGCAAACTGCAAACCAAGGTTGATAAGCGGGAGTCAAAACTCGCCGCTAAAGAAGACCGACGATTCGAACGCAGTATGCGTAAAAAAGCTGCCGAAGAGCGTCGCACTGAACGTCACGCACGTTGGGCTAAGCGCTACAACTTTATAAAGGAAGCGGCCGTTTCCGCTCCAGAAATGGCTGCCGATGCAATGATGACTGGATTCAGTAAAGTCGAATTGGGCATGGATAAAGTCGGTAAGGTTATGGTAAATGGTAAAGAAGCAGCCAGCGCCAAAATTGAACGTAGTAAGGCTTCAGTTCACACTACACGTGCCGCCGGCAAAGCAGCTCTTGAAGCATTCAAGAATACACGCCAGATTCATAACGAACAAAACCAGTTATAATACACAGTTAGATAACTAATACAAAAAAGGAACCGTACCTATGAACCCAATAATTACCAAAGTGATTCTTGATGAAGCCGGCATCAACTTGGATAATCAAGATGTCGATGCCCTTCTCACCCACCTCAATCAAACTCTTGAAGAACGAGTTGGTACCGAAATTACAGAATCACTTACTGATGAGCAACTTGAAGTACTTGTAAACCTCCAAGAAACCGGTACCGACGAAGACGTTGCAGATTGGCTCCAGAATAATGTTCCCGAACTTGAGCAGATTACACAAGATGAAATTGATATCATAGTTGGCGAACTTGCCGAGAATGCAGATAACATCAATGAAGCGTAGCCACTAGATAGCTAAAGAAGATAAACAAATCATCCCCATATGGGGATGATTTGTTTATGCCAGCGTTCGCTTCACAAGTTCACGAGTAAAGAATTCGAGTTTGTCGCCTTCTTCAAGTTGCAACTTCTTCTGTGTTTTCAAACTTAGGCCGCACATGTCGCCTTCGAATACTTCTTTGGCTTCAACCTGGCCGCGCTGCACATGCGTGACTTCTACTTCAGCAATTTGCTCTTTGCCACGCAGTACCCGCGCCATCACACCCGGTACGATTTTGCCGCCTGTTACTTCACCGCCACAGATAATTTCTTCCTTCAGTGTGCGGAATATACCCTTGATGGTCAGCTTGCCTGTCTCTGTTTCCACCACTTCTGGCGCCAGCAATGCCTCCATGCTGCGCTTGGCATCGTCAAGCAATTCATAAATCACTTCATACAAGCGTATCTGTACCTTGTCGCGTACCGCCTGGCGCTTAACTGCTGGTGGCAATTCGACGTTAAACCCGTATACGACCGTCTCTGAATCGGCAGCCAGGTGAACATCATTTTCAGAAATATTGCCGACACCGCTACCAATGATACGGAGATTCACCTGCCCATCTGTATTGATAAGGCGTAAGCTATCCACCACAGAGGTAAGCGAACCTTGCACATCGGCTTTGACAATGACGTTAAACTCGGCTGCTTCCTGTTTTTGGTTCATCATTTTTAGTAGGTCGGCCGAGGTTACATTGGTACTTGCGGCGTCTTTCTCTCTTTCCAGACGAGCATGAACCGTAGCATGGCGAGCCTCTTTCTCATTTTTGACGATGGTAAAACTGTCACCAAATTGTGGTAGATCCTTAAAGCCGGTCACCGTAACAGGTGTCGATGGGCCAGCTTCTTTGATAGCACTGCCTTTAAAATCAAGCAGGGTGCGCACTTTACCATACGCCGTACCTGCTACCAAATAGTGGCCGGGGTGTAATTTACCGTGTTCAACCAGTAGCCCGACTACGGAGCCGCGGCCAGTTTCCATATGTGATTCAATGACCAAGCCTTCAGCTGGCGTATCAATATCCGCTTTTAGCTCTTCCATGTCTGCTACCAGTAAAACGCTCTCAAGCAATTTATCGAGACCTTCACGCGTTTTTGCGCTCACTTCCACCATAATAACGTCACCACCCCACTCTTCAGGATTCAACTGGTGTTCGGTAGCTAGCTGCGTCTTCACCAGCTGAGGATTTGCGGTTTCCTTATCAATCTTATTAATGGCAACCACGATCTTAGCATTGGCCTCTCGGGCGAAACGAATCGCTTCAACTGTTTGCGGTTTTACGCCATCATCGGCGGCTACTACAATGATAACGACATCGGTTAACGTAGCGCCGTGTTGACGCAATGCGGCGAACGCCTCGTGCCCAGGAGTATCAAGCAGGGTGATCTTGCGGCCGTTTCGCTCTACCTGATACGCGCTAATGTGCTGAGTAATACCACCGGCTTCACCTTCTACCGTTTTAGTTTCCAAAATGGCATCGAGCAGACTTGTCTTACCATGGTCTACGTGCCCCATTACCGCCACGATAGGCGGACGTTCGACGGCGTGGTCGCTCAGTACATGCTCTGTACGTACTGGCCCGTTCGTCGCTTCTTTCTTTTCCAGTTTCACATCAAGACCAAGCTCTTCCACGATGATAGTGGCGGTTTCAAAATCAATCTTTTGGTTGATAGTCGCAATAATGCCGTTTTTGAACAGCTCACCGATAAGCGTGGTAATGGAAAGATTCAGTGTCTCCGCCAGCTCGCCAACGGTAATAGAATCTGCGATTGTAACGACTTTTTCGCTTACGTCTGCCATGTTCGTTGCTCCTTTTCTGCCGTTGCTGCCGTATTAAAAGAGCAACGAGCTGGTTATTTAATAGTCATTACTTTTTCTTCTTGCCCGGAAGGCTCAGAGAAATCTTGCGGTTATCTTTGTCTACTTCCAGTACGACGAAGGCTTTGCGCTCGTTCAGGGTAAATACCTTCTCTGGGTCGGCACCTTCACCGCTGCCAAGTTCTGAGATATGAACGAGAGCTTCTACGGCTGGTGATAGCTGTACGAATGCACCAAATGGAGTGATACGAGTAACCGTACCTTCCACTTCGGTACCTGGGGTAAGTTTTTCTACTTCATCAAGCCATGGATCTTTGGTAAGCTGCTTCATGCTGAGGCTCAGGCGATCTTTATCGATAGCGATAATTTTTGCATCAACATTTTCACCAACTTTTACGTAATCACTCGGGTTGTTGACTCGTTCCCAGCTGATTTCAGAGATGTGGATCAAACCTTCAATACCTTCCACGTTTACGAATACGCCAAAGTCCACCACGCCGGTTACAACACCGGTTACGGTATCACCTATCTTCAGTTTCTCGAAGCGTTCTGCCAGACCCTCTTTTACTGCTTCCTTCTCGCTGAAGATAAGTTTATTGGCTTTGCGATCAGCGTCAAGGATACGAACAGTCATGTCTTTTCCTACCAGACTATTCAACCTTTGAAGAATTTCATCTTTATCGCTACTGCCGACTCGTGGGTAGTGTTCGGCTGAAAGCTGACTTACCGGCAGGAAGCCACGTACGCCTTCGAATTCTACCAGCAAACCGCCGCGGTTGGCGTCGTATGGTGAGATAATGATGCTTTCACCAGCTTCTTGCTTGGCGATTACTTCCTCCCAGCCGCGTTCTTTAGCAGCTTTTCGAAGAGATAAGAGGCTGTAACCATTATCGAGTTCGGCGTCTACTACACTCGCGGTAACTTCATCACCTTCAGCTAATGTACGTGAGAAACCTACCTCGCGGCGCGGAACCAGGCCAACACCTTGGGGGCCAAGATCAATTAATACTTCGTGTTTACGCATGCTGAGGACGTTACCGGTAACGGTTTCGCCAGCTGCGATTTGTTTGACATTGCTTTCTAATGCGAGCAAGTCATCCATTGTTAATGGGGCTTTTGTTACCATAAGGGCAAAAGACTCCTTTATTACGTTGCTATTTCTTGAAGCGCCTTTAATATAGGTGCACTCCTAGATTGATTTTAATTATAGCGTAATTACCTCTAGAAGTCTAGAGATGCCTGGCGACTTCGAAAGTATGACACGCCTGCAAATACCAATGCGGCTACAGCTATCACTTGCGGCAATGTATCTTCGGGGCCTGTGTTAGGTAAATTACTGGTATCACTGCTTGATAAAGTAGTTGAATTTGTTGTTTTTTTATCATCGTTATCAGTACTCGTGTTTGACGAGCTTGAGTTTGATGAGGTATCGCTGGATTTCTTTGTTTCATTATCAGATGAATCTGATGTATTTTTCTCATCATTACTCTTAGAATTCTCAGAATTTGTTGCCACTTCTTTCGAAGTTTCCATGTTTGTCTTATAGCGTTGTACTGCGTACAACCCTCCGACTAGCAGCACCGCTAGTACGACACCTACGATAACAAAGCTTGTTAGTGACCCACCCTGATTTTTCGCATGTACCTTCACGTATCACACCTCTCGTTTCAGGTTATTTCGATTGTTTATTATACGAGGTTTTCCAGTTTGGCACAAGTTAACCCTCGTATGCTACACTGAAAGCAATATGTTGGTAGCTGTAGATACCGGGGGCACTAAAACACTCGTAGCTGTATTCGATACAGACGGCTCTGTGGTAGACTCTGTAAAATTCCCCACACCTCTTGATACACATTTGTTCATTCGTGAGCTGGATGCTGTTATCGATAGTTTAATAAACAAAAATGAGTTGGATGCTATCGCTATTGCCTTACCTGGCCGTATTAGAGATGGCGTGATGCTGTCTGCAGGAAACCTGAAATGGAAGCATTTTGATATCGCGGCAAGGCTAAAGGATCATTTCGGGGTGAAGATACTCGTCGAAAACGATGCCAACCTAGCCGGACTTGCCGAAACACGCGCACTTTCGAAAATTCCTGCGAGAAGCCTCTATATCACCGTCAGTACGGGCATCGGCACAGGTTTCATTACCCACGGAGTGATAGACGAAGATTTGTCAGAGTCAGAGGGCGGCCAAATAATGCTGGAGCACAACGGCGTACTACTCGAGTGGGAGAAATTCGCTTCGGGCCAAGCTATTCACAAGAAATATGGCAAATATGCGTACCAAATTACCAGCAAGCGCGCTTGGTATGATATCGCCAAAGATATAAATAAGGGTATCGTTTGTCTTGCCCCAACGTTGCGGCCAGACATCATTATCATCGGCGGGAGTATCGGCACGCACTTCGCACATTACGGTGACACGCTGAACGCTCTGGCAAAAGAGTACCTACACTACGGCAATGTGCCGCATATCGTGCAGGCCAAACACCCTGAAGAGGCCGTAATTTATGGATGCTACTACTATGCCGTCGACCGACTCGCTGATTGAAAAGTTGCGACAAGATTTTCCTGATTTTCATTTTCAAGCCAGTACTGATTTCGAGTGGGATTCCTCGTCGAAAACTATCCGCTACAACCCGGAAGACGACTCGTACGAGCCACGGCTACTACATGAACTTAGCCATGCCGTTCTGGCCCACAATACTTACGATAAAGATATCGACCTGATAGCGTTAGAGCGCGACGCCTGGCAACACGCCCGCATGGAGCTTGCCCCCCGCTATGATATACGCATCGACGCCGATACGATTCAGGATGATATGGACACCTACCGCGACTGGCTACACGCTCGCAGCACATGCCCCAAGTGCGAATCGTCTGGTTTACAGATAAAAAAGCACACTTACAGGTGCGTGTCATGCAGTGCCACCTGGCGCGTAAACGAGGCACGCGTATGCGCCTTGCGTCGCTACGCCAACTAAAATATCCCGCTGGAAAACGCGGGATATTTTATAGGCTAGCTACTAGTTACGCAGCTTTCGCACTGTCGCTTGCCTTACGACGGCGAGAGATACGTCCACCCTTTGCACCAGCTAGGCGTGCCAACTGAGGATTAGCGGCGAAACCACCAGTGTGGCCGTTCTTGCCACCTTTTGCACCAATTTTGGCGTAAAATAGTGGGTCTTTTGCTAGGTTTTTCTCTGCGGCTTTTTTGCCACCTTGTACTGTTCCTGCCATTTTCATGACTCCTTATATATTAAAAAGTCGCCCACACTTACAGTGGTCGACCCTCCTTGTTACCTCACATATGCTATGTGTATGATTCTATATTAGCATAGCTTATGCTTTTTGTCAATATTTACCATAGGCTTTTTTATGGTTTAAAAAGTATTGCATTTATGCTTGCTGTGCTATATTATGGTAAATAGTCTTGTAATTACCCCTGGTAGTTACTCGATTTGGCACCTGTTTGAACCCAAATTAGATTCAAACAACCAAAAACGACCCTATCTGCGAGATGGGTTGTTTTTGATTCCACCTACAGTTTGTTTGCTACAGTACTTGCATCATTTAATAGCGTCTGTAGAGTCGCATCGCTCTTGTCTGCGGCAGCTATCATCCCTGTTATTGCCTGATCTAACTTATCATATTCTGCTTCGTAGGCACCTCTATCCTGTTTCTTGTCGGCAGCTTTTATTCCCTTCCATGCGCTGAGGGCCTTGTTTGTTTGTGTACGCAAGATAATAATGACCGGCTGATACGCTTTACTCGCTGAATAGTTGGCTAAATCTGTGTTAACCTTGGTCCACTTCACAATTGTTGCGTCCCACGTTTTATCTGTAAGCGCGGTTGATGCCGGCGGAAGCTGACTTATGATGTTTGACACCTTGTGCTCATCTGAAAGAAACGCATTAACTTTATCAAGTTGAGTTTTGAGAGCTTTTTGCTTTAGTGCTGCAGCCTCGCACTCTTTTACTTTATCCTCGAGTGATGGCAGTAGTGTCTGCCAGCTCAACCACCAAGCCGTTTGGCAAGCTGCTGATTTGTTGCTAACCAGCTGATTTGTTGCAGCCTGAAGGCTCTTCTGGTTTTGGCTGGTAAACTTCTTATTTGGTTTGAGTGCTGCTTTTACTGCCATTTCGGCGTGTAAATAGTCGCTTTTAGTGGAATCTTCGTAACTTTGCCACTCAGCAATACTCGCAAATACATACATTACTAGTATAGTCAGACCGATGGCTGCAAATCCCGCAATTTGCTGCCGTCTAGTAACCGCTGGTTTCCTCATATACGGAATATTACCTTGAAGTCCATAGTTCACTCGCAAGTGGCCACGGGTTAAAAGTACATCCGTGAAGATCAATCGATTGTTGTTGCATAACTGATGCTAACTGGCCAGGACCGCCACAAAATGCGTGGTTGTGCCCCAACCAATGCCCCGTTTCATGATTTACTACCATATGACGATAGTCTCTGAGGCTACCTCCGGCACTATTCCAGGCGGCTGTAGCGCCCAACCAGCGATCTTGATTGATAAGGACGTATCTGCCGGCATCACAGCTCCATTCGGCGCTACAACCACTCGAATAGCTTGGTATGGTGCTTGCCTGCGCCAAAACTAGGGTAAAATCCCCTCCGCTTGCTACCCGCTTGAAGGATACTCCCATTCTGGCCCAACCCCGTGGGTCATTTAGCGTTTGGTTGGCGAGCGTTTGAAACTCGTTAAAGTTAGCAGTGATGGTACCGCTCGTTGCCGTACTGTAGGTGAATACTCTCCCGTTCATATTTGAGGCAGTCTGTGCCAGAAGAGCTGCTTTTTCATCAGCAATCTGTTGTTTTAGCCATTCAGGTTGACTAATTTTGGGTGTTTTTACTGTTTTCAGTGTGCTGCGGAGTGAAGAAAAAGCCGTAATAGAAGTTTTCTCCTGGGCATCAACTTGTTTCGTACTGCTACATAGTAGGGCGATAACTAGCAATACACCGACGATAAGCTTGTTTCGTTGCATGTGACTATAATAGCATGCTGAAAGTGCTACAGCATAAGAGAAGAGCCCCCCTGTAAGGGTGGCTCTTGCTGGCTTTAATCATTTTTTAGACTATTGATTCAACTTCTTTGTAAGCCGCAAACTCAGTCTTATCAAGAATGTATCGGTCAGTACCAACTACATCTGGATTCTGCGGATCATACTGAACTGCAATCTTAGATTCGCTATCACCGTACTGCATTTCGCCCCACGGAGCAAGAATACCAATCTTCTTACCAGTTGGGTTGTCGATAATACGTGCCATACCGCGTGACTGGAATACTCCACTCTCTTCGGTCTCTTCATATAGTTTATTGAACTTTTCACCAGGCAGGATAAAGTCCGCACCGTTAGCGCCAGTTACAACGTGGTCGTCTTCACCAGCGGTATTACGGCCTTCTTCTACGCCATCAGGCGTTACTGTAACTACTACCTCACCAGGTACAGCCTTACGAGCTTTAACAATTGCAGCTTTACGATACACTGGCGCTTCAGCTAGTGCGGCAGTGAATTTGTCACTAGATAAATCTAGAAATTCTGCGCCGTTTTTAAAGGCTTCGCTAACATAATTGGCAATTTTGTCTGTTTCCACACGTGCTTCCATCGCTGCAACCGCGGCACTCCTTAGGCTATCTTCGTCGTGATGATATGATGCCATTGCGTAAGCACCAATAGCTGCTTTAGCCTTTTCTTCGTGTTCCTTGGTTGCGTGGGCTACCGCGTAAGCTTCTGCGGAATCTAGTAATTCGGGGCTTCCGTTTGTTCCAGCACTAACTTCACGCACTTTTTCTTTCATGAATTTGTAGCTACTGTCGTAGGTCTCTTGATATGGATCTTTATTACTCATTGTTATAGTGTCCTTTTTATCATTGCCTTTTTTATTTTTGTAGGCTTCACTTACTTGATTACCAAGATTATTGGCTTCCATACGAGTAGATACGGCGGAACGATGTCGCATGGCAGCAAATTCATCGCCACTGCCGGCCCACCTATTAGTTACATTCCCTTCATCATCTAGCTCGGCGTATTTTTCTGCAAAAGGTGCATAGTAACGCAAGTTGTCTGCATGCTTCTCTTCGAGATCTTTTGTCGCATGCGCCACTTCATAGGCCTCTGCTGAATCTTCAGTGAGGCTTGGCTCATTTTTGCCAAGCCGATTCGCGAAATCAGATACACCGATATATTGATCGATTTGACGGTTGGTTAGTTTTTCGGACATGTGGTGGTTCCTTTTCGCTATTTGCTGTTTGGTAAATAATATTTGGATTCATGGTAGCATAAGTAGCTTAATTTGTCAATAGTTTGGAGCGATGTGGGACCTAGGACATTTGAAATGACCGACAAAAATACGAATTTCGGTCCCTGCTTGTCGAAGGTTGTCTGAGACTTTAGTAGAGTTCCGCATACAACACTTGTGGCAGTATAATCATTCAATCCAGAGATTGAATGGCGAAACATCCTTGCTCGGAATAAAATGAGCAAGCTAATTTTATTCGCTCGCTGCGTCGTTTCTTCCGCCGCCGGGATTTTACTGTTACAAGTGGAAATCAGAACAATATCAAATTACGCAAAAACCACCCTTTCGGGTAGTTTTATGCATAATTCGGCACCGTGCTAGTTTCCCATTTGTGACAGTATATACATACACCAACTGAGAATACCGATGCCAAGTAACACCATTGGTATAACTTTATGACTAAAAGATTTTTCACGAACAATACCGATAATACCGACGACCGGTAGGAAGAAAGATCCGAACCCTACTAAGAAACCAGCAGGATACACAATAGCGAACGGGAGAGTACTACTGGCAATAAATAACCAGTCAGCAATTGTTATAAGTACAAGAGCTAAACCAATCCAGTAAAGAACGGCTAGTCCTTTACTAGAGGATATGGCGGGCGCTTTTTTAACCTCTTTCCCAGCGCTACGTTTATAGAGGGCAATGATTCCTGCGAGCAAAATAAACGCTGGGGGAATAATAAAGGCAAAGGCAGCTTGGGTACCATGCCATCGTCCGTCAGTTGCATTCCGATTGATTGACGCGTCAATGTATCCCCATGCAATAAAGAATACGAGCATGACCCCTGCTACCACTAAAGCCCAGCTTTCTGCACCTAGCCGTCTTAGACCTTTTTTTGTATTTCTCTTGTTTGATTTATTCATAGCTTAGATTTTAGCAAACTTTAACTACTAAGTAAAAACTACACTAGCTACGTCATCGTTTCTACTGATATAGGTGAAGATAGCACGGTGCCGAATTATAACAAAACCCCTCCTATTCGGAGGGGTTATTGTATAATTCGGCACCGTGCTAGTTTCCCACTTGTGGCAGTATAATCGCCGCTGCTG
>ERZ724505.1205-NODE-1205-length-14540-cov-4.706524_pt1 | contig 14540 bp, 15 predicted proteins | sample MGYA00376038_ERZ724505 | MGnify/ENA primary metagenome ERZ724505 (study PRJEB28724, sample SAMN07190884) | wastewater metagenome | isolation source: effluent of sewage treatment plant in Hong Hong | place: Hong Kong | collected 2016-03-17 ... | reverse complement strand
TTAGATCTAGCAAAAAGTTTGATTAAATTACTCGACAAACCAATCGATATTAAAATTACCGGCTTGAGACCCGGCGAAAAAATGTATGAAGAACTTAGTTATGATCCAGATAGTGTTGGCAAAACTCAAAATAAAAAAATATTTATCGTGAAAAATGAAAAGTTATTTGATCACAATGAATTCCTAAAATCGATCCACGAACTTACAAGTCAATCATTGTCCTACAAAGCGCCAAACGCTAGTTTAATTTCATCACTAAAGGATTTTGGCTTTGAAATTAAGGATTAGGCAATGAAGATATTAATTACAGGTGCTTCGGGCAGATTAGGCAATTATACAATCAATGCCTTTAAGAGCACCTATGATCTCACGTTATTGAGTAATGACCGATTTAATATTCCAGGCGCATCATGTTATTTGGTTGACCTTTCTAATTCGACAGGGCTTGAAGATATTTTCAAGAAAGAAAAACCAGATGTAGTTATTCACTTGGCAGCATTAGTAGGACCTGCATGCGAGTCAGATGCGACTCTAGCGAAAAAAATAAACGTCGATGGAACTCGTTCTATGGCAAGACTTGCCTCGAAGTATTCAGTTAAAACATTTCTTTTTGCCTCATCGGCGTCAATTTATAATCAGACTGAGCTGGAGCCAACCAACGAGGAAAGCAACATCGGACCTGTTAGCGAGTATGGCAAATCAAAGCTAGCAGCCGAAGAAGTTTTGAGAGAACTTGCACTAGGTTCGACTACAAGCTACGTTGCATTAAGGATATTTAACATTTATGGTTTGGGTTTTTCGAATTCGTTAATAAATAGACTTGTAAAATCAACCCCAGGTCAACCAGTTGAATTGCTCGGGCCAGATAATTATTATCGTGATTACATACATGCAACAGATGTAGTTGAGGCATTTAATAAACTGATTAATGCCGGTTTAAAACCGAACTTTACAGTACTAAACATCGCAAGCGGTGTTTCGACCAACAACAGCTCATTGATAAAAGCGATTCTCGCAAAAGGATTAAAACCAAGCTACAAGGCTATCACTTGCCCCACCAACATCAGCTGGGCTGACATATCAAAAGCCGAAGCACTGATAAACTTTAAACCCAAGAAAGAGCTGGTGATTGATGCGTAGGGTAATTGTATGATTGGCGTTCGACTCATGGGTGGATTAGGAAACCAAATGTTTCAGTATGCCTCTGCTTCAGGTCTTGCCAATAAACTAGGCACTTCGGTAGCGATGGACTTAGTGTTTTACGACAATATTGCCGAAGCAGACACCCCTCGCGAGTATGAGCTTGATAGCTTCAGGTTAAAAGCAACTTTTATATCTCCTTCTAAAAGACCAGTTGAAAACCCGGATGCTAACTACCTTGGCAAACGCGGATCTTTATTAAAAATCAGGCATTCTATAGCTGGCAGGGCGTGGCTAATTTATCGTGAGAAGCATCACAATTTCGATGCAGCTATGCTAGAACAACCAGACAAAACATATCTGATAGGTTACTGGCAAACTGAGAAATATTTTTCAGAAATACGATCACAATTGTTAGATAATTTTGGATTCGTAACTGAGCCATCAACAAAAAATACAAAAATCTTAAAGCAAATTCTTGAGAGCGAAGCGATATCGGTTCACGTGAGACGTGGTGATTATGTAACAAACAAAAATGCCAGCAGTTTTCATGGCACTAAAGATCTTGGTTATTATAAGGCTGCCTTAAAGCCAGTACTCAAACAAACAAACAAACCTGTAATATTTGTTTTCTCAGATGACCCCGAATGGTGCAAACAAAACCTTAAATTTTCACAAAACACTATATACGTAGAAGGTAACAAAAAAGGCAGCGAGGATATGCGACTCATGATGCAGTGTAAACATAACATAATCGCCAATAGCTCATTTAGCTGGTGGGCAGCGTGGCTAAATCAAAATAGCGATAAAGTAGTTGTTGCGCCAAAGAAATGGTTCAATGACCCTAAAATTGACGTATCTGATGTTATTCCAAAGTCATGGCTAAAGATTTAAAACAGCCTAGCGTTTCGATTGTATTAAGCGTGTATAACGGCGCCATGTACCTTAGAGAATCACTGGACAGTCTTCTTAATCAATCCTTCAAGGACTTCGAGTTGATTATTATCAACGATGGCTCAACTGATGATACTGCCAAGATATTATCATCATATAAAGATGATCGCATTAAAATGTACGAACAAGACAATCTAGGCTTGGTGTCAGCGCTCAACCGCGGTATAGGTTTGGCTAGTGGTAAATACATTGCTCGACAAGATGCCGATGACAAGTCCGAGCCAAAGCGTCTCGAGAGACAAGTTGCATCATTAGAGGACAATACTGAGCTAGTGGTTATTGGTAGCTCAATGAGCGTTATGGATGAAACAAGCAAAAAGAAACACGTTCATAAGGTATTACTAAATGACCCTGAACTTAAGCAGGAGCTTCTGGTACGTTCCCCGTTTGCGCATGGATCTGTCATGTTTAAAAAGGATGCTTTTAATAGGGCTGGCAGATATAGACAAAACGAATATCCTGCAGAGGATTATGGTTTATGGCTAAGACTATCTGAGTTCGGTAATTTTGCGAATTTTGACTCACCGCTATATGTCTATCGCGAAAGCGACCGAAGCATAAGTTCTCAGAATGCCGAATTGCAAGATACGCGAAAGCACGAGATACAGAACATGGCATGGACTAAACGCCGACACTTACTGGCAAAACGAATTGATACGAGTGGGTATGCAGAGTTAGATATGGGACAACTGCGAATTGATAGAATTACACAAAATCTAACATACGTACTGGGTAAAAGCCTGCGTAAATTTCATTTTTTTGCCGCAGGGCGCATAAAGATTATCTTGCTTAGTGACAAGGCTTTACGGCGGAAATACGCTAGACTTATAGCAGTTAAATTAAGAATAAAACATGACTGAAGTACCCGATATAACTGTCATCATCCCAACTTTTCAACGTGAAGAAGTTTTAGTTGATACTATTCATTCGATACTAAAACAGACATATAAAAATTTCGAACTCATAGTTGTTGACCAGACAGAAAAGCATCTACCAGCAACAATTGCAGCTCTGGAGTCGATTCAAGATAAAAGACTTCGGCTGTTTAAAGTTAAGCCTGCTTCCGTAACTGCTGCCAAAAATTTTGCAATTAAAAAAGCTACTGCACCGGTTGCTCTAACTATCGATGACGATATTTTGCCGAATAAAAATTTGATAAAATTCCACCTGCTGGCATATCATAACAACCCCGGCATTAGCGCAGTAGCTGGTCGCGTAGTGCAAGATGGCTTTCCAACAATTGACGACGTGCTGCGGTTCGATCAATATGGAATTTCACACGGCGGCTTTACATCCATGAAGCCTGGATACACTAACGCATTTCCTGGGGGCAACTGTTCAATAAAAATTAGTGACGCATTAAAAGTCGGAGGCTTCGACACTAGATATTATGCAAATTCATTTCGCGAAGAGAATGATATGTCGCTAAAAATGGCTCGGGCAAAAATGAAGATTTATTTTGAGCCGAAAGCTGAAGTATTTCACCTTGCGACACCGTCAGGAGGGTCTCGATCAAAAAAATATACAGAGCTATATGATACTCCGATGTTTTACCGTAATGAATTATTTTTCACCCTGCGAGTGGTCAAACGCGGAAACTGGGTTGAAGCGTTGCGCCGCAAATACCGTGAGTACTGTCTGGTTGTAAGACATGGCCGTGCATACAAACGCCGCGTTTTGTTTTTTCTAGGCTTAATAGCCGCCATCTGGCGGCTTTCGTTCGGTCGCCAGGTAATCGCTAAGGAAGTCATATAATGAGGGTTGGTATTGACCTTAGATCTATGGAGGGTGGCGCACAGCACCGTGGCATTGGCCGTTATGCAACTAGCTTGATAGAAACCATAAGTCGACTCGATCATAATAATGAGTACGTTTTTTTATTATCTGGAAAATCTGCAAAGCAGCCTGTCTTTAATTTGGATAAAGGCTTCAAGCATAGCTTTGTTATCGGACCCGGCGGCGGGCTAAGATCAGTGAAATATATTAGAATTGTTTACCTCCTGCCAAAGCCAATGCCAGTAGATAAATACAATTTAGACGTTGTACTTCAGCTTGATTTGACACAACGCATTAAGTCTCGTCATACAGCAATCGTCAGTGTTATTTATGATTTGATTCCTTTTATATACAAAGAGCAGTATCAGCATGTACATTTTGGTGGCTATTCGCCCGGTCGACTAATTGGTTATAGCCGGATGCGCTTGCGATGGAAGGCTCTCGAAAAGCAAATTCAGCTTTACAAAAAACATCATAAAGTTATCAGTATTTCAGAGTGCTCAAAACAGGATTTGGTAAAATGGGTGCCGGATCTTAAGGCTGAAAACGTAAAAGTTATTATGCTTGCCGCCGGAGAACTACCCAATGCTCCAAAGGCTATTCCCACTGATCTAAAAAAACTCGGCTTGGATCAATTTTTGTTATATGTAGGTGGTGCCGACCCACGCAAAGGACTTATGGAATTAGTGGAATCAATGGAAGAAGTTTGGCAGTATAATCCGCGACTTCAATTAGTGCTGGCTGGTAAAGATATCTTGAGTCCTGATGCTTGGGATGCGATAAATTTACGCGAAAAAATTAGTCAATCATCGCTTCGGCATAATATCCTCACCCCCGGCTTCATATCAGACGAAGATTTAGCTTGGTTGTATGCTAAAGCTATGGCGTTTGTGTTTCCAAGCAGGTATGAAGGATTTGGTTTGCCCGTGCTAGAAGCTATGCAGGCAGGCTGTCCGGTTGTAGCTTACAATAACTCATCTATACCTGAGGTAGCTGGAGATGCTGCCCTATTAGTGCCTGACGGACAGACTATGGTTCCAGCCATAAAGAAAATCTTACAAGATAAGGAACTAAGGCAAGACTTAGTTACAAAGGGCAAAAAAAGGGCGGCTCAGTTTACATGGGAAAAGACAGCCAAGGAAACCTTGGCCGTACTGGAAGAGGTGGCGAGATGAGGGTCGGCATCGACGCTCGCCCACTACAAGGCGAGACTCAGTTTCGCGGCATCGGTAAGTCGTTGGACAATTTGATAAAAGTTTTTGCCAGAGAATACAGCGACGTACACAGTTTTGTGTTTTATGTTGATGGTGATATAGCTACTCCATCGATTATTAAAGAATTTCCAAATAGTAAGGTCATAGCCGTTGATAGCCCGATGCTAGGTCGAAAAAGATATGCTCGTTCGGTTTTGAATTCCTACAAAAAAGCTAAGCCATCAACGAGTGATGTTGATGTATTTCTGCAGTACGATGCTTCGTTAGGGGTTCCGACATCCGTTCCATGTGTAACAGAATTTTACGATTTAATCCCCTTGCTATTTAAAGATAAAGAAAAGCAACACAGAGTCAAAGGAATACGTAAGTATAAAAATTCTTTGGCCAGAAATTTATATTGGCAGAAATATCTGCGCACCCTAAAACAATATAAATATTCTAAAAAATTAATCGCGATCTCGGAGGCATCAAAACAAGATTATCTTGGTCACACTAAGTCCAAGCAAGACGTGAGAGTGGTGCACCTGGGCACAACCGGTTTTGATAAAAGTGTTGGTGCGAGCAAAGAAATTCATAAATTGACTGCCAAACCTTTTATCTTGTACGTCGGCGGCATCGATGTCCGTAAAAATGTTGTTGCCTTAATCGATACCTTTTATGAATTAAAAAACGAGTTCCCTGATATGCGCCTGCTTAATGTAGGAAAAGAGTTTGGCTTTGAGAATCTGCTCGGTGATCAAGGCTGGCACAAGGCCTTATCTGTCAATTCAGAGTACGCCAAGGATATCCTCACCCCCGGCTTCATATCAGACGAAGATTTAGCTTGGTTGTATGCTAAAGCTATGGCGTTTGTGTTTCCAAGCAGGTATGAAGGATTTGGTTTGCCCGTGCTAGAAGCTATGCAGGCAGGCTGTCCGGTTGTAGCTTACAATAACTCATCTATACCTGAGGTAGCTGGAGATGCTGCCCTATTAGTGCCTGACGGACAGACTATGGTTCCAGCCATAAAGAAAATCTTACAAGATAAGGAACTAAGGCAAGACTTAGTTACAAAGGGCAAAAAAAGGGCGGCTCAGTTTACATGGGAAAAGACAGCCAAGGAAACCTTGGCCGTACTGGAAGAGGTGGCGAGATGAGGGTCGCCTTTGATGCCAGCTGTTTAATTGGCAGCAAGTCAGGGGTTGCTTACTACACAGAGGGTCTGATTTTACATCTCGCCAAGGAACATGGTGAGGATATCGAGCTAGTCGGACACTACTGTAATTTTCTTGGCCGAAATAAAAATCTCAAATTGCCACAAGGGCCCAACATAACCTATCGCCCAACCAAGTTAATGCCTGTTCAAGTACTTAACTTATTGAGACGGCTTAGATTTTGGATTCCATTTGAGTTACTAGTCAAAGGTCGCTCGGACTTTCATTTGTTTCCAGCTTATATAGGTTGGCCAAGCTTATTTAAAACACCAAGCGCACCAGTAATTTATGACACGACCTATCTGGATTATCCAGAATTCGTGAACAAACGTGCCCTGCATGATCTTAAAACATTTACGCCCAAAGCCATTAAGCGGTCGTCCTTTGTTATTACAATTTCCGAAACATCCGCTCAGTCGATAAGCAAACACTACAGAATTAATCGATCAGACCTGACAATTACACACGTACCGCCACTAGGGATTGAAAGACTTGCAAAAAACACGGTAAAGATACAGCTTGATGCAATGGGCATATATGGTCCTTACATTCTTTTTTTAGGCAATTTAGAACCGCGTAAAAACCTTGTAACTTTACTAAAAGCGTATAAGCGGTTGAGCGATCAAGATAAAAGTGATCATGCTCTAGTGATTGCCGGTGGTAAAGGCTGGAATAATGAAGAAATTCAAAGCACGATTAATGATATGCAAAGCAAAAATTACAAAATTATCTTACCTGGATATGTAGACGATAAGCAGCGGGCTGTTTTGTTTGAAGCGGCTTCAGTGTTTGTGCTACCGTCTCATTACGAGGGCTTTGGCATGAGCCTACTCGAGTCTATGTCGTACCAAACACCGGTTATTGCCAGCGATATACCGATCTTTCACGAAGTATGTGGGGATGCGGCTAGATATTTTCGCCCGAATAGCCCAGAAGCTCTGGCCGAACAAATTCAAACTGTTACCAGCGACAAAAAAACCTCAGATCAGCTTATTATTAATGGCTCAAAGAACCTGCTGCGCTTCTCTTGGGAAGACGTTACAAGTACAATATACAAACGCATAAAGAAAGAAGTAGAAGTTTAGATGAAAAAAGTTTTAGTCACGGGTGCAAATGGCTTCGTTGGAAATCACCTAGTTAAAGAGCTTACCGAAAATGGTATTGAAACTGTCGGCATCGGTGGTCGTAGTGTTAATATCAATAAATCACCCCTTATACCTGACTTTAAGGTTTTAGAGCTACTTGACCCTGAAGCAGTCAAAAAGATCGATTTTAATGACATTGATGGGGTGATTCATTTGGCTGGATTAGCAGCTCCGGCGCCATCATTCGATAAACCATTGGAGTATATCAACACCAATATGGGCATCGAAGCCAACTTATTTGAAGCTGCGCTTGCTCAGAACGCTAAGCCAAAGTTTGTGATTGTTAGCAGTGGAAGTCTTTATGACCCTAAAGCGCCGATGCCATTCACCGAATCATCGCCTGTCTGCCCTAACTCTCCCTATGCCGTAAGCAAAATTGGCCAGGAGCAGCTGGCTCAATATTACGGAATCCGTGGCTTTGAGTGCGTAATAGTCCGTCCTTTTAATCACATTGGGCCAGGCCAAAATCTTGGCTTCATCGTGCCCGATCTGACAAAACAAGTGGTGGATTTTGAACGGGGTATAATAAAAGAGGTCACTGTGGGCAATTTGGACGCCAAACGCGACTATACTGATGTACGTGATATTGTGAAGGCCTATAGATTACTGTTCGAAAAAGGCAAATCAGGTGAAACATATAATATTTGCTCTGGCTCTGCACTTAGTGGGCATGAGATATTGTCGAATATTTTAAAAGTGGCCGGTTGCGAACCACCGATCGTAAAAGATGAGGCCAAGACTCGTCCTTCGGACCGTCCAGTTCTATATGGCAGTCATCAAAAAATTACCGACGACACCGGCTGGAAGCCAGAAATTGACATAGAAAAAACCATCCAAGATGTAATTGCAGACTGGCGCAGCCGAAGCTAGTTATTCTAAGCTTGTGGTTGATTCGTGGCCGAGGTCGTATTCGACCATCATTTTTACAAGACCGGGGAAGTCGACTTGGCGCTTCCAGCCAAGAACCTGCTCGGCTTTAGTTGGATTACCCAGTAAGATATCGACCTCGGCAGGACGCATAAACTCAGGATTTTGCTTTACGTAAGGACGCCAATCGTCGATGCCAATTTCTTTAAAAGCCAGCTCGAGGTATTCTTCGATTGAGTGCGTTTCGCCTGTCGCTAACACATAGTCATCTGGCTTGTCTTGCTGCAGCATACGCCACATTCCTTCTACGTAATCACCGGCGTAGCCCCAGTCGCGCTTAGCGTCGAGGTTTCCGAGTTCGATGTGAGTTTGTTTGCCCAAATGAATCCGGGCAACGGCGTTGCTGATTTTGCGGGTCACGAATTCAACTCCACGGCGTGGTCCCTCGTGGTTAAACAAAATGCCAGATGTAGCGTGCATGCCATAACTCTCACGATAGTTCTTAGTAATCCAGTGACCATAGAGCTTGGCTACGCCATACGGACTGCGCGGGTGGAATTGCGCTTCTTCGTCGTAGCCAGTGCCCGGCCGATTATAGTCGAGCCCCCCAAACATCTCAGAAGTCGAAGCCTGATAGAAACGGATTGATTTAGTCCCACCAGATTGACGGATGGCTTCTAAGACATTTAAAACACCCTTGCCTGTTACATCTGCTACCAGCTGCGGCGCTTTAAACGAATAGCCAACGTGGCTAATGGCGCCTAGATTATATACCTCGTCGGGCTTGGAGATTTCAATTGCATTCACCAAAGATGAAGTATCGGTCAGATCACCTTCAATCAGCTTGATGTAGGGCTGTTCTTGCTCAATGCGCAGACGCTTTGGATTGTGCTGGCCTCGTATGATGCCGTATATCTTGTAGCCTTTTTCGTTTAGTAATTCGGCGAGATGGTAGCCGTCTTGTCCGGTGATGCCTGTAATCAGTGCTGTTTTCGCCACTTAAGTCCTCCACGTTCGATGATGATTACTAGAAATTATACCTGTAAATGGCCGGATTTCGTAGTTTTATTTCTAAACAGTGTTTAGTATATATACATGAGTAAGATCGTTATTGACGCTCGGGAGTGGAGCACTAGCACAGGTCGCTATATCAGTGGACTAGTGCGTCGTCTGGAAAAAACTGACACAGAAAATGATTACACGATCTTGCTGAAGCCACGCGATATGAAAAACTGGCAGCCGGCCTCCGCCAATTTTCAAAAACTGGCCTGCCCTTATAAAGAATTTACATTTTCAGAACAGCTTGGCTTTAAGAAGCAGCTGGATGGCCTGAGGGCTGATCTTGTGCACTTCGGAATGGTCCAACAGCCAGTCCGCTATAAAGGCAAGACTGTTACGACAATGAACGACTTAACCACGCTGCGTTTTGACAATCCTTCAAAGAACAGCTTGGTGTTTAAGGTTAAGCAACGCATTTATGGCTGGGTTAACCGAAAAGTTGCCAAAAAAGCCTCTCATATTATTACTTACAGCCAGTTTGTTAAAGATGATGTCGTGAATTACACCCATGTTAATCCAGATAAAATCACTGCTATACCTTTGGCCGCCGATCAAATCGCCGAGCCGGCTGAAGCTTTGACAGCATTAGAGGGCAAGCAGTTCATTATGTATGTCGGCAGGCCAACACCACATAAAAACTTAGAGCGACTGATCAAAGCCTATGCTTCGCTGCGGGCTCAACATCCAGAACTAATGCTGGTCTTGGCGGGTAAAAAAGATGCCAACTACGAGCGTATTGAAAATGACGTAAGACGTCAGGCCATCAAAGGCGTGGTGTTTACAGGATTTGTGAGTGAAGGCCGGCTAAGATGGCTGTACGAAAACTGTGCGGCTTATGTCTTCCCCAGCCTGAGCGAAGGATTCGGTTTGCCGGGACTCGAAGCCATGCTGCACGGCGCGCCGGTAGTTAGCAGCAATGCAACATGCCTACCGGAAGTTTATGGCAGTGCGGCACATTATTTTGACCCGCTCGATACTCAGGCCATGAGCGACGCTATCAATGAAGTATTAACCGATAAAGAACTGCGCGAAAACCTATTCAAAAAAGGCAAGGTTCAGGCAGCTAAGTACTCTTGGCAAAAAACCGCCCAGCAAACCCTAGAGGTCTATAAAAAAGCCCTAGTCTGATTCTTTTTTGAGTACGATGTGGCGATCACGGCCTTCGCCGGTGGATTCGCTGGTGAGACTGTATTCGGCGGCCAGCTTATGGATAATTCGTCGGTCGGCGGCGTTCATTGGGTCAAGATCCATCGGTTCGCCAGAATCACGAACTTGCTTAACCCAATCTTCGGCTCGTTCGCGCAAGCGGTCGGCACGCTGCTTCTTGTACTCAGCAATGTCGACATTAACGCGATTATGCGAATAGCCATTATTTTTTAAAGCTGTGCTGGTCAGGTATTGCAGTGAACGCATATTATCGCCGCGTTGACCGATCAGGAATCCATTTAAGTGAGTACTCGGCACATTGAGCTGAATTACTTCATCATCGCTTGTGGCGTAAACGTCAGTGTTGAGACCAAAAAATGACAGTAGATCTTCGATATATTTTTTGCCATATAAAATAGCCTCTTCCATCGAGTCATTCATTACTTCTTCCTCCGCTTAGCTTTTGATTTGGAGGTTTTCTTTTTGGTTTTTGATGGAGTTGCTACAATTTCTGCTTCTGGAATATCCTTGACGTTTTTTGTAGGCGCGTCAGCGATAGCTTCCATTTCTTCTTCGTCGCGATTTAGAACTATACTCTGCTGGATGAACGCTACCAGTCCGCTCGTCAACCAATAAAGGCCGAGCGCTGACGGGATACTGACCGTAAAGATAAAAATCATGATAGGAATTAAAAATCTTGTACTGCTAGCAACCGCCGCATTAATCTCTGATTGGTCAGCCTGCTTGCCCGATCCTGCTTCTTTAAGGATGGCGCGCAGAGATCGCTGATCTTTTTCTTGTGGCATCAGCTGCTTGGCTTGGTAGTACTGCGCTACGGCACTACCGATAACAATAAACATCGCTGGCCAGTAGATACCGGCTTGACTCCAGGCCGCTTTGCTCAGATCAACTACGCCAAACAGGGTGTTATCAAACAGGTGAATGTTTTTGGCCAGTTCCTGCATCCAGCTGAGGTTTTGCACAAAAGGATACGAGAAAGTTACGAGAGTGTGGGGGTCTTTAATTATTTTTGTCAGTCCGCTATACAGACCAAACAAAATGATTAACTGAATAATAAGGATTGGAAAGGTTGCGAAAGGATTGATGCCTTTTTCTTTATATAGTTCCATGAGCATTTGTGACTCTTGTTGTCTGTTGCCTTTGGTAGCCTGCTTGATCTTTTTGATTTCGGGCTGCAGCTTGCGCATTCCCTTGGCTTGATGGAGCTGCTTTTTTACCAGTGGCCACATCAGCATGCGAATAATGATCGTGAATACAATCAGTGCAATGCCAAAGTTGTGACCTGGCAAGATGGCGTAGATCAGCGTCAACAAATTAAAAAGTGGCTGAACAATGAGGGTTGTGAACATAATTTAACTCCTACTATAACATGTTTGACCGGTGTTTTAGTGGGCTTATCGGTATATTATTTGGCTTTTTGAAGCAATTCTTGAATGGCCTTTTGAAGTTTTGCGGCTCCAATCTCGGCAATTTGATCACTAAAAACCGTAAAGACTAGGTCTGTGCCCGGCTCAATTATCACGTCGGCTAGGCGAACCTGCTCATAAACTCTCCTCCGAATGCGATTGCGCTTCACTGCAGACTTATTAACCTTTTTACTGACAACAACCGCTACGCGGTATGGCTTTGTTGCATCACGCCTCAAGTATTTAAGACTAATCATGCCGCCACGAATGCTTTGTCCACGTTGATACACTCCCTTAAGACTTCCGTAGCCGTGGAAGCGGTGACTTTTGGTAAACATACTGTGTCTCTTTAGGCTGAGAGTTTGGCGCGACCCTTGATGCGTCGACGCTTGAGTACATTGCGGCCGGCTTTGCTGGACATACGCTTAAAGAAGCCGTGTTCGCGGGCGCGTGATCGCTTTTTTGGCTGGTGAGTTCGTTTAGGCACTTATTTTCCTTATAAGTTTGTGATGAATTCAGTAAATTATATCTGTTAATCGCCAAAAAGTCAAAACCCCGACTACAAAAACAGTGTTTAAGTGGCAAGTTTTTCGAACTCATAACATGCCGAGCGCGAACATGTGGGGATATCATGGGTTTTATGTGGGTGTTGGCGGCAAGGTGGTATTTTTATGTTACAAAAAGACGGGTGGTGTGAAATTGACTGACGACGTGTTTTTGACAACTTTTAGTCACCGATCCGTTAGGTTTATCCACTTATGTAGAGCTCTTGTCCACAGTTTCTACAGATACGGCTCTAGGGTGTGTACAAACCTGCCTCAGTTCATGAAAAATTAATTTCGGCGAAGTTGATCGTGCTATTGACACCTAAAAAGGTGTGGAAAACTTACTCCAGTTGGTTTATAGTTACTTCCTACGAGAAGGAGGATAAGTGCAAGAAGATACTGTCTGGCAGGCGGTTTTGGGGGAACTGGAAGTTACATTATCGCAGGGTAACTTCGTAACTTGGTTCAAAAACACTCGTCTTTTGAAACAAGACGACGGCAAGATAGTAATCGGCGTCACTAATCCTTTTGTTAAACAAACACTCGAAAAAAAGTATGGCCCACTGATAACCGCAACCCTTAACAAACAAGGGGTTGAGGTTAGTGAAATTGAATATAAGATGCTGCCGGCCAGTGCGATGAATCAGCGACCCAGCAGTTCCGAGCAGCCAGCCTCAAACCAGCAAACTCACTCCAGTATCAGCCAGCCTGCCGCTCCCAAAGTGTCGGCCGGGCCAAAAAATTTCCGCCAAGCTCTCAATGAGCGCTACACGTTTGATAATTTTGTGGTTGGCGACGGTAATGAGTTGGCGTTTGCGGCCTGCCAGGCTATTTCGCAAAAACCAGGCACCAAATATAACCCTTTGCACCTTTATGGTGGCGTTGGTATTGGTAAAACTCATTTGATTCAGGCTCTTGGTAACGCTTTGCAAGCCCGTGATCCAAACGCAAAGGTCTTATATATTGCAACCGAGCAGTTTGTGCAGGAGTTTGTGCAGGCTCTACGCAACCGCACAACGGCCGCATTCGCAAAGTATTATCGTTCGGCAGATGTATTGATCGTCGACGATGTTCAGTTTATTGCCGGTAAAGACAAAATGCAGGAGGAGTTCTTCCACACTTTTAACACTTTGCATCAAGGAAACCGACAGATAATTTTGAGTTCTGACCGACCACCTCGTGATATTGATATGCTCGAGGATCGCTTAAAGTCGCGTTTTGCAGGCGGCATGAGTATCGACATGCAGATTCCTGATTTTGAAACACGTTGCGCTATCATCCAAACCAAGGCACAAAATCATGACAGTGAGCTTGACCACGAAGTTGTTGAGTATTTGGCAACCAATATTCAAACGAACATTAGGGAATTAGAGGGTGCCCTAAATCAGCTATTGGCTTTTTGTGAGATGCGTGGACTCGAGCCGACGCTTAGTATCGCCTCAAGCTTACTAAATGTAAGCAAGACTCGCCCTAAACACTTGAGCGCAAAGCAGATTATCGAGCGGACTGCTCGACATTATCAGATACCTGTTGAGGATATAGTTGGCCCTAAACGCGATAAAGACATTGTTGTGCCTCGTCAGGTGGCTATGTATATGCTTCGTAATGAATTAAAGCTCAGCTTCCCTAAGATTGCCCGCGAGCTCGGTCGGAAGGACCACACAACAGCTATACATTCAGTCGAAAAAATTAATAAAGAAGCTCGTACAGATGCAAGTTTGCGTATGGCAATAACTGAAATCCGGGATCATTTGTATGCATAAGTCGGGTTATTTAGTAGTAAAACCTGTGGGTAAACTGTTTGGTTACGGTGGTTTGTTTGAGGGGTTGTACTCAGCTGTAAAAAGTACCTTTTTTATTGGTGTTCATAAAACGGTGGGTTTATACAGGTTTATACCGGGTGTTTTACAAGGCTTTATACACCGAATTTTTTTGAGTTTTTTATCTGTTAATGATGTTTTTATCCCCACAATCCACACCACCTACAACAAACTACAACTAATTAATATAAATAACTTTGTTTTTAATAGCAGGAGGTTGAAATGAAGCTTCAAGTAACTCAAGAAAATTTAAA
>ERZ724505.1204-NODE-1204-length-14543-cov-95.838004_pt1 | contig 14543 bp, 23 predicted proteins | sample MGYA00376038_ERZ724505 | MGnify/ENA primary metagenome ERZ724505 (study PRJEB28724, sample SAMN07190884) | wastewater metagenome | isolation source: effluent of sewage treatment plant in Hong Hong | place: Hong Kong | collected 2016-03-17 ... | reverse complement strand
ACGGTGCGGTGATGCAGCGATGAGTGAACGCATCTTGCACGATTGAGCTAGTCGGCGGGCAGCGTCTCCACCGCTTGGTTGATGCAGAACTCGGCACCACAGGCCCACGAGCAGATGTGCCAGTCCGTCCAGTCCGGTTCGTCGTCCTCGTCCAGTCGCCAGTACGACAGGTTGATCGGGTCACCTGCGATCTCGCTGCCGCACTCGTCACATAGGTAGCGGTGACTCATGCCGTCCACTCCTTGCCTGCGAACATCGCCCAACCGTCATGGATGGCAACGTTGTGGTAGGTGAAGCGACCATCACCTGGCTCGTAGTTGACGATGGCAAACCCCTGCTGCCAGTCCTCTGCGATCGGCAACGGCCGCCCGTCGAGGTCGGTGCCCCCCTTGGTCGAGGGCACGACGCCATCAGTGCGGGCGAGACAGCCGGGTGAGGCAGCCATGATCTCCTTCGCGCCATCATGGTCCTCGCGGGTGCGAGCCCCGTACTCGCGACGGTGCACATGGCCGTAGATCGTGGACACCTTCTCTGATGCCAGATAGACGTGGGCGGTGGAGCCACCCGACTTCACCCGGTGGCCGTGGATGACGCGTAGCCGCTCGTTGATCCAGTACTTGTTGGCGGGATATCCAGGCAGGTACTCGATCCCGTAGCGATCGAAATGGCACAGGTGCGGCAGGGAGAGCACCGGCCACGAGTCGGGCGTGTTGCCCTGTCGGAGCCCGAACGCAGCGGCGGCGTTGTCGAGGATGAAGTTCGGCAGTCGTTCCTCGTGGTTGCCTGCCAGCCAGATGATGCGCGATTTGGGGCAGCGCGCCCGCAGATCAGCCACGAACAGGGCGAGCCGGTCGATGGTGGCTTGGGTGGTCTGCTGGAATGCCGGGGTGAGCCTGTACTTGCCGAACTCGGCCAGGTCGGCGTTGTCGCCCACCAGGATGATCTCGTCGGGCTGGAATTCTTCGCAGGCGGCAGCGAAGATGGAGATGGCCCGCTCGTCGTGGATGGCGACCAGTTCGCCGTTGACGAGCCGGAAGTAGCCAACCTGCATGTCCGGCCCGATGACGGCAACCCGCCATCCCGTTTTCGCCGGTCGCCTATCCGCTTTCTGCCGTTCGAGCTTGACCATCGGGCCGGGCTTGACGACCGGCCACTGCGGCCCGTCAGCGAACGTCGGGACGAACTCGATGCCGTGCAGGTCCACGAGTTGCGGTTCGCCGTCCGTGCCCTTCTGGAATCCTTGCCAGGCTTTCACCTTCGTCACCCGCGACACCATGTCGAGCTCGATGTGTGAGCGCTCCAACAGATCGGCCAGCTTGCCCAGCGTTTCGCGTGACGGTCCTGCCGCCTTGCGGTTGAGGGCGAGCAGGTCGTCCACGTCAGCCATTGCGGCGCACCATGCATTCAGCGCGACGGTGCCGATCGACCGGCGACGGACCCATTGGGTAGCCGAGCCCGGTGAACACCTTGCCGAGCCCCTTGGCCGAGAAGTTCACCGGGTCATCGAGGGCGGCTTGCAGCTTTGCTCGTGTCGGATCGGGCGACCCCGCGAGTGCCGCACAGACGGTGCACTTCGGGCCTGCTGGTCGCTTGCGGTTCTCCGCGAGCAAGGCGTCGATGTCGACGCTGGTGGGCTTGGTCTTGGACACTTTGCCTCCTTGGAGGGGGGTTCGAGTGTTGGCCATCCGTGGCGGCGTTCGAGGGCCTGTCGCCCCCCACCGCCTGATCCAGTGGAACGGTGGGGGGACGAGAACTCCCGCTGCTTCAACAACGGGCAGACCGTGTTCTCGTTACGTCAGGCCCCGCCTGCTCGAATGCCTTGGAGGCGGTTGAGCATGAGTTGGCGGGGCGTCAGGTTCTCGGCCGGGACGGCGGACGGGGCGCTGCCGTTGGGGGCCGGGGGCGGCACCTGTCCTGCGGCGGCGGCGGTCGCGGTCGCACTTGCCATCGCGGTCGCGAGCACGTCGTTGCGGAAGATCTCGATGGCCTGACCCATGTCCTGCGTCTCGCGGCAGATGCGGATGATCGTCTGGCCTGCGGCCGAGCGCGGGTCGTAGCCGGCGTCTCGCATCTGTTGCGACATCGACTCCACCAACGCCTGCTGTCGGGCTTCGGCGGCACGGGCCTGGTCACGCTGCTCGAGGGTTTCCTGCACGACGCGTGCGATCTCGTCGGCCGACACGGGGGCGGGGGCGTCGGGTGCGGAGGCGATGTTGGTCGGGGCCTGGCCTGCTGCTGCCTGGCGGGCGGCGATCAGCTCGGCGGCGGACTTGCCGTTGACGTTCTCGACGGTGGTCAGCGACCAGTTGGTGATGCCTTCCACGTCGCCGTTGCGGACCATCTCGGCCAGACCCAACAGGGCCTCACGCTCATTGTCGTCCAGGTCTGCGAGCAGGCGGGTGGCGGGGCGGTACATGTTCCGCTCCTTCACCCGGCTCTGCACCTCAGCCTGGTACTTGGCCTGCCATTCCTCCACCGTCTGCGGGACGGCATCGGCGGGCGCAGCGGCGGGGGTGGGAGCCACCACCTCGGGCACGTCGGGGGCAAGATCGGTCATGGCGCTACCTCCATCGGGTTCTCAGTCGGGGCCGGGGGCATCATCTGCCCGTCCGGGGGCGGACCTTCCGGTCCTGGCGGCATCGCACCCGGAGCGGGGGCGGGAGCCGACATCTGTTGCATCAACGTCTCGTGCGCCTGGATGTGCAGGTCGATGTACTCCTGCACGGCCGGGTCGGCGTCTCGATAGGCGGACGTGGCGCGAGTGTCGTTGTGGTTGGCGATGTGCTTCGCGTGGTCGTGCCACGAATCGACCAGCACCTCGTCGTCGCCAACGCCGGCCAACATGCGACCGTTCTCCCAAATCGCGAGGGCGGTCTGCGGGTCCTTGATCGCGGCGAACGCGGTCGCGTCGGGGGTGCGGATGATCGCCGCCAACTGGCCGGGCGTCATCCCCGCGAACATCTCGGGGAACGTCTGTGCGAGGCGCAGCATCTGCTCCATCACCGCTGCCTGCGAGCGGGGCATGACGGCATCGAGGGGCACGGAGACAACCGGGTGCTCGGGCAGATCGGCGGCGGACCACTGGAACTGCACGACCGACTGATCGGGGCGCATCAACGTGTCCTGCACTTCCATGCCGGGCAGGCCGTGCTTGGCACGGGCGGCGTCGACCTGCTGCATCAGGTGACGCATCGTGGCGAGCACCATCTCCGCGATGGACTGCCAGCCGCGCTGTTGATTCATCGCCATCGGGCCGAGCGGGGTTTCGTCCTTCTCGGCCAGGATCGACAACGCGAGTCCGCTGTTGCGATCCCCGGGCGCTTCACCACGGGACACGGCGTGCGTGGAGAACAGGTCGTCCAGTTCGGACTCGTACTTCTCCACCATCTCGCGCAGCCAGCGTGGAATCTGTGGGGCCTCCATCCAGTGGGGCCCGGCACCACCGGCAACGGACGGGTCGTACATGATGACCTCGGCCACCTGACCGGACAGCTCGAAATCGTCGTCCACGATCGAGCCCATTGGGACCAGCATTCGGGCGTTGTCCGCCTTGCCGACGTGGCGGTTCATCGACGTGAACGCCTTGTTGATGTTCCGCTGAATCTGGCGGGCATCGTTCAGGATCGTCTCGCCCTTCCAGGTCGCGCCGACCTGTGTCTGGATGAACGGCTGAATGTTGAGACGGTCGGTGAACGGGAACGGCCACGGCGACTGGCGGACGATCTTGTCCCCGATGACGTGCAGCACGCAGCCGGGTCCGTCCGACGAGGGGCGCTCGTAGTACACGTACACGGCGCACGCCTTGGACACCGACCGCAGGCCCGCACCCTGGCGGTTGCCGATGAGGGCGCGGTGCATGACGCTGGTGGTCGCGGCGTCCGCATCGGGCTTGGGTTCGTAGTCGAGCTGGTAGTGGCGCTTGGCCTGCGACGGCGTGAGAGTGGTGACCCGCATCCAGTAGTAGGCGTCGGACGCCTTGCGGGATCCGGGCTCCAACCCGAACTCGGCGGCGTTCAGCGCAGCGAGACGCACGGCGGGACGCTTCGGCAGCTTGATTTCCTCGCCCGTCTCGGTGAGCGAGATCGACTGGTTCTCGTACTCCCAGTCCGGTTCGACCGAGATGGCGGACACCCCGCCGAGCAGGGCGTTCATCACGGCCTCGGCGCGTTCGGATTCCCACCCGGCGCGGTGTGCTTCCACCTCAAGGATCTGTCGTTGCGTGGACGCCTTGCGTTGGGCGGCGGCATCGACGCCTTCGGGGCGCGGCTCGAACGGGAGCGGGGAGCGGACGAACCGGGCGAGCAGCGACAGGGTGCGCGGCTTGAACTTGTTGACGGTGACCCGGCTATCCAGGTCCTCGTTGTCGCCTGCGGGCTGGAACTGTGCGGACGCGGTGTTGTCGTCCCACGTGATCCACTGGTTGCCCATGAAGTACTCGTGGTTGATCCAGTAGGAGCGGCGTAGTGGCAGCATGTCTGCCACGATGTCCTCCCACTTCTTCTTGACCTCGGCGGCGGTCGGGCACTTCCATTCGGTCTGGTTCACGACTCGTCCTTTCGGGGGGTCGCTACCTTGAAATCAGTCCAGCCGTCCTGCATGGCGCGCTGGCGCTTGTTGCCGTAGCGGCGCGAGCGGTGGAACTCTTTGCGCAAGGAAATCCATTGCGCAGCCTTGCCGTTGCCGACCCATCGGCCGCAACAGTCGCAGTGTCCGCGAAACCTCACTTGAACGCCCCCGCCAGTTCGCCCACGGTGTGCCTGATCTGGCCCACATGGAACGACGCCAACACCCGCTCACGACGGATCGGGGACTCCAACCACGCAGCCAACTGCGGGCCGTCGTAGATCGCCTCGTACCCAGTCGTCGCGCACGCGTCGATGCACGCCGAGATCATCTGCACGAACTCGTCACGCGCCTCCGGTGACGGCCACTCGATCGGCCCCCCATCCACGGCATCGGTCAACGGGTTGATCCACGGGTCGTTCATGCGATCTCCGTTTCACGCAGCGGCCGGCGCTTGCGGGGCATCTCGTCCCGCTCGGGCGACGGTGGCATGAACTCGTCCACGAGGGCGTGCGTCACGGTGACCTTGTGGGTCCATGCCCGCCATCCGGCGCGCCAGCACTTGTGGCCCACGGCCCCGGCGAAGAACGTCACGAGCAACCAGGCGTTCACGACACAACCCGAGCGGCGCGGTTGATGACGGACCGCAACTCTTCCAGCTCGGCGGCGGTCGCGGCGTAGCGCTCCTGCTCGTTGGTCAGTTCTTCCACGACATCAGCGTAGGCGGTCTTGAAGTCAGAGTCTACGATTGCACGACTCATCTGCGATGCGACCAGGGACGCCGCCTGCATCGCGCAGTGCCCGCACAGGTACACGCGGGCGACTCGGACGATGACGCCGGGGTCGGCCAGTTCGAGGTCCACGACCGGCAATTCTGTGCTGGCGGTCTTGCAGACGGCGCAGCATCCGGGTGCGGCACGGTATCCATCGGTCAGTTGCATCAGTGGCTCCACATTCTGTCGAGGACGTTGTTCACTCGGTCGCGTTCGACCTTGAGGGCATCTTCCAGCCGGGCCAGTTCACCCGACGCCGGGCCGGGCTTGACGTGCTCAGCGATCGCCTGCACGACGCCACGGGGCAGGCGTAGGCGGTAAGGAGTGCGCTCGCCCTGCTGGACCGTCGCGAAGATCGCGTCGCCCGCCCCGGTGAACCCGCTGAGCACGTCATAGGTGTCGCCGTTGCGGCGGGCGATGACAACCTCGTCTCCCAAGAAGTCGGGATACGGGTTGACCTGAACGAGCCATTCGTACATCACGACTCCATCTCTCGGGCGGCGACGGCGGACGCGGCACCGGCGCTGAACCACACGATGTCGCGCGGCAGATCCTCGAAAGTTGCTTCTGTCTCGCTCACCATTTCCTCTTTCGTTTGTCGAGTCGGCGCACCATCTGTGCGAACCGGGCGTCAGCGCCCATCGGGGGCGCTTCCTTGCGTTGCTGCGCGGACATCGGGCGTACCGCAAGGAGGTACCGGCAGGCATCGACTGCATGGTCCTCAAGGGTTGTGTCCAAGTCCTCGTCGTTGTGCGAGTCGACCTGCATCAGCGGGATGGTGCGCGCCAGGTTGGTGCAGTTGGAGAACACGAACAGGCGCGGCCACCCGTACTCGCCGTTGGGCGCGACCTTCATCGGGTCCCACATGTACTGCTTCATGTTCGCCCAACCGGCCGGGCGCTGGTTCTTCGCACGAGTCGTGTTCATGCCCGCATCGCGCCACATGTCAGCGATCGACTTGCCGGTGCCACGCCGGTCAGAGAACACGGACGGGTCGGCCACGGTCGCCCCGAACTTCTCGCGCTTGCCAGGCACGGTCGGGGCGAGCACCTTCTTGGCCTGCTCGGTCGGGGACAGCCCTGCCCCGTATTCCTCACGGTAGATGTAGCAGTTGCCGTCCGGGTCCCACGCCCCGTACACGCAGGCGAACGGCGAGGTCGAACCCCAGTCGATGCCACGCGCCCTGTACCAGCCGTCAGGAATCTCGAACGGCTCGATGACGTGGATGGCACGGTTCCACGTCTCGAAGTACTGGCCGGCGAACGTGTCCCAGTCCCCGTCTCGCAACTGGCGGCGACGGCGCTCGTCCAGGGTGTTCAGGTTCTTGAGGTACGACGGGTCCAGGTACGGGTTGTCGGTGGCCTTGGACGGCACGAATCCGCACACGAGATGGGTAGCGGGGTCGGCCTCGATCTCGAGCCCACGAATCCACGGGAGCAACACGTCCATGATCTCGCCTGCGGTGGCGGTCGCGACGTTGATCGGAGCCTCGTAGCTGGCGACGATGTGCTTGCGTTCCAGCCCCTGCGACACGTCGTAGACGATGATCTGCTGCCCGTAGTGGGTGGGCGTGATGAACAGGTCGTACATCCAGGCGTGCGAGATGCCGCCAGGGTTGGTGAACAGCCCAAGATGTGGGCGTGCGCCGAGCAACGCCTTCTCGCGGGTGGTCCGCAGTCGGGAGGCGACCTGTGTGATCTGGTTCTCGGTGACCGTCGTGGCCTCATCGATGACAACGCAGTCGTATTCCGCGCTGAGGTACCTGCCCACGGCTTCCTCGGTCTGACAGTGGCCGCACTCCACGATGCTGCCGTTGGTGTAGAGGAAGCGGGGTTGGCCGTCCACCTTGCCGTACTTGGCGGGCAGACCGAACCGGGCGATGCGACCGATGAGACGGATGATGAGCGAGCGGCGCAGCTCGGGGATGGATCGGCGCATCAACAGCGACGAGTGGCCGGGAATCTCCTGTGAGAGCCGGTTGACGTGGTGGATCGCCAATTCGCTGTTGTGGGTCGGAATGAACGAATCGCCACACAGGAAGATGCCGGTCGGGTTTGAGACGGTGATGCACCGCATGGGCATTGGGTCGATCCGGTCGCACGACACGATGTAGCGCAGTTGCGTGGTGCGCCTGATCTTGGAGTTCTGCTGGCGCTCCAACTTGCGAGGCAGGCGGAACACGGGGTCGGCCGAGGTGAACCGGACCATCCAGCACGGTCCCTTGTCCTCACCGTTCAGCTTGGTTCGACGTTCCGCGATGGACGCTTTGATGCCAAGCGAACACGCCAGCTCGTGGACGCCGCGGGCGATGCGCTCGTTGGTGTTCACGAACGAGCACGCGCCGGTCTGGCGAACCGTGCCGTCCGTATCCATGAGCCCCTGCAAGAGCGCAAGGCGCTGCTTGGCCGACGCCCTCAGGTAGATGGCCGGGATGTGCTTGCTCCTCAACAGGCCCAATCTGCGCAATGCGGGGTTGAGCCCGACGATCCAGTGCGACCGGCTGTCGTAGTGGTTCATCTCGTAGCCAGCGGCCTTGATCTCGCCCCAAATCTCGGGGTCGATGCCGGTGAACCCACTGTTGGCGGACGTGCCGTCACCCAGCCACGCGCCCAGCACGTATGGGTCAATGGGGAGTTTGACTTCCGGCAAATCGATTTGATCGCAGACTGGGATCGCATGGTTGCGGCGACCCGATGCGGTGGTCAGAGTTGCGGCAATCTCGGCGGTTGTGCGAATGCCACCAACGGGAGCCGGGAGCGTCTTGCCGGACGGGCCGGCGCATTCGGGCGGGATGGGCTTGCCCGTCACCCTGGACGGGCGCTTGGCGCGGCGCGCGGCGCGCCACTCATCATTCCGGCGCGTTGCTGCGATCAGTTCGGCGGCATCGTAGGTCCACCAGCGGTGGTCGGCGTCGGCCTCGACGGTGCTGCCGTCATCAAACGTCAGCCGGTAGGCGACGGCGTTGTGGTCAACGGGGTGCAGTTGAAGAACCCGGCAGACTTCGCCACGCTCGGTAAACAGTTCATCCCCGACCCCTACCTCACCCATCGTGGTCCATCCACTGGGGGTGGGCAGACGACTACTGAGAGCGAGCTGCTTCGCGCCCCCGGCCGCGCCCCCGTACAGGAGCCAGTCCACCTTGCGCCAGACCTCTTCGGCGTAGAGCTGCTTGGGTGTGAGCGACCACACGTCACCCAACGCCTGTTCCATGATGGCGACGTACTCGGCTGCTTCCTCTTGGGTCAGCAACTCAAAGTCGATGTCGCCCAGCACGGCGTCAATAGCGGTGGTCAGCTTCACTTGGCAGTCCAATCGTGCAAGTTCATGCAGTCCAATCGTGCAAGTTCATGCCGCACCTTCGAGCATGTCGATCAGGTCCAGCGCCTGCGCCTCGGCGTCGTGAAGGGCGTGGTGGGGGATGACTGGGTCATGCGCCTCACGGCTGTTGCCGAACCCCTTGCTCGGGTCCATGCCGAACTTCATCGACCGCAGGCAGAGCGAGCGGTAGTGGAACGGCGACGGCATGTTGTAGTGGGCGAACAGGTCGTCGAGCCACGGCTTGTCGAAGCTGACCGGGTTGGCGGTGAAGAACCGTTGGGACCAGTCGGGCTGCACCTGCTCAACGAACTCGACGATCATCCTCGCTGCTAGCGATGGTGGGACACGGACGAGTGACTCATCTCGGTACGCCTCGTCCTGCGCCTCGTCGGACTGCTCGACCCACCACGGCATCGACGTGTAGTGCGCCGGGCGTGGGATTGTCAGGGCATCGATCCCGTGGTCGAGCCGGACGTACAGCCGGTCACGATGGAGCACCCAACCCTTGGACAGGGAGTGCACCACGGGCACGATGCCCACCGTCAGGAGGTAGCCCATCGACGGCACCGTGGCGGTGCACTCGACGTCCACGTTGAAGAACGTGGCGGGCTGAGGCATCTCGAAAATAGGTGTCGGTTCACTCACAGGTCCACGTCCAATCCGCCCTCGGCCACCCGGCGCACACGGCCCGGCTTCACCGGGTCAGCGACGCGGGCCTCGGCGCGCGTCTTGAGTTCGGCCAGCTTGGATGCCACGTCGGCCGTCAGCGATTCGGTGGACGACGTTTCGAGCACCTTTTGCTGCACCTTCGCCGCCCGGTACGACGCCCCGATGGACGCCCACTGCTTTGCCATCTCGGACGCTTCCTTGGCGGTGGTGGGCACGAACATGGGGCCACCGGACAGGATCAGGTTCGCCATCATGCGGACGATGTGGTCGGCGGTCTTGTCGATCGGGCCGGTGAACAGCGACTGGTTCTTGGCTGTCTCCATCGCTTCACCCACGGTGGCGAGGATGTTGGCGGCTTCTTCTTTGGCTTCCTGGCTGCGGAGCGCTCGGGCTTCCCGGTACTTGCCGCGGGACTTGGCCTGCATCTCTCGGGCGCGCTGGCGGGATTCCTCGTCGTCCTTGAGGATCTTGAGTCCGCGCCGGTAGTCGAGCTTGCCTTCCACGTCGGCGGTGGACGGGTTCAGTTCGTCCTCGGCGTCGGTGCGCACCTCCACGGGTGTGGCGATGGGCGCGCCTGCCTGACGGGCGATGATCTTCACCAGCTCGTCGTCAAGCTCAACGCCGTCGTCGGTCACGCAAAACCTCCGAACAGCTTGCTCAGGGCGTCGCGCTGGTTGCCCGTCGCGTTGCGGAGGTCATTCGCAGCCCTGAGCGAGATGGCCTGTTCCGCGGCCGCGATCAAGGCGTTGACATCTGTCGCACTGATCTTGCGCTCGTCCTTCCAGCGCTTGGTGATGCGGTTGAGGTCGGGACGGTTCACGCCAGTTCCTCAACGACGACGGCTTCAACGACGTTGCGTACCGCGGTTGGAGCCGTTGTCCATGCGCCCATGTTGGCCTGCACGACGATTCGCTCGCCCGCCCGCGCTGGCCGCATCTCGATGACGTAGCGCTTGGGGGGCGCGAGCTCCATGTCGGAGATCGGCCAGAACGACTCGCGGGTTCCAGCGGTCGGCTTGGCAATCAGCATCTGTTCGCCTACGGCCGTGACCACATAGCGCTGTTCCACGACGAAGTCTGCGGGACGAACGAGATCGCCAACCTGGAAGCTCACGACTGCGACGCCTTGTTGGTGGAGACCTTCGGGCGACCAGGCTTACGGGCCGGCGTCCCCTCCCCCGGAGCGAGCAGGGGAGGGGCGCTGGCCTCGTCGGCAGCATCGACGGCGGGGAGTGCGCCGGATGCATCCGCGGGGAGCTTGTGGGGTTCGTCGAACGCCGAGGTGGGCTCGCTGACGAACCCAGGCGAGAACATCAGCGAACTCGGCAACGGGACGACGGGCGTCACGATCACCGAGTAGGTCCGCTTGAACTCGGCGGGCGAGTGGAAGAACGGGTCGCCCGCCATCGGCTTGACCACGATCATCGGTGTGGACACGTCGAACGGGGTGAGGGTGCCGTCACCCTCCCGCTTGTAGAGCTTGCCGTCCACGACGGCGAACAGGTGGGAGCCGACGAACGCGAGGAACGCGTCGATCTCCCCGCCCGGTTCCCACGAGAACGCCGAGCCTGACACGTCGCGTCGGCCACACAGCACCACTTGGCCGGGCGCAAGCTCCGGGTCGTTGACGAATTCGCTCATGTTCCGCTCCCTTTCGATCGCGTCGGCGGGCGATCTGGCTATGCCGGTCGGGGAACGGCCCCTCCGGGTGTTGCGGTTTCCCGCAACAGACAGTCACCCGCCTCAGCGATGGACGACGCACCTTCCTGGTACGAGGGTCACGATACGCCCGTCAGTCTCGCATGTCAAGACTTGACTTGCGCGCCTTCTTCGTTCACGATCGAGACATGAACGAATCGACACCTACTTTCGAGATCGCGCCTGGGGACAACCCCTACCGGCACGACCACAACCCGCTCAACGCCGACTTCACGGGCGGCATCTGTCCGGCGTGCGAGTGGGACTACGACAACGTGCTGCGCGATGAGCGGGGTGCCCCAATGTCACCCGGCCGGATCGACGCCATGTCGTTCTACGTCGAGCCCGATGACCCGTTCGACAAGTTCCCTTGGACTGTGAGCCGTTGGGCTGCGCCGTATCAGCCCGAGCAGGGTGGCCCAAGAGCGTCCATCTCAACCCCGAACGGTCGCAGGCCCGACGGCACGATGCACACGTACTGGAACGTCGCTCACGACCTGTGGGAGCCGATCGCCGTCATCATCTGCAAGGCCGTGAACGCCGAGGCTCACGCGCGCTACGGAACACCAAACCCAGCTTCCGTGTACGCCGACGACTGGCGGGGGTCTGTGGAGAACTCCGATGGCTGACGGCAGCTTCTTGCACGATTCGGTCGCGCGCTTCTCGGATGAGCAACTGGCAGCGCTGGCCCGCGGGGTCGCCGCCGCCAACGCCGTACACGCCGAACCGCCACGCGACGCCCGCATCGCCATCGAGGACGTGGTGTCGTTCCGTTGCCCGGCGTTCCTGACGGCCGACTACGACCCGACCCACAAGGTGACCCGGCGATGACGCTGGAATCTGGTCTGCCGTGGCCCTGCACGATTGTGCGCACCCGATACAGCGGGTGCTACGAGGGCGGCGCGTGGGCTGCGTTCAACTTGTACGGCGACTCGGGGTTCCTGGTCGGCCACGACGGCCCGGACCTTGAGGCCGCCGAGTGGTGGGACCTGTACAGAAACTCGCCGTGGGTCGCTGTTGGCAACACCCCGCAGCAAGCGCTCGACAACCTGACCCGAAAGTTGAAGTCCAATGAGTGAGCCTGCAACGCCCGGCGAGTTCATGGCCTACCTCGATGCCGAGATGGCAGCGCTGCGCCACGAGTTGTACATGGAGTCGGCCATGTGGTGGACCGAGCACGCGTGGATTGGCGTCCCATACGGCCCAGCGCTCTGCCAAGCCCACCCGCCAGTACTGCGCGGGCTCAAGGCAATCATCGAGGCGTCGGATGGATGACGCCGAACGGGTGAACGTCACCCTCGAACACCCGTGCCGCGCCTGTGCTGCGCCGGCCGTGTGGGTGGACCTGTCGTACCTGCCGGTGCGCGGACACCAACTCATCACCCGGCTTGTGTATTGGTGCGCCGAGTGCGCCGAGAAGAACCCGATTGGAGAGCAATGAGCGACGACAAGTACGAGGCGGTGTTCACGACCTACGTCCACGGCAACGGCCGCCGTGCCGTCGGCCGGGTCGGGGTCGCCATCATCCGCAACGCGGACGGCGTGCCCGAGATCGTGTACGTGGTCGAGGACCTACTTGCCAAGGACGAGGACGGCGAGTCGTGACGGTCCGCTTCTTCGGGGGTTCGCTCCACGGCCAGGAGGTCGAGTGGCCTGGCGGAACCCACACCGTTCACGCCACCACGTGGGAGCCCCACCACTACAACTTCCATCACTACCGGCTGCACGCGATCACCCCCGGCTGTTTCGTGGCGATCCACCAGGGCGGGCGCAGGTGTTGTGAGCGGGTGCGTCCAAACTTGGAGCCGACTCCATGAAAAACTTTGTTACCGCACAAAGTTCCGGGGTCGGTCGTATCGCAAGACGAGCCTCGGCGTGCCAGACTGAACGGGTGGAAGGTCCGCACGTACACACACAGGAGCCCACCCGGCGTGCGAACGCTGTGTGGAACTACTTCGAGTTCACGTGCCGGTCCTGCGGTCGCCACTGGTTGCCGAACACCATCCGCATCTGCCGTCTCGGCGGGCAGATGGTGTGTCAACAGTGCCGTGACGCCGCCCTGTCCCGTGCAGTCCCCAACCCTGGCAAGAAGGTCGCTACCGACCCCGACACGCTCTGCCACACCTGCAAAGCCCCGATGGGCCGTCGCAGGGCCGTGATGAACGTCCTCGGCCAGACCGTCCACTACAGGTGCCCCAAGAAGAAGAACTAGCAAGCCCGGGAGCGGCGACACTCTCAGGCAGCGTCGCAGTCGTCAGGCGAAGGAGGTTCGAGTCCTCCCGCTCCCACCAACAGCCCCCACGAGACACAACGTGGGAAGCTCCCGGCCTTGGGCCGGCCATGACACGACTCGTGCTCAGCGCGGTGGTCACCAGGTAACAAGCTCCTGACACCCACCGTTCGGTGACTCTCCGGGAGCGAGCGTCCGACCCAATGGGGGAGGGGGGAAGCTTGCCCGAACTACCTTGGACCCGGTAACAGAATCTGAGATGGCAAACCCATGCCCCGATTCACGAAAGCGTCGAGTTGACGGCTACTGCACTGCCGCCCTCCGCTTCGCTCCGGTTGCCCTCGGAACCCCAGCACACGATCATGTGCCACCCGGCAGGCCCTCGACCCACCACTCGGGTGAACCTCCCCACCACCAGGACCCGAACCCTTCCCCTCAAGAGCAGGGAATCATCCGCGACCGGCCTCGAGTGTCACACACGACGCAGACGCGAGGGTGGAGAGCTACGCGAACCACCAACCCATGCCCAGGACGAGACGGATGAGCTGGTGGCGACGGGATGACACGATCGAAATTGCCCTGGAAAAAGCAGAGCGACTGATACACGACAGGGGGGTGGGGTCCCCTCGTGGGCGTGCCCCCACCCCCACCCCCATCGGCATCGGCATCGCACCAGGTCAGCCCACATATTCGTGGAGGGGTACACGCCATCGAGCCCACACCTACGCACCCCCCACGCACGCGAGAGGGGCTCGGGGGATAAGACCCAGTACTGGGCATCGAGGGGCGTGCCGGCGCACCCCTAGAGCGACTGGCACCGTGAAGAAGAAGTGGCACTCACACTGCCAATACCTCCGCATCGTGAAGCGTGACGCTCCGCTCTGTCCCCCAAACGGGTGACACCGACCCTATCGCCGGCCCATCTCTCGGAGCGATGGCCGCCGCTCGAGCCATCTCGAATTGGGGGGTTCACACCGCTTGACTCGTCATGCATAGTGAGTCTCGCAACGCACGACGGATGTGCGAGCGAGCGAATGGAGCGAACATGAACGTGAAGCGCATCGTGCGAGCTGGTGCCCTGGTGGGGGCTGTCCTGTCCCTGTCCGGGTGCCAGTGGATCACGGTCCCGGAGCACTACCCGTGGACCTTCAACGCCGAGCATGGTGACCGGGTGGACATCATCATGGAGCCGGTTGACACGCCGGAGGGGACCATCCTCGAACGGTGTGACCACATGGGCGGGGAGCTGATCTACAACCCGGCCACCCTGATCTGGACGTGTGAGGGGGTGGA
>ERZ724505.1203-NODE-1203-length-14548-cov-4.876561_pt1 | contig 14548 bp, 11 predicted proteins | sample MGYA00376038_ERZ724505 | MGnify/ENA primary metagenome ERZ724505 (study PRJEB28724, sample SAMN07190884) | wastewater metagenome | isolation source: effluent of sewage treatment plant in Hong Hong | place: Hong Kong | collected 2016-03-17 ... | reverse complement strand
AGAATCAACCATGCAATACCCAGGTACCATCAAAGTGAACGTCATTCGTGAAACTCGCGCTATAGAATTCGCTAAATAGTTAAATGAAAATTCTTTACGTCGGTGACATCATGGGCGAAGCCGGCATTGAAGTAGTTGAAAATGTTCTACCAACTCTTCGTAAAGAAAAACAAATTGATCTTGTAATTGCTCAAGCTGAAAATGTCAGCGATGGTAAGGGGATTACTCAAACAGATTTCCAGAGGCTGAAAAAAGCCGGTGTAGATTTTTGCACCGGCGGCAACTGGACCTTAAATAATGACGATATCTATCCAGCATTGAGCGATCCTATTCAGCCAATAATTCGACCGGCCAACTACCCGGAAGGCACCCCGGGTTTGGGCTGGAAGTATGTTAGTAATGTGCTGGTAATAAGTCTGCTCGGGCAGATTGTCGGCAAAGATTCAGAAAAACCAGTTGATAACCCGCTCAAAGTCGTCGATAAAATTCTTGATGGTCAAAAAGATATTGCTAAAAGCGGTGTCATGGTTAACTTTCATGGTGACTATTCAAGTGAAAAGGTTGTAATCGGCCATTACCTTGACGGCCGAGCTACTGCCGTTATCGGTGATCATTGGCATGTACCAACAGCCGACGCACGTGTTTTGCCAAAAGGCACGGCGCACATAAGCGATGTCGGCATGTGCGGTGTATTAGATGCTAGCCTTGGCGTGAAGTTCGAGAGTGTGCTGCCAAGGTGGCGCGATGGCAAACACACCAGAAATATTCTAGAGACAGTCGGCCCAAGGCAATTCAACGCGGTATTGGTTAGCTCCAATGATAATGGATTAGCTAATTCTATAGATCAAATTCAGCAGGTTTTCTGATATAATTAACCCCTGTATCGGGGAGTGGCGCAGTCTGGTAGCGCACGCGGTTTGGGACCGCGGGGTCGCAGGTTCAAATCCTGTCTCCCCGACCAAGTAGTGGCTGAAGCATTATGCTCGGCCATTTTTAATGGAGTACAATACGTTAATGCCTTTTGTCCTGACAATCCTTGCTGTATTAATTGTGCTTGTTGCCAATGAAATTTGGTATCGGAAAAAGGCTCTGCACGATGAATTTAGCCGTAAATTCATCCATATTACGGTAGGTAGTTTTGTAGCTTTTTGGCCCTTCTTTTTGAGCTGGGAGCAGATTCAAATTTTAAGCTTGGCGTTTTTGATAGCAATTGGTATTTCAAAAGCTTTCAATATATTTCAGGCGATCCACAGCGTCCAGAGGCCGACGTGGGGCGAGGTGTATTTCGCCGTTGCAGTGGGATTGATAGCTTTATTTACTGAAGAAAAATGGGTATATACTGCAGCCCTGCTACAAATGAGCTTAGCCGATGGCCTGGCTGCCGTTATTGGCACTAAGTATGGTCGACGACACAAATACCTAGTGTTCGGTCATCCCAAAAGTCTAATTGGGACGGCAACATTCTTTATTGTTTCGTTTGCTGTACTTGTTTCGCTTAACAGTTTTTTCCCAACCGAGCTAGGTCTTTTGACAATCTTGGGTATCAGCTTAGTCGCGACATTCCTAGAAAATATTTTCGTAATGGGGCTGGATAATCTGTTGGTGCCGCTGTTTGTGGCTTTGGTTTTAACCAAGGCCTGATGGTTTAATTAGGTGGGCGCGCAAAGCGTTAAAGATTACGAACACATCGACACCTTCCTGAATTATTGCTCCAGATAGTGCAGTGAATTTACCGGTCGAAAATACCACCATTAAAATCAGACTTAAGCCAATGCCAATCAATATGCTCTGGCGGGCGATTCCAAAAGTTCGTTTTGATATCTCAGTTGCCGTAGCTACTCGGCTGAAATCATCCAGCATAATTACCATATCAGCTGACTCACTGGCTGCCGTCGATCCGCGCGCGCCTAACGCCACGCCGACATCGGCGGCAGTTAAAACCGGGGCGTCATTAACGCCATCTCCTACAAAGATCAATGGTCTGTTTTCAACTTCGTCAATCACATGCAGTTTGTCTGCGGGCAGGGTTTCAGCATAAACCTGAGTTATACCAACTTTTGTGGCAATAGCTTCGGCAGCTGCCTTATTATCGCCAGTGACCATTAAGATGTCTTTAATGCCAAGGTCTTGAAGCCGCTCGAGTGTGGCTGCGCTCTCTGGACGTAATTCGTCAGTCATGGTGATAATGCCGGCTAAGCTTCCGTCGATCGCTACATATACTACAGTTTTATTAATTTTTTCGGCCTTGAAGTTAGCGGGCAAATTTACACCGCGATCAATCAGCAAGCTTAAACGGCCTACCAATACCTGCTTACCTTTAACCTGCGCCTGCAAACCAAGACCGCTAATTTCTTTGACATGCTTAGCTTTTTGGTACTTCAAGTTTTGAGCTTTTGCTGCTTCAACTACGGCGTGGGCAATTATATGATTAGAGTTTTGCTCGAGACTGGCCGCCAGTGATAGAACTTCTTGTTGGTTATGTGTACCGGAAGTAATAACTTTATCAACATTTGGTATGCCTTTAGTCAGGGTGCCGGTTTTGTCAAAAGCAATGGTTTTGGCTTCGGCCATACGTTCTAGGGCTAGGCCAGTTTTAACAATTATGCCATAGCGGCTGGCGCGGGCCATTCCGCTAATCACAGCAATTGGCGCAGCTAGCAAAAGTGGGCACGGTGTAGCTACGACAATGACTTCTAAAAACCTAATCGCGTCTCCACTAACCAGCCATGCCGCGCTGGCGATGGCAAATGCTAAAAACGTAAACGGTACAGCGTAACGGTCTGCTAAACGCACAAATGGCGCCTGATTGGCCGAAGCCGAACGCACCAGGCTTATAATCTGTTGGTACTGGCTGTCTTGTGCAGTTGCGGTGGCTTTTGCGGTAACCGGTCCGTCAATGTTAACCGATCCGCTTAATAACATATCTCCGATTTCTTTTGTTTCTGGCATGCTTTCGCCAGTCAAGCTCGATTCGTCAAAACTTGCCACGCCTTCGATGATAGTCGAATCAACCGGCACGACCTCGCCAGCTTTAATCATTAGCTTGTCGCCAACGTGAATCTCTTCGACTGTCACTCTAACTATTTTGCCTTTGCGCAAAACATTGGCCTTATGTGGGGCGTGTTTCAATAATGCGTCTAACTCGCTGCGTGCGCGGTGTTGGGCGAAATCTTCTAATGCCTCACCACCCGTTAGCATCACTACGATTACGATTGCTGCCCAATACTGTCCTAAAATAACCGAAGCAATGATGGCAGTCGCGGCCAAGATATCTATGCCGTAACGACCAGATCTAAAATCGTCCCACATGCTTTTTAAAAGCATGACTAACTCTAGTATGGCCACAACCGAAAGCAACCAATGGGCTATTTTTTGATGATGGGTCAATTCCAGAGCTAATCCAACAAATATTGTGAAAAGAGCTAAGCTAAATAGCTTGTATTGCCGCAAAAATCTCAGCAGTCGTCTCACGCTGTCTCCAATTAAGCTTTACTTGTTTACATTATAGCAATTTTGCGAGAAGTTTTGACACGCTTTGACCATTACTATATTATGTATAGTATTGAATGATAAAACAGGGGTAACATGAAAGCAGCACAATTAGTAAAGTACGGTGGCCAAGACTCGATAGTTATAAATGAAGTTAAAAAACCAGAACTGAAATCTGGTCAAGTGCTGGTTTCGGTCAACGCTTTTAGCGTTAACCCATTTGATTATGCCGTGCGTGAAGGAACCTATAAAGAATTCATCCAGCTAGCCCTACCGGCAATAATCGGTGGTGACCTTGCTGGTACCGTAGAAGTAATCGGTGAAGGCGTAACTGGATTAACGGTTGGCCAAGAAGTATATGGCATGGCGGGTGCAACCAGCGGCAACGGCTCATATGCCGAATATGCCCCAGTCAGCGCCAAGCAACTAGTCTCAAAGCCGGCCTCTATCGACTTTACAACTGCAGCCGCGTTGCCGCTTGCTGGATTAAGTGCCATTCAAGCTCTAATTGACCACATTGGGTTAAAGCCTGATCAAAAAATACTTATTCATGGTGGCGCAGGTGGTATCGGCTCGCTTGCCATTCAAATCGCCAAAAACATTGGGGCATATGTCGCGACAACAGTGAGCGTAGAAGACATCGACTATGTAAATGGGCTCGGCGCCGACGAAGTAATCGATTACAAAACCCAGGACTTCAGCACAATCCTAAAAGATTATGATGCCGTTTTTGACAATGTTGGCGGTGAAACCAATAAGAAGTCATATAAAGTTCTCAAAAAAGATGGAAACTTGGTGTCAATGGTGGTTGATTTTGATGAGCAATTAGTTAAAGAGTATGGGATTAATTACATCCATCAAAGCACCGTGCCGACAAACGAAAATCTGACAAAAATCACCGAGCTTGTTGACGCTGGCAAACTCAAGGTCAATATAGACAAAACATTCACATTTGAGAAAGCCGCCGAAGCGCTCGAATACCTCAAAAGCGGCCATCCACGTGGCAAAGTTGTCGTCAAGATAAAATAGCATCTTCTTGACTTCTTTCCACCCCTAGAACATACTTACGCTTATAGACAATTGAGGACTGTAAGTGTGGCAGTGCAAAAACAACCAAAAGTCAAACTAACCAAACGCCGTTCAAAATTTTTGCTTGGATTAATTGTAGTTATCTTTGCTGGTGTTGGCACATACCTGCTGACTAACAGTCGCGCAGCGACTAACGGTACATCTATGTGCCCAAATGAGTCGCTAGGGCAATGTCGTCCATATGATGATCTTTCGCCTTGGAACACAACAATTCCCAATTATCAAAACCCGTCTATTGACTCAAACTCCGATAAATATATGCAAGCTATAAAAAATAATGGCTCACAGCTTACTTCTGATCCGACTCAGTACAGCCCAATAATTATCCCTGTTAACAACAGCACTCCCAAGGTTGCAGTAATGCTACTTGAAGGCAACTATGGCTGGGGTAATGGTTATACCTATGACAATGGTGACAATTCAGTAGTTAAGACAACCACTCAGTCGGGTGTTGCTTTTGGTAATCCTTTAAAGGTTGATAATGTGCCTATCCCTAGCGATATGAGCACGTCGAAAATACCTGTCAATGACGACGCGCAAGTTGTTTTTTGGAACACTGATACGGGCGAGGAGTGGGCATTTTGGCAATTTCGGCCTACCCAGACGACTAATGTAAGCGGGGTTGATGCCAACACTCAGTCGCCAAACTACACGACAACTTCGTCAAAGTGGGCGGGAACAAATATGACAAAATATCACACCAAAACAGATGCAAACAACAATAAATATTATGGTCGACTTTGCGGTGTTACGGCAACAACCTCATGTTCTCCGCCTTCAACAATGGGGCTAGGTGGTCGCGGAGCGGGTACACCATACTTTGCTGGGTTGATCAGGCCTTGGGAGGTAGCGGCCGGCAGCATAGATCACGCGCTCTCTTTTGCTTATGATTATCCTTGCGGGCAATTTGTCTATCCCGCCGCCAAGAGTGATGGTTCAAGCAGCTGTGCAGCTACAACAATCGGCGGCCAGCCGGCTCAGCAGCCCCCTGAAGGCACGCGATTACAGCTTGACCCTTCGCTAACAGATTCTCAGTTGGCGGCTTCCCCCTATAATTTAACGACACCTGCCCAGCTAACTGTTGCTCATGCCATGCAGAAATACGGTATGTACATTATTGATAATTCTGGCCGCCCAAAAATTAATCTGGAGTACAGTAGCAACTCAAACTGGAACAGTACCACGCCGCTCAATTCAACGAGCTTCAGCGGAATTCCCTGGACATCGTTTAGGGTTGTAACGCCGCCTTCTGTTCCGTCCCCACCAACAGCTCCAACAGCTAATCTCTGGGTTAACACGACTGCTGGCTCATCGCCCACTAGTTGTGACACTGCGTGCGCCTATGACCCAGCGAAAGCCTACGGTAGTTTTAATGCAGCTTATCAGGCAGCTTTACCGGGGCAGACTATATATATACGAGCAGGCACATATGGGACCCAGCAGGTTAACCACAAAACGGGCGCGGCATCGCCAAATATAACAATTCAACCTGAGCCAAGTGCAACAGTTAAGGTCAAGGAGTTTTATGTCCAAAGTGCCAGCTATGTAACTTTTAAAAGCTTTACAGTTATACCTGGTGGGCCTGATGCAAATTATCTTGAGTCAAATCAAATCATTGATTTTGGTGCAGAAAGCGGCCAGACAACTTCTGCTAACCACGTAACACTAGATGGAGTAAATCTAGATGGCCGTCAGCCCGACGGTACACCCAGTGTTAGGAGTGGTGTAGGCATTAACGGCAATACATCTTATATCACGATCAAAAACGCTGATTTTGGCTACATAAAAGATCAAAAACTAATGATCATTCAAAACTACAGTGGGGCTGGGCCAAACGATAATCTAGTGCTGGACAATGTTAGGCTTCACGATGATCCTCAATCAAGCTCTAGTATTCATATGGAATGTTTGTGGCTTTCCTCTACAACCAACAGCACATTTAACCGTCTACACATATACAATTGTGCTTTGCCTGTAGATTTTTCTAGTGGGGGGAATGATCTTCCTGTCAGGACAACTACTATCCAAAATAGTATATTCGAAGCCTCTCAGGGTGCTGGCGGAAACCCAGGCTACTTCTCATTTGATGGGTGTGTTGGTTCATCAGGTGGCGCTACAGGATCGATTGTATTTAAGTACAATTATTTTGCTTCACCGTTTGGCTGTAGTGATTCTGCACGCTCGGCTGGCATGAAATTTATTGGCAACATCGGCGCCATGAGTAGCTGTTTATCAACAGTGGTATATAACTATAATATTTGGTCGGGGGCCAAGTGCTCATCAACGGATAAACAGATTTCAACAATTCTCAATGCCGCAAACTATGTAAGGGTTGGCGCTCCGTTTAACTCCCAGCCCAGCGACTACAAACCATCTTCTGGCTCAGCGCCTCAAGTGAACGCCGGTGATCTAACTGATTATCCGGCGACTGATGCAGCTGGTAATGCGCGTTACTCCGGCACTGCTCCGGACGCAGGCCCATACGAATACCAATCAGGCACCACCCCCACCCCCAAACCAGGTGACACCAATAACGATAATGTAGTTAACATAATAGATCTATCTACTCTCCTAAGTAAGTGGAACACTAATACACCTGCAGCCGACTTTAACAAAGACAACACAGTAAACATATTTGATCTATCGATACTACTGAGTAATTACGGGAAGTAATTGCCCATTTTTATAAAAAGTGTTCGTGGAGATGGCCACTCAGTGGCCATCCACTCTAGTGAGGCATTTGACAACCCCTGTGAGCAACATCATACTAGTGCTTAATTATACAAATATGTATATGTGTCTTGATTAATGGGTACTAATGAAAACCAATACTAATTTTTACAAGGATAAAAATAAGGCAGTCATACTAATTTTGACGCTGGTTTTCGTAATTATAGGCACTTACTTAATTGTTAACAGTCGAGCGGCAGTAATTGTGACTAATTCATTGCCTGGAGATGCTAATTCAGACAGGAAAGTAGACATATTAGACCTTTCAATTTTATTAAGTAAATGGAGCACAAACTATCCAGCCGCCGACTTCAAAGTAGATGGCAGAATCGACGTTTTTGATTTATCAATCTTGCTCAGCAATTGGGGCAACACTTCAACCCCACCTCCGACAGGAACTCCAATAAACCAGGTACTCGGGTTTAATACCTTAAACAATTCAGTATCGGATGATTTTAACGGAGCAAATGGCTCTAAACCCGATAGCACTAAATGGGGATCAAAGAACTTCGGAGCTACTAACGGCTCTGTTGTTTATTGGAATGGCCTAAATAACGTACAGCTTGACGGCTCAGGAAACCTGGATATTTTTGCCCAAAAAACTTCAAGCGGCTGGAATTCTAGTTGGATTTCAGGCAACAAATCATATACTGGTCCACGATACCTTGAAGCCAGAGCTAAAGTAGCTGTCGGTTCTTCTGGGCCTTGGAGTGGACCTATTTGGGAATGGGATGCTCCATACGGAGGTACTGGTTTAGAAAACGATGTAATTGAGCAACTCGGCTTTGAACCAACTTCGTATCACACGACACTACACCCAATCAACGCGTCAGAAAACAGTAAATCTAATAATACCAATCAAACTCTTGCGAATGACTTCCATGCATATGGTGCAGCGATCTATGCTGACCGTGTGGACTATTATTTCGACAATGCCAAGATACAAACAATCACTAAAGCGGAATTAGGCAACAAATGGGGTTTTGACACTACCGCGATGGTACTTAACATTGATTTAGATATGGGCGGTTGGGGCGGTACGCCCAGCAGTTCATTGCCGAGCACGGTCCATATGCTGGTTGACTACATTAGGGTGTACACGCCATAGTTGAAGCTAGTTGCAAAGAATATTCGAATATCCGCCATTATTCCACTTTTCTCGTATTATTGCATCACTAGTGTCTCCAGCACATTTTGTGTAGTCTGATTTAAATTTTGAGTATGCCGAGTCCTCATTATTTTTTAATGTTGCTTTTTCCTGGCAATCATATTGCTCCTGCGAAGTCTTAAACTCTTGACCGTTGCAGAAATATTTTGGATGTGAATCTTTGTAGCTAGAGTTTACTAGTATTGCTAGCCATACTAGGATAAATGCCGATATTAATAATAATGTTTTCTTTCTTTGGGTGGTGTTACTCACTAAAGTTCGGCTGCCCTTCGGAGAAGTGTAAAACTTCATGGCAGCAAGGCTCAAAATACAAATCATTGAGATGGCTAATGCGCCAATTGCAACGTTTCTTGAAATCAAGTCTGGTCCATTAGTAGCCGATGAATTATAGCCGTTGCTAATAAAAGCCAGCAAAGATAAAAGAAGTGCTAAAACGACTACCACAGACAATACTAGGTTTACGATACTTTTATAATTCATACATCCGACTATACATATGAATTAAGTGATATCAAATCAGAGTGCTTATGCTTGGGGCGAGTGATGGGACTTGAACCCACGGCCTTCCGGACCACAACCGGACGCTCTAACCAACTGAGCTACACCCGCCATAAAACAGAGGTGATTATAAGCTAAATCAGCGTGATTTACAAATCTAGAGAGCGGCTTTTTCGTATGGTAGCGGCCATGGATTTGCCGCGCAGCCCTGCAGACTGATTGACTGTTGCTGCATAACTGGAGCCGGCTGGCCGCTCCCCGAGCAAAAGCGGTGGCCAAATCCGAGCCAGTGCCCAGTCTCATGATTAATTACCATCGTGCGATAATCATCGAGATTTCCGCCGCCACCAAGCCAAGCTGGACTGGCAAATCTCCATCTGTCAAAGTTTAATATGACGTTGGGATAAACCGTGCAGCTCCACATTGAATCACAGATCGACCCAAAGCTTGGCATCTGATCAGCAGCAGTCAGCCACACGATTAAACCGCAACCGCTGGTGACTTCGCTAAATGAGTTTACGCCACCCAGCGACCAGCCACGACTATCAGAATATACTGAGGCAAGTTTTGCTTGTAATTCTGGTAAATAACTTGGGTCTACGCCACGCGCAGCCACGCAATAAGTATAGGCATGGCTTTTTTGAGAGATCTGAGGCGCTGGAGCCACATAGTCAGGTACGGGTGCAACTGGGGCGGGTGCAGACTGTGGTTTTTTGATCGGCTTTGGCGGCGGCGTTGCCGTTACTTTAATTGTTGCTTTGCCTCTAGAAACGGCTGCCAAAATATCAGGCGATGACTTCATGCTGTTTATTTGGAGCATGGCTAGCTGTTTATTTAGCGAAGTGTAATTGATCTGAAGTCCAAGAGCTGGAGTTAAGCCAATGCCAAGGCGATTGGTTTTGATCCTCACTGTCTTACTATGTGTGCTGAGGGTAAGAGTTTCAGGTAAAACGGCAACCATCTTAATCGGTGGGCCAATCGCGGTATATGCACTGTTTTCGTTAGGATTAATCTTTAAGCTGTGAGACTCAGAGGACTGTAGCGACAAAATGTACGCAATAAGCAATCCAATGGCCAAACACATCAAAGCTCTCGTAAACTTCATTCTAAACAGTTTACAGCTTCAGTCGATTATTGTGGAGGCAAAGGCGGATTTGGGTAATCGTTGGGGCCAGGCTGTTGGGGTGGATTTGGTTGCTGGCCACCGGCTACCATTTCGGGCAGAGAAGGGTGGTGTTCGTATCCACCGGCACCGGTATCTAGTGGCCCGCCTTGATTTGGTGGCATTTCAACGTAGTCGGTTGTGTCATAGTAGTCATCTGAACTGCCACCACCTCGTAGTTTGAGTATCAGTACGATCAGACCGACGATTACTAGGGCTGCGACTAACCAGATCCACCATGGTGAGCTCTTCTTAGCGCCGTATGCTGCGAAGGTAACTAATTCTTTCAGTTTGAACTGAAGATCGCCGGTTGAGCCATCGTAGGTAGCTTGTAGTGGCGAGAGGCTGCTTCCATCTATGCTGTAAGCCGCAAAGCTGCCGTATTTCTTAGCGTAGGCCTTAAGGTGCATCGTTACTTTAAGTTCTTTATCAAACTCTGTAACTGAATCTCCGGCTTTGTTTCGGCATGAAATCGAGTAAGCGCCAGCCACAAGCTTGTAGCCCTTAGGTGTGCCGGAAACACTATCTTTAGTTATTTCACAGAAGGCATCTTCCTTTAGAGCACCTGATGGAATTTCAACTTCGACAATGCCATCATCACTTGTAATCGTAGAATCTTCGTCAGCTTTAACATTTGCCTGGAACTCATTGGTCGTAATGTCGGCTATAACATAATCACTAAAGTTGCCGGCTGCATCTCTGGCAGATAGACGATAGGAGTAGGTGGTGCCAAACTCTGCAGTACTATCAGCATAGGATGTGTCTACAACTTTATCATCAAGCATGTTCCATGTAGCACCCGAATCGGCTGATCGTTCAATTGTGTAGCCAGTGACACCAACGTTATCAGTTGAGGCGTCCCAAGTAAGATCTACTTCGCCGCCACCTTGCTGCTCGCCTTTGAAGTTAGCAGGCACTGATGGCTTTTCCTTATCAGACGCGTTTGCTGGTGCGGTACCGCCGACTGTACGCGTTACTACCCGAGTGTTGGTTGTATTTGTAGTTACAATCTTCACACAGTTTGGCCATGTTCCAGGCGCGTCTGCTGGACATACATTAGGCTGTATTGTTGTACAGTTAGGGTAAGTACCCGTTTTACCTTGATCAGCACAAGTTGGTCCGGGTTTTTGTGGGTTAACTGTTACAATCCTTGCGCTTGAATAGCCGGCCTGGCCACCATTAATGCCACTACAATAAACTCTGAACGCAGTTGTTGCATATAATGTCCCTGGGTTTCTTTCTTGCAATCCAATAGGTGTTGATATTCCGTTACCAAACGCGCCAATCGCGCCGTTTGTTACTGCGGCTCGTTCAAGTGAGCACGCGGTGCCATTAATCGAATTCCAATACATGCTGGTTTGGCTGCCATAATCAATCGGGGTATAGCGAACTGTCAGATCGGTTGGGAAGCTAACGTTTGGCGGTGGGGCAGAGTTTGGGCAGCCGTTTGACTGTACACCGTATCCGGCGTTGCCTTGCGTCGGGCAAGAATCAGAAAGATCGGCAACGCCATCATGATCGGTATCAGCTAACTGTAGGATCACTCTAAATACTGTTGTTTGTCCAATGTTAACTGTAGCCTGATAGCCTCCTCTTGAAACGTAGCCAGTCTTCGCTGCGTCGGCTATATAAGCTCTACCGCCACTCCAGCTACCGCAAGTAAAAGCACCAACACCGGAGGAAAGTGAGCTACCCCAGTTAGCCGCATTACTGCCTTGCGTACAGACATATGATGCTTCGTCTGGTGTAGGATAGATATGAATGGTTGCATTTGCGACATTTGCACCAGTAAGATTGCCAGCAAGGTTCATTTCAGCAACTTGAACTGACGCAACACCATAGCCTGTTGGAGGACCAGCACTACTGTTTGTAATTAGGTAAGTGCCAAGCCCAGCAAAGCCAACAGCGAATATAGCTAGGATGAACTTGTTATTAAACAGGGTAGATTTTAATTTTGATTTGGCCATATTTCTCTATTATATATCTTGCCAATTAATTCTTGGTAAATATTATCATGTTTTTGCTGTTTGCAACACTATTTTGCAATTACGGTTACGCTATTGGAGGCGGAAGAATTATTGCCAGCGGCATCTACGGCTATCACTGTGTACGTATAGCTGCTCCCAGGTGTTGCGCTATTTGTAGTTACGGTATGCAACGGGGCGTTAACTGTTGCGACAGTTCCCCAGTTGGCCAGTTTGATCTTGTACGAAACCACACCAACATTATCTGTCGAGCCATTCCAGTTCAAAGTTATTTGGCCACCACCTATCGCGGTAGCCGTAAGAGCTGACGGGGCAGAAGGTGCGGTCGTATCGGTAGCGACAGGAGTTTTTTGTATCTTTTGTGTGACTTTCTGTTGCTGTCCAGGTGCAAGTTGGACCTTGCCGGTTATGGTTGGGCCGCCTGTATAGCCAGAAGGTGGACTAAATGACCACTGATATTCTTTGGTCAGACCTGCAACCCCAGGCGTATTACAAACTTGGAAGTATGCGTTTCCTGCGGCGTCAGTTGTGTACTTAACCGTATTGGCACGGGTATTGTTTTGACCTGTGCAGTAGTAGGCGGGATCATTAGAGGCCAGTGAAACCTCGATACCACTAACGCCCCCTATGAGCGTAGTGCCGTCAGCTGCGACACCATCAATGTGTATCAGTATATTGCCAACAAGTCCTGATGGCGGTGGTGCCACACAGTTTGGATAAGTTCCTGTGTACCCAGTTGGACATGGTTGAGCTGCCTGATTCTGCTGGAGTACTACTCTGAATATGTTTGATTGGCCAATAAGAACAGTGGATGTATAACTACCTTTAGATGTGTATCCAGTTTTTGAAGCATTGGCTGTGTATTGTTTGCCGGTACCACTATATGTGGCACACGTAAACGGTGCGATGCCTGATGTGCCGGATGTGCCCGTGCCAACTGGCGCGCTATTTTGAGTGCATGTGTAGGTTGCGGCCGCAGGATTCGGCGCTATCGTAACCGTTGCGCCAGGCACGTTTTTACCTGTTAATTGACCAGCAGCATCCATTTCAACCACCTGCACAGAGACGACGCCGTAACCTGTGGCCGCAGCACCGCTGTTAACTATCTGGAATATACCGAGCCCAGCGAAAACGACAACAAAAGCGGCTAACAAAACCTTGGTTCGGGTAGACGATTTTTTAAACTTAGCTAGAAGTGAATTATGGTTTTTTGACGACATAGCTATCCTTACTTTGCTATTACGGTAACACTGTTGGATGCGGCTGATTGATTGCCTGCGGCGTCAACTGCCACTACTGTGTATGAATAGCTACTCCCAGGAGTCGCGCTATTTAAGGTAACTGTGTGCAGAGGCGCGTTAACTGTCGCAACTGTGCCCCAGCCAGCAAGCTTAACCTTGTACTGCGTAACACCGACATTGTCTGTTGAACCATTCCAGTTGAGTGTAATCTTACCACCACCGATCGCGGTGCCTACCACGCCAGTCGGCGCACTGGGTGGCGTTGTATCGCCAGTAGCAAACACTTGGGGATTAACAGTGACGATTCGTGCGCTCGAATATCCGGGGGCTCCGCCATTGATGCCGCTACAATACACCCTAAAGGCAGTCGTAGTGGTCAGCGTACCGGGATTTCTTTCTTGAAGGCCTATAGGTGTGGATATGCCATTGCCAAATGTGCCGATCGCACCGTTTGTCACAGTAGCTCGTTCAAGAGAGCAGGCAGTACCATTAATCGAGTTCCAATACATGCTGGTAGAACTTCCGTAGTCAATCGGGTTATATCGAACAGTTAGATCAGTGGGAAAAGATACGTTTGGCGCAACTACGGTGCCACAGTTTGGATATACACCAGGCTTTTCTTGAGGACAAACATTGTAAGTGTGTTTCGACAATAATTCTGTGGCAGAACTCTGTTGTCCTGGAATAAGCGTTACAGTTCGACTGATCGTAGTACCCTGTACGGTACCATTGTTAATATATCCCGTAGGCACAGTGTAAGACCAGGTGTATTGCTTGTAGGTTGTATAGTTCGAATTGCACGACGTAAAGTAAGCGTTGCCAGCCCCATCGGTAGTAAATTTAACCGAGTTGCCTCGAGTATTATTTTGGCCCGTGCAGAAATAAGAGGAATTATTAGAGTTCATAGTCACGACAATTCCACTTACTCCAGAGTGAGTAAACCCATCCTCAGCGAGCGCATCGAAATGGATTGTAAAGTTTGCATATGCTCCACTTGGTGATGCCCCGCTGTTAACAACACCAAACACACCGGCTGCGGCGAAGCCAACCACAAAAACTGCAACCAGCACTTTATTTTTGGTGGATGATTTTTTGAACTTAGTAAAAGAACTTTTGATTTTTGTTGATAAGGCCATATTTTTGTTTTTTAGCACTAAATAATATTTGAGTGAATAGTAGCACTATA
>ERZ724505.1202-NODE-1202-length-14557-cov-7.043994_pt1 | contig 14557 bp, 18 predicted proteins | sample MGYA00376038_ERZ724505 | MGnify/ENA primary metagenome ERZ724505 (study PRJEB28724, sample SAMN07190884) | wastewater metagenome | isolation source: effluent of sewage treatment plant in Hong Hong | place: Hong Kong | collected 2016-03-17 ... | reverse complement strand
GGAATGGGTATGCCCACCGACGTTGCGGCCAACATGCCTACCGCTACCAAGGATGCCAGCGGGGCTTGGGGGTATAGCGCTCACCCGGCTTACCTCGACAACGCCGCTAAGGCTGCTAACGAAAATCCGTTGGCTGCCAAGCGCTACGCGGATTTCTACGACATGAACATCAGCGATTTGTTCGGTGGGGCTGACCCGGAAGTCCCGGACAGCCCTAACGGCCACGGACCCAAGGGCATGGGCAACGGCCACGATACCCCCGGCGGTAAGCGCCTGGGCACGAACTTCGAGAGGAGCAATCTGCACGCCTCTCCGATTACGGCAGGTAGCAAAGGTCTTCCGCAGGGGGTGATGTAATGAAGGGTCCCAATCAGTACGCAGGTGAGAACCTGAACCAGCAGACCGCTGGCTCCTTCACCAATGCCCTCGGCATGGCTGACGCCCAAGCTGGTATGGGCGCTGACCTCGGCCAGCAAGGCATGGATTGGCTCAGCGGGGCAGCAGGCGGCTTCGGATCGGCGGCTGGAATGACGCCATCCGACGTCACGGCTGGCCAGTTGTCCAACACCAATCTCGACCCCTATATGAACCCCTTCCAGCAGAACGTCATCGATACTTCGATGGACGAGCTGAATCGGCAGGAGGCCATCAACAGGCAGGCGGTCGGCGATCGTTCGATGGCGGCGGGCGCTTGGGGCGGCGATCGCCAGCAGGTCGAGCAGGCGAACAACCATGACAACTTCAATCGCCAGCGCGCGGGCATCCTTGCTCAGCTGAACACGGCCAATTTCAACAACGCGCAAAGCATGGCCACGGCTGATATCAACCGCAAGTTCAGCGCTGATCAGGGCAATCAGGGCATGCGTTCCGGCATGACGCAGTTCGGTATCAGCGGTCAGGCTGGCCTCGGAAACAGTGCTCTGTCGAACGGCATGCAGTTGGCGGACCCGTCTCGCCTCGCGGGGCTATCGCAGCAGGGGTTCAACTTCGCAGACACTATCGCGAAGAACAACCTGCAGGCCGGAACTCTGCAGCAGCAGACTACCCAGCAGTTGATCGATGCAGCCAAGCTAGCTTGGGAGCAGTTCCAGAACAAGCCTCTGCAGGGCCTAGCCGCAATTACTGGTTCTACCCAGATTCCGTCGGGCGGCTCCACTACCACTTCCCAGAAACCCGGAATCCTGGGCATTCTCGGAACTGGCCTCGCTGGCCTTGGCGCGTTCATGTAAGGAGACGATATGAACACCCCAGATATCGCTCAGGTCGAAGCCTACATTCGGGAAGTTGCTACCCAGATGGGTATCAACCCCGATGTTGCGGTTCGGGTCGCCAAGTCGGAAGGCTTGGCCCCCGGCGTCTGGCAGTCGAACCTCAAGCGGCCTGATGGTAGCCGGGAGAAGTCCTACGGTCCATTTCAGTTGTACGAGGGCGGTGGGCTGGGTAATAAGTTCAAGGCTATGTACGGGGTGTCTGCTTCTGATCCTTCTACTTGGAGGCAGCAGGTTCAATTCGCCCTCGGAGAAGCTAAGAAGGGCGGTTGGACTCCTTGGTATGGTGCCAAGAATGCTGGCATCGGCCAGTATGAAGGAATACGACAAGGCGCTTCCTCTCCTGCTACTCAGGCTAGCGGCCCTAACCGTGGTTTGGTGCAGCCGGAGGAAGCCCCTTTTTCCCCCTCTCAAGGTCCTGGCGATGCCGTAGTGCAGACCCCAGCTACCATGATGGACAAGCTCAAGTCGGGTGCTGGCGACTTCGCCGATGCTATGGGCGCAATGAACCAAGCCTCCCCGGCTCAGCAGCCCGTCGCCCCGATTGGACCTGCCACGGGTTACGCCCCGATGCAGGTCGAAATGACCAAATACCTTTCGCAGAATCAGGACCCTATGTCTCTGCTTCGCAAACTCGGCCTGATTTAAGGAGATAAAAATGGGCATTCTGGACTTCCTGGCTCAGGGCGGCGGCAACGAAGACCCCAACGCTTCTCACTACTCAGACGTTCCTATGGGATATCGCCTCGGTCTGCTGGGCAGCATTCTTACGGCTGCTTCTCAGGGTCAGCAGGCAAACCCCGGCGGCTTTGCCATGATGGCTAAGCTCAAGGAAGACGCCAAGGAACAGCGCAGGCAGGCCCATGCCATGGAGCTGGCTTCCAAATATCTCGACAAGCGCCCCGACCTTAAGCCCCTCGTGGAATCCGGTGCCATCAGCATCGCTGATATCATCAAGATGGATCGCGAAGACGCCAAGACGCAGGACGAGCGCAATTGGTGGAAGGAGCAGGAAGACTACAAGCGCGAGCATGATCCCAACGCTGCTTGGCTCAAGACCTTCATGGGCGATACTGCCCCCACTACCCCGGCTGTCATCACCGACACTTCCCCGATGCAGGCCCCGGCAGTCTCTGGTTCAGCCCCCGCCCCGGCCCCCGATGCTGGCGTTCCCACACCGCCCGCGTCCGGTGCGCCCGCCATGCCGCCCGTACCCGATGGGCGGGCGAATAACCCTGTAACCGCGAGGATGCGCCAGGTTACGGGGGACAATGCCTTGACTGATTCTGAGGCTATGTATTTGTTTAACACGGTGCGCAGCCCCGACGATCTGCGGGCCGCCTACAACAACATCTTGACCCATCGCACCGAAGCCCAGAAGGCGCAGGCCGAAGCGGACAAGGTGGCTCAGGCCAAGGCGGAAACCGCCGCTAAGGAAACCAAGGCCGACAACCTACAGAAGGCTCAGCAGATGACGGCGGTCAGCAGCATCGACAACATGCTGACCACCCTCGACAAAGAAGGGCTTCCTACGGCTGGTCTTGGGTCCATGTTTTCTATGATCCCCGGCACCAATTCCTATAACTTCGCCCGCGATCTTGACTCGGTTCGCTCGTTCATCAGCTTCGACAAGCTGCAGGAAATGCGCGAGCAGAGCAAGACTGGCGCTTCCGGCCTCGGTCAGGTTTCCAACTTTGAGCAGCGTATGCTGGGCAGCTCGCAGGGTGCCCTTGATCAAGGTATGGACGAGGAAACCCTGCGCAAGAACTTGAAGACGATCAAGACCAAGATCATCGCCTTCAACACCCCGTCGCAGGAAGACCCGACCAAGAGCGTCATGACGATGGATTCCGAGAAGCTCGCCGCCAATCCCACCCCGGAGGCCGCCGCCGCCTTCGACAAGAAGTACGGCGAAGGTTCTTCCGACCTGATCACTGGCAACACGGATTCTTCGGGTCCTACCCCCGAAGACCTCCCGCAGGAGGAAGCCCCTCCTGCCCCGGAGGGTGTTGATGAGAACACCTGGAAGTATATGACACCTGAGGAGCGCGCGCTGTGGCAGAACTGACCATTGAACAGAAGAAGGCAATGGCTCTGGCTTCTGCTAGGGCTAGGGCCGCCGCTACCACCCCGCGATCGGCTGAGGAAGTCAACAAGGAGTTTGAGGCTATGCCTTGGTACTCCAAACTTGGCACGGCGGCTGACGACTTGGTGCGAATCGGCGCTGACGGCATCAGCTTCGGTGGGCTGGACAGGCTCCTTGGTCCCGAGGCGCAGAAGCTCACGGACGAAGCCCGAATTCGTGCTGGCTGGGCTGGAACCGCCGCTGACGTAGGCGGCATGGTCGCTTCCCCCGTCTCGCGCACCGTTGGAATGGCGGGCAAGGCTGCTTCCAAACTTGCCCCAGGCCTTCTTGGCAGAATGGGTATCGCTGCTGCTGAGGGTGGAGCTCTTGGTGCTACGGATGCCGCTATTCGAGGCAAAGATATCAAGGAAGGGGCTACCACGGGTGCTGCTATCAGCGCCGCTATCCCCGTTGTGGGCAAGGCGCTGGCGCGCACCGGGGCGTTCGTCCAAGGAACCAAGCCGGGATCGCTTGAGGAGGCGTTCGTCTCTGGCGAACGGGGTGGTTCTACTAGCAAGGCGTTCCGGCAGGGGCAGCGCGGACAGCATATGACCGACGCCAAGGGCGATTTTGCGGCGGCGGAGAATAGTTGGTCTACCGGACCTGTTGACCCCAAGAAGTTAAAGCAGGCGGTGGCCGATATTCGCAAAGAAGTAGTGACTCCAACTGGTCTATCCAAGCTGGAGGCTGCAGACAAGCGAGCCTTCGACCAGATGAACACCGTCATCCTCAAGGGCCTCAAGCGCGGTTCCAACGTCCAGAACATGGACGCCATTCGTCGCCAGATCGACGCGTGGGCCGACGGAACCGAAATGCAGAAGATGATGGCTACCCGCCTCAAGGAGGCTATTCGTCAGTCGGTCGAGAAGGTGCAGCCGGGGTACGTGGACGACCTCAGCGCCTATGCGAATGCCAAGAAGGCTCACGCAGCGGGCAAGGAACTCAACGACGTGTTCCCCAAGGGTGGGCTGCTCGGCCACCTTGCGCAGACCGCCGTGGTTGGCTCGAGCGTTATCGGAGCGCCAATCGTGGGACCCGGCGTACTAGCGGCTGGCCCTATGTTTTCGCCCAAGATATCCGGCCTGATTGCTAATATCTTGGGCGAAATTACTGGTAGAACGGGAACCCATGCTGGTATCGCGGCACCCGTTTGGTCTGGCTACAACGAGAATAAGAAGCGAGAGCGTAAGGCTCGCCGCCTTCGCGAGTAGCTAGCGGTTAGGGTCCCAATTAGAGCTTTGATTTTCATCCACGCTTATTTTAACGAACTTAGTAGTTCGCTTAAATATCTCGGCTGGGTATTTTCCAGCTTTGGGGCGATCGTCGTTAAGCATGCCAGAAGCCTCAGCATCTAAAATAATAGCGCAGCATGCCATGACATGGGCCAGTGGATGACACCCGCTGTCCTTGTCGACATTTTCGCCATCCAACCAAGCCATAGCATGACGCATCACGGCATCATAATAAATGGTTGAAGACACTTTGCTGTGCCTCCAGTTCATGTGGCCATACTTTTGCTTGCCATTGTTCATGACCAGCCCTAGATGCATAATCCCAACTGGTGGTATGGCTGATACTGGTGGCTTGGCAGTTCCATAAACCGTTTTAGGATTGTTATCTATATAGCCCTGTTGGTCGTCTTCGGAATTATTATCCACTTTCTTCTCCTTTGGTTTGTAGTAATCTACGGGGGAGCCTTTTCCTCCACCCGTTGGTCCCCAATGTCCGTTAGGCATCTACCAACCCCATGATTGCCTTTGACACATCATCTTTGTCCTGGAGAATCTTAATGATCCTCCTATCGGTAGCCGTACCCACCAGATCAATGTATAACACCGGGTTGTGCTGCCCGATGCGGTGGTTGCGGTCTTCCGACTGAATTCGCGCGTCCAGCGAGTAGCTATTCTCGAAGTAGACCGTAGTGTGACAGGGGGCATCCGTGGTGCCAAGCCACGTGTGGCCGTATTTCGCGGCGGCCATCTGGGCAACCATGGTAGTGCATTCAGGGTCGTTGTTGAATTTGTGGCTGTTCTCCGCTATCTGGTCCTCCGTCATACCCCCCGATATGAGCGCCCCGCCGAACTTAGAATGCAGGGCTTCCACCGAGGCGCGGTAGTGGGCGAATATGATGATCTTGTCGGGAATTTCTTCGATGATTTCCTCCAGCAGCCGGACCTTGGGAACCTGATCGAATGGCATGATGGGTAGCACCCCACCATCTTCGTTGATCATGAACCCCGAGCCGATCTGCTGCAGTTTGTTGACCGCATGCACCTTTTGCATAACTGACACAGTAGCATCCGATATGGCTGCCACCATATCGTTCTTCATTTGCTTGTATAGCTTATTTTGCTCTGCGGTCATTTCGTATTGGCGAGTAGTGTATATCTTCTCGGGGATATCCAGCCAGTCTTGCTTGCGGGCCTTGAACGATACCTCGTCCATTAGGAATTGCAGTCGATCGAAGTTCTTGGTTCCAACTGGCACCTTGCCCTGCCAGCCGCCCATGACAGCATACTCGTTGCGGAACGCGTAGGGGGACGTATTAATGCGCGCCCCAGCCAGCGTCAGTTGGGTCCACAAGTCCATGACGTTCTGGACCATAGGCCGCCCGGTCAGCACTCGGGTAAAGGCAATCAGGTCGCGCCACCCATTGATGTTCTTCCAGCGCCCCGCCCGAAAGTTCTTGACCTGCACTGATTCGTCGAACGCAACATAGCCCCTGTGCACCTTAAGGATCAGCGGTATCTTCGCACCAGCCAGGGTGTTCATGCTCTCATAGTTGTAAAGCAGGACCATTCCGGGCTTGACCTGCAGCACAGAATCCGGCTTGACCAGCACCGGGAAGCTAAAACCGTGCTTAGTGACCTCAGCCTTCCAGTTTGCGATTAGGGAGTTGGGGCAGACGACAATCATAACGTCGACCACCCCCTCTTGATAGAGCTTGTTGAACTCGTACAAGGAAAGGAGTGTCTTGCCAAGACCCGGTTCCAGGAAGTACCCGAACTTCCTCCTGTATGCGCACTTCTCCAGTGCCGCCAGCTGCGCGCCCATCAGTTCCATCACACCCTCTTTTTATCAAGCGCTTTAACAAGATACATCACCTGTTTAGCGTCATTTAAATAATTCTCCCAAATATCCCCCGGCTTGCCAATAGAAGAGTGTATGACCTTGGCGAGGTCGGATATATCCGACGAGGTACGGGCGGCTCTCTCTATCTCTGGGTCGCTTAGTAGCTCTCGTCCCGTCGCCTCGTCGGACGATGCGTCGGATGGTGTCGGATGGGGTGTCCATGCGACCACCCCCATGGCATCCCGTGCGGACTTGGAAGTTGTAGGGGTTTCGCCCCGGGAAATGATCCAAGCAGCACATTCGTCGAAGGTGGGGGCGTAGTGCAGGAACTTGCGGCCAGCCTTTGTGTTATCCTTTATCACGTAGAACTTCCTGCGGACCTTGTGGTAGCAGATGATCACAGCTACCTCCTACGATCCGGCGCTATAGCGCACGCAATCAGGAAGATTCCCCAACCTACTTGGGCGTTGGTAACGCTTCCGATCAGGTAGGAACCGATGATGACGAATATCAGCTCCATTAGCGAACCCTCCCGCGATAGTTGCTGTGGGCATCGATTCGCATATTGAGCCAGTAGGACAGCGAATCGGTGGTGGTGTTGGATTTTACCGAATAGGGAAAGGCCATCTTCTCCAGCTGCTCGCGAAGATCAGCCAGCGGGAGGCCGACGCCCCGGTTGCCGAGAAGCTGCTCGTCCACCAAGAACAGGATGGCCTCCAGCATGTCAGCCATTTTGGCGATGTTCTTCTCGTCGTCTGTTAGCTTCCAGACGCTCATATCGTAGTAGGGGAACTGGATGCGGCTCTTGTAGGGGGCCGGAATGTCCCCGGAGTGCAGTTCCTCGTCGTCGTGCTTGAGGCAGTATTCGATCAGGTTCTCCCTCACTGGCACCCTGATGGCGCGCGCTATATCGATAGCGTAGCGCGCCACGAAGAACGCATGCTCGGCCACCGATTGCGTTCTGATGGTGCGAACGATACACCAGCGCGGCACGTGGGCCAGTTCTCTTTCTTCCGGTCTCATTTTTCCTTCCTCCTGCGGTAGCTTGCGATTGCGTTGTGCGCGATTGCGACTAGGTAGTTGAATGCGTCTGCCGTTTCTACCAGTATCTTCTCGTAGTTGTCTTCTGCTGTTGCTTCGTTAATCTCGTCGAGTTCCTTGAGCAAGTTCTCAATAAGGCCCTCCGTTGAGAGGGCCTCAATGTCGCCTTTGTGAGAGTTCAGCAGCATTTTGAAGCGTGCCGCGTCACATAGCATCTGCATCGCTTCATCATACTTGCTCATACGTGGATTGTCTCCGAGATATCTTCCGCCGACGGACCGTAGCCGTAGAAGATTTCCGGCTGGGGCAGTCCGTAGTCCCGGTAGGTCTGCTGGATATACCCCGTTGTGGTGTCCAGCCAGCCTGCGGTCTGCGTCTGAGCGAAGTTGATCAGGATATGGGTAGGTGCCGTTTCCCGAATCATCTTCTCCACCTGCATTCGGCTGTAGGTGAAGACGCGGCGCAGGCGCTTGGTCACCGTCGTGTACTGCGGCTCGAGCCCCAGCGCCTCCCACGAAGTCTCGTGCTGGTCAGGGTAGCAGCCGCCGGAGTAGCCGTTGGGTAGGCTGCCCACCCGGATAGGGTTGACGCGCAGCACGGACCAAATCTTGTGAGGGATGCTGGTCGGGATGCTGGCGTTCATCAGGCCCTGTGCCGGGGAGCAGCACCGGAAGGTGGTATAGGGATAGAAGCCGCTGTTGATGGAAAGACCGTAGCCCTGCGCGACTTCCACGACCACCTTGGGCCAGCGTTGTGGGTGCACCACGTTGACGAACTTCTTGAGTTCCTTGAAGTCCTGCGCAGTATGCGCGCCCCGGCCCATCCTGCGGCGAGCAGCCGCGCCGACGCCCTTCTGCGTAGAGCTGATCTTGGCCATGGGACCCAAGGTGTCAGTCTCTTCCTCCATATCCTGGGGTTCGATGACAGCCGCGTGGGGGTGGATCAGGAGGCGGCTCTTGATTTCGATGCCGTGCACCGTTTCCATAGTGTCGATTTCCCGGAGCAGAATCTCGGGGTTGATGATCGCCCCGCCGTTCAGCCATAGGGTGCACCCCGGCGTGAGTACGCCGACCATAGGTAGGTGAAAGGTGATCAGGGGATTGCCCTTGTAGATCGCCGTGTGGCCAGCATTCGGACCCGCGTCCGTGGTTGCCAGGTTGAAGCGCTCGCGCTCCGCGAGATAGGAAGCTATCAGCCCCTTGCCCTCGCTGCCGAACTGGCCACCGAATAGTACCGTAACGTCCATGTCGCTCTCCTATCTATATATCACTATACCATGTCGTCCGACGCGCCGCCATGTGACAGAGCGCCGCATACCCCCATCATTAATATAATGGGCCAAGGTTCCCCTCTATTTTTATGAAACTTATCCCAAGTATTATCAATACGGTCTGAATCCGTAAAATCAGTGATATAAATATCGTAAGAGCCGGAGGGACCATCCTGCTCGATCAAAACCGCAACAGCACATTTAGAACCAGCTAGGCGCATCCTTTTCATGGTTTCTCGCTGCAGGGTAGTTGTGCTTACCTTGCGATCCCCCCGGTAGTTCTTCTTGATTTCAATGTATACCGCCCCGGTGCTGGGATGGGACAGGTACAGATCAGGCGGCCCGGCGAGGAACTTGTTGCTTTGCTTGTAGCCGAATCCCCCCGCCTCCTTCACCGCCTCGACCAGCTTGGCTTGTAATTCCAGTTCAGTCGGCATACTTTATCCTTTCGAACCTTCCATCATAAAATTCGTCTTTTTTCCTGGCCCATATGCTGCCGTCCTCAGCTATATAGATTTCGACTTCATCCATATCTTTTAGAGGGGTGCTTGTCTGGATTCTAGCCGACCCCATGTGGATGTATACGGTTCCGCGTTTCTTATGTCTGTGGGTTGGCCTAAACACTATAAAACTCTCCCGGCTATATACGCCACAGTGAATATTAAAATAACCATATTTATATCTATTGAAGCGCGCATATTATACCTCTACAGCATCGTCCAACTTGCCTTCGACGTTGAAGGTAGCATCAGCCCATGTCGGGCCGCGCCCCCACTCTACGCCCATGGGAACTTTGAAGCCCAACGCGTGACCCGCGTCAATCATAGCGCGCAGCATAGCGTGGCGAGCTTCATCATTCCCCTTCTCTACCTGTGACAAGATGGAGTCGTGCACTGCCGTGGACAGCTGAACGTCCCTGATTCTGTCAATCTCAACCAACGCCTTCTTGGTTAGGTCAGCGTTTCCGCCCTGCGTCAAGCGGTTGAGCGCGGTGTAATCCTTGCGCGGGTCCTCCAGCTGCAGACGACGCCCACCGATTGTGGCGACAAAGCCTCTGGACTTGAAGGTGGCAGCCGATGACCGCTGGAACTGCTTCAATTCCGGCAAGCCGCTGAAGTATTGGTCGACCAGCGCGTGACCCTCAGCCATGGGCAGGCCAAGCTTCTCCGCGATGGCGTTCTTGCCGGAACCTGTCATCAGCGCTAGATTGATGGTTTTCGCGTGCCTTCTCTCAATCTCCATTGCTTCCGAGACAGAAGTATGCGGGTCGATCCCCCGCCTATACCCATCCACCCAAACTCTTGCCCCACAATAATGGGCGCAAATTCTAATTTCGCAGGTGGAGTAGTCGGACTCAACGAATTCGTACCCTTCGTCAGCCACGAAGATGGATCGGAACAGTTTGCCCAAATCACCTTGTCGCTTTCCCGGCATAGCTGAGAGATTGGGCTCGGTGATCGACATTCGACCAGTACGTGTCCCGAAGGACTCATCACGTGTTTGATGAATCTGGGCGTGTACTCTACCTTTGTATAGAAAGCGATTGCTGATAGGATCAAGGAATGACGCAAGGAGTGTGCGGTTTTTCCTAACAGCAACAATAGCTCTGCCTGGTTCAGACTTAACGAGCCATTCTTCCGGGAAAGACGGTCTGCCAGTGGGTGTAAGGGGCCATCCAGTGACACCGTGCTTAGTAAAGTAGTCGACCATAGCAAGCGGCGACTTGACATTGATGCCATTGAGCTTGTTCTCCGCTTCTTCTACTTCCTTACGGAAGCGGGTTGTCAGCTCCCAGAGCCGCTGCTCATCGACCCGCATTCCGGTCATTCGCATCCTATGGACGACGGGTATGAGGGCCGTCTCGACCTGCTCGATGCGGCGGAGCGAATAGTCTCCGGTCGCATTGGAGTAATACACGCGGTCGATCTGCCGTTCAAGCTCGTAGTACAACTGGAAGGTGGAAGTGCCGTCCCCGCTGGCGTAGTCCCAGACTTCCGTGTCCTCGGCGTTGGTTAGCCAGAAGTGGGACATAGACTCCCGGCCCTCAGGCGCACCATACTTATTGTGCAGTAGCGCGTACAGCGCATCTCCCTTCTTCTCCGCCACCTTATAGTCCGCGCAACACGCCGCCAGAGATAGCGACTTTCGCAACTCGTCCAACAGGTAGGCGTGGACCATTGTATCGCGCACCTCTGCCGTGGGCCTGTACCCGATCCGGTGCAGGAAGGAAAGATCGAACGCGATGTTGTGTCCCGCGATCTTCTTCCCAGACATGGCAGTAATCATAGCCCTCTCAAACCAGTGAGTGCTGCCATTCCACTCGTCGGCTCTCCCAGGCACTTGTATATCGTCCGGGAGGTTTCCTCCCCCGGCGTGTCGAACGGGTATGTAGTACGTGTCGTCGGGACCCGGCCCTAGGGTGATTACATATCCAACAACATGATTATACCTCCAGTCAAGACCGGAGGTCTCTACGTCTATAACAATAGTGTGCTGGCTGCTCATTTTTCGCAGGACAAGCTCAGCCATAAGCCTATTATTGACTAACAACGTTTCTGCTCCTTATAAACTCGTCTCTTGCTTTTTTGGCTTCTTCTGGGGTAGCGAATGTTCCTAAGTCGTATCTTTTACCGCCTGTGTATATCCTAGCTCTGTACCATGAATTAGATTTAGTAACCCCAGGGTACTTATTAGACCCCCTACAGTCTTCTCTTGACATATTTTCTAGCATGGTTTCCCATACTATATGATCATCGTTAACACACCATTTATTCCCACAAGTGTGGGACGCTGTGTGTTTATTGGATGGCGGGGGACCATATTTTTTAACACACAAAGCTCTGGCGGCGGTCTGCCGATAATAATACGGCCTACCGTTCCTTATGTCTCCACCAGACCATTTCCAGCATTCGTCGGGGTTTCCCTTCACGACGAACCTATCCATCAGAATTGCTCAATTTCAAGGTCGTAAGCTTCGGCGACGCGCTTGATAACGCCCCACTGCTTATCGGAGACGTACGTTCCCTTACCGTACTTTCCAAACCTTGCCTTCATGTCCTTCATGAAACCGCGCTCCCAATCGTTGAGGCGCTGGTCATCCTGACCATAGGCGTCGATCACCGCCGCCAAGAACTCATGCTTCTGGTCTTCCATCTTCTTCCCTCTCTATGAAAATGGGCGGGCCTTGCGACCCGCCCTGCTTCTTAGTAATTGGCGTTCTCATTGGTGGGTGCGCCCTGCGGCCCAGCCTCATCATCGCCGAGGTTGACCTGAACGCCGCGCTCTGCGGACATTTCATATACGCTCTCCGCCAGTTTATACACGCTCTGGTCCTGGACGAATCCGATAGCCTTGGTGCGCGGCTCATAGTAGTCACCTGCCGGGCCATTAACCTTAGCAGCCGACAGTTCGAAGAGGCGACCGAAAGCGGGGACGCGGCTCATCTTGAGGTTGCTGGCGAACTTCTTGCCGTTCTTGAGGGCAGACCGGACGAAGGAGAAGACCATAGGTCCGCTGTTGAGGTCGGACGCCACCAGACACACCAGATTGATGGAGTGGGTAGCGGCGGGCGGGCTGTTCTTGTCGCTGGGGTCGAACGTACCCCAGTTAGCCAGACCAGACTGCGCCACAGTGGGTGCCATCTTCCACACCGCCTTGTTGCCCTTCTTGTCGAGGGTGACTTCGAACTGCCCCTGCGGGACGTTCCAGTGCACTCCGTCGTCAGCGCGGGCGAGCAGCCCCCCGGTGGAGCCGGGGATGCGCGGAGCGAACAGCAAATAGGACTCGGTGAGGAAGCACGGAATTATCTCCACCTTCTCGCCGTAGACCATTTCAGACATGCTGTTGAAGAAGTTACCGGCCTTGAGGCCAGCCATAGTCTCAAGCTCAGGAGAAAGGGCCTGACTCATCTTCAACCGGGGAGGTGAGAACGCCGACCCAGACAGGGCCTCCGTACCCAGACCAGCTTTTCCGGTCATCCAATCGGGAATAGCTTCTCCGACTGCGATTGCGTTAGACTGTTGTGTTGTTACTACTGCTTTAGCCATTTGCGTTTTTCCAGTTTCTGTTGTCATGTGTGCCGTCCCACTTGTTGTACTTGCTGTCATTATCAGACGACTTCATAATGCGCAAGTTCGCCGCGACATGCAGCCCACTAACTAGTGGGTGTTTTAGCGGAATTACGTGATCTACTACGTGCTTCTCTCCTGTCTTATCAGTGAGTAGCTTAGCTAGATAGTATATTAACTCGACCCTTTCTTTTTCGTGCGCAAAAGATCGCACCGTGACACCTTGACTACGAGCGCGAGCGCGCACAAAATAACTGCGCTTGTTAGTCTCGTAATGATTTTTTCTATAAACAGCGTATTTTTCTTTATTTTCTTCATAATACGCTTTTTTCCGAGTAGCTATTTTATCTTTGTTTAATTCACTATAAACTTTTTGACGCGCGTACCTAGCAACCTTACAGTTGTTGTAGCATTTAGTGCCGCAGTGCACGCATATTGTCATTTTGCCGCCGTGATGCTTGTGTTGGGAACGATATGGACGTTGAACAGGTCTGGGTCCAACTCCAGGCCGTCTTCGACCATCTTGCGCGCCTGAGCCGAAAGGGTACTTGCGTTAACCGTTTCGGTGATCAGGTCGCCAAGATCGTTTTCGCGCAGCCACTCGTAGGCATCGGCCTTCTTCTCGGCCTTGATGCTGGCGCGCAAAGTCTGGCTGATCGTGTAGCGGTAGCCGTCCACGGTCAGCGTCGTAACTCCGGATTCCTTGAAGGAATTGGGGATCGTCTCCTGCCGCATCTTCTCCAGCACCCTTCCGAGCTGGCTTTCAATATCTGCGGCGGTTTCCTTCACATCGCGCAGCGCGCGGAGGAAGCGGACCTGATCTTGGATCTTGTCGGTGTGGACGAATTCCTGCTTGTTGCGGAATTCCTGCGCGATCACGAACAGCTCGTCAAGGAGCTTGAAGGCGCGTTCATGGAGGGGGAGTTCTTTCGTCACTTGCTTTCTCTCTCTAGCTAGGTTCAGTTAGTCTGCCCCCGGATCGCCCATCCTTACGGGGAGGGCTACCCCGCCTTCCTTTCGGTCCGTGGGGTTCAAGAAGTTCCGGGGGCAGAGTAACTGGGGGAGGCGGAGCGATCCTTCCGCCTCCCCGTAGCTACACGACGAGGGGCACTACGCCTCGTCGGCAGCCTTCGCCGGGCGGGGCGGCGGGGTCGCCCCCTTCACGGAGCCGGCGCTGATCTTGGTGTCACCAACCCAGACGTCGACGCCTTCGCGCTTCTTGCCGCCAGCGACCAGCGACCGGAGTAGGTTGCCGAGGATCATGCGCTTCATGCCGATGTTGCGGTCAGCGTACTTCGACATGTCGATGCCGTTCTTGTGGGCGACCTCGGCCAGCTTTTCGGCGTCGATGCCATCCTTGCCCTTGAGGTAGTCCTTGAGGGCCGAACCCAGGACGTCGCCGTTGTGACCTTCCTTGCCGTAGAGCTTGCGGTACTTCTCGCCGATCTTCTTCTTGGTGGGGGCTTCGTCCATGCCCGTCTCTTCGATTCCAACGTCTGCCATTTTACTCTCCTGTTTCTCTTCGGTGTCTGTCACCGTCCCTATACCCTATCACAGTCCGATGACTGCGTCTATGTGACAGAGTGACGCATATTTTTCTCTAGCTGCTATAGCTTCTTCTTTGGTATCAAATAAACCAATGTGCTTTTTCTTATATATTACTTGCCATTTTTTCCTATTTTTGTGATAAGACACCCCCGGCCACACTTTAGCA
>ERZ724505.1201-NODE-1201-length-14557-cov-25.387533_pt1 | contig 14557 bp, 16 predicted proteins | sample MGYA00376038_ERZ724505 | MGnify/ENA primary metagenome ERZ724505 (study PRJEB28724, sample SAMN07190884) | wastewater metagenome | isolation source: effluent of sewage treatment plant in Hong Hong | place: Hong Kong | collected 2016-03-17 ... | reverse complement strand
TCAAAATAGTGTCGCAAGACACGATACTAGGATGCGATTAGCGCCCCGTAGAGGCCCCTAGATTCAACGATAGACCCCTAAGTGGTATCACCCTACTACAACGACTTCCAAGACGCCTTAAAACGCCAGAAATCGGCTATTCTTCTACGATTCTAAAGTCACCATCCTCAACACTAGAATCCATCAAAAACCTGTCATTCACTGTTAGCAGGCGACGGTCAAAGTCTGGTTGCTTTTCTAGCATTTTGGCCTCTTGTTTTTGCTCAATAACCCTAACCTTATTATCGCCACGCAACATTTCATTCAATGAGCGCAAGTGATGAATTTGTGCTTCCTGGCGCTTCTTCTCAACTTCTAATTCAGCCTTTCTCCCGTCATTATTGATTATCAGAGTTGTTTTCATAATCTTGAAAACGCTATTTTGTGCAATCATATAAATAGAGATTACAACCAACGTGCCACCAACAATTAAGGCAAACAACTCGTTCACAAAAGAATAAATAAAGAAAAGAGTAATTAGAGTTGTTAGGAAGGCCAGGAACATTAAAATGTACTTCACAGCCTCAACATCGCTATCCTTTTTCTTAGTCACTAAACACCTGCAATCTAGTGGCATCACCACCAAAACAATATAAGAACGACCCAGGCTTTTGGAGTAATTCTGCTCCGCTTCCCTCAATGCCTGAGGCCCACCTTGCAGCATTACTTGATTCAACACGACCAACAAATCTGTGAGTAAATGAGCGTGCAATCTGCTCGCCAATTTGTTTGGCTGTTGGATGTTGTGTTGCCGCAATAACATTAAATCCCATGCTGCGCCCTAATTTCATTAGAGAAGCAACAGGTTCGTCAAATCTCTTTGGCAATTCTGCTAATTCATCAATCATCAGAACCTTCCTTTTATTCCACACTCCAGAAGCTCTGCGTTCTTCCTTCTCCAAAGTTAATCTTTCAATAATTGCCTCTGCACCATTTTCATCATATGCAAACATTTTCGTATGACTTCTATCAGCAGTGAATACTAAATCATCATTCTTCAAGTCAATTACATATAAAGATAATGTTGAAGGTAATGTGCTGCTCATAAGTCCATTAGCAATTCTTCTTAGCAATACGCTCTTTCCATGACCAGACATTGCAGCAACTAATGTTTGATGGTGTTTGTTTAAATCAAACCTAAACAACTCACGACCCATGATAGAGTAGCTTGTTCCGATAATTGACGTAAATGGTTCCGATATTAGCTTGCTTGGCAACGCCTTAAAACCTGGAGGCGTATCAACTTCTAAGGTTGGCAATGGATTGTTGTCGAATCTAATTGACAAGTTTTTAATAGGAAAATTGTACTTAATCCTTGCCTTAGCAATTGCAGCAGTAACTTCATCCTTTAACGAGAAAACTTTACTAAAGCTCTGCCCAGGTTCAATATCTATTGTGTATATAATAACGGCTTCGGGGTAAATTTTAATTGCACTACTAGCAGCTTCGGTAGTTGTAATATCAATGTACGCTCTTACTCCGTGAGCCATCATAGTTAAATTAAATGCCACCGCTTCCACCGAAGCAAGTCTCTGCCAATTCATGCAACTTTTTGCCTTTCTTTTCATCTGTAACGAGTACGGCTTGTCTTAACATTTCTGTGGCAACTTCTCGTATTTCCCACTGTGCGTGGGTATCTGTTCTAAGTTTTAGAAAGTGCAAGAACTCATTATAATTCCAGCTAATAACAAGTCTTGTTTTTATCCCTCCAGGAAGGATAAATCTTGCATCCTCCTTTTTTAAGCCACTTAAGCGTAATTCATCATACAATGCCAGCGAATTAGTGTAGCTATTCTTCATTTGTTGAATTTGAACGGCAGTAGCATCTGGTGGGTAAATAAATCCTCTATTGTGCTTTGCATCAACGTAACGCTGACTTTCCTGACTGATACTAGCTCCCCTGTGTCGTGCAATTTGCAACGAACAATCTCTTGAACACTCAACCAAAAATGTGTAGCGACTCCAATTTCTATTTGTACCACTCTTTGTCTCACGCAATCCATCATATTTAACATCAAGTGTAGACCCAGGATTAAATGCTAACATTTGAATATTGCTTGTGCCAGGAACATAAATGTTTGCAGGCGTTAAATCTTCAACTGCATCCCAATCTGTTGGTTCAAAAAATCGTGGGAGCAAGGGGGCCAGTGTGCTGGAAACTAGCCTGCCCATGTTTGTCTTACTCTCGCCAAAAGTCTCGGTTAATGAGCGCAAATTTGAGAAGATTGCTTTTTGGTTGAATTCGTTGAATCTGTTTAATTCGTGTAGAGTAAGCCACTCAAACTTTTGAATAAATGGGCGACGATAGCCACCACTTGATACGTGTGTTGGCGCTTTAATGAAAAATGCCGGATGTTCAGCAACACTCAAATGTCCCTTTTCCAAAACATTCTCTACAAAATTTGGTGCTGTGCCAAGCCTGCCAGTGCTGTTGTAACACACTCTTGCAGCGAACTCAATTAAAGCACGCTCAGGAACAGTGCTTCCAAAAAAGTGGTGCAAAGCAACAAGTTCATCGCTTCCAGAATCTTTTAACCACTGATTTGGAATCAACCTAATCATATATCCATTGTTAATAAGTGTAGCCATTATTCATCAAGCTCCTCACCAACGTACTTTTTGAAAGTCTCCATTTCTTCTTCCGTTGGAATGCGTCCATTAACGATAATTTGTGATGCTCTAATCATTTCAAGTCTCATTTGATTTGCGTACATTACAGCATCAACAAGCTCTTGTAGTAAATCATCAAAAGCAATTCTACCATTAAAAGTATGCAATGGAACACCATACTTTTGCATCCCCTTCTTGAATTGCTCTTCAAACCAAAAATTCAATTGTTCTTTTGCATAATCAAAAACTTTCAATTTTATCACTCCATTCTTCTAAATAGTACAAAGTGTCAAGTGGAACTTCTCTCTCGACAAAACCTTCTGGATAAAACTTTATAATTGTTGCACGGCCACGTCTAAACCATTTTAGTAAGGCTGGCCTCAACTCTCTTTTATCGTAATAGAATACTCTTAGCATTTAATAGTAGCTTCTCCATTTCATTATCTCCAAGCATATCAGTTTCCTGACGACTTGAGAAGGCATTAAAGCCTAATTTTCTGAGGAAATCTCTTGCGCTATTTCCAGCCATATCATTGTCCATTATAAATATCAAGTTTGCTGGATTGAATCTGTTCCAAAACTTATAATCAAGCTTAGAACCATTTGACGACAACAGTGTAAGAGGAATGTTGCGTTCAGTGGCAATAGTTAATGCACGCAACATACCGAACATTTTTTCAAATACAACAATATGATGATTATTATTGTAGAAGGGTGAAATGTCACCAGTGTATGAGCCTTTGCGCCCTTGATATATGTATCTAACATTTTCACCAAAAGGATTGAACATTCTTTGTGTAAGCCCTATGACTTGGCCGTTAATGTGAGTTTGTAAAAAACCAACACCATCATTGTGTGGAGGGGCAACAACAAAGTCTGGAACAACCCTAATTTTTCTACTGTCAAGATACTTCAAAACTTCTTCGCTAGGTTTGTAATACTGTGGAACGTAATCAAAATCTGGAAGTCTAAAATAACTTGACGTTTCAAAGCCATCGGCGTAACCAGAAAAGTCACAAGACATGCACCTGAACTTTCCCGTATCCTTCCACAAAATGCACGAAGGGTGAGAATCTTTGTGGTGTGGATTCGGGCATTTGCAAAGAAAATAGTTCGCATATTCCCTAATTGTTGTTACTTCCATTTACACACCTCTATGTAAGTATGAGTAGAGTGATTTGTCCAACACAAAATTGAAGTTTTGAATTTTTCGTAGTCAATATCTAAGTCAAAAGTCTCATAAAATAACTCATAAACAAAGTTTGATTCTTCGTACACGTCATCGCAAAGTCTACCTCTAATTTGCAATGCAAACAGCGTTCCTACAAAAATTTGTCTTTTGTGTGCGTGAATGATAAATCTTTTATCATGTTCAATTTTTTCAATTCTTCCGGCCTCTTCTACTTCCATTCTGCACTCTCCACTAATGTTACTCTACCATCAGTTGTCCAGTAAGTTACTAACTTTGAAAATTCATCAATTGTAATTTCATCAAAATCGAACAACTCGCAAAAGCATTCAAACACAAAAGAAACATCTTCTTCTTTGTTGAAAATAAGAGGCACACAGAAGTTCACTGAATGCCTCACTTTTTTGAATACAACATCTGTTGAATAATTAACTACGTATCTTGGAGTCACCATCATTTTCCCACACATCAAATAAAGGATACGACATTGTTAGAGTTACAGCACCAGGAACACCAGAGCGATTTTTCACACACTCAAAATCTACGAGCCTCTCGCCAGGAGACACTGAATTTTTCTGTACTCCGAACAGAATATCAGCATCTTGCAGAAAAGCGTCAGTACCAGCAACACCAGCAGAAGTGAGTCCACTTTCGTTAACTCTTGAGCCTTGAATCACGCCTACTACACAAATACTGTTGCTATTTGCAATCTGCTTTAGTGACCTGCTAACCTCTGCCAAATCCTTCCAGTCGCTAGAAGGTTTTCCGCTTGGCGACATTAAGTATACTCCGTCAATGCACAAAATGTCAACCTTTCGTTCTGCTAGAAGAGCAGTGATATTAGACACATTAGTAACTGGATGTGTTACAACGTGAAGATTATTATTTACAGACAATAAGTTTTGTGCAATTCGCAGCAAGCTCAAGTCAGTATTTGAAAGAGCACCCTTCCTCTTTGAAGTCTGGTCAACTCCAGAAATTGTTGCTAGAATCTTGAACATAAAATCGTTGTAGCGAATTTCATTAGAGATAACCAAAATGTTTAATCCTTGAATTGCCCACTTAGCAATCCAATTAATCAAAACGCTAGTCTTGCCGCTGCCAGGACGACCGAACAAATACACCAAATCGCCTTCTGTCATGCCGCCAGTTATTTCATCAATATATTCAAATCCAAAATTGTGGCGTTTAGCCATTCTTGTAAACTCGCTAATATCAAAATCTGAGGCATTAACGATTTGTGTTGTAGGCACTGATAAGCGTTCAGTCAATTCTAAAATTGCAGTGTAAGGGTCTGCGCCATCTTGCAGATTGCCTTGCTCTTTAATTAAGAATTCTCTGACTAGAGTGTTTCTGCGCTGACCAACTTCCTGAATATATACGTCACCCAAAGGGTCAACAGTATAAACCGGCATATAGTCAGAAAACTCTGACTCCAAACGCTCTACTGTTGGCGGCACATTATATTTTGCAGTGTAATCCTTGACAAAATCAAGCCACTTCTTTTCTGGCTTAGTCAAAATGTTGTTGGGCATTGTAATCAAATACCCAACATCACCAGACGCCAGAGACTTCGTAAACAATCTATTCACGCTTCCTCCAGATATTCTTAGATTCTCCATTGCCATTAACTTCAACACTAATCAAATCCCACTTATTTAGTTTTGACACCTTAGTAGTGTCCCTAGTCCAGAAAGTATACTTCGGCGTTAGCCGTACAACATAATAATCTCCCCTACCTTTGTTTCTTTTTTCAATGTCCGAGACAAAACCAACAACCTTCCCTAGCTTTGTCTCTTTATTAAAAAAATCAATGAATAAATCTCCTGGCAGGCGATAACCTAGTGCCTCTACTTCCTTTTCTGCTTTTGACATACTAAGCAATTCATCAAACGCAGGAATGTAGTCAGCAATATTTCCAGTGATGCCATTTAATGCGCCACCAAGATACAATTGACGACGCACTCTGGAATTAATTACACGCTTTGGAACACTTTCTAGTTCAGAAAAGTCCTTGTACTTTCCGTGCTCACCACGCAAAATAACAAATTCACTAGCCTGCTTTTCGCCAAAGTATTTTAGGGCAATCAATGGCGCATAAATTCCAACACCATCAGTTGTCCAGTTAACACCAGAATTATTAATGTCTGGATGCTTAACTTTAATTCCATCTTGTGCAGCAGCGTACAACCAGCGGTCTGCATTTTCACTGTCACCATTCAACAATGCTGTGTAAAATGCGTGAGGATAGAAGTGCTTAAACCAAGCCATACGATAAGACACTAGAGAATATGCTGTGCTGTGGGACTTATTAAAGCCGTAACGACCGAACGTTACAATTTCATCCCAAAGCATATCAACAAGACTCTTTGAATATCCCAAGTATCCCTTATCCTTGAAGTGCTTCTGCAATTCTCGCATCTTCTTTTCCCAAACCTTATCCCCAGGCTTACCCTTAGAGATAATTTTTCTGGCATTATCTGCATCTGCAAGTGAACCACCAGTAACCTTTGCAACAATAGCCATTACTTGCTCTTGATACACGATAATCCCATAAGTCTCTTTTAGAATTTCATCGATGTCTGGATGAATGCTTCTAGGTGCAGCCTTATATTCTGGATACTTCCATGCCATACCGCTATCCAGTGGGCCAGGGCGATATAAAGCATTAATTGCACTCAAGTCTGCCAAAGTTGTTGGCATTACTTTTTGAGTTAATTGAACAATTCCGCTTGAGCCACCAAACTGAAATACACCCTCAGTTCTGCCGCTGTGGAAAATTGACTCAAAAACTTCTAGTGAATCAGAATCCCAGGGATTTCCTGGTGTAACGCCAGATATTTTTTCCATTTCAGCAATTTGACTTAATGCTGTTACACCCAAAATATCGTACTTGACAAGACCAACCTTAGATAATTGGCGCTCATGTACACCCTCAACCCAAGCAACCTTTTCATCCTCAATAGGAACGTCCCTAGTTGCAATTACAACGCCGCCAGCGTGCTTCCCTCTGTGTCTAATTTGACCAAGCATTACATCGTATGCTCTTCGTGCATCAGAAGGTGTAAGTTTTTTTGAAACGCCAGCCGTACTGTGTGTTGTCTCACACTTAGAGAAGAATTTATCAAGAACTTCTTCGTCCTCGCTGTCAGCAGCAATTGCAACTTCACTCAAGGGGACATTGAAAAATCTGCCTATATCTCGGATTAGCGAAGCGTGAGAATAAGTAGAGTAATTTGCAATAGGCCACGCACCCCACCTTTCGTTAGCATACGCAATTACTTCGTCACGACGATTAGCCTCAACATCCAAGTCAAAATCTGCCATATCACTACGGTCAGGATTAAGGAATCTCTCGAACATTAATCCGTGTTCAATCGGGTCAATATCTGTAATACCCAAAAGGTACAAGAAATAACTGCCTGCGCCAGAACCACGACCAGGGCCAACCTTAATTCCATTAGACTTGCAGTACTCAACAATGTCAAACAAGATGGTGAAATAATCTACAAGACATTGCTTTTCAATAACATTAATTTCATATTCAAGTCGCGAATTCCAAGACGTTCCTCTTTCTAGTTCTTTATCCACTGCAATTTGTAAAATGTTAACTTCGCTAGAAGCACTAGGAAGTTTTGGCTCACCAGACAAGTCAATATTTTCAAATTCATCAGCCAGAGTGTTCGTGTTGTCCAAAAGCTGCTCAAGAAGGGCATTGCCAGCATACTTCTGCAAGAACTTAGTGCCAAGCATTTCTTCACGAGTTTTCAAGTACAATTCACTAGAAGTATAATCAAATCCCTTCCGGCTAATACACATAATTGTGTGAGCATTCGCATCTTGTTTGCGTGTGAAGTGAGTATCATTCGTGATAACCATTTTCAAGCCAAGACGCTCAGAAATCATTTTTGGACGACTGTAATTATCTTCTGCAATAACTCCCATTACTTCTGCGTAGAAATTATCTGCACCCAAAATATCGTACAGTGCGCCAGCAAAAACCATTGCATCTGCATCTGTGCCGTGATACAACGGGCTTGCTGAACAACCAGAAAGAACAACTAAGCCATTTTTGAATTCAGAAATGTCATCAAGCGTGATTGTCGGGAACCCTCGGTCTTTGCTCAAGTAAGAACGATTATTGAGCGCCAAAAGGTTCTTGTAGCCTTCTTGGTTTCTGGCAAGAACAGTTAAGTGACCACGCTTACCATTATTCAAGATATAAACTTCATTCCCGAATAGTGTTTTAATTCCCCTCTCCCTTGCAGCACTCCAAAAGCTGACATGACCACCACAAGTTCCGTGGTCAGTAATTGCCAAAGACTTAAAACCAGCAGACTTGGCGTAGTCCATCATATTTTCAATTGTGCCAAGACCATCAGGCGAAAAGTTTGTGTGTAAATGCAAGGGCGTATAGGTGTTGCACATTTATACTTCTCCTAACTCCTGTTTAACTCTAATATCACAAGGCGTATTTGTTGCTAAAATTGTGTGTCCTCGCCATCTAAACTTTTCAAATGATTCTACTTTACGACCAACAAGTTTTGAAGCGTAGTCAATTGTACACACAATATTTTCATACAACAACATTAGTGAGCGAACATATACGTTGCAAATAAAATCAATTCCATTCTCACAAGCAACTTCTCTAATTACTGTGCCTCTGTGTGACAAAATTTCATCGTCATCAGATTCGTAGGTGATAATGTAAAGGGTACTGCCGCTTCCGACAATACCCCTCTTGTTGCAATTGCTTGGACATGCGCTGCACTTAATTAGTGCATCATTAATTACATTACTTGCGTTCATCCATTTTCTCCTTGATACGCTCAAAATTGCGTGCATTCTTTGCACGATAAAGAGCGTCAACATCTTCTGGCGTCATATTCAAGCAAAAGAACATCGTCAAAAATCGCTCCCACTGGTCAAGTGCAAACCACTTGATAGACTGAGCATCATTCCAATCAGATAAATCTAAAGCTTCTGAGCCAGAAGTTTTTAGGGCAGATTTAAGCATTCCAATTTCAGAAGAAACGTAATCAATGTAACCAAAGTCCTTGTCATTTACTGAATCATATAAATCATAAATCGCAAGCAGTTGAAGCCAAAAGTGGTAAACATCAATTACTTCTTCCTTGACATTATCCAAATCAAGGTCACTATCCTTCCAGGGCTTAGTTTTATCGAGTACAAAACCCATTGCTTCAATACTTTCTCCTGCGATATTCAGGAGAGTAACTTCAAGTTGTTCATTCTTTGGCAACTCATAAACACCGCATACTTTCATTAAACGCTTTTGCAATTCCATGTGGTCAAAAACATTATCAATAAACTCGCTCAATTTGCACCTCATTTTCCTTTTTATTTATTGTATACAAGAGCAACGCCAAAGCATCACTCTCGTCATTATTCTTAACTCCGTAGGGCTTTAGTAGGTCAAAAACTTCTTGCTTTCCCTTACACCCTAAAAATTTTCGTGGTGTGCTTGTTGGCACAAATTCAACATCCCTGGAAATAGAAAAAGCGATAAAACCAGTTTTGAGCAACAGTGTTCTAACTGTCTTTGCATTCCGAAAAATGTTTAATTGCTCAACCACAAGTTTTATCGCTCTCTTCCTTCCGATTATTCTTTTAAGAAAGTCAAGATGTTCAAATTGACTACCAACAACGCTACTAACATAGACTGTCCTTTCGTCAAACGTCCAGGCCACACCCATGCTAGTAGCGTAGTCGATAGCAATTATCACAGCAAATCAGTATCACCAACACCGAAGGCGGCGATAACTTCCTCACGAGTCTCAACGTCCATGCGCTTCATCAACTCTTCCCAAACAGCGTCAGCGTCCTTATAAACACCCAACATACGCTCCGTAACGTCATCGCCAGGAACATCAAGTTCTAGTGCTTCTGCTGGTGCAGTGCGCTTGCTTACAGGCGTCACATTCCAACGGCCATCAATCTTTTGAATGTTGATAACCTTGCCAGTCAAACCAGCATCAAGGTCTGCATTGAACAACTTAGTGTGAGTTGACTTACTCATGTTCCATGCACCAACCTTCCATTCACTGCCATCCTGATAAGCAACCCAGGCGATAGCGCCGTATTGCAACTTTTCATCAGGGCACAAAACATGACGTGGGTCATCAGGGCCAGTATCCAACCAAGTCATCGTCACCGGATAACTTGGCTTACCGAATTGACCATTCTGGAAAAGCTTCACAAAATCACCGCTAGACAAAACATCCTCTAGCTTGGAGAGCAACACAACTTCGTTGCGACCACCCTTACCATCAGGCTTAAAATAATTTGTGTTACCACCACCAGAAGTAGGCTCACCACCACGATTCAACTTTGCCATTTTAATATTTCCTTTCACTAAAAATTAATTAAGAGCACGAACGACCATTTGAACAAGTTCATCAACATTATCTACCTTTACATTGTGCTCCTTCCCATAAATTTGATTACAAGGTTCAATAGCTGCGTCATCAATTGAAGCTGAAAATAGCTTGATACCACGACTACGAATTGAATCAGCAACAACAGCAACATTTTTGATAATGTCACGCCAGTCAGTAGAAAGTTTGCTGGCATTTACGCCATTTTCTACGTAGAAGTCTCTAAAATCTTCTGCTGGTGCGCCATCAGACACGATAAACAGAACCTTGTCGCCCATGTGAGACTTTGTAAATTCTTTTGCAGCAACTAGCAAAGCAGCACCATCAGCATTGCCGTAAAACTCAACAGAACCCTTAATCTCACGCATACGCTTGTTCATTTCTTGCTCAGAAACAATCTCATTGAATCCCTTAATCTCAACAAATAGAACACCCCACTTACCACCACGACTTGTTGTTGTGTGACCAAAGATTGAAAACTTAGTCTTTGTGCCACTAAGAGCATTGTTGATTGCAATTGCACTGGACATTGCAAAATCGACTTTGCTACCACGAGCAGCACGAGAACCACCAACAGGCGAACGCATTGAACCAGAAAAGTCTAGAAGGAAAACAATTTCTGGCGAACCCTTGCCAGCACGGTGGCCCTCAAGCTTAACGTCACCAAAAATTTTACCATCCATTCCAGCACGATGCAAATGCGTCATACGACGACCGGAAAATGCAGGCGCACCGACAACAGAGCGCACAGAACCTCTTGCATTTTCAACAACACGCAGCTTAGAAAAATCCATCGGAGTCAAAAGAAAATCTTCTGATTTAGCACCACCTTTAGCACGCTCAATAAAGATTTCTTTGTGTTCACTAACAGCTACTGTGTAAGTTTCGTTATAATCGCTATTATCAATTTCTTCTTTGGAATAGTCAGGCAGCTTTACGAATACTGCTTCACCGTTCTTAGTCATTGAAGTTGCCACAGAAGAAGGGTCTGATACTTCGGGGCTAGTGTCAAAACTTCCAGCACCGCTACTATCACCTTCGCCACTTCCATTACTATTTCCTTCTCCCTCCCCCTCTTCTTCGCTGCCATCAGAAGATTCGCTCTCTTCTTCCTGCTGTTCAGGAGAGAAGATATAATCGTAAATCTCATAAGCAAGCTTTGCACGTTCATCCTTGTCGTTCATTCCAAAAACAGAAATGAACATATTGTATAGAGTACGCTCCCACTCGTCACGAAAAGTGAACAAATACGACTGGCGTTTGAATGAATAGGCGTAGTGAACAATCAACTCTGCCTCTTCAATTGTTTCTGGCTTATTGCCAGTCGTATCATTACGACGACTTTCAATCTCTTCGTCAGGAAACAAAGCGTTGTTCAGATTGATCAAAAACCACTCAAGATAAGGAAAATTGTTGCCGATATAATTTTCAATGTACAAATCCTCAATAATCTGGAGAATCGTGGCAACATTTTGAGTCATCTTGCGTCCAGGTATACTGAACTCATTAATGAACGCAGGAGACAGCTTAAAATGTCCTGCTTCGTGAATAACAATTGCGTTGAACAATTCCAGGCGAGTTGACCAGGGAAGATTGCCATAGAACTCGTCTGAACCATCAAGCATTGAATCACGCACAACGATAGAGTTGTTCTTCTGGTCAGCGTATCCAAAAGCATCAATCTTTGCAGAACGCAAGCTAAGATGCTTTCCGAACACAGGAAGCTGAATGCCAAAGAAGCTGCGTGCCATGCTTCCGAAGTTTGAGCTACTCACTCTAACGCCATCATACCAACCCATTAGTAAATTCCTTTCAAGTAAAGTTTGTTTGATAGCTCAAGTATAGCACCACAACTTGCCTGTGTCAACAAGTTATGGTGCCAAACTTTAGAAGAGCAAGCCCTTTGGCTTTTTGTAAGAGAAGCCACGCACCTGCAAAATGTCAGTGATAACCTTCCACTCTTCTTGCGTAGAAACCGCATTCAGAACGATACGCACAGCAGCGTGCATTTCAAAGCCACTCGCAAGAGCCATGCCGATTGCCTCAGCAGTTCTTGGGCTGAAATCCAGCACAGTGTTCGTCAGCGTCTTACGCAACTCACGAAGCAAACCAACAACCGCATTAGATTGTTCCATCGTCAACTCGGTGTGGTGATACACGATATTTGCTTCATCCTCACCACTAAGCTCACCAACACGAGCAGAGTTCGGGAAACGATTCAAAAGAGCAGAGTCGCTACTGAACGTTCCTACATATTGCTGCCCGATATTAGCAGTTGCGATAAAAATAACATTATCAGCAACCTCATAAGTCTCCGTGCCAACCGTCAGAGTACGAGTATCGTCAAGCACAGGCAGCAAAGTGTTAAGCACATTAGGATAAGCACGATTCAACTCGTCAAGCAAAACTACAGAATTACCAGAAGTGATTGCCTTAACGAACTTTGTTTCGTCAAACACAGTCTTGCCATCACGAAAACCCGCAACGTGAACAATATCGTTAGGCTCAACGAGCGTAGAGCAATCTACCTTCGTAAAGCTAAAGCCCAACTTCTTAGCCAACATCTTTGCAGCAGTTGTCTTTCCGAAACCGGAAGGGCCAGTAAGCATAACCTTTGCAGTACCCTTAAATTTCATCGTATAAACTGCTGCCGTAAATGCCGCATTTACATCATGCTCAACGATGAAAAAGTCGCGGTCACGAGCAATTTCAAACTTTGGTGCATCAGGAATTGCAGAGATATAAGCGTCAACCTTATTCCAAGAAAGGTCTGTTGGATAAGCGTTAAACCCACTCTTATTGAGAGCCTCAACAATGTCCGCTACAACAGTCTGGTCGCCTCGAATGTCAACCTTGATTTGCTTTTTAATAATATCGTAATCATTCACAGCAGCAACAAGAATGAGCATAACTGCATCCTGACGCACCAATGTTGCCTTAGATGCAATCTCAGCACGCTTTTTATTAATTTCTCCACGAATATCAGTGGAAGCAGACCCGTCGATAATAAAGTTGAACACACTTGCTCCTTTTTCAAATCTAATAAGCTTGTTTCTTGAACCACCAACACCAAATACAGCAAAAGCAAAACCACCAAATGCACCGATTACATCAATCTTATTTTGCGTAGCAAACTTATAACCGGCACTACTCTTGGCAACATCAAGCTGGCTGACCCTCTTTTCAGTACGATAAAGAGGAATCCACTTACCATACTTGATGTACCCAGGAACTCTAATTTGATTACTCATTACTCTCCCTTTCGTCTAAGTTTGTGTCGTGACTCAAGTATAGCTCATGCTTTTTGGTGTGTCAAGAACTTATCTTGCGAGTTTCAAAACTCATATCAGACAAGCACCACCCACGCAAGCCAACGTCTGCGCTCCAGAGGTAGAGTCGAAGTTTGTCTCAAACTGCCAAAACGCATCAAAGTCAATGCTTGGGAACTCTGAAACCAACTTGTCATAAACTTCTTCATCAATCGCTTCGTATGGTGCCTGCTCATATGTATGTCCATTATCCAAGAACGAGACACCAGACAACCACTCTTGATTTTCAAATACGAACTTCTTGATTGAATCAAGTTCTTCCGGCTTGTAATGAATTGTCACAGATGGATTATGCTCCGTGTAATTCTGCTTGATTCTAAGCCAAGTCTCTAATTGCTCAATTGCACCAACTTCGTCTTGAAATCTAGTAACAGATTTTGGTGAGGCAATCGGAAACGAGAAAACAACCGTGCGAACATTCTCCCAAGATTCCCCTAATACTGGCTCGGCAGGAACGCCCTGTGACAACAACCACTGTGCAACAGGATTCTTATATTGAAGTCTAAATCTGCGAATATAATACTTAGAAAATCTTGGATGCAATCCAGGCGAAGTGTTGTACAAAACACTTGTATTGCCATCAGGTTTAATGCAAGTAGTAGAAGCAGACTTCTTAATTTTCAACTTCTTCGCCCACACAGCATTAGTATCGTTAACAATTTGCTTCAACTCTTCCAAGAATTCTGGATTGTCAATTACCCTACAATCAGAAATACCAGACAACGACACGCCCAAAAGTCGCTCTTCTTCTGCATTCTTTTTGAAGTCAGGGTGAAGCCCAGGGAAGTGTGTTAGTGAACTTTGAATTGTGCCGATAATGGCAGCAATTCTAATCTTTTCTCGAACAGTTTCTTCTGTGTCATCCTCACGCAGAATTGCTTGCGACAAGTTACAAAATTGTCTAGGGCGAAGGATGATTTCCATACAGGGGTTCCCGCCCATATTTGCAACAAGTTTTCTGCGCTTTGGCATACTAGCACGCACAGCATATC